>JACCDU010539288.1_pt1 | contig 24768 bp, 24 predicted proteins | sample 7446081 | NCBI WGS metagenome assembly JACCDU01 (sample SAMN15323447, study PRJNA562643) | freshwater metagenome | isolation source: river surface water | place: USA:Blue River Watershed | collected 2017-08-17
AAGCCGCTGACGTAGTTGGCGGCGAGCTTTTGCAGGCCAAAGCCAATGCCCACGCCGATCGCGCCGCCCAGCACCGACAGCGCCGTCAGGTCGATGCCGACCGAGGACAGGGCCAGCAGCAGGCCGATGAACATCAGGGCGGCGCGCACGGCGTTGCTGATCACCTTGCGCAGCGACAACTCGCTGCCGGTGGCCGACTTGAGCAGGCGCGACTCCAGCGCCGCCGACACCCACAGCGTGACGATCAGCACGGCGCCGGCGGTGAGCGCGCCTTCGATCAGGGTGCGCACCGACAAGGTGCTGCTGCCCACCTTCCAGTGGATCTGCTCGAGCTCGCCCAGCACCAGCGGCAAGATGCCGGTGACCCACAGCACCACCGCGCCCCAGGCCAGCCAGGAAATGGTGCGCTCGAGCATGCGCACGAAAGCCACTTGGCCAAAAGCCGCGTAAAGCACTTTGACGCCCAGGCGGATCAAGAACAGCGAGGTGCACACCGGCACCAGGATGCTGAAGGCTTCCACCGGCTGTTCGGCGCTGAGCAGTGCGCGCGCGCCCAGGGTCAGGGCCAGCAGCAGCGCCGGGAAAAGCACCCCATCGACCACCCGCTGGCCGAGCAGCACCTGCAGCTGGGCCTCGCGCAACAGGCGCCGCAGCCCCCAGACCAGCAGCCAGGCCAGGGCCGCGCAGGCCGCAAACACCAGCAACGCGACCACGGTCTCGGCGCGCATCAGCGCATCGACCCAGGCCATCGGATCGGCGATCCGCACCGACTTCAGGTTCGCCATGTCGGCTCCCGCTTGTCGATGAAGGCCTGCACACCCTCTTGCGCCACATCGTCCATCATGTTGCAGGCCATGGTCTGGCCGGCCAGCTGGTAGGCGGCCTCGATGCCCAGCTCCAGCTGCTCGTAGAACAGGCGCTTGCCCATGGCCAGCGAGCGCCGGGGCTTGGCCAGCACCGCCTGCAGCAGCGCCTCGAGCTCGGCGTCGAGCGCCTGCGCCGCCACCACCCGGTTGACCAGGCCGCGCCGCTGCGCCTCGGCGGCGTCGATGAAGCCGCCCGTGAGCAGCATTTCCATGGCCTGCTTGGGCAGCACATTGCGCGCCAGTGGCACGCTGGGCGTGGCGCAGAACAGGCCGACGTCGATGCCGTTGACACCGAAACGCGCGCTGTCCGCCGCCACCGCCAGGTCACACTGCGCCACCAGCTGGCAGCCGGCCGCCGTGGCCACGCCCTGCACGCGCGCGATCACCGGCAGCGGCAACTGGCGCAGCGCCAGCATCATGCGGGTGCAGCGCGCAAACAGCTGCTGGTAATAGGCCAGCTCGGGTTGCGCACGCATTTCCTTGAGGTTGTGGCCCGCGCAAAAGGCCTTGCCCTGCGCCGCCAGCACGAGGGCGCGCGCGGCCTCGTCGGCCGCCACGCGGGCGATGGCTTGCTGCAGTGCATCGAGCATCGATTCGCCCAGCACATTGAAGGTCTGGGGGCTGGCCAGCGTGAGCCAGTGCACGCCGCGCGCATCGCGCTGGTGCAGCAGCTCACCGCTGGCCAGGGTCTCGGAAGGGCTGGAGGTCGTCATGCCGCCCATTGTGGCGCAAAGGGGCGCCCAGGGCCGTGGCCGTGCAGGCGCCTCAGACGTCGGCCAGCACGCGCAGGTGCGCCTCGACACTGCGCGCCAGCGCGCTGAGGTTGTAGCCCCCCTCCAGGCAGCTGACGATGCGGCCCTGCGCATGGCGATCGGCCAGGTCCTTGAGTCGGCGCGTGATCCAGGCGTAGTCCTGCTCGACCAGACCGAGCTGGCCCATGTCGTCCTCGCGGTGCGCGTCGAAGCCGGCGCTGATGAAAATCAGCTCGGGCTTGAAGGCTTCGAGCCGGGGCATCCACATCAGCTCGATCAGCTCGCGCACGTCCATGCCCTTGGTGTAGGCCGGCACCGGCACGTTGACGAGGTTGGGTGCGTTCGAAATCGAGCCGCCCTCGGGGTAGAAAGGGTGCTGGTAGAAGCTGGCCATGAGGATGCGCTCGTCGCCCGCGACGATGTCCTCGGTGCCGTTGCCGTGGTGCACATCGAAGTCGACGATGGCCACACGCTGGAGGCCGTGGCGCTCGACCGCGTGCTTGGCCGCGATCGCGACGTTGTTGAAAAAACAAAAGCCCATGGCCTTGTCGCGGCAGGCGTGGTGGCCCGGCGGGCGGACCGCGCAAAAAGCGTTTTCGAGCTCGCCCGCGATCACGGCATCGGTCGCCTCGATCGCGGCGCCGGCCGAGCGCAGCGCCGCGTCCCAGGTCCAGGCGTTGATCGAGGTGTCGGGGTCGAGCGCGGTGTGCGTGGGGCCGCCGGCCGCCATGTCCTCGCGCAGCACATCGCTCAGGCCGCGCAGCGCGGCCACATGCATGCGCCCGTGCGCCAGCTCGATGTCGGCCAGCGCCGCCGGCGCCGCCTCGCGCCGCGTGAGGGCCAGGTCCAGGCCGGTGATCAGCAGGCGGTCTTCGATCGCGCTCAGGCGCTCGGGGCACTCGGGGTGGCCGGGCCCCATTTCGTGTTTCCAAAAATCGGGGTGGGTGAAATAGCCGGTCGCGCCCATGGGGTGTGTCGTCCTCTTGTGGTGGCTGTGTGCAATCAACATTTTCAGCTTAGCACGCATGCCCGCCCACGCGGGGGAGGCAGATCAAGTCCGGCCGTCGCTGCTGGGCCCAGGTTTACACTGAGCGCATGCACGCTCGTATTTCGGCCTCCCTCGTTCAGGGGGCCCTTTGGATCCTCGTTGCCAGCGCGTGGCTGGCCCCCGCCACCGTCGCCGCCAAGCCCGAACGACCGGTCAGCCAGGCCAGCGCCCAGGCGGGCCAGCCCGCCGGCGCCAAAGCCCAGCGCAGCCGCAAAACGGCGAGCAAAAACAGCGCCAAGGCCCCCGGCGGCAAGCCGCTCGACAAGACCTATGCGGGCCACGCCGGCGCGCAGGCCTGGGCCGACGAGGCGGCGGCCCGGTTGGGGCTGCCCGCGCCCTGGGTGCATGCGCAAATCGGCAAAGCCCACCGCTTGCCGCTGGTCGAGCAGCTGGTGCTGCCCGCGCCAGCGCCCAGCGCGAAGAACTGGGCGGCCTACCGCGAGCGCTTCATCGAGCCGCGCCGCATCGCAGCCGGCCTGGCCTTCTGGCAGCGGCACGAAGCCACGCTGGCACGCGCCGAGCAGCAGTACGGCGTGCCCGCCCAGGTCATTGTGGGCGTGCTCGGCGTTGAAACCCTCTACGGCCAGCACCTGGGCCGTTTCCGCATCCTCGACGCGCTCGCAACGCTGGCCTTCGACTTCCCGAGCGCGCACCCGCGCGCGGCCGCGCGCCAGGCTTTTTTCCGCGGCGAACTCGAGCAGTTCCTGCTGCTCGCGCAGCGCAGCGGCCTTGACCCGCAAAACCTGCGTGGCAGCTATGCGGGCGCCATGGGGCTGCCGCAGTTCATGCCCTCGAGCTGGAACCGCTTCGCGGTCGACTTCGACGGCGATGGCCGCATCGACCTGTGGGCCAGCGCGGCCGATGCGATCGGCTCGATCGCCCGCTATTTCCAGGCCTTCGACTGGCGCCCGGGCCTGCCCACACACTACCCGGTGACGCTGACGCCAGGCCAGAGCGACATCGACACGCTGCTCGTGCCCGACATCCTGCCGACCTTCAGCACCGAACGCTTCACCGCACTGGGTGCGCAACTCGAAGGCCCCGCACTGCAGCACCCCGGGCCGCTGGCGCTGATCGAGCTGCGCAACGGCGAGCAGGCGCCGAGCTATGTCGCAGGCACGGAAAACTTCTACGCCATCACGCGCTACAACTGGAGCAGCTACTACGCGATGGCGGTGATCGAGCTGGGCGAGGCGGTGGCGCGCCAGCGCGCGGCGCGCTGACGACGCACTGGCGCACTCAGAATTTCGAGACGCGCTCGAGTTCGCTCTTGAAGAGCCTGACCACCGCGGGGTCATAGGATGCGGCGAACTTGTCGTGGACCGCCTTGACCTCGGCACGCATGCGCGCCTGTTCCGGCGCCGAAATTTCGTTGAGGACCATGCCCTTGGCTTTCAGTTCGGCGGCGGCCTTGGCCGATACTTCACGGCTCGCGACACGCTGGTAGTTTTGTGCTTCCGTGGCGGCCTCTTGCAGCAGCTTTTGCTCGGTGGCCGACAGCCTGTCCCAGAAACGCTTGCTGACTTGTACCGGATTGGTGGCATACACGTGGTTGGTTTCGCTGACGAACTTGTTCACCTCGTAGAGCTTGCTCGACAGAATCACCGCATAGGGATTTTCCTGACCATCGACCGCTTTGCTTTCCAGCGCCCCGTACAGCTCGGCAAAGGGCATGGGCACCGGATTGGCCTTGAAGGTCTTGAACGTCTCGATGAACACCGGGTTCGGGATCACACGCAGCTTGAGGCCGTCGAGGTCTTCTCCCTTGGTGATGGGCCGCTTGCTGTTGGTAACGTTGCGAAAGCCCAGATCAAAAAATCCAAGCACAACAATGCCTCGGTCGGCCAGTCTCGCGCTCAACGCCTTGCCCAACGGACCATCGACCATGGCGTCCGCTTGGCGCGGGTTGCTGAAGAGGAAGGGGAAATCGAGCAAGCCGAACTCTTTGACGATGCCCGCCAACGAGGTGGTGGAGGCCACCAGCATTTCCTGCACCCCGCCCACCATGGCCGACTGCTGCTGCAGTTCATTGCCCAGTTGGCTGTTGGCAAATTCAGTGACTTTGATCTTGCCGCCGCTTTTGGCGGCCACAAGCTCGGCAAATTTTTTAACCCCCATGCTGGTCGGGTGGTCGGTGTTGTTGAGGTGGCCGAATTTGATCGTCCGCTCCTGAATATCCTGGGCCAGCGTGGCCGCGCTGGCGCAAAGCAGGCCAAGCACGGTGGCGATTTTGATCAGTGTTTTGCTCATGTTGTCTCCTGTGGTGGGTGAAGGTTGCGATCGCAGGGCCCGGCACCGGTCAGCCAACGTCTGCGGGTATGGCGGTGTAGGCCAGCGAATAAAACTGGCAGGCGGTCTCTGGCTCCGCGCCCAGCACGCGCAGCCGCGCTGGGGTCAGTGCTTCATCACCGAACGCGCGCAAGGCGTCCAGGTCGTAGCCGCCCGCGACGATGATCCAGTCGGCCGCGCGGTCCGCGTTGCCGCGGATTTTTTGTTCGGTGGTGGCGGCCAGCCTGGGCGCTTCGTGGCGCAGCACATGCACACCGACGATGCCAGGCCGTTGCGCGACCGACGCCGCCAGCTCGTCCAGCCCGTGCTGCAGTGACTCCTTCTGCCCAGGCAATGGCGCACAGCGCATCGTCAGCACATGCCGCGCCGTGACGGCGCCGTGGCTGAGCAGCACCTGGCACTGGGTGCGAACCATGTGGCGGTGCAAAGGCATCATCCTGGTGGACCAGGGGGTGGGGGCATTGAGCCGGGCCACATAGGCGGCCGAGGCCAGCACCGCATGGTCCTGCAATTCGTACATCACGAAAAAGCCTTCGCCGCCCGAAGCTTCGGTCCAGCGCGAGGCCCGCAGGAAGCCTGGGACCGACAGCCGCTCCGCAACGTGCTCATGGGCGTGCCAGTGCTCCAACTCTGCACGAACCTCGTTCGACACTTCCCACCACATGGCCAGTGCGGCCTTTCCCAGCATGGGCATGGCGCACCTCAGCGCAGAGGGCAGAAGGCCGCGGTGCCCGAGGGCGGCACAGGCAGCATCCCCTGAATGGGATGGCTGACTCGAAAATTGGTCATCAAGAAACTTTCATCGGGTGTTGCACAAGAGACGCCGGCGTCCGGAATCAATCGCCGCTCTGGGGTCCAAGCAGGCGCTCCGCCACCGCACGCAGCGCGAGCAGGTAACCGCTCGGACCGAGGCCACAAATGACACCGCTGGCCACCTGGGAGACCAGGGAGTGGGTGTAAGGAGCGGGCCGTTGATGGATGTTGGTGAGATGGACTTCGATGAGAGGTTGGCGCAGCAGCTTCAAGGCATCGAGCACCGGCACACTGCCAAACGAGAACCCGGCGGGATTGATGACCACCGCAGCATCCCGCATGGCGGCTTCCTGAATCCAGTCCACCAGCACGCCCTCATGGTTGGTCTGGCGAAAGTCGCAGGCAAGGCCCAGCGCGTCGGCCAGCTGGCGCGACGCTTTCTCGATTTCGACCAGTGTCGTCGTGCCGTACAAGCCTGGCTCGCGCGTGCCCAGCGTGTTCAGGTTGGAGCCGTTGAGGATGTACACAAAAGGCGGCATGGCGGTCCTTCGCAAAAGTGCGCTGATGCTAGGAAGTTCCACAGCCGGCCGTTCCACATTGGAAACTTATTTCATATTGCAATAAAATTGTTCACAAACAGGGCTGGCACACGACAGTCCCTCTGAAAGATCTGCCCCATGACGCTGGCCCTTGACCGCGGTCTCTCCCTCCTGGAATTGCTGTGCGGACAGCCGGAAGGCATGGCTTTGACGGCCTTGGCCGACGAACTGGACATGCCGCGCAGCGCCTGCCACCGCCTGCTCACCGAGTTGCAAAGACGCGGCTATGTGCGCCAGATGCGCAGCCAGGGCGACTATGTGCTCACGGCCAAACTCGCCTCCATGGGCTTGGGACTGCTCAGCAGCAAAGGCATCGTGGACATTGCCGAGCCGGTGCTCGAACGGCTGGCCCAAGCTTCGGGCGAACTGGTGCGGCTGTCCATCGTCGATGACGACCGGCTGGTGTGGGTGGCCAAGTCGCAAGGTACGCGCTCTGGACTGCGCTACGACCCGGACATGGGCATGGACGCCCGCCTCTCGTGCACCGCTTCAGGCCACGCCTGGCTGCTGACCCTGAGCGACGAACGCGCCATCGAATTGGTCAGCCGCCAGGGCTTCGGTCAAGCCAAGGACTATGGCCCCAAGGCGCCCACCACGGTCATGGCCTTTTTGCAGATGCTGCACGCCGCGCGTGCGCGGGGCTACGCCATGATCGATGAAGTATTTGCCCCGGGCATGACCGCGATGGCGGCACCGGTGGTCCGTGGCCGCGAAACGGTGGGGGTGCTCAGCATAGCTGGCCCCAGGCAGCGGCTCAGCCCAGCGCGCATGCAAGCGCTCGCGCCGGCCATGCTGGCCGCGGCCTCGGAACTCGGTCCGATCAGCCGAAGCTCGACGCTGTCGGGCAGACCGCCGCTGGGCAGGTCATGAGCCCCGCGCCGTGATGGCGTCTGCACCGTGTGGGTCCGCTGGCGAGCGCCGGTGTGCATCGGAAGCCCACGCCAGAACACGCGTTTCCCAGCGGCACCCAGCACTCGCCTTTCAGTGCCCGTGCGCCTTCATGGCCTTGCCCACCTCGAGCGTGCCCTGCGCCGAGCCCGACTGCGGCACGAGCTGACCGGCCGCATCGACCACCTGCGGCAGGGCCGCGGCCAGGCGCTCGGGCACATCGGCACCGGTGCCCAGGTGAATGCCCTGCGTGAGCGTGATCTGCGCCGCCTCAAAGCTGCCTGCGCCCGCGCAGAGGATCGTGCGGTTGGGCGCGCCTTCGCTGGCCATGACCAGCATGGCCGGCGTCACGGCGGCGGGCTCGAGTGCGTCGAGCACGGCCTGCGGCATCAGGCCTTCGGTCATGCGCGTGGCCGCCGTGGGTGCCAGGCAGTTGACGCGGATGCCGTACTTCTCGCCCTCGATCGAGAGCGTCTGCATCAGGCCGGCCAGCGCCATCTTGGCCGCGCCATAGTTGGCCTGGCCAAAGTTGCCGTACAGGCCGCTGGAAGAGGTGGTCATGACCACGCGGCCATAGTTCTGCGCCTGCATGATGGGCCAGACCGCCTTGGTGCAGTGCACCGCTCCCATCACATGCACCTCCATCACGAGGCGGAAATCGTCGAGCGTCATCTTGGCGAAGCTCTTGTCGCGCAGGATGCCCGCGTTGTTGACCAGGATGTCGACGCGGCCCCAGGTGTCCATGGCCTGCTGCACCATCTTCTCGACGGCGGCGAAATCGGTCACCGAGGCGCCATTGGCGATCGCCTCGCCACCGGCCGCCCGGATCTCGTCGACCACGGCCTGCGCCGCCGACACCGAGCCGCCCTCGCCACGCACATCGCCGCCGAGGTCGTTGACGACCACCTTGGCGCCCCGCGCGGCCAGTGCCAGCGCGTGCTGCTTGCCCAGGCCGCCGCCTGCGCCCGTGACGATGGCCACACGGCCTTTGAAATCGATGCCCATGAAAACTCCTTGTTGACGGCGTGAAGACCTGAGGTGCAGCGCCCGCTGTCCGCTCAAGGACAGCGCCCGGCCGCTGCACGGTGGTCTACTCTAACGAGGCGCGATACTCGGGCGTGTAGCCCGTTTGACAGCGCCTGCACCCGCGAGACCGACCATGATGGAACTGAACCACGAAACCGTGACCACCCCGCCGCAGGACGCCGCGAGCGTGCTGCTCCTGCGCGACAGCGCGCAAGGCCTGCAGGTGCTGCTGCTGCGCCGCCACCAGGCCTCGCAGGTGCTGGGGGGCGCCTATGTGTTTCCGGGTGGCAAGCTCGACCCGCAGGACCATGCGCCCGAGGCCCTGCCCGCGCTCAGCGAGCCACCCGCCGCGCTGCACGCGCGGCTGCAGGAGGCCTCGCTCGCGCCGGCCCATGCGGCGGGCCTGTTCATGGCGGCGCTGCGCGAGGCGTTTGAAGAGTGCGGTGTGCTCGCGGGCCAGGACGAGCAGGGCCCCGCCATGGCCGAGCGCCTGCGCACCGGCCCTGCCCCGATCGACTGGCATGCGGGGCTGCGCACGCTGGGCCTGCGCCTGCGCACCGAGCAGCTGCTGCCCTGGTCGCGCTGGATCACGCCACGCCAGCCTTCGGTAACGAACAAGCGCTTTGACACGCGCTTTTTCATCACGCGCGTGTGCGACGCGCAGGTCGCCGCGCACGACAACCACGAGACCACCGACAGCGTGTGGCTGACGCCGGCCCAGGCCCTGGCACGCTTTGCCGCCAACGAAATCGCGCTGGCGCCGCCGCAGATCATGAGCCTGTACGAACTCAAGGCGCACCGCACGGTGAGCGAGGCCCTGGACGAGGCACGCACGCGCGCGCCGGCACTGATCGAGCCCGAGCCTTTCGACGAAGGCGGCAAACGCATCATCTGCTACCCCGGCGACCCGCGCCACCCGCAGCGCGCGCGCGCGCTGCGCGGGCCCAGTCGCCTGATGTTCGAGGCGGGCCGCTTCGTGCCCGTCGAAGGCATGTCGGTCTTGCTTGCTTAGAATTCCTTGGGATTTTTGAACCAACCACACGCCGGAGTGCCCATGTCGCCAGCCCCCTACACCTGCCTGAGCATCGACCAGGCCATGGCCTTCATCGGGGACATGGCGGGCGTGCTGGGCCTGCTGGCCACCCTGCAGTCCTCGCTCGAGCAGGACCTGCCCGAGATCGAGGCGCGGCTGGCGGCGGGCAACCTCCCCGGCGCCAACGAACTGCTGCACCAGCTCAAGGGCTTTGCCCCGGTGTTTTGCGTTGAAGACCTGGTGGCCGAAGTCATCGCCGTCGAAGGCCTGAGCAAGCAGACCGACATCGGTCCGGTGCGCGCGGCCTATGCGCAGCTCGCCCCGCGCCTGCAGCAGCTGCTGGCCGAGGTGCGCACGCACCGCGCGGCCCAGGGCTGATCAGCCAGGCAGCGTGCCGGCCTCGACCCAGGCCTGGATCTGCGCCGGGTCTTGCACCCGCCGCAAGGCCTCGAAGGCCGCCTGCGCCTCGGGGTAGCTCTGGCGCAGGTAATGCAGCCACTGTTTGAGCCGCCCTGCGCGGTGGCGCGGCGCCACCCGCTCGCACACATGGCGCCAGAACACGGGCATCAGGGCGAGGATGTCGGCCCAAGGCAAGGCCGGTGCGCCGTCCGCGGCGATCGCCAGCGCCAGGCCCGGGTTGGCGACCAGGCCGCGGCCGACCATCAGGCGCTGGCAGCCCGTGACCTCGCGGCAGCGCCGCGCATCGGCCACCGACCAGATTTCGCCATTGGCCACCATGGGCAGCTTGACGGTGCGGCGGATGTCGGCGATGCGGTCCCAGTAGGCCGGTGGCCGGTAGCCATGCACCTTGGTGCGCGCGTGCACCACCAGGTCGCTGGCGCCCGCCGCTTCGATGGCCTGGGCGCAGTCCTCGGCCAGGGCGTCGTCCTCGTAGCCCAGGCGCATCTTGGCCGAGACCGGGATGTGGGCCGGCACCGCGCGCCGCACCGCGGCCACGATCTGGCCCACGAGCTCGGGTTCCTGCAAGAGCACGGCGCCGCCGCGGTGGCGGTTCACGGTCTTGGCCGGGCAGCCGAAATTGAGGTCGATGCCGGCCGGCCTGAGCGCCGCCAGCGCCTGGGCGTTGTCGGCCAGACACGACGGGTCCGAACCCAGGAGCTGCACCCGCACCGGCACCCCGGCCGGGGTGCGGCTGCCGTTCAAGAGCTCGGGCGCCACGCGCGTGAAAGCGCGCGCGGGCAAGACCGTGTCGGTGACGCGGATGAATTCGGAGACACACAGCTCGACGCCGCCAACCCGCGTGAGCGTGTCGCGCAGGCCGTGGTCGAGCAGGCCCTCCATGGGCGCAAGCCAGATGCCCATGGGGCGTCGCGCGTCAGCCCAGCGCGCGCTTGAAGCGGATTTCCTCGACGCGCACGCCGCCCAGCGGCACGGTGCGCGCGGTGTTCATCTCGCGCTTGAAGCCGGCCGCGTCGAAAAAGCGCAGCGCCTGCGCACTGGCCAGCGGCACCCAGACCGTCACGTCCGTGCAGTCCTCGTCCTGCAGGCCCTCGCGCGCGGCGTCCCACAGCGCCAGGCCCACGCCCTGGCCGAGGCGCTCCGGGTCAACGTAGAGGGCCCACAGCTCGCCCGTGGTGTTCTTGGACTTGGGGTCACGCGAGCGGTCAAAGCCGACAAAGCCCGCGATCTCGCCGTCCAGCGTGGCCACCATGACCTGCGGCTCGCCGAACTCGATCGCTTCCTTCCAGAAGCTCACGCGCTGGGCCATGGGCGTGGCCTGCCAGTGGGCTTCGGGCACCTGGCCCTCGTGCAGCGCGCGGCTGGCGATCAGGTGCAGGTTGGCCACCGCGGCGGCATCGGCGAGGGTGGCAAGGCGGACTTCGGGGGAGCTCATCGGCGTCAATCTCTGGAGGCGAAACCCCCGATTGTCGCTGTTTCGGGCGGTGCATCGGGTATCGTCGGCGCATGACCGTTTTTCCTCACGCCCCGGCCCGCTGGCTGCTGGCCGTCCTGCTGGCGGGCGGGCTCGCCAGCGCGCTGGCGCAATCGCCACGCCGCATCGAAGACAGCATGGCCGAACGCACCCGCGCCTGCAGCGCCTGCCACGGCGAGCAGGGCCGCGCCGGCCCCGATGGCTACTACCCGCGCCTGGCGGGCAAGCCGGCCGGTTACCTGCACAACCAGCTGCGCAACTTCGCCGAGGGCCGGCGCCACTATGGCCTGATGACCCGTCTGGTCGACCCCCTGAGCGACGCCTACCTGGGCGAAATCGCCGCGCATTTCGCCAGCCTGCAGCTGCCCTACCCGCCGCCCACGCCATCGCGCCTGCCGCCCGCGCAGCTCGCGCGCGGCGAGACCCTGGTGCGCCAGGGCGACGCCCGGCTGGGCCTGCCCGCCTGCGTGCAATGCCACGGCGAGCGCCTGACCGGCGTGCAGCCGCATGTGCCGGGCCTGCTGGGCCTGCCGCTGGACTACCTCAATGCGCAGCTGGGCGCCTGGCAAACCCAGCAGCGGCGGGCGCAGGCGCCCGACTGCATGGCACGCGTGCTGGCGCAATTGCCGCACGAGGACATCATCGCCCTGTCCAACTGGCTTTCCAGCCAGCCGCTGCCCGCCGACACGCGGCCGGCGGCCGCACCGGCACAGCCGCTGCGCGATCCGCGCTGGCATTGCGGCAGCGCGCCCGAACTCGCGCAGGGGCGGCCATGAGCGCCCGCCTCACGCCCCGCGCCGCCTTGCGGCTCGCCCTGGCCGGCCTGCTGGCCGGCTTCACCCTGCTCGTGGCGGCCGTGGCCTGGCACAACTGGGGCGACCTGCTGGGGGCCGGCGATGCCCCCACACCGCTGCCGCACGACGCCAGCAGCCTCGAACGCGGCGCTTACTTGGTGCGCGCGGGCAACTGCGTCGCCTGCCACAGCGCGCGCGGCGGCACACCGCTGGCCGGCGGGCGCGGCATCGAGACGCCTTTCGGCACGGTCTACAGCAGCAACCTCACCCCCGATGTGGCCACCGGCCTCGGCGCCTGGAGCACGCGCGATTTCTGGCGCGCCCTGCACCGCGGCCGTGCGCCCGACGGCCGCCTGCTGAGCCCGGCCTTTCCCTACGAACACACCAGCCTCATCACGCGCGAAGACAGCGACGCCATGTTCGCCTGGCTGCGCAGCCAGGCGCCCGTGCGCCAGCAGACACCCGCCCACACGCTGCGCTGGCCCGTGGGCACGCAGCCCGCGCTGGCCGTCTGGCGCGCGCTGTTTTTTGCGCCGCAGCCCTGGCAGGACGACCCCCAGCAAAGCGCCGAATGGAACCGCGGCGCCTACCTGGTGCGCGGCCTGGGCCACTGCGCGGCCTGCCACAGCCCGCGCAACGTGCTGGGCGCGAGCGCCGGCGTGGCCAAGCTCTCGGGCACCCTGATGCCCGGCGTGGCCTGGTACGCGCCCAACCTGCACAGCGAGCGCGAAAGCGGTCTGGCGCGCACGCCGCTGGCCGACATCGTGCGCCTGCTGCAAACCGGCCAGGGCGCGCAAGCCAGCGTCAGCGGTCCGATGGGCGAAGTGGTGCAGCACAGCCTGCAGCACCTGCACACCCGCGATCTGCAGGCGATGGCGCTGTACCTGCAATCGCAGGCGAGCACGGCGCCCGAGCCGGCCACCGCGCCGCCGGCGCCGGCGCGTGCGGGCACGGCCAGCCTGGGCCGCCAGGTGTACGAGCGCCACTGCGCCAGTTGCCACGGCGAGCAGGGCGAGGGCGTGCCAGGCATCTACCCGGCCTTGCGCGGCAACCGGGCCGTGCGCCTGGCCGAGCCGGCCAACCTGGTGCAGACCGTGCTCTTCGGCGGCTACGCCCCGGCCACGGCCGGTCACCCCCGTCCTTTTGGCATGCCGCCTTTCGTGCTCGAGCTCGGCGACAACGACATCGCCGCGGTGCTGACCCACCTGCGCCAGGGCCTGCAGGACGAGGGCCAGCGGGCCGCCGAGGTCACCGCACTGCAGGTCAACCGCATCCGCGCGGCCAGCGGCAACTGAGCCCGGGTGGCGAGGCGGCTCGGGCACAATCCGGCGGTGTCCGATTTCGCCCCCTTTGCCGACCCCACGGCCTGCCCCCCTGACCCGCCCCTGGAGCCCGTGCTGGTGCACGCCGATGCGCACCTGCTGGTGTTCGACAAACCCTCAGGCCTGCTGAGCGTGCCCGGCCTCGGCCCCGACAAGCAGGACTGCCTGCGCGTGCGGGCCCAGCGGCGCTGGCCCGACGCCATGACGGTGCACCGCCTCGACATGGCGACCTCGGGCCTGGTGCTGATGGCGCGCGGCCCCGAGATGCAAAAGGCCCTGAGCATGGCCTTCGAAAAACGCCAGGTGCACAAGCGTTACGAGGCGGTGGTGCTGGGCACGCCCGCCGCCAGCCCCGATGCCGAGGGCTGGAGCCGCATCGCGCTGCCCATCCGCATCGACTACCTGAACCGCCCGCGCAGCATCGTCGACCACGCGCGCGGCAAGCCCAGCCTCACGCTGTGGCGCACCCTGGGTCCGGGCCCCTGGCCCGGCACCACGCGGCTCTCGCTCGAACCCTTCACCGGCCGCACCCACCAGCTGCGCGTGCACCTGATGGCGCTGGGCCACCCGATCGTGGGCGACCCGCTGTACGCCCCGCCCGAAGGCCGGGCGCTGGCACCGCGCCTGCTGCTGCACGCCTGCGAACTCGCGCTGCAGCACCCCGCCACAGGCCAGGCGCTGCGGCTGTCGCACGCGGCGCCGTTCTGAGCGTGATTCAGCGCACAATGCCGGGGTCCACGACGGAGGGTCCGATGCACCACCACCTCTTCATCCTGACCGGCGCCTCGCGCGGCATGGGCCTGGCCATGGCGCGCCAGCTGCTGCGCCCCGGGCATGCGCTGCTGTGCATCGCCCGCCACGCCAGCGCCGAGCTGGCCGAGGCCGCACGCCAGGCCGATGTGCCGCTGGCCCAGTGGACGCTGGACCTGCGCGAGGCCACCAGCGCCAGCGAACGCCTGCGCGACTGGCTGACCGCCCCGGCCCAGCGCGCCTGCGCCAGCGCCACCCTGATCAACAACGCCGCCCTGCTGCCGCGCATCGCACCGCTGGCCGCCAGCCACGCCAGCGACCTGGCCGGTGCGCTGCGCGTCGGCCTGGAAGCGCCCCTGCTGCTGAGCGCGGCCTTTCTGGCGGCCACGCAAGACTGGCCCGTACCGCGCAAAGTGCTCAACATTTCCTCCGGCCTGGGGCGGCGCGCCATGGCGTCGCAAACGGCTTACTGCGCCGTGAAGGCTGGCATGGACCATTTCACGCGCTGCCTGGCGCTCGAAGAAGCCCAGCGGCCACAGGGCGCCCGCGTGTGTTCGCTGGCCCCGGGCGTGATCGACACCGACATGCAGCAGCAGCTGCGCGGCGCAGCGCCCGACGACTTCCCCGACCAGGCGCGCTTCGAGCAGCTCAAAACCAAAGGCTTGCTGAGCACCCCCGAAGACGCTGCGCAGGCCGTGCTGGCCTACCTGGCGCGTGCGGACTTTGGCGAACACCCGGTCGCCGATGTGCGTGAGCCCTGAAACCGGCGGGTGTAGGCTGTCAGTCTTGTGTAGCCTCGCGGCCGGACACTGCGCTGGTCGGCCCCTGCTGGCCACGTCTTTTTCACCCCCCCATTCCCGATTGGAGACATTCCCATGAGCCGTGAAGTCGTTGTCGTCAGCGGTGTGCGCACCGCCATTGGTACCTACGGTGGCAGCCTCAAAGACATCCCGCCGACCGAACTGGCCGCGCTGGTCGTCAAGGAAGCCCTGGCCCGCGCCAGCACCGAGGGCAAGGACGTGGGCCATGTGGTGTTTGGCCATGTGGTCAACACCGAACCCAAGGACATGTACCTCTCGCGCGTGGCGGCCATCCACGGCGGCTGCGCCGAGACCACCCCGGCCTTCAACGTCAACCGCCTGTGCGGTTCGGGCCTGCAGGCCATCATCAGCGCCAGCCAGGCCATCGCCCTGGGCGACTGCGACATCGCCATTGGCGGCGGCGCCGAAAACATGAGCCGTGGCCCCTACGCCAACCTGACCCAGCGCTGGGGCAGCCGCATGGGCGACGCCAAGCTGGTCGACATGATGGTCGGCGCCCTGCACGACCCCTTCCACAACATCCACATGGGCGTCACGGCCGAGAACGTGGCCGCCAAGTACGGCATCACGCGCGAGATGCAGGACGCTGCCGCCGTCGAAAGCCACAACCGCGCCGAAAAGGCCACCGCCGCCGGCCTGTTCAAGGACCAGATCGTGCCCGTCATGCTCAAGAGCAAGAAGGGTGATGTGGCCTACACCACCGATGAGCACTTCCGCAGCGGCGCCACCCTGGCCGACTTCGCCAAGCTCAAGCCCGTGTTCCTCAAGGAAAACGGCACGGTGACCGCCGGCAACGCCTCGGGCATCAACGACGCGGCCGCGGCCGTGGTGCTGATGGAGGCCAAGGCCGCCCAGGCGCGCGGTGCCAAGCCCCTGGCCCGCCTGGTGGGTTACGCCCACACCGGGCTGGACCCCAAGATCATGGGCGTGGGCCCGATCAGCGCCACCCAAGCCGTGCTCAAGCGCACCGGCCTGTCGGTCAATGACCTGGACGTGATCGAGGCCAACGAAGCGTTTGCCGCGCAGGCCTGCGCGGTGACCAAAGAGCTCGGCCTGGACCCGGCCAAGGTCAACCCCAACGGCTCGGGCATCTCCCTGGGCCACCCGATCGGCGCCACCGGCGCGCTGATCACCGTCAAGGCCCTGTACGAGCTGCAGCGCATCCAGGGCCGCTACGCCCTGGTGACCATGTGCATCGGCGGCGGCCAGGGCATTGCCGCGATCTTCGAGCGCATGTGAGTCTGACCGCTGACCAGCGAAAGGGCGCCTCGGCGCCCTTTTTTCATGCCGTTGCGGCGGCGTTCGGGTCGTCGAGGAAGCCCCCGGCGCGCAGCGTGACCACCAGCGTGTCGCGCCAGCCGACCTCGCCTGTGGGCTGGATCGGCGTGGTTTCGTGGATCACGCGCTGGTCGTCGAGCAGCAGCAGCGACCAGGGTTCGGTGAGCGTGAAGCGCTGGCCGCGCGGGCTGTCCATGTCGAACACACGCGTCTCGCCGCCCTTGATGCCATGGCGTCCCACCAGGAACACCGCCACCCAGTGGACACCGTCGCGGTGCGCGCCCTCGGGCGTGGGCCGGCCAATGCCGTCGGTGGTGTCGATGCGGAACTGGTGCAGCTCGGTGTACCAGGGCTGCGCGCCCTGCATTTGCGAGGCCACGGTGCCCAGCCAGCACAGCAAGCGCTTCCAGACGGGCTGCGCCAGCACATGCGCGGCCATGGGCTCGAACCAGCGCTGCATTCCGCCATGCAGGGCGTTGTAGGACAGCGGCTGCCAGTGCGCGCGGTGCGGCACGGCGCGCAGGGCCTCGCCCTCGACCACCACACTCGCATGGCGCCGACGCCGGTAGCGGCCGCCGTCCTTGAGGTACTGGTCCGGTGGCAGGTCGTTCCAGCTGGCCGCCAGCGCCTGCAGATCGGTCGGCGTCACACCGGCGAGCGCGGCGAGCGCTTCGGGTGCGAGCACGGCAAAGCCTTGCGCCCGCATCGCAGACAGCAGGTGCTCGGGCGGCGTCAAGGGGGGCGGCAGGGTCAAGGCGTCGGGCATGACAGGGCGAACGAACAAAGAGCGCAAGCATAACCCCGCCCCGCGGCCTCGCCCCCTCAGCCAGCTGACGTGGATCAAGCCGCGCGGGCCCCGCCCGCTTTAGGCTCGGGCCTCAGCCCCCAAGGACCGCCATGACCCCCCTGCTGCAGCCCCCCGCTTGTGCCTTTGCCGGCCCCCGCATGGGTCCGCCCAGCCTGCGCGCGGCCTGAACGCGGAGCGTGCCCGTGTCGGTGGCGGTTTTGCTGGCACTGCTGGCCCTCAGCCTGGCCTTGTCGCTGTCTTTGCGCCCTTGGCGCCTGCTGGCCCAGACCGGCCTGATCACGCCGCTGCTGGCCTGTCTGGTGCTGCTGCCCTGGTTTTGGGCCTTGCCGCATTTGCACGGCATGCCCCTGCGCTTGCAGCTCAGCGGCGCGGTGCTCGCGACCTTGTGCCTGGGCTGGCCGCTGGCCATTCCGACGCTGCTGCTGGTGGGCCAAATCGCCAACCTGATTGCGCCTCAACCGTGGCGCGAGAGCCTGGTGGAGAGCTTTTACCTCGGTGTTCTGCCCGCCACCCTGGCGCTGGGCCTGGGCGCGGTGCTGCGGCGCTGGCTGCCGATGAACCCCTTTGTCTACATCCTCGGCCGGGGTTTTCTGGGCAGCGCCTTGTGCCTCTTGCTCTCGCGTCTGGCGATGGCGATGTTCGAACGCCCCGAGCTGAGTGTCAGCCTGTCGCTGTTCCTCGTGGCCGAGTGGCTGATGGCCTGGGGCGATGCCTTCCTGACCGGGCTGATGACGGCCATCCTGGTGGCGTTTCGCCCGCAGTGGCTGGCCACCTGGTCCGACCCGCTGTACCTGCACAAACGGGACTGAGAGAGCGGCCGCTAGCGCTGCGGCGTGAGCGCAAAGGCCTGGGCCAGCAGCTCGTAGGAGCGCCGCTGCGCCTGCGCGTCATGCGTCCAGGTGATCACGGCCAGCGCCTCGACCTCGAGTTCGCGCGCGAGCGCCTGCAGCCGCGCGCGCACCGTCTCGGCCGAGCCGACGAAGGACTGCGCCTTGAGGCGTGCCAGCGCCACCTGCTCGGCCGGGCTGTAGTCGCGCGCCGCCTGCTCGGGCGGCAGCAGCGGGCCCAGGCGCCCGAGGTTGCGGTCCATGCGCCAGCGCGCGCGGCTCTCAAAGAGGCGCCAGGCCTCCTCGTCGGTGTCGGCGGCCAGCGCCCAGACGCAGACCGTGGCTTGGGGCTGGGCCAGCGTGGCGCTCGGGCGGAAGGTCTCGCGGTAAATCTCGAGCGCCTGCTGCGCGCCCTGCCCGTCGGTGATGAACCAGGCGAACGCATAAGGCAGGCCCAGGTGCGCCGCGAGCTGGGCGCCGTAGTCCGAGCTGCCGAGCATCCAAAGCGCGGGGGCGCTGGCCGCCTGCGGGTAGGCGTGGATGCCGTGGCCCGGGTGGCCGGGCGGCAGGTCCTGACCGGAGACCCAGGCCTGCAATTCCATGACCTGCTGCGGAAAACGCTCGGCCGCATGGCGGTCGGGGTTGAGCACGGCGGCGGTGCGGCCGTCGCTGCCCGGCGCGCGGCCCACGCCCAGGTCGATGCGGCCGGGCGCCAGCGCATCGAGCACGCGGAACTGCTCGGCCACCTTGAAGGGCGCGTAATGCGGCAGCATGACGCCCGCACTGCCGATGCGGATGCGCTGCGTGCGCGCAGCGATCGCGGCCATCAGCACCTCGGGCGCGGTGCCGACGATGCTCGGGTGGCTGTGGTGCTCGCTGACCCAAAAGCGTTCGTAGCCCCAGGCCTCGGCGTCCTGCGCGAGCGCCAGCGTCTGGCGCAGCGCCGCGTCCTGGCCGCGGCCGGCGGCGGCGATCGACTGGTCGAGGATGGACAGACGCAGGGCCATGGCCGTCCTCAGGCCTGGTCGGCCAGGGCCGCGAGCTCGGCCTCCTGCAGCGCGCGCCACATGACCTTGCCGCTGCCGCTCTTGGGCAGGGCGTCGGCGAACTGCACCACGCGCGGCATCTTGTAGACCGCCATGTGCTCGCGGCACCAGTCGATGATGTCCTGCTCGCTGACCTGGCCCCGGTGGCTGGCGCGCAGCACCACCACCGCCTTGACCGACTCGCCGCGGTAGGCGTCCTTGGTGGCGATGATGCAGGCCTCCTGGATGGCCGGGTGTTTGAACATCAGCGCCTCGACCTCGGCCGGCCAGACCTTGAAGCCGCTGGCGTTGATCATGCGCTTGAGGCGGTCGGTCATGAAGAAGTAACCGTCCTCGTCGACGCGGCCCATGTCGCCCGAACGGAAGAAACGCTTGCCGTCCCGCTCAAAAAAAGCGTCCTGGGTGGCGTCGGGCCGCTTCCAGTAGCCCTTGAAGACCTGCGGGCCGCAGATCACGATCTCGCCGGACTCGCCCACCGGCAATTCCTGGAGCGTTTCGGGGTCGACCACGCGCGCGTCCACGCTCATGAAGGGGATGCCCAGGCACTGGCGCTTGGGCTGGTCGGGCGGGTTGCTGTGCGAGGGGGCGGCGGTCTCGGTCAGGCCGTAGCCCTCGACGTAGCGCAGGCCGAACTGCTCGTGCAGGCGCTGCGCCACCGCCTCGGGCATGGCGGCCCCGCCGCCGCCGATATAGACCAGGCTGCTGAGGTCGTATTGGTCCAGATGCGGGCTGCCCAGCAGGTCAATGACCATGGTCGGGATGTTGGTCCAGTGCGTGACCTTGCACTGCGAGATCAGGCGGCCCGCGAGGTCGCGGTCCCAGCGCGGCATCACGACCATGGTCGCGCCCATGAACACGCAGGCGTGCATCAGGCTGACCATGCCGGTGATGTGGAACATGGGCACCACGCACAGCGTCACGTTCTCGGCCGTGCCATTGCCCCAGAGGCCGCTGGCCACGGCGTTGTGCATGATGCTGCCGTGGGTGTGCATGCAGCCCTTGGGCAGGCCGGTGGTGCCACTGGTGTAGGGCAGGATGGCCAGGTCCTCGGGCCCCGACGAGGCGGGCGGCAGGGCGGGCCCCGGCGGCTCGGCCATCAGGCGCGACCAGGCGTGCACCTGGCCGTGGGCCAGCGCGGGCAAGTCGCGCACCGGCAGGAGCCAGTCGCGCCAGGCCTCGGGCAGGTCTTCGGGGGCGAGCGCGGCCGCGTCGAACACGTCGGTGAATTGGGTGACCAGCAGGTGGGCCAGCGCCTGCTCGGCTGGCAAGGCGTCGCTGGCCTTGGCCAGCTCGGGCGCGAGGTCGGCGGTGGTGACCGCGACCTTGACGTCGGGGTCGAGGATGTAGTGCTGCAGCTCCTCGGCCTTGTTCATCGGGTTGACCGGCACCACCACCGCGTCCAGCCGCAGGATGGCGAAATGCGTGATCACCAGCTGGGGGCAGTTCTGCATGTTGAGCAGCACCCGGTCGCCCCGGCGCACGCCCAGGCGCGCCAGCTGGGCCGCGATCTGCTCGCTCGCCGCCAGCAACTCGCGGTAGCGCCAGCGTCGGCCCATGAACACGATGGCGGTCTTGTCCGGGTAGCGCCAGGCGCTGATCTGCAGATTGGCCCAGAGCGGCGTGGTCGGGGGTTGGATCTGCGCCGGCAAGCGGGCCGGCCAAAAGGCAGCGTGACGCACCATGAGCTTGTCTCCTTGTGGGCCGGATGTTAAACACTGGCTTGCCATCGGCCGATCGGGCTTTGTCGCGCCTGGGACCGCCCCGTGACTCCATGGTTTTTATCACTATAAGGAAAATTTAAGGTGCTCAATCATCATATTTGTTGAATAATTTACTTATATGTAATTACAATACAGGCCATGCAAGCACTCACCCCACCTGAAACGCTGGAAGACTACTGTGGAACCACCTACGCCGCCAAGCTGCTGGGCTTGTCGGTGGGGACGATCCAGACACTGGTCGAAAAAAACGAATTGCAGGCCTGGAAAACACAAGGCGGACATCGGCGCATTTCCATGCCCTCGATCCGCGATTACCAGCGCAAGCACAACATGCTGGTGAGCCAGTCCGAGGCACGGGAAAGCCGGATCAAAGTGCTGCTGGTGGAAGACGACGCTGTCACACGGGAAATGCTCAGGGATTTTTGCAACCGCATCGACATCCCGGTCGATTGCACCGCCATGTCCTCCGGCCTGGAGGCGTTGATCGACATCGCCAGCCTGCGCCCCGATGTGCTGATCGCCGACCTGCACATGCCTGGCGTCGACGGCTTTGAACTGTTGCGCACACTGCGCAACAACCCCTTGTTCAGCAAGATGACCTGCCTGGTGATCTCGGGCCTGAGCAGTGAAGAAGTCGAAGCGCGCGGTGGCCTGCCCGAAGGCACGATCTTCATGGCCAAACCCCTGAACCTGCAGTGGTTCAATGGTTTTTTTGCCGCCCTGCTGTCCAGCCGCCAAGTCGAGCTGCCCGGCGCGGCCTGAGCACCCTGCTGCCGCCCTCTGCGCGCGCCACAGGCCCGCAGCCATATCGGGGATCGGGGGATGGACCCGGCAAAGAAAAACGGGTTACAGCCTTGTGGACTGTAACCCGTTGATTTTTATGGTCGGCGTGGCGGGATTCGAACTCGCGACCCCTTGCACCCCATGCAAGTGCGCTACCAGGCTGCGCTACACGCCGAAAACAAAGATTATATCCGCAGAATCGTTCACAAACTCAGCATGGCCCGGATTTCTTGCAGTTCCTTCATCAGGTCGGGCACAGGTCGGGCAACACCGTTATCGCTCTGCCCATCGCTCACCGAAAAATCCTCTGCCGGTGGCAGCGCCTGCGGCGCGGTGGACAGCGGCCTCGCACCTTGCGCAAACTCCTGCAACTTGTTTCGTGCGCCGCTGATGGTGAAGCCCTGCTCGTAAAGCAGGTCGCGGATGCGGCGGATCATCAGCACCTCGTGGTGCTGGTAGTAGCGCCGGTTGCCGCGCCGCTTGACGGGTCGCAGTTGGGTGAACTCCTGCTCCCAGTAACGCAGCACGTGCGTTTTGACGCCGCACAACTCGGCCACTTCACCGATGGTGAAGTAACGCTTGGCGGGAATGGGGGGCAATGGGGCGTCCATGGACTCGGGCAAAACAAAACGCTGAGCTTACTGCAAGTGCCGGACGCCACGCGCCCGAGCCGGACCGATTGTCTTCGATTCCGAATCGCCCCGGGCTGCCCCCGCGCCGCTGGATTGTCTAATAATGGCGCACCCACCATCTGTGTGCCCGATGGACAGGCTCTGTGCAAACGGGCCCCTGCATGAAAACGCCCCTATGAACCCCACCACCGTCCACCTTGTCAGCACCGCCATTTTTGCCTTGGCGGTGATCCACACCTTTTCCACCAAATTTTTCGAACACCTCGCGCACACCTCTGCGCACCACTCGGGCTTTTGGCATTTGCTGGGTGAGGTGGAAGTCGTCTTCGGCTTCTGGGCCATGGTGCTGGTGTGCTTTTTGTTCATCCACACCGACATGACACAGGCCATTGCCTACCTGGAAGGACAAAACTACACCGAGCCGCTGTTCGTGTTTGTGGTGATGGTCATATCGGCCAGCAAACCGATCTTCACCTTCTGCCTGCGCCTGGTCGGCATGATTGCGCGTTCACTGCCGATCAACAAATCGGTGGGCTTCTTCTTTGTCACGATGTCCTTCGTGCCGCTGCTCGGCTCCTTCATCACCGAGCCGGCCGCCATGACGCTGGCGGCCCTGCTGCTCAAGGAATACTTCTATGACCGCGGCCTCTCGTCCAAATTGATGTACGCCACGATCGGCGTGCTGTTCGTCAACATCTCGATCGGCGGCACGCTCACGCCTTATGCGGCGCCCCCCATCCTCATGGTGGCGGCCAAATGGAACTGGGACATCGGTTTCATGCTGCAAACCTTTGGCTGGCGCTCGGTGCTGGCGGTGCTCACCAATGCCGTGCTGCTGACGCTGGTGTTTCGCCGCGAACTCCAGGCCTTGCCTCCGGGTGCAGCCAGCGCCCGTGCCGAGATGCCGATGTCGGTGATCGCGGTGCACCTGTTGTTCCTCGCGGGGGTGGTCGTGTTTGCCCACCACGCCGTGCTCTTCATCGGCCTGTTCCTGTTTTTTGTGGGTTTCACGACCGCCTATGCGCGCTACCAAAGCCGCCTGTTGATCCGCGAGAGCCTGCTGGTGGGCTTTTTCCTGGCGGGCCTGGTGATCCTGGGCGGCCAGCAAAAATGGTGGCTGCAGCCGCTGCTCGCCAGCCTGGAGCCGACGGTGGTCTACTACGGCGCCACAGCCCTGACCGCGATCACCGACAACGCCGCGCTGACCTACCTCGGCTCCCTGGTCGATGGGCTGACCCCGGACTTCAAATACGCCCTGGTGGCGGGCGCCGTCACCGGCGGCGGCCTGACCGTGATCGCCAACGCCCCCAACCCCGCGGGCTACTCGATCCTGCGCGGCAACTTCGACGAAGGCGCCATCAACCCCTTCAAGCTCTTTGCCTACGCTTTGCCACCGACCATCGTGGCCATCGTCTGCTTCCAGTTCCTTTGAAGCGCGGCGCAGGCGCCGGCCTGCGGGCGGCGCCTGCGCCGATGGGCGGCGCACCCCGGACAGCAGGACCACCAAAGAAAAAACCCTTGTGAATGAATTCACAAGGGCTTCTTTTTGGCGGAGTGGACGGGACTCGAACCCGCGACCCCCGGCGTGACAGGCCGGTATTCTAACCAACTGAACTACCACTCCTGGTTGGTTGTGGCTTGCACCGCGCTGCATTCACAACGCGACCAAGTGCCACAAAACTTGGCGACCCTACGGGGATTCGAACCCCGGTACTCACCGTGAAAGGGTGATGTCCTAGGCCTCTAGACGATAGGGTCAAAACCTGGACTTCTCAACATTGTTGGTGGAGGTAAGCGGGATCGAACCGCTGACCTCTTGCATGCCATGCAAGCGCTCTCCCAGCTGAGCTATACCCCCAACTTGCGGCGTCTGCTTTTGGCGTCTGCCTCTTGTCTGTCGAGAACGCTAGTATAGCGCAGTTTTCACGCTTTTGACAAGCGAGCCAAAATTTCTTCGCGTGCATGCAGCACCAAGACCTGGTCCACCGACGGCGTCTGCGGGGTGCCCATGACCAGCACGCGAACCGGCATGGCCAGCTGCGGCATTTTCAGGCCATGGGTGCCCAGGACCTGTTTGAGCGCGGCCGCAATTTGGGGGGCCTCCCAGGCCACGGTTTCCAGGGCCTTGGCAAAGTCGGCCAGGGCCGGGCGCACCGCGTCGGTCACATGCTGCTGCAGATCGGCCTGGCTCGGCTGCACCGGGCCCAGGTGGCGCGCGATCCAGTCGGCCAGCACCACCAGGGTGTCGCAGCGGTCTTTGTACAGGGCGCACAGGGCCGGCAGGCGGGCATCGTCGGCGTTCAGGCCCAGGCGCGCCACAAACGGGGCCACGGCCGCGGCCAGCGCCTCGGGCGGCATGGCCTTGAGATGCTGGGCATTGACCCAGCGCAGCTTGGCCTCGTCGAACTGCGCGGCGCTCTTGCCCAGGTGGTCCAGGTCAAACCAGGCCAGGAACTGCTCGCGGCTGAAGATCTCGTCGTCGCCATGGCTCCAGCCCAGGCGCGCCAGGTAGTTCACCATGGCGTCGGGCAGGTAGCCCTCGTCGCGGTACTGGGTGACGGGCTTGGCGCCGTTGCGCTTGCTCATCTTCTCGCCCTGCTCGTTGAGCACGGTGGGCAGGTGGGCATACACCGGCGGGGTGTGGCCCAGCGCATGGAAGATGTTGATCTGGCGCGGCGTGTTGTTCACATGGTCGTCGCCACGGATGACGTGGGTGATGGCCATGTCGATGTCGTCGACGACCACGCAGAAGTTGTAGGTGGGCGTACCGTCGGGGCGGGCAATCACGAGGTCGTCGAGCTCGTGGTTGCTGATGGCGATCCGGCCCTTGACCTTGTC
>JACCDU010059028.1_pt1 | contig 24756 bp, 23 predicted proteins | sample 7446081 | NCBI WGS metagenome assembly JACCDU01 (sample SAMN15323447, study PRJNA562643) | freshwater metagenome | isolation source: river surface water | place: USA:Blue River Watershed | collected 2017-08-17
CAGAACAGTGCCGGCATATTCAGCTGATTCATCAGCGGCATGGCAAATTCGTAGAAGGTGTCCGACAAAATGATCACCTGGAAATCCTGACGCAGCTGGTCGAGGAAATCCTTAGCGCCCGGCATCGGGCCCATTTCGGCGATCACCTTCTGGATGTCTGGCAGGCCGAGCTTGTGCTCGCGCAGGATGTCCAGTCGGTATTTCATCAGTTTGTCGTAATCCGGTTCGTCGCGCGTCGTACGGCGCAAGGCCTCGATACCGGTGCGGTTGGCGAATTCGATCCAGATTTCCGGAACAAGCACACCTTCAAGGTCAAGACAGACGATTTGCACGGCGGGACTCCTGATAAACACGATAAATTAAAGCTAAATTTTACCCGATGCGGCGCGCCTGCCCTACAATGCGGGCCAATGATTCGTTTTTTTACTGCTTCGTCACGGATTTTGTTGCGCCGGGTGCTGAATTTGGCACTGGGGGGTTGTGTGTTGGCATCGGTCGCCGGGGTGCAGGCAGCCACACCCGCGCCGGTATTTGATCCGGCGGTGCTGGAAGTACGCGATCAGGAAGCCAAGGCACTCAAGGATGATGCGAAGGCCATTCGTGCCGAAGCGGACGACCAGCTCAAAATAGACACCTGGAACTGCTACAGCAGGGTTCTGGTCAACTATTGTATTGATAAAGCCAAAGACCGCCGCTACGAGCAGCGCGAAAAGGCGCGAGCGCTGGAAGCGCAGGCCGCTGTGATTGATCGCGAAGTCCGTGAGCGCCGTCTGGTGAATCAGTTGGCCGATCCGCCGGCCGAGCTGCGTCAGCCGAATCCGCCTTCGGGCTCTATTAAGAAAGCCATCGACGAAGGTAAAACCATCAAACAGGTGGAGCAGGAGCGCAAGATTCGCGACGCCGAGCAATCAGCGACACCGCTCAAGAGCGATGCGGAGATTCAGGCGGCGTCGGCCGAGCGTGACCGCAAGGCAGCTGAGAAGCGGGCTAAGCGGGAGGCTGCAGAGCAGCAACGCGCCGCCGAAAAAGCGGCGTATGAAGCGCAGCAGGCTATTAAGAATCAGAAGCCCTAATTCGCGTGCCTGAGCTTAGGGCGCGGGGCAAACTCGTCTCTCATGGGACGTGCCGTCCAAAATCGAGACAAATTTACACCTTGCCCTTCGTCGAAGCGCAGGGTTTAGTTCACGCCCTGGCTGAGCAGATAGTCTTCGTAGTTGCCCTGGAAGTCCACGACGGAGTGGTCTGCTTTGATCTCGATGATGCGGGTCGCCAGCGACGACACAAACTCACGGTCATGCGAAATAAAGATCAGTGTGCCCTTGAACAGATCCAGCGCGGTGTTCAGCGATTCGATCGATTCCATATCCAGGTGGTTTGAGGGTTCATCCATCAGCATGACGTTCGAATGCAACAGCATCATGCGGCCAAACATCATGCGGCCCTGTTCACCCCCGGAAATCACCTTGACCGGTTTTTTCACATCATCGCCCGAGAACAAGAGGCGACCCAGTGTGCCGCGGATCAGCGTTTCGACATCCGAGCCTTCGTAACCACCGGCACGGACATAGCCCGAGATCCAGTCGGTCAGATTGGTGTCTGATGCAAAGTCGGCGGCATGATCCTGAGCGAAGTAACCGATCTTCGCTTTTTCCGTCCACTTGATGGTGCCGGCGGTCGGTGTCAGCTCACCCTGCAGCAGTTTGAGCAGGGTGGTTTTACCGACGCCGTTTTCACCGATGATGGCGATTTTTTCGCCGGCATTAATGTTCAGCGACAGATTCTTGAACAGCGGTTCGCAATCCGGATAGGCGAAGCCGAGGTTTTCGATTTCAACGGCCTGACGGTGCAGCTTGTCCTTGTCATCGAAGTCAAAGCGGATCCACGGGTACTGGCGCGACGACGGTTTCACATCTTCCGGCTTCAGTTTATCGATCAGCTTCATGCGGCTGGTGGCCTGCTTGGCTTTCGAGGCATTGGCCGAGAAGCGGCGGACGAAGGTCTGCAGTTCGGCAATCCGTTCCTTGGCTTTGGCGTTGGCATTGGCCTGACGCTCGCGGGCCTGCGTCGAGGCTTCCATGAAGTCGTCGTAGTTGCCGGCATAGGTGGTGATCTTGCCATAATCCAGATCGGCCATGTGCGTGCACACCTGGTTCAGGAAGTGACGGTCATGGGAGATGATGATCATGGTGGCGTTACGCTCGTTGAGCACGTCTTCCAGCCAGCGGATGGTGTTGATATCGAGGTTGTTGGTCGGTTCGTCGAGCAGCAGAATGTCAGGGTTGGCGAACAGGGCCTGAGCCAGCAGGACGCGCAGCTTCCAGCCGGGGGCAACTTCGCGCATCGGGCCGTTGTGCTTATCGATGGGGATGCCAACGCCGAGTAGCAGCTCACCCGCGCGCGCTTCCGAGGTGTAGCCGTCGTATTCGGCGAACTTCACTTCCAGCTCGGCAGCCTTCATGTAGTCGTCTTCGGTGGCGTCCGGATTGGCGTAGATGGCATCGCGTTCCTGCATGCAGGCCCACATTTCTTCGTGGCCCTGTAGCACCACGTCCAGCACGCGCTGGTCCTCGTAGGCAAACTGATCCTGGCGCAGATAGGCCATGCGTTCGTTAACGTCTTTGGTCACGTTGCCGGCCGAAGACTCCAGCGCGCCGCAAAGGATCTTCATGAAGGTCGATTTGCCAGCGCCGTTGGCACCGATCAGGCCATAGCGATAGCCTTCGCCAAATTTGACCGACACGTTTTCAAACAGGGGCTTGGCCCCGAACTGCATGGTGATGTTATTTGCGACGAGCATCAGAATTCCCGGAAACCGCTAAGGCGATGTTTTTTCAAGCCGACATTCTAACAGCGAGCACGCTGCAGCGCCGCACCGGGCTGGTGCGCATGGGGTAAACTTGCATTTATGGTTCCTCATCTGACAACCGCTCTCGCGGGCCCGCTTCTGGCGCTGGAACAGCGCTTTCTGGATCAGACAACTGCCATCGAGCGGTGGTTTCGCTGTGCCTGGCAGGATCACACGCCGCCGTTTTATGCCTCGGTCGATCTGCGTAACGCCGGCTACAAGCTGGCCCCGGTGGATACCAACCTGTTTCCGGGCGGTTTTAATAACCTGAATCCGGCGTTTTATCCGCTGTGCATCCAGGCCATTCAGACTGCCATTGAAAAGTACTGTCCGGATGCGCGCAATATGCTGCTTATTCCGGAAAATCATACGCGCAATCAGTTCTATTTGAAGAATGTCGCCACCTTGGCGGGCGTGTTGCGCCAGGCAGGCCTGACGGTACGGTTGGGATCTGTGTCACCCGAGATCACGGCGCCGACAACGCTGACCCTGGACGATGGTCAGACGCTGCACCTGGAGCCGCTGCAATTGAACAATGGCCGCTGGGGTGTGGCTGGCTTCGACCCGTGCATGGTGCTGCTCAATAACGATCTGTCCGCCGGTGTGCCGGATATTCTGCAGGCCCCCACCGGGCAAACCCTGATTCCGCCGGTACATGCCGGTTGGCACGTGCGTCGCAAGAGTCAGCACTTTGCGGCCTATGATCGTGTGGCGACCGACTTTGCCGCTCTGGTGGGCATTGATTCCTGGCGCATCAACCCGTACTTTGCCACCTGTGACGATATCAATTTCCATGAACGGGTTGGAGAAGATTGCCTGGCCGCCCGTGTCGACGAATTGCTCAATCGCATTCGCTTGAAGTACCGCGAATACGACATTGATGCAGCGCCCTATGTGGTTGTCAAAGCCGATGCCGGCACTTACGGCATGGGCGTGATGACCGTGCGTGATGCCAGCGAAGTCATCGGCCTGAATCGCAAGCAGCGTAACAAGATGAGCGTGATCAAAGAAGGGATGGAAGTGTCGTCCGTGATCATTCAGGAGGGTGTGCCGACCCTGGAAACCATCCGTGACGCCGTGGCCGAGCCGGTGGTGTATATGATGGATCGCTTTGTGGTCGGTGGCTTCTATCGGGTGCACGAAGCGCGTGGTCCGGAAGAAAATCTCAACGCCCCGGGCATGCATTTTGAACCACTGGCCTTTGAGACCGGTTGTAACCTGCCGGACTACAGCGCCAACCCGGATTCACCGCCCAACCGGTTTTATGCCTATGGCGTCATCGCCCGTCTGGCGCTGATGGCCGCTGCTTACGAGCTGGAAGCCACCGATCCATTCGGAGCCTGAGGCCGTGTTTCGGCGCGGTGCCTCCCATATTTGGCTGGTGCTGGTGGCCTGCTGTTCGGCGATCTTTCTGCTGACGGGTTGTACTGACCCCAAGCCTGTTGCCAGTGAATCCTTTGTCTTTGGTACCCGCGTGGAAATCCAGGTGGCAGATGATGCGCCGGCGGCGCGTATCCGCACGGCAGTAGCCGATGTACTGGCCGAATTTGACCGCATGCATCGCACGTATCACGCCTGGCAGCCTTCCGAACTGACAGAGTTAAATGATGCACTGGCTGTGGGCAAGAAAGTCCGGGTTAGCACGGAAATGGCCGCGTTACTCAGCGAGGCGCAGGGTTTCGCGAAGGCATCTGACGGACTGTTTGATCCCGGTATTGGGCGGTTGATCGCCCTCTGGGGATTTCATGCAGACAGCTATGCGGCGCAGTTGCCCGACCCAGCGGCCGTTCAGGCCTGGCTGGTCCGGCACCCGTCCATCCGCGATCTGATCATTCAGACCGACGAGCGCGGCGGCTGGGTCAGTAGTCGCAACAATCAGGTGGCGCTGGATCTCGGCGGCTCGCTCAAAGGCACGGCACTGGATCGGGCGGCAGCCATCATGAAAGCCGCCGGGCTAAATAATGTGCTGATCAACATCGGTGGCAACGTCATGGCGTTGGGGTCACGTTACGGTAAACCCTGGCGTGTGGCCATTCAGGCGCCCCGCTATGCCGGACCGCTGGCCATTTTGGAGTTAAATGATGGTGAGGCCACCGGGACATCGGGGGACTACCAGCGGTATTTAGAAGTGGACGGTCAGCGCTACCCGCATCTGCTGGACCCGCGTACGGGATACCCGGCAACGGGGATGCAATCCGTCACGATTGTGGTGGATGGGCCATCGGCCGGGGTACGCTCGGACGTACTGACCAAGCCGCTGTTTATGGCCGGGCCAGAGGCGTGGCCTGCCATGGCGCAGCGTCTGGGATTACCAGCGGTGTTGGTTGTGTCGGCCGATGATCAAGTGCGTGTCACGTCCGGATTGGCGGATCGGCTGAAATTTGAGCCACATAATGGCAAACTGCCGGATATCAGGCGTGTTTCCCCATAAAATCAGACCTATGACAGAGAACTCTTTAATAAAACCGGTGGGCATTCTGCTGCTGACACATGGTCGGCTTGGCGAAGCATTGCTGGAGTGCGCACGTCATGTGCTGTGCGGGCAACTTCCCGCGGATCTGGCGATTCTCAGTGCCGGACAGGATGAACCTGTCGACGAAGTCGAAACCAGGGCGCGTCAGTTGCTGACGACTTTGGACCAGGGTGCCGGTGTGCTGGTGCTGACCGATCTGCTCGGCGCCACGCCGGCTCGTGTAGCGACGCGTCTTATTAAACCGGGCCAGGTGGAAGCCTTGTCTGGCGTCAGTCTGCCCATGCTGCTACGGGCGATAAATTACCGTAATAAACCTTTGCCCGACGTTGCAAAAAAGGCGTTGCTGGCAGGGACCGAATGTACGCTGGCCATGACGGCTGACGCGCCCCTTTAACGCTTTCGAATCGGATTCTTCATGACGACGTTGCGCCAGGATGTTGAAATCATCAATAAGCTGGGCTTGCATGCCCGGGCATCAGCCAAGTTCACGCAACTGGCTGGTACCTTCCAGAGTGAAGTCTGGCTCGAGCGCAATGGCCGACGCGTCAACGGTAAAAGCATCATGGGTGTCATGATGCTGGCCGCCGGTAAAGGCACCACCGTTGCCATTGAAACCATCGGTGATGATGCCGAGACGGCTATGCAGGCACTGGTAGGCCTGATTAACGATTATTTTGGCGAAGGTGAATAAAGCATGAGCTTTACCCTCCACGGCCTTGGCGTATCCGGTGGTATTGCCATTGGGCAGGCACAGCTGTTGTCACATGCCACCCTGGAGGTGTCTCACCTCACGCTGCCGGCAAGGCAGTTGGAGAAAGAAGTTCTGCGTTTTGAAAAAGCCGTCGAGCGCGTGCGCGAGGAGTTGGAAGCCCTGCGCAGCGACATGGCGGAATCGGCGGCAGAAATGCGCGCCTTCATCGACGTGCATAGTTTGATCCTGCAGGATCCCGAGCTGGTCGATGTGCCGAAATCGCTGATTCGAACTCGTGGCTGTAATGCCGAATGGGCACTTGTTCAGCAGATGGATGCGCTGGTCAAACAGTTCGAGGCCTTTGACGACCCCTACTTGCGTGAGCGCAAGGCTGATGTCGTGCAGGTGGTGGAACGGGTCATCAAGGAACTGATGGGCCGCTCCGGCAAAATTGGTCGTTCCAGTAAAACGACCAAAGGCGTTAAGGAAGATGAGCAGATCATCGTGGCACACGATCTGCCGCCATCGGACCTGATCAGTTTTAAAGAGCATCGCTTTGCGGCATTCGTGACCGATGTCGGTGGTGCCACGTCGCATACCGCCATTCTGGCGCGCAGCATGGCCATTCCCGCCGTTGTGGGTTTGCGCGGCGCGCGGGAAGTCATCAAAGATGGCGAGCTGCTGATTGTTGACGGCTTCCGTGGCGTCATCATCATCAACCCTGATGAGCGAGTGCTTGAAGAGTATCGTCTACGCAAGACGCAGATCGAACTCGAGCGCAGCAAACTCAAGCGCCTGAAAAAAGCCGAGGCGCTGACGCTCGATGATCTTCATATCGACCTGCTGGCCAATATTGAATTACCGGATGATGTGCAGGCCGCCAAGGATAATGGTGCCGATGGTATTGGTTTGTTCCGCACCGAGTTTCTGTTTCTCAACCGTCGCGAAATTCCCTCAGAAGATGAACAGTACGAAGCCTATCGCAAAGTTGTGAAGGGCATGGCCGGTAAACCGGTGGTAATTCGTACCTATGATCTGGGTGCAGATAAAACCCTCGACCAGGCGCGCAGTGCCATCAATCCGGCACTCGGTCGGCGAGGTATCCGCTTGTCGCTTTCCGAGCCGGCCATGTTTGGTATCCAGCTGCGGGCGATTCTTCGGGCCGCCCGTTTTGGACCGGTGCGCATTCTGATTCCCATGATCTCCAACGTGCAGGAAGTGGATGCCACTCGTGCCGCGATTGACCGTGCCCGCGAAGAGCTGCGTGATCGCCGCGTGGCTTTTGGCGAAGATATTCAGCTGGGGGGCATGATCGAGATCCCGGCGGCGGCACTGGCGCTCAATATGTTCCTCAAGCGTCTCGATTTCGTATCTATTGGTACGAATGATCTGACGCAGTACACCCTGGCCATTGACCGCGGCGATGAAGAAGTCGCTGATCTCTACGACTCACTCCATCCAGCCGTGCTGATGCTGATTGCACACACGCTGGCCGGCGCTGAAAAATCGGGTGTGCCGGTATCGATCTGCGGTGAGCTGGCCGGTAACCCCAAGTTGACACGACTGCTGCTCGGCATGGGGTTGCGCCACTTCTCGATGCACCCCTCGCAAATTCTTGAAGTCAAACAGCAGGTACTGACTTCAGATGTAGGACAATTGGCACCGATGGTGCGCAAACTCCTGCGCCTTGATGATGCTGCACAGATCCGTGAGCAGATTCGTCGCCTGAATTCGACGCCGGCCGATAGCCTGGCCAGATAAAAGAACAACATGACAGATGTAACTCTTGGTTCGGTTGGCCTGGTAAAGCCACAGACCTTTCGCTCGTCAGTACCGTTGGCGCTCAAGGGTGGCGCGGTGCTACCCGAATTCTCGCTGGTCTATGAGACCTACGGCACGTTGAATGCCGATGCCAGTAATGCGGTGCTCATTTGTCACGCGCTGTCGGGTAGCCATCATGTGGCGGGGTATACCGACCCGGCAGACCCCGAAGGCAGCGCCGGCTGGTGGGATAACCTGGTGGGGCCGGGCAAACCCTTAGACACCCAAAAATTTTTTGTTGTTGGCGTGAACAATCTGGGGGGGTGTTACGGCTCGAGTGGCCCGAACACGCGTCACCCGCAAACCGGCAAGCTCTACGGTGCCGACTTTCCGGTTGTCACCGTGGAAGACTGGGTCGAGGCACAAGCCCGGTTAGCGGATCATCTGGGCGTGCGCTGCTGGGCAGCCGTGGTCGGTGGTTCGCTCGGTGGCATGCAGGCGCTGCAGTGGACGCTGGCCCACCCAGATCGGCTCAAGCATGCCGTGGTGATTGCCTCGGCGCCCAAGCTGACTGCACAGAATATTGCCTTTAATGAAGTTGCACGCCAGGCCATTCTTACCGACCCGGAGTTTTATGGCGGCCACTACTATGAACAGGGTGTGGTGCCGGCGCGTGGTTTGAAGCTGGCCCGCATGCTCGGCCACATCACCTATCTGTCAGACGACCAGATGGCCGAAAAATTCGGCCGTTCGCTCAAAGACGGTGCACTCAAATACAGTTACGAAACCGATTTCCAGATCGAATCCTACCTGCGCTACCAGGGGGAAAAGTTCTCCGGCTACTTTGATGCCAACACCTATCTGTTGACCACCAAGGCACTGGATTATTTTGATCCGGCAGAAACCACCGGTGGCAATCTGGATGCCGCACTGGCGCCGGCCAAGGCCGATTTTCTGCTGGTAGCCTTTACGACGGACTGGCGTTTTTCGCCGGAGCGTAGCCGCGAAATCATGACCGCACTGGTGCATAACGGCCGCCGCGTCAGCTACGCTGAAATTGACAGCGTGCACGGGCATGACTCCTTCCTGCTGGACGATACGCAATATCACGCGGTCCTCCGTACCTATTTCGAAGAGGTGGTGCTATGAACGCTCCACGTAAACCTGTGCGTTTGGATCTGACCACGCTGCGCGCCGACCTCGATGCCATTGCCGGCTGGATCGCGCCCGGAGAACGGGTGCTGGATCTGGGCTGTGGTGATGGCACGCTGCTGCGTCGGCTCATGGATGAAAAGCAGGTCATTGGCTACGGCATTGAAAAAGACCCGTCTTCGGTGCTGGCCTGCCTCAAATCCGGCGTGAACGTGATTCAGGTCAATCTGGAGCGCGGTCTGGCCGGTTTCGAGACCGGAGCTTTTGATCACGTCATCATGTCGCTTTCGCTGCAGATGATTCAGAACACCGTCGGCCTGCTCAACGAACTATTGCGCGTTGGTCATGAGGCGGTAGTTTCGTTCCCCAACTTTGGTTACTACACGCATCGTCAGGCCATTCTCAAGGGCCGCATGCCGGTTTCCGAGAGTTTGCCGTATCAATGGTTCGATACACCGAACGTGCGATTTTTTACCATCGCCGACTTCGAAGCGTTGTGCGCGGAACAGGGCATCGTGATCCATGAAATCATTGCCCTGGACAACGGCGAGCGTGTGCACGAAGATATTAACTTCTTGGGTGATACCGCGATCTGTCGGTTGGGCCGCGCATGAGCGGTGTTGCATCGACCATGAAGCCCAGTGTGTGGCGCGCCCTCTGGACGCGCCACATGGCTATTTGCGTGCTGATTGGTTTTGCGTCTGGTCTGCCACTGTATTTGTTGTTGAACCTGGTGCCCGCCTGGTTGCGTTCCAGCGGCGTTGATCTCAAAACCATCGGTCTTTTTGCGCTGATCCAGTTTCCCTATACGTGGAAATTTCTCTGGGCGCCGCTGCTGGATCGTTACGGGTTGAATTTCCTCAAGCTCGGGCGTCGTCGGGGTTGGATGCTGGTCACGCAGCTGGGCCTGGTCGGGGCGATTGGTGTCCTCGGGGGCTATGATCCGCACAGTGGCATCAGCACCATCATGTTGATTGCCGCACTGGTGGCCGTGTTCTCGGCTACGCAGGATATTGCGCTGGACGCATTTCGCCGTGAGCTGCTCAGTGATGACGAGTTGGGCCTTGGCAACTCGGTGTTCGTGAATGCCTATCGTGTGGCCGGTCTGGTGCCGGGTTCCGTATCGCTGATTCTGGCGGACCACCTTCCCTGGAACGAGGTGTTCTGGATCACGGCCGCCTTCATGTTGCCGGGCGTTTTTTGTACCTTCTGGGTTAAAGAACCGAGCGGTGATGATCTTGCACCCCGCACCCTGAAGCAGGCAGTCGTTGAACCTTTTAACGAGTTCATTCACCGGGCCGGCTGGAAGAGTGCGCTGACCGTGCTGGCTTTTATTTTCTGCTACAAACTCGGTGACTCGTTGTGTACCGCGCTCGCTACGCCCTTTTATCTGGATATGGGTTACGCCAAAAGCGATATCGGGCTCGTCGCTAAAAATGCCGGGCTATGGCCGGCGGTGATCGGTGGCTTGCTGGGCGGCCTGTGGATGGTCAAGTTGGGCATTAACCGCGCCCTCTGGCTCTTCGGTGTGGTTCAGGTGGTGTCTATTTTCGGGTTTGCCTGGTTGGCCGCCGCCGGCACTCAGAGCAGTATTGGTCCGGCCGAGCTGAGCAGTTTGGCCATCGTCATCGGTTTTGAAGCGCTGGGCGTCGGTCTGGGCACGGCGGCTTTCGTAGCCTTTATTGCCCGCTCGACCAATCGAGCCTACACCGCCACGCAGTTTGCCCTGTTTACCAGTTTGGCCGCTGTGCCGCGCACCTTGGTGAATGCTTCGGCCGGTTGGCTGGTCGAGCAGCTGGGTTGGTATGGCTTCTTCTGGTTGTGTGCGGTGCTGGCCATCCCGGGCATGCTGTTGCTGTTCAAGGTGGCGCCGTGGTCGGGCGATGATCAAAACACGGCGAGTGAGGTGCCGGCCAAATGAGTGCACAAGCACTGATCGATGCCGCTCATCGGCTATCTGACAAACTGAGCGGGCTGGCCTTTTCGGCGCCGGTCTCCCACGTGTATAACCCGCTGGATTATGCGGGCGCAGCACATGACCAATATCTGACACAGTGGGGCGCACACCCGCAGCCACGCCGGGTCATTTTCCTGGGGATGAACCCCGGCCCTTTCGGGATGGTGCAGATCGGCGTGCCCTTTGGTGAGGTCGGTATCGTGCATGAGTGGTTGCGGATTAACGCCCCGATTCGTCAGCCGCTGCACATGAACCCCAAGCGCCCGATTGAAGGTTGGGCATGTAGCCGTTCGGAAGTCAGTGGTCGCCGTTTGTGGGGCTTGTTCCGCGAGCGGTTCCAAACGCCCGAGGCATTTTTTGCCGAACACTTTGTTGCCAATTATTGCCCCCTGGCTTTTTTTGACCAGGGGCGCAACGTCACACCGGATAAATTGCCCGCTGCAGAAATGGTACCGGTTATCGAAGCCTGCGACGAACATCTGCGCACCCTGGTACAAACCATGCAGCCAGACTGGGTCATCGGTGTCGGTGCTTATGCCCAGGCCCAGGCCGAACGGGCACTAGCCAGTTGTGTGCATCAACCGAAAATCGGCCGGGTGCTACATCCGAGCCCGGCGTCACCAGCCGCCAATAGGGGTTGGGCGGAGGCTGCAACGAAGCAGTTGATCGAGCAGGGTCTCTGGATGGCTTAAGACTGAATACGATAAATCAGGTAGACGGCAAACAGCAGATCAGCCGCGCCGAGTGATAGCGCCAGAGCGGTATCCACTTTCTTGTGTGCGGTGCTGTTGCCTTTGTCCTGCAGGTTGAAGGAATACACCGTCACCATAAAGTAAATCAGCGCTTGCAATAGACCAAAGACCACAATTTGTTCGGCGATGGTGATGTGATTGCTTTCTGGCAGCTGCGTCAGAATCAGATAGTGCGAAGAAACCAGCGCAAAAATCGCTGTAGTACCCACCCCAAAACGCGCGCCCTGCGTGGTCGGTAGCAGCGATGTAAAAAACAGAATCAGAATGGCCACCATAGGCGCAAAAATCAGTTTCATGCCGGACAGCATGCTGATGCGCGAGAGCAGCAGTTCGTAATTGAGTTGTGATGACACGAAGGCCTCGTTGGTCTTGCCATCGGTGTAACCGAAGTTGGTTGGGTATTCGTTAAGCGTAATGAAGGCATTGTCGCCATTGACCCGCCAACCAGGAATCTCTAAGCGGGGGTTCAATCGCATGTGGGCCTCATCAAGGCGATAGTTCACGACCTGGGCGCCCTGCTCTACTTCTTCAATCTGAATCAGCAGCTTTTGTGCATCGAAGGGAAACTTCTCGATATCAAATTTATTCGGGACGCTCGCCACAATATCCACACCTGCCCAGTGCATCCCTGATTTACCCATCTGGCCATCGTACTCATCGCGCCGGTGATTGATTGTGGCGCCCTTGATGGTAAAGGTTTTGTTCGGGTGTAGGTTCGGATTACGCCAACGAAACCACAGCGTCATATCCACCACATAGTTGCCCTTCACATACGAAAGACTATCTACACGGTTGATGTAGATGCCGACATCGACATCAGGGTCGTTAGTCGGCGCCTGTGTTGCTGCGAGCACAGGCCAGGTGAGAGAGAGCAATGCTAACAGGAGCAAGCGCTTGAGGAGTATCAACATGTACAGAGGTTCAAAAGCTTTGCAAGAAATAAAAATGCCGTCCTGTAGAACGGCATTTTTTGATGAAGAGGTTAGCCTAGTTTTTGCCGCAACAGATCATTCACCTGTTGTGGGTTAGCTTTGCCCTTGGCGGCTTTCATGATCTGGCCGACCAGTGCATTCAGTGCTTTCTCTTTACCGGCTTTGAACTCGGCTACGTTGCCCGGGTTTGCAGCGATAACTTCGTCAACCAACGCTTCGATGGCGCCGGTGTCGGTGATCTGTTTCAAGCCTTGCGCTTCGATGATTTCATCGGCGCTTTTGCCCTGACCCTGCCACAGCGCATCGAATACTTTCTTGCCGATGGCGTTGGAGATGGTCTGGTCGGCAATGCGGGCGATAAGGCCACCGAGTTGTTCCGGGTTAACCGGTGCGGCGTCGATGTCGAGGTCTTCACGGTTCAGGCGGGCCGATAGATCACCCATAATCCAGTTGGCGGCTTGCTTCGCCTGGGCGTTACCGGCAGCAACCAGCGTGCTTTCGAAGTAGCGGGCGATTTCCAGCGAGGCGGTGACGGCGGTGGCATCGTAGGCCGAGAGGCCGAGTGCTTCGAAACGCTGACGCATGGCGTCCGGTAGCTCCGGCATTTCGCCGCGTACGCGCTCAATCCAATCGTCGCTGATGATGACGGGTAGCAAATCGGGATCGGGGAAGTAGCGATAATCCATCGCGTCTTCCTTGGTGCGCATGGCGCGCGTTTCACCGGTGTCCGGGTCGAACAGTACGGTGGCCTGCTGAATGGCGCGGCCTTCTTCCAGTTCGTTGATCTGCCACTGTACCTCGTAGTCGATGGCCTGTTGCAGGAAACGGAAAGAGTTGAGGTTTTTAATCTCGCGGCGCGTGCCATAGGGCTGACCCGGCTTGCGCACCGAGACGTTGGCGTCACAGCGGAAGGAGCCTTCCTGCATGTTGCCATCACAGATGCCGATCCAGCGCACGAGGCTGTGCAGTGCGCGCGCGTAGGCCACGGCTTCGGTCGACGAACGCATGTCGGGTTCCGACACAATCTCCAGCAGCGGGGTACCGGCGCGATTGAGATCTACACCCGTGCGGCCGTGGAAGTCTTCATGCAGTGATTTGCCGGCGTCTTCTTCCATGTGGGCGCGCGTCAGTTGCACGACCTTGGTGGTGGCGCTGTCGCCATGACCGAGTTGCAGCGTGATGGTGCCACCATCAACGACGGGGTTCTCGAACTGGCTGATCTGGTAACCCTTCGGCAGATCCGGGTAGAAGTAATTCTTGCGGGCGAAGATCGAGCGCTGGTCAATGCGGGCGCCGACGGCGAGGCCGAAGCGGATGGCGCACGAAACGGCTTCACGATTCAGTACCGGCAGCACGCCCGGCATGGCCAGATCGACGAGGCTGGTCTGCGCGTTTGGCTCGGCGCCAAAGGCGGTCGAGGCCCCCGAAAAAATTTTGGAGTTGGTGGCGAGCTGGGCATGGGTTTCCATGCCGATGACGACTTCCCAGGTCATGTGTCTCTCTCTTTACGCGAAGGCAGCCGGGGTGCGGCGGTGCCAGTCGGTGACTTGCTGATACTGGTGGGTGGCGTTGAGCAGACGGTGCTCGCTGAAGTACGGGCCAATCAGCTGCATACCGACGGGCAGGCCGTTGATTTCACCGCAGGGGTGCGACAGTGCCGGGATACCGGCCAGGTTGACGCCGATGGTGTAGATGTCCGACAGGTACATCTGTACGGGGTCGCCTGATTTCTCGCCAAACTTGAAGGCCGTGCCCGGTGTGGTGGGGCTGGCGATGACATCACACTGCTTAAAGGCTTCGTCGAAGTCGTTGGCGATCAGGCGACGCAGACGTTGCGCCTGCAGGTAATAGGCATCGTAATAACCATGCGACAGCACGTAGGTGCCGATGAGGATGCGGCGTTTCACCTCTTCACCGAAACCCTGGGCACGCGACTTGGCGTACATGTCGTTGAGGTCGCTGTATTCCGGGGCGCGATAGCCGTAGCGCACGCCATCAAAGCGCGACAGGTTCGAACTGGCTTCGGCTGGTGCGATCACGTAGTAGGCAGCGACGGATTGGCCGATGGACGGCAAGGACACTTCCACCGTTTCGGCACCGAGTTTGCGGTATTCGGTGAGCGCAGCGTCAATGGCGGCCATGGTGGCGGCATCGCCGTCGGTGTTGAAAAACTCTTTGGGCAGGCCGATACGCAGCCCCTTGAGTGGTTGGTCCAGGGAGCGGGTGTAGTCCTCGGTTGCGCGTTCGAGACTGGTCGAATCTTTGGCATCGAAACCGGCAAAGGCATTGAGCAGCAGCGCGCAGTCATCGGCCGAATGGCCCATCGGGCCGGCCTGGTCGAGCGACGAGGCGAAGGCGATCATCCCCCAGCGCGAGACGGTGCCGTAGGATGGCTTGAGGCCGGTCAGACCGCACAGCGCAGCCGGCTGGCGAATTGAGCCGCCAGTGTCGGTACCGGTGACGGCTGGCGCCAGACGCGCGGCGACGGCGGCAGCCGAACCACCTGATGAACCGCCAGGCACGCGTTCAGTATCCCAAGGGTTGCGCACAGGGCCGTAGTACGAGGTTTCGTTCGACGAGCCCATGGCGAACTCGTCCATGTTCAGTTTGCCCAGCGAGACGAGACCGGCCTGGTTGCAGCGTTCGACGACGGTGGCGTTGTAGGGCGCGATGAAGTTTTCCAGCATGCGCGAGCCGCAGGTGGTGCGCCAGCCATCCTGGCAGAAGATGTCTTTATGGGCGATGGGTACGCCGGTCAGTGGGCCGGCCTGTCCTGCAGCGCGGGCCGCATCCGCCGCTTTGGCTGCCGTGCGGGATTTGTCTTCATCAATGGTGACGAAGGCGTTAATGGTCGGGTTGTGTTGCGCAATACGGCCGAGGAACAGGTTGGTCAGTTCCAGGCTGGAAACCTGTTTGGTTTCAAGGGCGCTGGCAAGTTCGCGGAGGCTGGCCTTAATCATTCGATCACCTTCGGGACGAGGTAGAGGCCGGCTTCCGATTCTGGGGCCAGGGCCAGGCAGCGGTCGCGCTGCTCGACGCTGCCGTCCGTGACGGCGTCGGTGCGCAGGCGCTGGCCGACATCGCAGGCGTGCGCCATGGGTGCGATACCGTCAGTATTGACCTGGCGCATCTCGGCGATCATGCCAAAAATGTTGTCGAGGTGGCCAAGAGTGGCCGAAACCTGCTCGTTATTGAGCTCGATTCTGGCCAGTTTGGCCAGCCGTTGTACGTCTTCGGGGGTAAAAGCCATGATTTTTAAGCGGTTGCCAGCGGTAAGGGCAAATGAATATGCAGAAGGCATGCCTTCGAATATCCCTTTGAATTTGCGGTATTATACGTGGTTTGGTCGGGGAGACGGCATGGGTCGTATGGATCATGCATCACCGCCCCGCGGCATCGCAGCGCGAACAACCGGTTCTGCGCGCATGCACACCTTTTTCGATTTGGAGTGTTACATGTTCGGACTCTTTCGTGGAATGTTTTCCAACGACCTGGCAATTGACCTGGGTACGGCCAATACGCTGATTTATTCGCGCGGCAAGGGCATCGTTCTGGACGAACCTTCCGTGGTGGCGATTCGTACCGATGGTGGCCCGAGTGCCCGCAAGAGCATTGAAGCGGTGGGCAAGGAAGCCAAGATGATGCTGGGTAAGACCCCGGGCAGCATCAACGCCATCCGCCCGATGAAGGATGGTGTGATCGCCGACTTTACGGTGACCGAGCAGATGCTCAAGCAGTTCATCAAGCGTGTGCATGATGTGCGCATGTTTGCACCGTCGCCACGCATCATTATCTGCGTGCCCTGTGGTTCGACCCAGGTTGAGCGTCGTGCCATTCGCGAGTCGGCACTGGGTGCCGGTGCATCGCAGGTGTATCTGATTGAAGAGCCGATGGCTGCGGCCATTGGCGCCGGCTTGCCGGTGGAAGATGCGACCGGTTCGATGGTCGTTGATATCGGCGGTGGCACCACTGAAGTGGGCGTGATTTCACTGGGCGGCATGGTGTACTCGACGTCGGTGCGTGTGGGTGGTGACAAGTTTGATGAATCGATCATCAACTACATCCGTCGTAACTACGGCATGCTGATCGGTGAAACCACCGCTGAAAACATCAAGAAGCAGATTGGTACCGCGTATCCGGGTATTGAAGTGCTGGAGATGGAAGTGAAGGGTCGTAACCTGGCCGAAGGTATTCCGCGTACCTTTACCGTGACCTCGAACGAGATTCTGGAAGCGCTTTCCGAACCGACCAACCAGATTGTGACTGCCGTGAAGCAGGCTCTGGAACAGACGCCGCCAGAACTGGGTGCCGACATTGCCGAGCGCGGTCTGATTCTCACCGGTGGTGGCGCACTGCTGCGTGACCTGGATCGCTTGCTGCGCGAAGAAACCGGTCTGCCGGTGATGGTGGCGGAAGATCCGCTGACCTGCGTGGTCCGTGGTTGCGGCATTGCCCTAGAAAAGATGGACAAGCTGGGCAACGTGTTCGCCAGCGAATAAGGACTCACTGCCGAGCCCGTCTTATTGATGATGTGTCCGAAGCTTGTGCTTCGGGATGAAGACGGGCAACGCGGGATCTGCTGATGTCGGGACTGGAACAGCAACCGCCGCCACTCTTTAAACAAGGGCCAGCACCGCTGGCCCTGTTGATTCTGTACGTCTGTACCTCGGTATCGCTGCTGGTGCTGGATGATCGCTTTCGTTATCTGGAGCCGGTGCGCCAGTTGCTGACACAGGCGACATCGCCGCTCAAGCAGGTGGTGCAGTGGCCGATCACGGCCCTGACTCGGGTGGATGAATATGCCGTGACGCTGGATCAGGCGCGTCAGGACAATGCCGCACTTCGTCAGGCCCGTCTGATGGATGCGGAACAGGCGCAGCGACTGGAAGTACTGGAAGCGGAAAATCAGTACCTGCGCAAGTTGTTGGAAACCAAACGCCTGCTGGGTGCGCGTGTGCAGCCGGCGACGATTCTCTATAGTGCCCGTGACCCTTTCAATCGCCGTGTGATTCTGGATCGCGGCACGGATCAGGGCGTGATCGAAGGCCAACCTGTCGTGGATGATCAGGGTGTCGTGGGTCAGGTCACCCGTGTGGCACCGGACTATGCTGAAGTCACCCTCCTCACTGACCGTAATCAGTCGATTCCGGCCCAGGTGGTGCGCAATGGTTTGCGAACGGTGGTGTTTGGCACCGGCGATGGTCGCCTGGAAATGCGTTATATGTCGTCGAACGCCGATGTTCAGGTAGGTGACTGGATTGTGACTTCCGGTATTGACGGTATTTATCCGCGAGGCTTGCGTGTGGGCAAAGTGGAAAGTCTGGAGAGTGACCCGAATGGTATTTTCTCCAAGTTCATTCTGACACCGGCGGCGGGCATGGGGCGTTATGGGGAAGTGCTGCTGCTGGAGCCGATCACCCTGCCGGCGGATCGTCCGGCATCGCTGGATCGCCCGGCGGATCAGGCGGTTGGTCATGCCATGACCAAAAAGAAGCGTAAGGCGCAGCAATAATCATGCAGATTGATTTTCAGTCTTCCCGTCTGTTGCGCCCTGCGCGTCCGGGCTTTATTCGCCTGACGCTATTGATCGCATTCTTTCTGAATCTGCTGCCAACATCGTTCTGGCCATGGTTTCCCGATTGGGCAGTTCTGGTGATCGTGTTCTGGTCGATTCGTTCGCCCCAGGTCGTTGGTACCGGTACGGCCTTTGTGCTCGGCATTCTCATGGATGTGGTGGATGGCAGCCTGATGGGGCAGCATGCCCTGGCCTATGTGCTGATGTCCTATGTCGGTCGTATCATGGCGCATCGCATTCTCTGGCTGCCGTTGAAGCAGCAGCTGATCAGTGTGTTGCCGATCATTTTTGCCGGTGCCTGTATGCAGGTACTGATTCGCTGGTTTGCCGGTGACGAGTTTCCGAATCTTTTTTATTTTCTGCAACCGATTGTTACGGCGCTCCTCTGGGTGCCTGCCACTTATGTACTGATGTTGCCGCAGTTCCTGTCGAATGACCGGGACTATGAACGCCCAATCTGATCCATGGTCCACTTCGAAGATCGCGACGCCAGCCAGAAGTTTCAGTCACGGCTGAGCACGGCCTCCGTGCTGATGCTGATCGCCTTTTTTATTCTGGTACTGCGTTTCTTCTGGCTGGGGGTTGTACAGAATGGTTACTACAGCACACGGGCCGAAGATAATCGTTTGGCACTGGTGCCGGTGGTGCCGAACCGGGGTCTGATTTTTGATCGTCATGGTGTGCTGATGGCTACCAATACGTCGGCCTACACGCTGGAGATTGTGCCTGGTCGTGCTGGCCCGATTGATGAAACCATCGAGGGTCTTTCCAAAGTTGTGACCATCGAGGGCAAGGACAAACGGCGTTTCAAACAACTGCTGCGCGAAGCCAAAACTTTTGAATCGATTCCGATCCGCTCACGACTGAGTGAAGAAGAGGTTGCGCGCTTTGCCGCACAGCGCTACAAATTTCCGGGGGTAGAGGTTCGTGCCCGCCTGTTCCGTAGTTATCCGTTGGGTGAGACAGCATCGCATGCGTTGGGCTATATGGGTCGTATCAATACCCGCGATCTGGAGCGTATCGATGAGGAAGGTCAGGCTGCCAACTATCGTGGCACCGATCATATCGGCAAGACGGGTCTGGAGCAGCGCTATGAATTTGAAATGCATGGCACCAGTGGTTTTGAAAGTGTCGAGGTGGACGCCGGTGGCCGCGGCATCCGTGTCTTGTCACGGACGCCTCCGGTGTCGGGCAATAACCTCAATCTGACGATTGATGCCAAATTGCAGCAGGTGGCGGAAACGGCTTTCGGTAAGCGCCGTGGCGCGCTCGTGGCGATAGACCCCAGCAATGGCGAGGTTCTGGCACTGGTGTCGATGCCGACCTATGATCCCAACCTGTTCGTTGATGGCATCCGTAGTGATGACTGGGATACGCTCAATACGGACATTAACAAACCGTTGCTGAATCGGGCTATCTATAGCGCGTATCCGCCGGGCTCGACGTTCAAACCTTTTATGTCACTGGGTGCGCTGACAGCCGGAAAACGTACGCCACAGCAGGCAATCAGCGACCCTGGCTATTTCAACTTCGGTAACCATACCTTCCGTGATGACAAAAAGGGCGGGCACGGTATGGTCAACATGTATGCCTCGATCGTTCACTCCTGTGACACGTATTACTACATGCTCGCCAATGAATGGGGTATCGACGGTATTGCCGACTTCATGGGCCGATTGGGTTTTGGCAGCAAAACGGGTATTGATATTGATGGCGAGTCGCGTGGCATTCTGCCGTCACCGGCCTGGAAGGAACGACGCTTCAAGCGACCGGAGCAGCAGAAGTGGTATGCCGGTGAAACAGTGTCGATCGGTATCGGTCAGGGCTATAACTCCTACACCATGCTACAGCTTGCCCAAGCGACCGCGATGCTGGCAAATAGCGGTGTTGGTTACAAACCCCATCTAGTGCGTAGCATTACCGATGCGCGTTCAGGCGAGGTACGCCAGATACCTCTGGAGAAAACCCACGAAGTGGCACTAAAGCCGGAGCATGTCGAGGTGATTCGCAATGCAATGGTGGGTGTGAACAAAGAAGGGACTGGTACCAAGGCTTTTGCGGGGGCGAAGTATGTCGCCGCCGGTAAGACCGGTACCGCTCAGGTGTTCAGCCTGAAGGGTGGTACCTATTCGCATGGCGGTACCAAGGAGTTCTTGCGCGACCACGCGCTGTTTATTGCCTTCGCCCCGGCGGATAAGCCGAAGATTGCCCTGGCCGTGATTGTAGAAAACGCCGGCTTTGGTGCGACCTCGGCGGCACCGATCACCCGTCAGGTGTTTGATTACTATTTGCAGGGCATTGTACCCAAAGGCCCGGCACCGGATGAACCCGGGGAGCCGATACCCGAAGGACGTGACGTCGCACACTATGTGGATCCACAGGACGATGATTATGATGCCCAGAAGGCACTGAATACCCCCTCACCGGGTCCGTTCGTGCAGATGCCAGCCTCGTCAGGTGCAGCGTTGCCTGCCAGGAAAAAGCCATGAGCCGCACGATCAACTGGCGCGGTATCGTGCAACCCTGGATTGAGCATGTGGATGTGCCATTGCTCAAAATCACGGCTTTGCTGATGCTGGTTGGGCTTCTGACGGTGTTCTCGGCAACCTGGTCGGGCCAGGAGCGCATGCCGTCGCAGTTTCTGAATATGACGGCCGCATTGGGTCTGATGTTTGTTGTGGCCCGTATTCCGCCGCAGCGATTAATGCAGCTGGCCTGGCCAATGTATCTGTTTGGTCTGGTGTTGCTGGTTCTGGTGATGCTGTTCGGGATCAAGGTGAATGGTGCCAAGCGCTGGCTGTCGATTGGTTTTACGCGGATTCAACCATCGGAGATCATGAAGATCGCCATGCCGCTGGCCATGGCCTGGTACTTTCATCACTTTGAAAACCGTCGTTGGTTCTCCAAGTATTTTGGGGCGCTACTGATTCTGTTGATTCCCTCGGCGCTGATTGCCAAACAGCCGGATCTGGGCACGGCGATTCTGGTGTTTTCGGCAGGGTTCTACGTGATCTTCCTGGCCGGTCTGTCGTGGTGGGTCATCGGTGGATTGAGTGCGGCTGCGGTGGCTGTGGCCCCTTTTGCCTGGCATTTCCTGCATGATTATCAGCAGAAACGAATTCTGACGCTGATTGACCCGACGACCGATCCTCTGGGGTCCGGTTATCACATCATTCAATCGACGATTGCGATTGGTTCGGGTGGCGTCATCGGCAAGGGCTACATGAGCGGTACGCAGGCGCAGCTAGAGTTTATTCCGGAAAAACATACCGACTTTATCTTCGCGGTTTTTGGCGAGGAGTGGGGACTGATCGGTAATGTGTTGCTGGTAATTCTTTATGGCTTCTTGATCGAGCGTGGCTTGCGGATTTCGCTGCGCGCCAGTACCACCTTCAACCGTTTACTGGCCGGTTCGATCACCATGGGCTTTTTTACCTATGCCTTCGTGAACATGGGGATGGTGTCCGGTATTCTGCCGGTGGTGGGTGTGCCACTGCCGTTCATCAGTTACGGTGGTACGGCCCTGGTCACCCTGTGTACGGGGCTCGGTATCCTCATGAGTATTGAAACGCACCGGACAAACCGATAATGCGACTTAAAGCCACGGCCTTGTTATCGTTGAGCACTGTGATTGGCACTGTGTTGATGCTTTCTCAACTCAGTGGCTGCTCCAGCACATCGAGCAGCCGCCGGCCAGTGGCTACAGCTCCAGCGCCAACCAGCGGTGGATATGTGATGAAGCCCTATCCGCGCAAAGGCGGTGGATTCTATAAGGATGATGGCCTGCCGAGTCAGATTCCGGAAAACATTGACCAGATTCCGAACGCTGCTCCACGACTGGAGCCATTACGTAACGCGGCTAATAAACCGTATACGGTGCTGGGGATGAGCTTCACACCTATGACCACCTTGCAGCCTTTCAGTCAGCAGGGTATCGGTAGCTGGTATGGCACCAAGTTCAATGGCTTGAAAACCTCCAACGGCGATACCTACGATATGTTTGCCATGACGGCGGCACATCCGACACTGCCGTTGCCTTGTTACGTCAAGGTCACGAATACGCAGAATAATCGAAGCGTGATTGTGCGGGTCAATGACCGTGGCCCATTCCACAATGGCCGTATCATCGATCTCTCGTTTACTGCGGCCTACAAGCTTGGTTATGTCGATCAGGGTAGCAGCCCCGTCCGGGTTGAGCTGATTATGCCGGATGCCAGTGGTGTGAGCTATGCCGATCTGAGCAAGGATGCCGTGGCCATCAATGACGCCAAGATGGATGATAAAACCCGATACGGCGAAGAAGTTCCCAAAGCCGGCACCTACGTGCAGATGGGTGCGTTCCAGAATGGTTTTAATGCCCAGGTGCTGCGTAACCATCTGTTACGAGAGCTGGATTGGATGACGCCGGCGCAGGTCCACGTGTACGCCGAAACGCCATGGCATCGTGTGCAGGTCGGCCCGTTCGCCAGCCGCGCCCAGGCCGAGGTAGTGCAAGCCAAGATCCGGGATGCCCTGGGTGGTCAGCCGCACATTGCCGTGCGTCCTTAATTCACTGGAGTGTTGCAATGACTGATCTTCCGAAAGAGCCCGTCGGTAGTGGCGCAGAAACGCTGCTGGAATTTCCCTGCGATTTTCCGCTCAAGATTATGGGTCTCGCACAAAACAACCTGGCCCAGGAAGTGCTGAAAGTGATTCACCAGTGGGCGCCGGATTATGACGGTAAGACCATGGAAATGCGCGCCTCCAGCTCGGGTAAATACGTGAGCCTGACCTGTACGATTCGCGCGACATCGAAGGCCCAGCTGGATGATCTCTACCGGGCGCTGACCAGCCATCCGCTGGTCAAGGTGGTGCTCTAAACCGTGAGCCCGCCGTTGCACGTTCGCCGTCTGGGTCTGGTGCCCTATGAGCCAACCTGGCATGCCATGCGTGAACAGACGCTGGCGCGGGTAGGGGATGCGGCTCAGGATGCCTGTGACGAACTCTGGCTGGTTGAACACCCGCCGGTCTTTACACTGGGCCAGGCGGGCAAGCCGGAGCATTTGCTGCGTGACATCGGTGTGCCGGTGGTGCCGATTGATCGGGGTGGTCAGATTACGTATCACGGCCCGGGTCAGGTGGTCATTTACCTCTTGCTGGATCTGGCACGCCGTCATATTAAGGTGCGGGAGCTGGTGCAGCGAATCGAGCAGGCAGTGATTGATTTGTTGGCCTCCTATGGCATCAAGGCTGATCGCCGTGATGGCGCGCCCGGTGTGTATGTCGGCGAGGCTAAAGTCGCCGCGCTGGGTTTGCGTATCCGCAATGGCTGTAGTTACCACGGCGTAAGCCTTAATGTGGACATGGATTTGTCACCGTTCTCTGCTATTAACCCCTGTGGCTATGCGGGCATGGCGGTCACCCAATTACATGATTTGGGTGTTAACGTATCGGTTTCCGAAGCAGGCGAAGCTCTGCTCAGGCAACTACAAAAACAACTGGAGACGTCCCATGGCTGACGCCGGGATCAAACAAAAAGGCGAACTCAAAACGGCGCGTATTCCAATCAAGATCGTGCCGCAGGAAGCTCTGAAAAAACCGGACTGGATTCGCGTCAAAGCCGGCAACGATGCCGGCCGCTTTGGCGAAATCAAGAAGATGCTGCGTGATCAGAAGCTGCATACCGTCTGTGAAGAAGCAGCGTGCCCGAATATCGGCGAGTGCTTTGGTCGTGGCACGGCCACCTTCATGATTCTCGGCGACATTTGTACGCGCCGTTGCCCGTTCTGCGATGTGGGCCACGGCAAGCCATTGCCGCCCGACGTGGATGAACCACGCCATCTGGCCGAGTCGGTCGCGAATCTGAAGCTACGTTATGTGGTGATCACCAGTGTGGATCGTGATGATCTGCGTGATGGCGGTGCCCAGCATTTTGTCGATGTGATCCGCGCGGTGCGTGAAGCCTCGCCGACCACGACGATTGAAGTGCTGGTGCCGGATTTCCGCGGTCGTATGGATGTGGCGCTGGAGATCTTTGGTCAGGCCCTGCCCGATGTGATGAACCACAATCTGGAAACCGTACCGCGTTTGTACAAGCAGGCACGTCCGGGTGCCGACTATGCACACTCGCTCAATTTCCTCAAAGCCTTTAAAGAGCGCTACCCGAATGTGCCGACCAAATCAGGTTTGATGGTGGGCCTGGGTGAAACCGATGAAGAAATCATCGAAGAGCTCAAAGATATGCGCGCTCACGACATTAACCTGCTGACGATTGGCCAGTATTTGGCACCGTCTAATCACCATTTGCCGGTGCAGCGCTATGTCCACCCGGACACCTTCAAACGTTTTGAAACCGAAGCGTTGGCTTTGGGATTTGAAGGCGCTGCTTGTGGCCCGATGGTGCGCTCCAGTTACTGGGCGGATCAACAGGCGCACACTGCTGGCGTGGTCTAATTCAAAAGAGACAATCAGGAGCCTGGCTGCGCTTCGGGAGTCAGGCTCACTTCGTTGATGGTGTCGACGGGTTTTTGAATCAGGCGCAGATGACCGTCCGTGAGTAACTGCTGAAAGTCGGGCGAGTTCATTAATGCTGCGTTGGCCGCAGACCGCAAGCGATCTACGGCCTCGTCCGACAGCACA
>JACCDU010477060.1_pt1 | contig 24684 bp, 24 predicted proteins | sample 7446081 | NCBI WGS metagenome assembly JACCDU01 (sample SAMN15323447, study PRJNA562643) | freshwater metagenome | isolation source: river surface water | place: USA:Blue River Watershed | collected 2017-08-17
CCTGAGTCCTGAGTCCTGAGTCCTGAGTCCTGAGTCCTGAGTCCTGAGTCCTGAGTCCTGAGTCCTGAGTCCTGAGTCCTGAGTCCTGAGTCCTGAGTCCTGAGTCCTGAGTCCGGAATTTGAATTTAATTCGTTAGTCATTCTTGTATTTGTTAGTTTTAACATCCACCGCTTCACCAGGGTCAAGCGTTACCCCTGATGGAACCTTCATCCCATACCCCAGCGCCGCCCGAGCTTGCATCCAAGCGCTGAGCCCTAGCACGCCCCACCACCACCAGCAGTCGCGTCTTAGCCATCAGTGCGATACCCCGTCGCGCCGCACCACCTTCAAAAAAGTGAGCCACAAGATATGAATGTCTAACCAAAACCCCTGGCGTTGCAGGTAATCGGCGTCCAGCGCCACCTTCTGGGGAATGGGTAGTTCGTCACGACCGTTCACCTGGGCCCAGCCGGTAAGGCCGGGCACTAAGGTGTGCACACCTTTCTGAGTACGCAGCTCAATCAGGTCGTGCTGGTTGAACAAAGCTGGCCGAGGGCCAACAAAGCTCATATCGCCAACCAGAATACTCCAGAGTTGAGGAAGTTCGTCCAGGCTGCTCTTACGAATGAACGAACCGATAGGGGTTAAAACTGACTCAGGGTCTGCCAGTAAGTGCGTAGCAACGGCGGGCGTGCCGACCCGCATGCTGCGGAATTTGGGCATTTTGAAGATCTTGTTGTGCCGGCCCACCCTGTCCGACCAATACAGGGCCGGCCCTGGGGACGTGAGCCGCACCAACACCGCCACCACGACAATAGGCACCAGCAACAAAGTGGCAGCAAACAGTCCCAAAGCCAAATCGAACAACCTTTTCACAGTTTCATGCCCTCCACGGCCTTCTTCAACCCTTGGTCCAGGGTCAACGGCGGGTTCCAGCCCAGCAGACGACGGGTTTTTTCGATGTCTACCTGCAATGATCCACACAGGCGCTGCGCCACCGCGCGCTTGCCCAGTAAGACAGCACCAGACTCAAGCAGATAGGCTGGCACTGGCAACAAGAACGCTGTCTTTCCCATGGCCTGGGCGGTGCGGCGCAACAGTTCGGTGGTGGAGACGTCCTCCCCATCTGACGCCAAAAAGGTCTGCCCCGCTGCAGCGGGGTGCGTCAGGCAAGTGATTAGCAAGTCCACCAAGTTATCCAGCGCCACCATGCTGCGGCAGTTCTGTACAGCCCCCAGAGGAAGGGGCACGCCCCGCGCCACCCAGCGCATCATGGACGAAAAGTTGGCTTTTACTCCCGGGCCGTACACCAGGGACGGCCGTACTATCACCACCTCCATATTAGTCTCGGCTTCAAGCTCACGCAGACCTTGTTCTGCCTCCAGCTTGGAAATGCCGTATGGATCCAGAGGCGCTGGCACATCATCCGCAGAAAACGATTCGCCACGCAGCGTGGCTTCTCCATTAACCTTAATGGAACTAACGAACACAAACCGGCGCACCCCGGCTTGGGCCGCCTGGCGTGCAAGGTTGAGCGTGGCGCTCACGTTCACTTCGCGATAAGCCTTCATGGGATCTACAACATCGTCCTGCATAACATGTACACGGGCTGCGCAATGAACAACCTTTTCAACACCTTGCAACGCAAAAGTCCAATCAGTTGTAGGAAGCAAATCTCCAACTTGGACTTGATGTACTCGATCAGGGGAAAGGGGTGCTATACATCGAACAGATGCAATCACATTAGTAAAAAGCCCATCAGTGACTAATCGCTTAACCAATGCTTTACCAACGAAACCAGTGGATCCAGTAACTAAGATCATTACGACTTAACCAATTAATAACTGCGGAAACGAATGAAATATTGGTATATTTAATTAATAATTGCCGAAACAAAAATATTATATTTGCAACCCAACATCACTCAACAAAGAAGCATATTCCCGAATTAATTCAAGATTAATTACATCAGAATCAAATTCTTTTATCACCCTCTTTTGTGCATTGCAACCCATAAGAATTCGCATTTCTTTGTCTTCTACTAAAGAATTAATTGCATTAGAAAGTGAAGAAATATCGCGCGGAGTGCACAGAATTCCAGTTTGGTTATGCACGACAGCATCCCTCAAGCCATAGATATCAGAAGCGATAGCGGGCAATTTCATTGCAGCAGCTTCTATAACAACAGTACCAAAACCTTCTCTATAACTAGGCAAACAGAGAATATCAGCCGAGAACATATACATTTCCGGGGTTGCAGTATAACCCACAAAATGTATCTCCTTCATTAGAAACAGGTCATCCAAATAATAATTACCAAATTTAGTCTCCTTATCTTCAATTGGTCCAACCAACACCAAATGAAGATTGGAATTAGATGATTTTAAAGACAAGAATGCCTCAACCAGCTCACCGATACCCTTATCACCAGTGACCCTGCCCACAAATAAAAGCATAACTGCATCATGAGGAATTCCAAGACCTTTTCTTAGATTTAAGCGATCCACCTCATTAAATCGACTCGGATCGAACCTATTAAGATCAACTCCACTCAATGATCCAGCACCAATAACTTTTATCTTTGCAGAATCAACAATACGATTTTCCAACAAAAAATCAACTTGACTAGCACTGTCTGCATAACAAAATGTACAAAGCCTTCCTATTATAAAATCTCCAAGTCGAGCTAAAAATTTTTTGACCCCAGTAAGTGAAACCCAAGGCTGACCAGTAAATGTATGTAACCTAATAGGAACTCTAGAAAAGAAAGCAGCTAGTGATGTGATCATCCCAGCCTTTGGAGTAGTAGAATGTACGATAGTAGGTTTATTAACGATAAAATAAAACCAAAGCTCATAGAGAGCGCGAAGATCTCGAATAATTGAAATTTTTCTCTCTATATTAATAATATGCAATTTAATTCCCTGACGACTGACAATTTGGTCAATCTCAGGGCCATCACTAGTAATGATTGTAAGTTTTACTCCAAAATCAACTAAAGTCGAATATTGTTTATTAAGTTGAGTAACAACAAAGAATGGAACAGTAGATGTTCGCACAACATTTAAATTAATAAGCAATTTTAAATTTTTATCAGGTGAAAATTCATTCGACATAAATACTCGCGATGAAATGTTAAATTTATTAAAAATTAAAATTGACTAGTGTATTGATATATTAAATTGAAATTTATAAATTCATTCGGACCACCGAAGAAAGTCTTTTGGATTGCAAAAAATATAGAAGAAAAAACATCCATGGATGTGGATTAAGCCCTTTAATGTTTGCAAGTAAGAAAAGTATAAAGAAAATGTAAAAAGCACCATCTCGTTTTAAACCACAAAAAACAGGAAATACATTCAAAACAACAAACAACAATAAACCTACCATTCCGAAAAAATAAATTAATCTAAGAAAACCCAAATCTGTAAACATATAAAATAAACCAGACTCATCAAAAAAAAGACCGTCACCATAAACCCAAGTAGCTAAGTCAAAAGGCAAAACAAACATATCAGACATATGTACGATTGTAGGGATATCAAAGGTTCCATAGCGAAATAAATAAATAACTGGTTCCAACGCCTGAGCTAAAATTTCAGGGAGCGATTCAGAAACTCCCAAGACCACAATAATCAAAATACATGAAATACATAAAAACGCTAGCGCTTTAAAATTTCTAAAAAATAGAATTATAACTAATAACAAGCCTGTCAAACGTGACATAGACATAAAGAGAAAACTAGTGAAAGAGAATGATCTGGCAATTTTATATTTATGAATCATCAAAAAATAAAAATTGACCGCAATAAACATTGCACCTTCATTGTGCAACAACCCAAAAGAAATTGCCCTCATGTCATTCAAGTCAACAAAAACATCTCTTGCTCCAGCAGACTGAAAATATAACAAAATTTGATAAATTTGCGGAGATATTATTGCCAACACTAAGATTATTAAATGAATCATTAAAAAACGTACTGCGAAACCTTTCTCATAAGCAACGGCAAGATAGTATCCTAAAAAAGGTCCACAAACGAATTTAAAGAGTAGTGCAGAAATTAAATTAAAATCAATGACTGAAGATTCGGAAAATAAAGCTCGGATAAAATATAATACAAATACAATTAAAACAATGAAGTAGTAATTTATCACAACTCTACTCCTAAGAAATTTTCTCAGAAGAATCGCATCCTTAATCATAAAAAAAATGATAAATGGAATTCCAACAAACGGAATTTTAGGAAGGCCTGCCGAAAGAAACATTCTTAAAAAGATATACATTTCATCCAAATTATTTATCAAGCGAATACAAGTGAGAATTGCAGCGAGGATGATTAAGATTATGAGTGCGTGAGGAGGCAGTAGAGAAATCCTCACCTTTCGCAGTGGCCGTAGAAGTGGAAACGTTGCCCAGCAATGGATAACCGCTGTTTAGGAGTGTATCCGTTGCACACCGAGCACTCGAATCCACTTTCTCAAACGATAGATTAGCAATTTTGATGCTAAGCCAAATACAATTAGTGGCCAATAAAATTGATTGACTATACTTGGATTTCTTATAAGAGTGTCAATTTGATATTTTGACGTAAGAATTCTCTTGTCAAAGTCTACATTAGTGTGCAGTCTATAATTTATTAAGGGCAGTTCTATAAAGTACCACTTAGTGCGCTCAAAAGTCCTTAACCACAGCTCCCAATCTTGAGCTTTCCTAAGTTTCACGTCGTACAAATTACTTTTAATCCATTGACTTTTAAACATTACCGAAGGATGAATCACCGGATTTTTAAAAGCGAAACTAAAAACATTAAATGAATTTTTTTTCGGTAAATATCCCGTCACCAAATTATCTTCATTTACAATATTCGCCCCAGTACAACAGACATCTATAACATTTGATTTAAAAATTTCTACCTGCTCATAAATTCTATCTTTATGCATTGTGTCGTCGTCATCCATACGGGCCACATAATCACCACTTGCTTCTTTTATTAACAAATTAAGAGAATAAGGCAAGCCCATATTCTGAATATTTTTATATAATTTCACACGAGGGTCATCAATTATTTCCAGAACATCAGGATTTAGAAAGCCGCCATCTACGCATATCAATAACTCCCAATCCTTAAAGGTCTGCTGAAAGATAGATTCCAAGCAATCTTTAAAATATTTTGATTGCCCTGTAGTACAAATTAAAATCGACACCGCAGGTTTTGATGATTCAACTTTATTATTATTGATATCGACCATGGCTTTTGGCATAAAAGATCACCTAAAATATAGATTGATATATTAATGCGTAAAATCTGGCAAATTATCATTCAGATCGTCATACCAGTGTCGGTACCAGATTTGGAACATTAATAATGTCCATACCTTTTCATGATCATCATGATTGCAGCTATTAAAATTTTTAATGAACTCAACAACCCATTCTGTATTAAAAATATTTTGCTGATTAAGGAATTTTTCGTTAAATAATTCACTAACATGATCTGACAATTCGTTGCGTAACCAAGACGACATTGGCACACTAAAACCCATCTTTGGGCGATTCATCAGTTCCTCAGGAAAGTATTTATGCACTATTTTTTTAAGTATATGTTTTTTTTCACCTGTTTTGGATAATTTCATCTCGAATGGAATGTGTCTAGCGAATTCAACCAACCGTTTGTCCAGTAATGGCTCACGAGCCTCCAGCCCAAAAGCCATTGATGCCCTATCAACCTTCACCATTATGTCTTCGCACAGATAGTTTGATATATCTACATCAAGAACACTTTGCATATCTTGATATTTGGAATTTTTTTTCATTTCTGGTCTCTTGTGCGAAACCTTTAATAAATCCTTGATTTCATCAACTGTGAAGATACTCGAAACTGACTCCAATACTTCAACTGGATTCTGAGATGCAATACTTTCCGCAATTTTCTTCATTCGCCGAGATTTTTTTTTCTTGAAAAATCTAACTGCAATTTTAGAAATCCCCCTTCGGTAAGGTATCCATTTAATAATAGACCATAATTTGATAACTCTTTTGTATTTCTCATATCCAGCAAATAATTCATCACCACCATCTGCACTCAAGACAACTTTTACTTCAGAGCTTGCAAATTTACTTATTAGCATGGTTGGTATGATAGAACTATCAGCCATTGGTTCAGAAAGCACTCTGGGTAGTTCTTCTATAATTTCAAGTGCGTCTTCAGCGCTACAAAATTTTTTTTTGTTTTTTACACCTATGATCTCTGAAACTCTTTCAGCATACTTGCTTTCATCGTAATTTGGATTATCAAATCCAATTGTATAACTTTTTAGATTACCATTTATTCTTGATGCAGCATATGAAACCATACTGCTATCATAACCACCACTCAAAAGTAGTCCGACAGGTACGTCAGCTATCAACCGCGATTGACATGCATTAAATATTTTATTTTCCGTCTCATCTAAAATTTCAGTTATTTTATTATTAGATTCATTATTTAATGCAAAATTCTTTACTGTGTAATCCCAATTTCGCATTTCAATTTCGATAAATTTACCAGGCGAAACCTTTTTAACTTTTTTTAATATACTATTGTCATTTGTAACATAACCAAATCTCAAGTAGTCAGCCAGAGAGTCATTATCTAATTCGCCCCGTGTTTGCTTCGCAACTAAAAATGGCGCTAGTTCGCTTGCAAATAATAGTTGTTCATTTTCTATAAAGTAGTACAGTGGTTTTACTCCGTATCTATCTCTAGCTAGCACCAATCGCATTTTGATCGGATCATATATTGCTATAGCGAACATTCCATTAAACTTGTCAAAGCATTCCGTACCCCAATAGTCAAATGCTTTTAATATTACCTCGGTATCCGACTGCAGCTCAAATACATATCCCAAATCTATTAATTCTTCTCTTATGTCTTTAAAGTTATATATTTCACCATTAAAGACAATTATTCTTCCATGCGCGTGCATTGGCTGATTGGCAGCTTTTGACACTTCAATTATTGACAATCGAGTATGGACCAATGATATACTTTCATCTTCCCAATATCCAGTGAAATCAGGTCCACGATGCGCAAGCATTCCACCTATTTTGTCAGAAAAATTTGATGGAAAATTTTTCTTGGTAAATCCTGCTATTCCACACATTTATTTATCTTTCATTTATTATTGGCAACTACGTAATATTTTCAACTACACAAAATAAAATCAATTATTCTGTATATTATTTTTACGTTGTCGCATTTCCCATTGCCATGCATGTTCGATAATGCTGGATAGCTGCGGATACTGCGGTCGCCAACCTAATTTTTCGCGCGCCAAGCATGAGTTTGCAACCAAGCTAGCTGGATCGCCATCACGACGGTTTTCATAATGGACCTTAATTTCATTACCTGTTACTTGCTGGGCGGTGTTTATTACTTCTTGAACAGAAAAGCCATTACCATTACCCAGGTTATAAACTTGTGTACCTTGCCCATTCATCAGACTTTGTAACGCCAGCCAGTGAGCTAAACACAAGTCATTAATGTGAATATAGTCACGAACGCAGGTGCCATCTGGAGTGTTGTAGTCCTGACCGAAAACACTGATGTGAGGTCGACGCCCGCTAGCCGCTTGCAGTACCAAGGGAATTAGGTGGGTTTCAGGCTCATGTCGCTCGCCCAACTGCCCCTCGGGGTCAGCTCCTGCTGCATTGAAGTAACGCAAGCATACGGAACTAAAACCATAGGCCTTATCGTAATCGGCTAAAACCTGCTCAACCATCAGCTTGCTTCGGCCATACGGATTGATTGGTTGCTGAATGTGGCGCTCGTCAATCGGTGTGTACTGTGGCTCACCAAAAATGGCTGCAGTGGATGAAAAAATGAACTTGTCGATCCCATGCGCTCGCATCGCATCCAGCAAATCAAGCGTGTACTTAACGTTGTTGCGGTAGTACTTTTCAGGATGCTGCACCGACTCGCCCACCTGAATGAACGAGGCAAAGTGCATGACCACATCAAACCCCTTGGCCAACACCGCATCAAGCATCGCACGATCGCCAAAGTTGCCTAGTACAAAATCACCACACAAGACTGCATCTCGGTGACCGCTGCTCAGATTATCGAGCGTCGTAACGTTGCAATCCTGCTGACCAAGCATCTTAACCATGTGTGAGCCGATATATCCGGCACCGCCAATGACCAGCACGTTCATATTTCAGCAGCCTCGCGCTGTTTTAACCATGCAACAAACTCCTCACCCACCTCCGGATGGCGCTGCGCAAGATCAACTGTTGCCTGCAAAAATCCCAGTTTGCTACCGCAGTCATAACGCTTACCTTCGTATCGAAAAGCAAACACTTTCTCATTTCGCAATAGCTGTGCTATTCCATCTGTTAACTGAATTTCCCCTCCCACACCGCGTGGCAGGTTAGCCAGCTCTCTAAAAATTCCCGGAGTTAAGATGTATCGACCAGCCACAGCAAGTGTTGAAGGGGCATGTTGCGGTTCTGGCTTTTCAACAATGCCGCTTACGTTAATCAAGGCCTCACCCACATTTTGCCCGCTGACAATTCCGTAGCGCTTTGTGTGTTCAATTGGAACATCTTGAACTGCCAAAATACTTGCATGTAACTCGTTAAACTGTTCCACCATTTGCTTGGTAATACCGGGCTGCCCCACCATTAAGTCATCTGCCAACAAGACCGCAAAAGGAGACTGCCCTACCAACTCTTTTGCACAAAGTACGGCATGGCCAAGTCCCATTGCGCGAGGTTGGCGTACATAGCTGCATACCATGTCAAAAGGTGCGATATTTCGAGCCACATTGAGGAGGGCCGTTTTACCAGCCATCTCCAACTCTGTCTCCAACTCATATGCAGTGTCGAAGTGATCTTCAACACTTCGCTTTGTTCGGCCCGTCACAAAAATCATATGTCGGATACCAGCCTCGTAAGCCTCCTCGACTGCGTACTGTATGAGTGGTTTATCCACAACCGGCAGCATTTCTTTTGCTGAAGCTTTGGTAGCAGGTAAAAAACGGGTACCCAATCCGGCAATTGGAAAAACAGCTTTCACAACCGAACTATTCATAATTTAATTTTACAAAGGATTAAAGATAAATGCAGGCATTTGCTGCGAATTTGCATGGGTCTGCAAAAATTTCTCAGCAACATTAAGTGCTTCTTCAATAGTGATGTGCATATCGAGGTATCTGTATGTACCTAATCTGCCCACAAAAGTTACATTACGTTCAGTATTGGCCAGTTCCACATATCGACACAACTGCGTCTTGTCCTTAACAAGACGGATCGGGTAATACGGCGTGTCATTCACACCACACAATCGACTGTATTCCTTGTAAATCAGTGTCTTGTCATGCTGCTCCCAAGGGGCAAAGTGCTTATGCTCCGAAATGCGGGTGTACGGCACTTCTTTGTTGCCATAGTTGATCACGGCGTTACCCTGATAATCCCCCTCGTGACGCTCCACAGCGAAATCCAGCGTACGATAACCCAGACGTCCCTCTGAATATCCAAACCAAGCGTCAATAGGTCCACTGTAGAACACATGTTCATAGTCAACAGATTGCTCACGACTGAACAAACTGTTGAGATTCAACTCGATGTTGGGGTGATCCAACATGCGCTCAACAATGTGTGTGTACCCATGCTTAGGAATACCCTGAAACTTGCTGGCATAGTAGTTGTCGTCGTAATTGAAGCGAACTGGCAAGCGCTTAAGGATGCTGGCGGGTAATTCGCTCGGATGCATGCCCCACTGCTTTTGCGTGTAACCCTTAAAAAAAGCTTCGTACAGCTCTTTACCTACAAAGCGCAACGCTTGCTCTTCAAAAGTCTGGGGATCAGTAATTGACTTATCGCCAATCGAATCCATGAACTCGATGGCCTGCTGAGGGTTAAGCGTCTTGCCGAAAAAGGCGTTGATCGTCATCAGGTTGATGGGCAGCGAGTACACCCGTTCGTTATAAATAGATTTGACTCGGTTGATGAAGGGCATGAACTCGTCGAACTGCTGCACGTAGCTCCATACTCGCTCGTTGCTGGTATGGAAGACATGTGGACCATAAACGTGAACCATGACATTGGTTTCAGTATCTCGCTCAGTATGGCAATTACCTGCTACGTGAGACCTAGTATCAAATACATTCACTTTATATCCAGCAAATGCAAGCTCTCTTGCAATTACTGCACCCGAAAATCCAGCACCAACAATACTAATTGGTTTCATTTTGCACCTTATTTGGATTTTAATATTTTAAGAAGACAAAAAAATTTATTTTTTAATGAGAAACCATCGATAGCTAAGTTACGATTACATCAAAAATTGTTTTGAATTTTTCTGCAACAACCCTGGAGGAAAATTTCTCATTACATATATCTAATGATATTTTTTTCATTCCCTCAAGGCTCGCAAAGTCAAAATTAGCTAATTCATTAAGCGCAGAAACTAAAGACTCAATGTTTTGTGGTTCAAATAAAATACCATTCCCGTCAATCATATCAATTAAGCCGCCTGTGTTTGAAAATAAACAAGCGTTACCCGTTGCCAATCCTTCAAGGGCAAACATAGAAAGTCCCTCATATCTACTAGGTAACACAACAACATCAGAATTGCTTAGAGTATTCAGCACTTCATCATGGCGCATTTCTTCAATGAAATATATATTTTCCATACCCTCACACAAATCAATTAATTTTTGCCGCATCACACCCTTTCCTACGATTTTAATTTCAAATCGCCTTAATACACTTTTAGGTAAAAGTTTAAGCGCATAAATAAAATCAGTAAATCCTTTTTGATTATTACCTAAATAATCCATTCTACCTAATGTAAAAATTTTAATTTTGTCGTGAACTTTTAAATCACCAGATTGACTTGGGTCAATTGAATTTGGCAAAACAAAAAAGGTTTTTTCTCCAATAGCAATTGGATTCCCATCGAAGTAATATTTTTTCGCAAAATCGATGTGAAAGGAATTAGTAGATAATATCCACTTTACTTTTTTTACTAATTTATTTTTTATCAAATATTTCCGCAGTTTGAAACTCATTTTATTACCAAAAAAAGTATACTCAGTTTCATTAGTTGAATGAATCCTAATAGCAGTCTTTTCATACAACTCATTGTCCAGAAAATTAATAAAAATAGCGTGATCGAAAGTTTCAATAAATAACAAATCAAAATTTTCATACTTGAATTTTTTTGAAACCTGTCTTGAATAAATATATTCATTATAAAAATAACCAATAATTTTATTTTTTATAGCAGGAACCAGTCTAACGATTTTTAATCGATCAATTACCAATTCCGAATTCTCACTCGGAAGCTGGAAAGGAGTCATAACCGTTATTTCAAAATCTTTATTATTTTCAAGAATTGCCTTTATTAAATTCTGAAAAGCATGGGAATAGCCTGTGTTTTGAGGATAAAAAACATGGCAATAAAACATTATTTTTTTCATTGATTTCTTTTGGCCTTCAATTTCAAATAGGAATACATTAGAATTGTCACAAAAATCTCAACAATCACTACAACAACAGCGGTACCTAATCCTTTGTATTTGGGCACTATGATCAAGCTCAATCCAACACCCAAGATTGCAGCAGATATCAAGATACGACTAAAAGCATGCTTGTACCCCAGATTAAGCATAGTTTGAATACCATATATATTGCTTAATGAGATTATAAATGGCAGAAATGACATTACTTGTAAAATTAATACTGATTCATTGAAGTTTTCGCCAAGCACAATAAGTACAATTTTTTCTGCCGAAAAATACAAGATTGCTGAAAGTATAAACATGATAAAACCAACCAATCGCGTTACTTTTTGGATAAATTCCAATCCTGATTTTTTATTTTCATGTATCTTTTTCACGATTAATGGATAGATCGCCTGGGATACTGGAGCATACAAACCTTTGACAGCTTGCACTATTTTATCCGCAGCAGAGTAGAAGCCTACTACTGAATTATTTGTGAATAATCCAAGTATAATTGTTGATGTTACAGTATAAAAACTAATGGCTACGCTTGAAAAAAATACGTGCCAGCCTTCAACGATTTGATACTTCAGCATGCACATAGGTTGAAAAATAAATTTTACATTAAAATATTTTCTCGCTATATACATCGAAAATATACCCGATATCACAAACCCCATTGAATTAAATAAGGGCACAAGCAGATAATCCTCTTGTTTGTTTACAAATATAAATATGCAGAAAGTAAAGAATAATTTTGCCCCAATATTTAAATATGTTATATACCTCATCCGCTCCATACCTTGGAATAGCCAAATTGGGAATAACATTTGCCCAATGATTGTTCCAAATGTCAAAAAATACACCTCCCAGTATTCTCTAAATTTTTCAAAGGCGATTACAATAAAAGACATCAAGAAAAAACACGCTATCGTTAATAAAAATTTAACAGTAATAACCGAACTAAATATTTCCGTGAGTTTTATATTATTATTTCTATTTATTGACACCTGCTGCGTCGCAGATAAATTGAAGCCATAATCCGAAATAAGCCCGAAATAAGCTATTACAGCAGATGAAAACGCGATCAATCCAAAATAATCAGGCCCTAATACACGCACCAAATAAGTCAGCGTCATCAACGGCAGAATATAATTTGCGCCCTGCAAAATAGCAAGGTAACCAATATTTTCAATTAGCTGTTTTTTTTCTTTCGTATTTACCTTAATATATTTCATAAAATTTAACTTTAGGCGATACACCACCTTTTAATACCTTATTCATTCACTGAGGCAAATAATAAGCTTTAAACCATTTAGCAAAATTATCTATACCTTCCTCGACCTGAGTGCTTGGTCTATAATTAAAATTCATAATAAGGTCATCAACATTTGCCCACGTATCTGCTACATCACCTGGTTGCATAGGCAAAAGTTCTTTTTTAGCTTCCATTCCGAGTGCTTTTTCAAGAGCACCGATGTAATCCAACAGATTTACAGGACGATTATTTCCAATGTTATAAACTCGCCATGGCGATTTACTAGTTCCAGGATCTGGGGTGTCACTTGACCAGTCGGGGTTTGGTGTAGCAGGATGGTCCAAGACACGGATGAGACCTTCTACGATGTCATCAATATAGGTGAAGTCACGGCGATGGTTTCCGTAGTTATAAACCTTGATTGTTTCACTTCTGCAAATCGACTGAGCGAACTTTTGTAAAGCCATGTCTGGACGATCCCATGGGCCATACACTGTGAAGAAGCGAAGCCCGGTGGTTGGTAATCCATAGAGATGACTATATGTGTGCGCCATCAGTTCGTTAGCCTTTTTTGTGGCAGCGTAGAGACTCAATGGGTGATCTACGTTATGGTGCACCGAGAAAGGCATGGAAGTATTGGCACCGTAAACACTTGAGCTACTTGCATACACCAAGTGTTCAACACTGTTGTGGCGGCAACCTTCCAGGATATGCCCAAAACCAACTAGATTGCTGTCGATGTATGAAAGTGGGTTTTCGAGAGAGTAACGAACGCCAGCTTGTGCTGCCAAGTTAACCACTCGTTGTGGTTTGTAGGTTTTAAATAGTTCAGCCATACCCTGCCGTTCGGCCATATCCATCCTGATATGAGTATAGTTAGGCAGATTAATTTGGCGTGCAAGACGCGCCTCTTTCAGCGCAGGGCTGTAGTAGTCGTTGTGATTGTCGATACCTATTACGGTATCACCACGCTCTAGTAAGCGCAGAGTTAGTGCTGATCCAATAAACCCTGCCGCGCCAGTAACCAGTATTTTCATTTAATCACTTCCGAATAAGTCACGCGTATATACTTTATCCTCTATATCAAACAAGGCTTCAGTTTTTCGATTCGCTATGATGATGTTTGCTTCACGTTTGAAGGCATTAAGGTCGTTCACGACCCGAGAGTTGTAGAACTCCGTTTTTTGCATCGTTGGCTCGTAGACAATAACCTCAATTCCTTTGGCTTTAATACGCTTCATAATTCCTTGAATGCTGGAAGCTCGGAAGTTATCAGAGCCAGCCTTCATAATTAGTCGATAGATACCAACTACCTTGGGTTTGCGACGAATGATTTCGTCAGCAATGAAGTCTTTACGAGTAGTGTTAGCCTCGACGATAGCGTGGATAAGATTTTGTGGTACTTCACGGTAATTGGCTAATAACTGTTTGGTGTCTTTTGGTAGACAATAGCCGCCATATCCAAAGCTGGGGTTGTTATAGTGATTCCCAATTCGAGGGTCTTTGCAAACGCCATCAATAATCTGCCGTGTGTCTAGTCCATGCATGGCTGCATAGGTGTCCAGCTCGTTGAAGTAGGCTACGCGCATAGCCAGGTAAGTGTTAGCAAACAATTTGATGGCCTCAGCCTCGGTACTGTCCGCGAACAGGGTTGGAATGTCTTGCTTGATGGCCCCTTGTTGAAGCAGCCCTGCAAACGTTTCAGCACGTTCTGATTTCTCCCCAACAATGATGCGGCTCGGGTGCAGATTATCGTAGAGGGCTTTGCCTTCGCGAAGGAACTCTGGGGAAAAAATGAGATTCTGTATTCTAAGCTCTTGTTTAGTTTTAGTGGTGTAGCCCACAGGCACAGTCGACTTGATTACCATCACAGCATTCGGGTTGATTGCGATGACGTCCTTGATAACCGCTTCAATAGACTGGGTATTGAAGTAGTTAGTCTCAGCGTCGTAATCTGTCGGTGTGGCAATGATGACGAAATTGGCTCCAGCATAAGCATCTTCCTTGTCGAGAGTCGCGCGGAAGTTCAATTGCCGATTCTTCAAGAAGCCTTCGATTTCGAAGTCTTCAATTGGCGATTCCTTTCGGTTTAGCATCGACACTTTTTCTGGAACAATATCCAAACAAACTACTTCGTTATGCTGAGCAAGCAATATTCCGTTGGAGAGCCCAACATACCCTGTTCCAGCGATCGCGATTTTCATTGACCCTGCTTTCTAAGCCCGTTAGCTTTGTACTCGTGCACTTCCGACTTCATCGATTCGATCTCAACCCTAAGCGCTTCGTACTCATCCATCTTTCGCTTAAGGAAAGAACTTGTTAATAACAGCTTTTCAGCGATACCTTGCGGCGTAAGCACATATACATAGCCAAACTTGTTTTTACTCTGGCTGAAGTTCTGAACCTTGACCCAGCCCTTATCTATGAGCGCTTTCAGGCAGTAGTTGAGCCCGCTGGTGCTGATACCCAGTTTTTCAGCAATCTCACGCTGCGTCATGTCGGGGTTGTCTTGCAGCATGCGCAAGACTCGGAAGTAGGTATCTTCCTGGAGCTGGGATCGGCGGCTGGTCATGAGAGGGGGTTTTGGCCACGCTACCGCCATGCCGTGTCACGATCGGCAAGCGCGGTAATGGCTGTTCCGCTGGGGAACGTTTGTGCGAATTCGCATGATTGTAGATTCCATCAGATGAATTTTCGATGACAGGAGAAAATATTTATCGAAACCATTAAGGTTCTGACACTCCGCTGACGTCTGCTGGCGGGGTTTCGGCCTGCTGTTGGACGGCCTCTTCCATGCTGACGGTGTTCACCACCAGTTCAAACTGCTCCAGGATTTCGGGTTCGTGGCGATGGATGTAGCTGTTGACCGCCTCGTTGGACAGCAGCTTGGTCAAGTAGCCCTTGGCCACCACCAGGTTGAGCAGGTCGGAGCCGTAGTTCTGTTCGGCGTCTTTGTACTGGGTCTGGACCTGGCTCATTTCCTTCTCCAGCTTGACGATCTGCTCGATGGGCGAGGTCTTGTCTCGCTCAGCAGGTTTCAGATCTGCCCGCTGCTCGGGCGGCGTGGCTTTGAGCAGGGCTTCGGCGTGGGCCACGGTGATGGTGTTGCTGGTCACCATGAGCTCTACAGCCTCCACCTGCCGGGCTGCCTTCATGTTGCGCAGGATACGGGTGACGTCTGGCGTGAATTGCTTGTCTTGCAACAAGTCGATGGCTTCGGGGCAAATGCCTTCGAGCAGGTTGATGCGGCGGTTGATGGAGCTGAGGTTGACGTTGAAGGCTCTGGCCAAGCGCTCGCGGCTGACGCCCCGGTCGATGGCGCGGCGCAGCATGTAGTGCTCTTGCACAGTGGACAGGCGGTTGATGCGGTGGTTGTAGCTGAAGGTTTCGTCATCCTTAGCCATCAGGCAAGGGGCTGTTTCCATGCCCAGCTCTTTAAGGGCCAGCACCCGCAGGTGACCGTCGAGCAGCAGGAACTCTGACTTTTTGGGGTCGGGCTGGATGACGGACAGCGGCTCAATCAGTCCGATTTCGTGGATGGAAGAGACCACCTGCTTGTATTTGCGGGTGCTCATGGTGCCGTCCATGATCTTTTTGCTGGGCAGCAATTGGTCTAACGGCACTTGGTAGGTTTCCAGGTCAAAGCCCAGCAGCGTATTGAGGGGCTGCATGGGCAGGTCTGGCCCCCCCTCACCTTCGGTCTGGCTGGCGGACTGATAGATGCCTGGGTACATCTCGGCGATTTTGGGTTGGGCGTTGCTGCTGGGGTTCATGATGGGGCTCCTTCAAAGTGGGTGATGCGTTCGGCCAGGTACTTGGGCAGGGTGTCAAGCCCCTCAGCGCGCAGCAGGGTGACAAAGTTTTCATCGGCAAAGAGCTTTTTGAGGCCCTGCACCACCAGCAGCAGGCGCTGGTGCGCGTGCTCGGCTTTGAGAACCATCTTTCGTTGGCGCTCGACCTCTTTTTGGTAGGTGCGCACCAGGCTGTAGCTCGACGTTGGCGGTTTGATCTGCGCCGCATTGGGTGAGGATGGACCCAGTTGCTGGCGTTTTTCGATCAGGCGCTTGGCCTCGATGATCTGGCGGCCTTTGAGTTGGCCATTTTCATAGGCTTCTTGCAACAGGTCTCCCAGATTGGATCCGCCGCCCTCGCCCTGCCCCTCGACATTAGCGTTGGTGTTGGCGTTGTTTGGGTCATTGGCGCTGGCCCGGGCAATTTCCAAGGCAGTAGTGAGCGGGATGGAGCCGCGCTGCACACCTTCAATCAGGCGCTCTTCGCCCTGCTCCAGCAAAAAGACGATGTCGCGCACGTATTTGGGAGACAGGCCGGTCTTTTGGATGATGACGTCAGCCGAGTAGCCCCGGTTGCGCAGGAGCTCGATGTCGGCCAGGATTTCCAGCGGTCGGTAGCCCCGACGGGCGATGTTTTCAGCCAGGCTCATGATGAAGGCGTCTTCATCGCTCACATCCACCACCAGGGCGGGGATGTGCGTCTCGCCCAGGATGCGGAAGGCGTTCATGCGCCCTTCCCCACAGACCAGCACGTATTTGGGCTGCCCATCTTCGCCCGGGCGCTCGGCCACGGTGATGGGTTTTTTGAGGCCGATGAGCTGGATGCTTTCGACGATTTCCTCAAAGACCTTCATGTTCCGGTCGCGCGAGTTGAGCACCTCAATGCGAGCGATGGGCACCAAGGTCACGTTTTCTGGGGTGTCGGTCATCATGTGGGCCTCCGTGATGCGTGGGTTGGGGTGGTTTGCATGGGGTGGGTCCTTTCAGGGTGGTGGAGAGGGTTTAAAACTTGCGCTGTAGGCGTTGCCGCTCAGACATGCCGTAAAAGAAGTTCAGGTCGTCAAACCGAAAGCACTCAAAGTTGGCGCTGTTGCGGTTACAGACCCGGATTTCCTGGTCGGGCAGGTCCAGGCGGGGCAGCAGGTAGTAGTCGAGCTCGTTGCTGTTCTGTGCATCCAGCCGCACCGCGACCGTGATATCTGGGTTGAAGCGCTCGGTGTCAAACCGGATGCGCCAGCGTTGCTGGCCATTGGGCAGGGTTTGGCAGCGCGCCAACACCAGGCTGATGACCAGCTCGTCGTTGAGGGTGAGCAAATCCGTCTTGCCATCGCGGCGCACACTGCCGCCCAGCTCGGCGATGGTTTCTTCGGTGCGGCGCACGATTTCCGGGTGCAGTTGTCGCAGCCGCCGGTTGACCTCAATGAAGCCCTGATCACGCGAGGTATGAAACCCCACCAGCTCGTAGGCCCGACTGAGGCTGCCAAAGCGATGGGCATAGGTAATAGCACACGGCAGCCCAGGGGCCTGGTCGATGATGAAGCCTGACAAGGTGCCGCATTCAGCATAGAGCTGCTTGAGGTGAGCCAGCAGCTCTTCGTCGCTGAAACGGCGGGTGCGCTCGGCCAGTACCTCTTGGGCTTTGAGGAAGGTGTCCAGCGGCACGACACCTTCAAACGCACCCTCTTTGCGGATCCACATGGGAGGTGGGTTGTTGACGTGCTTTTTCTTGAGCTTGAAAGAGCGGCGGTTGTAGACGTTGTTGCCGATGTACTTTTCGTTGGTGAGCACTTGGCGCACGGTGCTGTAGCTCCAAGCTCGACCGTTGTCGGTACGAAAGCCTTGGTCGTTGAGCCGCTTCGCAATCTCGGCCAGGGGCAGGTCGTCTTGGATGAACCAGGCAAACATCTGCAAGACGGTAGCCACCTCATGGTCAGGTCCGGGCATGAGGATGACGCGGTCGGTTTGCAGGCTTTTGTGCTCGCCGTTTTTCAGCTCACCTTTGATGGCACCGGTCTGGTCGATCAGCACCCGGCGCAGGCCGTAACCCGCAGGACCGCCTTGGCGGAAACCCAATTCGATCAGTCTGCACTGCCCGGCAAAGACCTTGGCCGAGAGCTCTCGGCTGTATTCACCGGCCATGGCACGCTTGACACCTTTGACGATGGTGGAAACTGGTGAGCCATCGTTTTCAAACTGCTCGGCCACGTAGGCAACGTGGATGTTCTTGCGCTTACAGATGTATTCGTAATAAGCCGATTCATCCGCATCCTGAAACCGGCCCCAGCGGCTGACGTCATAGACCAGGATGAGGTTGAAGTCGGTGTTGCCGGATTCGACATCGGCAATGAGCTTTTGCAGCGAGGCGCGGCCGTCGATGGACAGACCGCTTTTGCCTTCGTCGGCATAGGTGCGCACGATCTCGATGCCGCGCCGGTCGGCATATTCCTGGATCTTGTCAGCCTGGTTGTGGGTGGAGTACTGCTGATGCTCGGTGGACATGCGCACGTACTGCGCGGCGCGGAATGTTTTGGGTGGATCTTCTGGGGTCATGTGGACTTGTGGACTGCTGGGTTCTGTTCGTTCGGACCATGTTGACTTCGAAGCGGCAGAGCTATCAAGTCGTTTCTGGACCATTTGTGCAGACTTTTTTGCGATCAGCCACATTTACGCAACTTGCCCGGCTCAATGCGCATGGCCACGGGCTTGTTGAGCATGGACAGCAGGATCATGGAGCGCTGCTCAGCGTCGGCTGTTTGGTAAATCGCCTCGATGCCCGCGAACGGGCCATCGGTGATGACGACCTTGTCGCCTGCGGCAAAGAGGGCCTGAGGGTTGGACTGCTGCAGTTGTTCACGCTCGTGCAGAGCCGTGATCAGATCGGCATCGACCTTGGCGGGATGGCCACCAAACTTGACCAGATCTCGCACGCCCAGGGTGGAGCGAATGGGCGACCAACTTTGGCCCTTGATGTTGTCACTGGTGTCCAGCTGGACGAACACGTAGCTGGGGAACATAGGCTCGGCCACCACCGCAGGCTTGCCACGGCGGACCTTTTCCACATAGAGCATGGGCATGTAGCAGCGGAAGTTCTGCCGCTGCAAGTTGGTGATGGCGGTGTCTTCTTGCCGTCCCTTGGTGTGGACCAGGTACCAGGCATGGCCCGGCGCCAGGGTGAGGTCTTGAGGTGGCTTGGTTTGCGCTTGGGACTCAGGCTTGGATCCAGCCATGGGCACAGGTGCCTTGACCTTGGGCGCAGGCTTGAGGTCTTCGCGCACCGCTGGCTTAAAGACCGTGGGATCAGATTCAATGCCTTGGGTGTTGACCGCCAGGTCGAGCGAGCGGGCTATGGATCGGATAAGCGGCAGGGGCCGCTCATGCTGCAGCACTTGCTTGAGGAGAGTTCTGACTTCCCGTTGCTCGAAGGCCTCGAGGTCTTCCAGCCGGTAATGGACATCGAGGCCTTGCTGGAATATGGGCAGGCCATCGTCCTGCCAGCGCAGCTTTTGCAGGCTCCCGGGAGTGAGGCCCAGGCGCTCAGCCGCCTCTTGCGTGGTGAGCAACCTAGGAGTCATACATGGCTTGTTTGAAACTTCATACCCGCATGAACGCTCTGGCGGGGACACAAGTCAAGCGAATGGACTGTGATTTTTGGAACAGTGGCTACCGGCTCTGCTCCGGGGCTCTGGCTTGCTCCACATACCAGCGCTGGAATGTCAAGACCATGAGCGTGGCCTGCGCGGCGTCGCTGGCCAATTGCTCACAAGTCACGGGGATCTGAGCGCTGGCGGGATCAGATACAGCGTGGGAGGCGGCTGCATCAGCACCGGTGGCAGGCTCGGCATAGGCGGACACGGTGCTGGGACTGTCGGTACTGGAGGCGGGCTTGCGCAGGCGCTCAGGATGAGAGTGCTGGCCATTACCCCCAGAAGGAACAGAGATGGGCGGCTTTTGGGGCCGCCACAGGTGCTGAAGTTGGTTTTTTCGGGTGTCATGGTCGGTGCTGATGCGCTGGTTAATCTGTTCTTGTTGGGTTTGAACCTGGGCCACCTGCAGGGATTGGGCTAAGGCAGCGGTTTGCTGCTGCATGCGCTCTGCGTCCCAGGCCTGCTGGACGCCCTGCTGCCCTAGCCGGTGGCCGGCCAAAAACAGGCCCGCAGCCAAGAGGCTTGAGATGATCCATCGCAGGGGTAAGGCACTGAGCCAGCGCAAAAGCCACACAGTCATGTGGCCTCCGGCAATGCGTCAGGTGGCGGGTCCAGCGCTTCGAGCTGGTATTTGTCGATCATGGTGATCAACTTGTCGGCATAGCGCGGGTCGGTGGCATAGCCTGCCTTGGCGACCGCCTGCGCAAAAGTCTTGCCCGTGGTGCAGGCAAAGCAAGCGGCGTAACGTTTGTTGCGGCGCAGAAACTGGCCATGGTCGACCAGACAAGCCTGCCAATCGGGGTAGGCGCGCCAGTCCGCTGGGATGACCACCCACTTCTTGTTCAAAAACTCGCGGGTCTTGAGCGTGACGCGCTGGCCCGTCCAGCTGCGGTCGGCCTTGATGCCAAAGAGGTTCTTGGCCAGCTTGGCCAGGCCCGACTCACCCCAGCCGGACTCCAGCGCGGCTTGCGCCACCACAAAGCTGGCCGGAATGCCCGTCTGCAGGCGACTGGCTTTAGCTGCAGGACCGATGAGGGCAATGAAGTCTTGCGGTTTCACAGCATCTCCTTCACGTCCTTGGCCACTTCGTCAATGGAGGCGTCGCGGCGCTGGCCAATGAAGTTGAACACCCAGCGCACCATGGCCCAGCCGGGCAGACCACAGGCGAACATGAGCCCACCCAGGGCGCACAGACCCACCGTAGAAAACGCCCAGTGATGCAACTGGAAGTGCTCCACCGTGATGGCGCCGCCCCCAATGCTGGAGACCACGGTGCTGATGAGGCCCACGGCCCATTCACGTTTGTCGCGCGGCGGCGTCATGAGCATGACCACCACGGCGGCCAGCGTGGCACCGCTGGCCACCGCCGCAGCAGTGCCCCCAAAGGCCTTGTAAGCAGCGGCCGCCCCTGCCACGCCAGAGCTTGTCGGTTCAGGCATACGAGTCTCCAAAGTAAAAAGCCCGCACTGACCAGGTCAGGCGGGCGGATATTGAGATGGATAGGTGTTGAATCAGGCTGCGACAGATGTGTCGTGCGCCAAGATGGGAATCACGCGTTTGCGGGGTAGCTGTGGAACACCGTGGACTTGCCCGAAAACGTCTTTTCGGTCCTGTCTGAAGTCACCGTCGATGTAGTACGGAATGCAGCCAGTCAGGTATTCGATGGCGGCGGCCAAAAAGGGCACATTGTCAGAAAACGCTGCGTCACAACCAGCATCCCAAAGCGGCCCATCCAGGAACATGCACGAGCCTTTGCACAGCTGCAAGACCGGACAGCTGGGGCAGTCGGCTCTTTGGCTCCAGTGGGTAGAAGTCCGCATCTGTACGTTGGCCAAGTCAGAGAGGTGACCGATCTTGTGCGGCTGGCCATTGGGGGAGACAGCCGCAGCGCTCACGTTTTGGCAGGTGAGAACATTGCCGTACAGGTCTACGGCCAGATGGCTAGCCTGGTCCATGCCGCACTTTTGCCCCAAGGAGGAGGCCGGACGCACGGTCCGGATGGACTGCACGAAATCACTGATGCGCTGCTGCGCAACCGACATGCGAGAAGCCAGGCCCAGCCTCAGTTCTTTGTAGGCCTGGGCCCTGAAACGCAAATGGTCCTGAGGGGTTTGCAGGGTTGATGCCAAGCCACCCTCGTCATAGGGGTCAATGAAAGCCCCCTCACCGATGCGCACATCCTGGCCAAACCGTTGCTGCAGCCAGGCCTGAATCTGTGCGCGGCTCTGATTGCCCGCATGCATCATGGCATTGATGCTGATGCGGCCTTGAGGATGAAGCCGGGCATAGAGCGCCATGATGGCGGCGCGTACCTCAGTGTCGCTGAGCGGATCTGGGCCTCTGCTGGACTGGCCTGGACCGTCATGTGACAAGCCTACAGAAAACCCCATCTGGTCGAGCCACTCGATCTTTTGCGCGTCGAGCAAGCTGCCGTTGGTGATCAAGCTGAACTGGGCATGTGGACACAGGCAGCGTAGGCGCTCAGCCAGCGGTTTGAGCGTCTTCCAATAGACCAGCGGCTCACCGCCCCAGAACTCGATGCGCTCTGGGGGTTCAATCAGCGCGTCCGTCAGTTGACTGATGAAGGGCTCAATGTCATCCGGATGGCTCGTATCTGCACGCGGCACAAAGCGCTGGTTGCAATAGCTGCATTCGTAGTTGCAGGACAGACCCAGGCTGATTTTGAGAACGCGGACATTCCCCTTGCGACCAGGCTGATTGACCGAGACCGCTGTGGCATCGCGAAACGTTCCCGGTTGAACCGGCAGCACGGGCGTGCCGTCCTGCCAAGTCAGCTCAGAAAGCTGGTTGTCGTAGTGAAGCAGGACTTGATGACCGTCCGGGTGCAAAGCGTGAATTTCAAATTTCATGAGAGGGCCTTTTGCGGCTCCTGAAGCCGCGTTTTGAACACCAGCACTGGCCGCAGATTGCGGCAGGCGCGAGAGATGGGGTTGACGCCATGGCGGATGTGCCCGGCAAAGAACACCGTCCGGGCAGGTGCGGGCATGACGGAGCCGAGCAAGTGCTCGTCCTGGTCGTAGAACACTGTCTCCCCGCCCCATCCTGCCTGCCAGTGCCGCACGCCATAAATCAACAGGGTTCTGTCCAGCGGATGCTGGCTGTCGATGTGAACATTGCCCTCGTTGCCATGGGTGTTGGCATTGGCGTAAACGCCATGGCACTGAGTCATCACGGGTAACTTCAGTGCGCGCATGCAAGACATCCAGACTTGGGGCAACACGCTCGTCTCGTCCTGCAGGAATTGCGGCGTGCAGGTGTAGTCAGAGGCTTGGTTGATGGGCCAATCCCGCCCCATCAGCTCACGGTGCCAGATAGGGAAAGGCTCTGGCTCGTTTTTGTTGGTGATGCGGTAGTAGCGGTACTGCAGATGCTGCAGCCAATCGATGAGCGCCTGCGCAGTCGACTGATCCAAAACACCATCGGCAAATGAAACCGGGCTGCGCAGATCAAGCATGATCATTCTCCGGTTCGACCACCGAGTGAAACTCGATGGCCAGGGTATCGCGCGACTGGGTGCGCAGCGGTAAGTACCCGTGAGGCGTGCACAGGGGCATGGTCACCAGCAGGCCAGGCTGCGGGTTGATCGGAAAATGCACTGGGATCTCCCAGGGCAGCAGACTTTCGTTAACACGCTTGGCGGGATTGCCTATGACCATGCAGCCAGATGTCCGAACGTTGGGGCTGTCGGTTGCCGGGTAGTCGCCTTGCAAAAACAACACCGTGTTGAGCCCAGCGCGCGCGCTGGCAATGTGCTCTGCCACATGGAATCCTTGCTGGCAGCGCATGATGTGGGCGCTCAGCCGATAGCGGTATGTGTCCCAGATGGATTGCAGGTGCGCACGGACCACTGCCAACATGTCGTTACGGCCATCTACCGCAGATACGCCTGCCTGCAGCAAGTCGTGGCTGCGGCACTGCCAGGCCTCGGGACCCCAGCGGTGGTTGGCGTCCTCCCGCAGGACGGCTTGCGCCAACCGCTCAAGCAGCAGGGGTGACAAGCCCGACGGCTGGACATGAACGGTGCTGGGCCACAAAGAAAAAACCCAACGTTGGGCTGACGTTGGGTGGTTTTCTGAGGCGACGGTCGATGAGACCGGGTGCGGGCTGCCTGGTGTGGCCACCGCCATGATGGGTGGTGGGGCGTGCGCTGATGTGTCAAATGACATGAATCACTCCTTGGGCCAGTGCGGTGACGGCCCCTAATCCAAATTGAAGGTGCAGGTTTTCTCCGGCACGCAGGCCCAAGGCCAGTGCCCGAACTTGGGCGCGACCTGCTTGCATGCGCACGCGGTGGTGCGGGACGTAACCCGAGACGGCGTGCACATGCAGCCAGGCATCGACAGGCTCGGAAGCCCGGATTTCGAGCTCGACCCACTGATCAGGTGCAACCACTGGCGGAACATGAACACTGAATGTGGGCAAATGCGCATGCAGACTGGTAATGGTGTGCGCGTGCCCAAGCAGTGCATCGCTTGTCTTGGCATAACGCACATGTTCATCCAC
>JACCDU010109823.1_pt1 | contig 24675 bp, 18 predicted proteins | sample 7446081 | NCBI WGS metagenome assembly JACCDU01 (sample SAMN15323447, study PRJNA562643) | freshwater metagenome | isolation source: river surface water | place: USA:Blue River Watershed | collected 2017-08-17
ATGTGAGCGATGAAGACGCCTTCATCATGAGCCTGGCTGAAAACATCGCCCGCCGGGGTTACCGACCGCTCGAAATCCTGGCCGACATCGAGCTCCTGCGCAACCGGGGCTACTCGGCCGACGTCATCATCCAAAAGACGGGCCTGTCACCGAAATACGTGCGCGACATCGTCTTTTTGCTGGAGCAAGGCGAAGAGCGCCTGATCGAAGGGGTGCAGCGCGGCTCTATCCCGCTCACTACTGCCTTGGAAATTGCCCGGGCCAGCGCCAATGACCCAAACAACGCCAACACCAACGCCAATGTCGAGGGGCAGGGCGAGGGCGGCGGCTCCAACCTGGGCGACCTGCTGCAAGAGGCCTATGAAAACGGCCAACTCAAAGGGCGCCAGATCATCGAGGCCAAGCGCCTGATCGAAAAGCGCCAACAACTGGGCCCGTCTTCACCCAATGCGGCGCAGATCAAACCGCCCACCTCAAGCTACAGCCTGGTGCGCACCTATCAAAAAGAGGTGGAGCGCCAGCGCAAGATGGTCCTCAAAGCCGAGCATGCGCACCAACGCCTGTTGCTGGTGGTGCAGGGCCTTAAGAAACTCTTCGCCGACGAAAACTTTGTCACCCTGCTGCGCGCCGAGGGGCTGGACACCCTGCCCAAGTACCTGGCCGAACGCATCACCCACTTTGAAGGAGCCCCAGCATGAACCCCAGCAGCAACGCCCAACCCAAAATCGCCGAGATGTACCCCGGCATCTATCAGTCAGCCAGCCAGACCGAAGGGGAGGGGGGGCCAGACCTTCCCATGCAACCCCTCAACACCTTGCTGGGCTTTGACCTGGAAACCTACCAGGTGCCGCTGGACCACCTGTTGCCCAGCAAAAAGATCATGGACGGCACCATGAGCACCCGCAAATACAAGCAGGTGGTCTCGTCCATCCACGAAATCGGGCTGATCGAACCCCTCTCCGTCATCCAGCCCGACCCCAAAAAGTCAGAGTTCTTGCTGCTCGACGGTCACCTGCGCGTGCTGGCCCTGAAAGAGTTGGGGATGCAGGTCGCGCCATGCCTGATGGCCAAAGACGACGAGAGTTATTCCTACAATCACATGTTAAATAGGCTCTCAACCGTGCAAGAGCACTACATGCTGCGTCGCGCCATCGACCGTGGCGTCAGCCGCGAGCGCTTGGCCAGGGCCTTCAACGTCAACCTCAGCTCCATTAATCGCCGCATCAACCTGCTCGAAGGCATCTGCCCCGAAGCCATCGACCTGCTGCAAGACAAGCAATTCACCCCAGACGTCACCCGCATCTTGCGCAACATGAAGGCGGCCCGGCAGGTGGAAGCGGTGGAGCTCATGGTGGCCAGTAACACGATCACGGTGGCCCATGCCGAAGCCCTTCTCAAAGCCACGCCGCCCGAGCAGCGGGCCGACCTGAAACCGGCAGAGAAAGTCAAAACCGCCCCAATGGAGCAGCTGGTCAAGCTGGAAAAGGAGATGAGCCAGGTCCAGTCCAGTTACCGTGAGGCGGAATCAACCTACGGCTCAGACCTGCTCAACCTGGTGGTGGCCAAGGGCTACTTGACCAAGCTGCTGTCCAATGAAGCGGTTAACAGCTACATCCAACGCCACGAGCCCGAGATCCTGGAGCAGTTTGAGCTGGTTGTGAACACCGTCAGCATGGAAGAAGCCGTCCAACAGCAGGCCGAAACGACGCCAGCAGACGTCAGCGAAGTGTCAGGACCTTAATGGTTTCGATAAATATTTTGCCCATGTCATCGAAAACTCATCTGATGGAATCTAAAATCATGCGAATTCGCACAAACATTCCCCAGCGGAACAGCCCCTAGCGCGCTTGCCGATCGTGACACGGCATGGCGGTAGCGTGGCCAAAACCCCCTCACATGACCAGCCGCCGATCCCAGCTCCAGGAAGACACCTACTTCCGAGTCTTGCGCATGCTGCAAGACAACCCCGACATGACCCAGCGCGAGATTGCTGAAAAACTGGGTATCAGTACCAGTGGGTTGAATTACTGTCTCAAGGCGCTCATCGACAAGGGCTTGGTCAAGGTTCAGAACTTCAGCCAAAGCAAAAACAAGTTTGGCTACATCTACGTGCTCACCCCGCAAGGTCTTGCGCACAAAGCCATGCTGACGGGGCGCTTCCTCAAGCGCAAGTTGCAAGAGTACGAAGCACTTCGAGCTGAAATTGATGTGCTTCAGTCTGAGGCACATCAGGTAGCTCCTCAACATTCAGGCAATGCCGACTTTGCCGATAGATCCATATGAAACTTCTCATCGTCTTCGGCACCCGTCCCGAAGCCATCAAAATGGCGCCGCTCGTCAAGGCGCTGCAGCAATCCCCCAGGCTCGAAGTCAAGGTGTGTGTCACTGCCCAGCACCGCCAGATGCTGGACCAGGTGCTGCAGTTGTTCGACATCACACCTGACTTTGACCTCAACCTCATGCGGCCGGGGCAAACGCTCACGCAACTCACCTGCAACATCTTGCAAGGCATGGAAGTTGTGTTGGCCGAATACAAACCCCAGTGGGTGCTGGTGCATGGCGACACCAGCACCACCATGGCCACCAGCCTGGCGGCTTACTACCAGCAGGTGGGCGTAGCACATATAGAAGCAGGCCTGCGCACCCACAACCTTTACTCCCCCTGGCCCGAAGAAGCCAACCGCCAGCTCACCGGGCGACTGGCCGGGCTGCACTTTGCCCCCACAGCACAGGCGCAAACCAACTTGCTCCAAGAAGGTATAGCAGCATCCACCATCCACGTCACCGGCAATACCGTCATCGACGCCTTGCTCAGCGTCAGCCAGCGGCTGGACGCAGACGCATCCCTCACTCAGAGCCTGGCAGAGGAGTTTCCATATCTGGATGCCACCAAACGCCTCGTCTTGGTCACCGGCCACCGCCGCGAAAACTTTGGCGCAGGCTTCGAAGCCATGTGCAAGGCCTTGCGCGACATTGCGGCTCAGCCGTGTGTGCAGGTGGTCTACCCCGTGCACCTCAACCCCAACGTTCAAGAGCCGGTGCACCGTATTCTGGGTGAGGTCAACAACGTGTACCTCATCGATCCTCTGGACTACCTGCCCTTCGTCTATTTGATGAAGCGCAGCCATATCATCCTCACCGACTCGGGCGGCGTTCAGGAAGAAGCGCCGTCTTTGGCCAAACCCGTACTGGTGATGCGCGACACCACCGAGCGGCCCGAAGCCGTGGTTGCCGGCACGGTGCGTCTGGTGGGCACAGACCGAGACAAAATCGTCACCGAAACCTTGCGCCTGTTGACTGACGAAGCCGTCTACCAACACATGGCCTACTCCCACAACCCCTATGGGGACGGGCAAACCTGTCAACGCATCCGCACCATATTCGAATCTTTTATTAGGGACTGAGTCGTGACAACACCCTTCAACACTATCTCCATCATCGGCCTTGGCTACATCGGTCTGCCCACCGCGGCAGTGTTCGCCAGCCGCAAAGTCAAGGTTATTGGCGTAGACGTAAATCAGCACGCGGTGGACACCATTAACCGTGGTGAGATCCACATTGTCGAACCCGATCTGGACATGGTCGTGCATGCCGCTGTGAAGGAGGGCTACTTACGAGCTACCATCCAGCCAGAACCTGCTGATGCCTTCTTGATTGCTGTTCCCACCCCCTTTAAAGAAGGCCCAACCGGCCCTCACCACCCCGACATGGACTACATCGAGTCTGCCAGCAAGTCCATCGCGCCCGTTCTCAAGAAGGGCGATCTGGTCATCCTGGAGTCAACCTCTCCTGTGGGCGCCACCGAGCGAATGGCGGAGTGGCTGGCCGAGGCGCGGCCGGACCTTACCTTCCCCCAAACCCATGGCGAAGCATCCGACGTCCGCGTGGCGCATTGTCCGGAGCGCGTGTTACCGGGGCAAGTGCTGCGAGAACTGGTGCAGAACGACCGCGTCATCGGCGGTATGACGCCCAAGTGCTCCGAGGCCGCCGCGCGTTTGTACAAGACTTTCGTGCTGGGTGAATGCATCATCACCAATGCGCGCACCGCCGAGATGTGCAAGTTAACGGAAAACAGCTTTCGCGACGTGAATATTGCCTTTGCCAACGAGCTGTCCATCATCTGTGATAAGCAGGGTATCAACGTTTGGGAGTTGATTAAGCTGGCTAACCGTCATCCACGTGTCAATATCCTCCAGCCCGGCCCCGGCGTCGGGGGACACTGTATCGCGGTGGACCCGTGGTTCATCGTCAGCGCCACGCCCGACGCAGCGCGCTTGATCCGCATCGCGCGCGAGGTGAATGACAGCAAGCCGGAGTGGGTGATTGACAAGGTGAAGTTGGCCGTGGCCGACTATCTGCAGGCGAACCCGACCAAGACCGCCAAGGACGTTACTATTGCCTGCTTCGGCCTGGCCTTCAAGCCGGATATTGACGATCTGCGGGAGAGCCCGGCCCTTGATATTGTGGTCAACCTCTCTAAACATATGGCCGGCAGGGTAATTGCGGTAGAGCCGAACATCGATGAATTACCCGCCATGCTGCGGCAAGCTGCAGTGAGGCTGGTAGCTGCTGACATAGCGATGAGCGAAGCGGATATCGCCGTGATCCTAGTTGATCACAAGCCGTTCAAGGTGATTAATTGGCTTGAGTTCTCCAAACCGGTTGTGGACACCAAAGGCATGATCAGTCATCGATGATGCTTAAACTGATGGGGCTGCTGAAGCGGGCAATGGCCAAGCCACTGCCCGTTATCGCGTTTAGGTTTGCACAGACGCTCCAATTGCAGTGGATGGCCCAAACCGGCGCATGGGCACGGTTAGCAAGGCGGGCGGAGCAGCTGGGCAAAGTTGCGTCGACGTCAGGACCCGTACTGCTGGCTGACGATATACCGCAGCTGAGTGTGGCTCAGCGTAGCCGATTGACGGAAACGGCTCAGGATGTTCTGGCATCTCGTTTCAAGATCTTTGGGCACCCGGTACCGGATTTAAGCTCCTGCGATTTCGCTACTGATTGGAGGTTCGCTCAGACTTGGCCACCGTTGTATTTCCAAAGATACAGCTTCTATGAGCAAAAGCAGATCCCGTATGACGTGAAATTCCCTTGGGAACTCTCCAGGCTGCATTATTTGGTTCCAGTTGTGGCATGGTTGGTGGTGAAGGGGGCCGACGCGCCGACACTGCAATGGATATTGGCAATGCTGCGCCGATGGAGGCAGTCCAATCCATTGGCTTACAGCGTCAACTGGTATCCGATGGAAGCGTCCATGCGGATCACCAATCTCGTTCTGATCCTTGATCTGGTGAACCTTCTCCTCAGGCGAGGCCTGGACACTGAGATGCAGAAACCTCTGATCGAAATCAGGGGGCTGCTGCTTACCATGATTCGTGAACATGGCGATTTTGTCTGGATCAATAGGGAGTTCACCGATGTGCGCGGCAATCACTTCACTGCGAACCTAGTGGGCCTTCAATTGGGCTACCTTGCGCTGGCTGCGCACGGGAAAGGTCCCTCGCGCTGGCAACGCTATGTCGACCGATGGTTGGAGAAAGAGATCTTTCTGCAGTTTTGCGCCGACGGAGTGAATTTTGAAAAATCCTGCGGTTACCACAAGCTTGTGCTTGAGTTATTTCTGCTTGCTGGCATTGCGCGGGAGCGCAAGGGTTCGCCGCTGTCGGCTGGCGCTTGCCAACGGCTAACCGACGCAGCCTTTTTCAGTCAAGCGATCAGTCGGCCGGATGGCTCGGCCGCCAACTTCGGTGATAACGACAATGCGATTGCCCTGCCGTTCCAGACCGATCGGCCGCACAGTCACGGCGCTGCGGTGGAGTTGGCGCGCGCCTGGACGGGAGAGGCTATTGGCACCCTTGTCTTCGACGACGAAGATGCCTTGGCGGCCCTCTTTTTGATCGGACGTCGCGGCCCAGCCGCTCGCCCGGTTGCGGGGCCGGAGATTCTGGAATTTCCGGCTGGTGGCTACGTGGTTGTGCGCAACGTCAGCAACGGCTTCTTCTGCATGATGGATGTGGGGGAGGTCGGTATGGCGGGGCGTGGAGGTCATGGGCACAACGACATGTTGGCGTTCGAACTGTGTATCGACGGGCAACTGGTGATCGTCGACCCTGGCTGCTCCGGGTACACGGCAGATTTGGCCAAGAAGACCCGCTATCGCAGCACCGCGGCGCACGCCACCATCCAACTGTATGGCGAGGAAATGGCACGCTTTGCAGGCCACTGGGTGATCCGCAACGACGCCATCCCGACAGATGTATCCACGACTAGGACGGAAAACGGTGCGCGTGTCAGCGCCGGCCACGACGGCTATAGCCGCCTCGAGGCCAATAGTCGAGTCGTGCGCTGTCTGGACATTGATGCGGTAAATCAGACGGTTTTCATTACCGATGAGATCAACGCACCACATGGTGGCGTACCGGTGCGATGGCATTTCCCAGTTGGAAATATGTCTATTACTTTGATAGGGAGCCGTGGTGCATACCTGAGCGATTCAGACTATTCCATCAATATGACGGCCGACGTGCTTTTGGGTACATTGGAGGCGCCGTTCAGTGTTGGTTATGGACAGGAGTCGATCGGTAATGTGATTATTGGCGAATCAATATTGTTGGCGGGTTGTAACAGGTACCAATTCAGTTTCCGTAAGCATTGTGAAGGTGTGAATTCATGAAACAGGTTTTTCTTTCAGGGCAGGGGCAGGTCGACGTCATCGAGGCCCCTGTGCCCGGAAGATTGCATGGTGGGATTCTTGTGCGGAATGCTTACTCTCTGATCAGTGCGGGAACGGAGGGGTCGGCTGTCACGCGCAGCGAGGGCGTAAAGGGCCTGTACGAAAAGCTGATGAATTCCCGCGATCGTGCTGGACAAGTTTGGAGTATGGTTCAGGCGCAGGGATGGGGTAACACCATGTCCCTGATCCAGAACAAACTCTCGGACCACACACCGATCGGCTACAGCACAGCTGGCGTTGTTCTCGAAATCGATAACGAGGATCTCGGTTTTAAGCCTGGGCAAAGAGTCGCTTGCATGGGCGCCGGTTATGCCAATCATGCAGAGTACGTTGTCGTGCCTAAGAATCTGGCGGTGGCACTGCCGGACACAGTTGACCTCGATCAGGCCGCATTTGCTGCCATTGCCTGCATTGCCATGCAAGGTATCCGCCGTTTGGAGTTGTCCCCTGGTGAGCGCGTTGCAGTTGTTGGTCTAGGACTGATTGGCCAGATCGCCCTTAGACTAGTGACAGCCATGGGGTACCGTGCTTACGGCTTCGATATCGATGATCAACGCGTCGAACAAGCGCGTCAATTCAGCGTCGCCAGTAGCGTGATGAACTCCTCATCAATCGACCCAGTTGTGCATGTGATGGAGCTGACGGACGGTAATGGTGTTGATGGTGTGGTGATCTGTGCGTCATCGAAGGGAGATACGATCATTAATCAAGCCTTTGATATGTGCCGTCGACGCGGTCGTGTTTCAGTTGTTGGTGACATCGGTCTTGATTTGCAGCGCGCAAAGATGTACGCAAAAGAACTGGAGGTTCGCCTATCGTGTTCGTATGGCGTCGGACGTTACGACAGCGAATATGAGTTAGAAGGCCGGGACTATCCCTTGGCTTATGCGCGTTGGACAGAGCGCCGCAACCTTGACTTCTTCATCAACCTTCTTGCTGAAGGACGGTTGGATTTGTCCGACCTGGTGTCCGCTAAAGTTGAAATCAATGATGCGAAACGAGCCTACGCTCTTATCAAGTCGGGCGATGGCGGGGTTTACGGGGTACTGCTGGACTACGCGCTGCCGCATCAGCCGAAACTGCCAGATCAAGCCTACAAGGCTCTCTATGAAGCTCAAGCCGCAGGAAAAAATGATATCAATGTTGGACTGATAGGTGTCGGTGCGTACGCGAAGAATATTCATTTGCCCAACCTGCTGAAAATCGACAATGTCTCGATTCGTGCCGTGGCTAGCAGGTCCGGTGGCACTGCCGCAGTCTCCGCAAGAAAAGTCAAAGCCGCCTACGCAACCTCCGACGTCGCGGAAATATTTTCCGATAACGACATTGATGCAGTGGTGATTTCCACGCGTCACGCAAGTCACGCGCGGCTGGTGCTAGAAGCACTGCGGGCGGGCAAGCACGTCTTTGTGGAAAAGCCCATGGCCACTACGACGGCGGATTGTTTGCGTATCGTCGACGCACAGCGAAGTGCGCAACGCGTGGTGCGAGTGGGGTACAACCGCCGCTTTGCGCCTTATCTCCAAGCGATGAAGCAAAGCATAGGCGCTGGTAAAAAGCTTTTCAATGTGCGTGTCAACGTCGGCGCAATTGGGCAACATTGGTCAAATACTGCTGATGAGGGGGGGCGTTTGCTTGGTGAGGGCGTGCACTTTTTCGACCTGGCAACATGGATGATCGACAGCGTGCCTATCGCGGTCAGTGCACAATTTATCGGCGAGCCCGATGCACTCAATCCAGATGCCAGCGTCAGCATCCGGTACGAAAACGAATCCGTTGCCAACATCAGTTACGTGACGCTCGGAAACACCGCGAGAGGAAAGGAGTTTTTCGAGTTGTTCGGCAATGGGCGCAGTGTGGTCATTGACGACTATAAGTCGATCCAGTCCTACGGTTGCAGGGTGTCGGCTGCCCGCAGCGGGCGAGACAACAAAGGGCAAAAAGAGGCCATGGCCGAATTCATCGCTGCAACGCGTACTGGAGAGGATCGCCAAGGAGCGGATGCTTTAGCTGGTCTTTGGGCTACAGCGATAACCGAGGCTGCCCTGGAGAGTGCAAGAACGGCGTGCACAATCTCGCTCTCTCAGTTCATTGAACAGAAGGGTTTGGAATCAAGTCCTCATGCCTACTCAGTGCCCGCAACCAAAGAACAGGCAGGCTAGCATCGATGTGCGGCATTCTTGGCATCATCAATATTGAAAATCACAGCCCGGTCGACCCAGTGCTGCTGAAGGAAATGGCTGCCACCATGGCGCACCGCGGGCCCGATGGTGCTGGTGTCTGGCTACAACCGAACGGTCAATGTGGTCTTGCGCATCGGCGGTTGTCCATTGTTGATCTCAGTGCCGCTGGCCATCAGCCCATGAGCACCCCCGACAACAAGGTGTGGATCACCTTCAACGGTGAAATCTACAACTTTCCGGAATTACGTCGACAGATGGAGGCGCGCGGCCACCGTTTTCGATCGAATTCGGATACGGAAGTCATACTCTATCTCTACCGCGAATACGGCGACCGGTTCATCGAGTACCTGGACGGCGATTTCGGTATAGGTCTTTGGGACTGCGACCGCCAGCGGCTTATCCTCACCCGAGATCGCGCCGGGGTCAAACCAGTGTATTACGCGCACGTGGATGGCCGTTTCATTTTCGCTTCAGAAATCAAAGCGTTACTCAAATACCCAGGGATAAGCAAGCAGATAGACCAAGAGGCTCTCTACCACTATCTGACATTTCTGGTGGTTCCCCCTCCGCAGACCTTGGTGAAGGGGATATACAAGTTGGAAGCCGCGAGTACCTTGACGCTGGAGCGACATCAAGGTTATTTACCTAAGCTTGAGAAGTACTGGTTGCCACTCCCCAAGGTTGAGAAAGGAAGAAGCTTCGAAAGTTTTGATGAGGAGCTGGTAACCCTGTTTTCGGCATCGGTCAAGAAGCGATTGATGGCCGATGTCCCCGTTGGTGTGCTTTTCTCTGGCGGTGTGGACTCTACCTTGAATCTATGCTCTTTCGGTGAATTGATCTTACCGGAACGGGTTAAGACGTTTACCATTGGGATGAGTGATGCGGGGAACTTTCACGACGATTCCGCCGTAGCGCGAGAGATGGCAGCCCGTATCGGCAGCGATCACCACGAGGTACAAATTTCTTCGGCGGACTTGTTGAAAGCTGCAGAAAAACTGGCGTATTTACAGGACGAACCCATCTCCGATCCCGTCGCAGTTCCGCTCTACTTCGTCACGAAGCTGGCCCAGGAGCGAGGCGTAAAGGTACTACAGGCGGGGGAGGGTGCAGATGAACTGTTCTGCGGTTACGAAAACTATCGTCGTTTTATGAGTCACCATGATCAACTTTGGGGGCCTCTGTCGCATCTGCCGCAATGGGCAAGCAGACTTGCAGCGAGCGCACTATCACTAAGCGATATGCCTCGAACACGCAAGATCAGAGATGTTTTGGGGCGACACGCCAAGGGTCAGGAGTTGTTCATGTCCTCCGCTATTGCCTATTACGAACTGGAAAAGCAATCAATACTGTCTCCGGCGCTGCGTCATTCGATGGTTGGAGTAGATTCTTTTAATGTAGTCGCACCATATTATGAAAAGATAGCCGCGCTGTGTCCGGACGCGAGTATCCTACAAAAAATAACATATATTGAAATGCAATTGCGACTCCCAGAGCTTTTATTGATGCGCGCCGACAAAATGTCAATGGCAAATTCAGTGGAAATCAGAGTGCCATTCCTTGATCGTTACTTAATGGATTTTGCGATGCGAGTACCAGATGCGTACAAGCTGAGAGATGGAATCTCTAAAGAGCCTATCAAAAGGCTTGCGACTAAATATATTTCGTCTAAAGATGTTTATCGACCAAAAACTGGGTTCGGATTGCCTATCCATAATTGGTTTAAAGATGAATTGCGCGATACTTTTGTAGAGCTTTTAAATGAAACAAAAGGTATTGAGGAATTCATTGATTTAAAACAAGTTGAGAAAAAATTAAAATCGATTCGGAGTGTCAATGATGGGTTTCAGATGTGGGCTATTTTCAATTTTTTAAATTGGAAAAAAGCAATGAATATTTAAATATAAAGGAAAAAAATGAAACGATTGATAAGAAGCTTTCTTTCAAAGTTAAATTTAAAAATAGTATGGGAAGATAAATTTAAAGAAATACTAGAGGATTCAAAATATAAGGCCTTTTATGAAATACTACGGATCACTAATTCTTCAAACTTAATGAAATATGTGGAATTATCGAAGTCTGAGCGTTTTCAAGATATTTTTGTGATTGGACTTCTGAAGGAAAAAGAAAATGGATATTTTGTTGAGTTTGGTGCTGCAGATGGAATATTTTGTTCAAACACTCACATTTTAGAGAAAGAATTTGGCTGGAAAGGCATATTGGCTGAGCCAGCAAAAATTTGGCATCAAAGGCTTTATGAAAACAGAAAATGCCATATATCAAAAAAATGCGTTTATGAAAAAAGTGGTCAATTAGTAGAATTTTCCGAGGCCAAATACCCAGGACTATCCACAATAACAAAATTTGCAAGTAAAGATAATCATGCGCCCGATAGAAGTAGTAGCGAAAAGTATGAGGTGGAAACAATAAGTTTGAATGAATTGTTGGCCGAAAATAATGCACCGAACTACATCGATTATATTTCAATAGATACAGAAGGTAGTGAGTACGAAGTATTGAAAAATTTAAATTTCAAAAAATACAGGTTTGGAATAATGCAGATAGAGCATAACAATAATGAAGAAAATAGAAAGAAAATACACTCTCTAATGAGAGATAATGGATATAGAATTATCAATCAGGATGTGGCGAGTTTTGATGATTTCTTTTGCGAACAAAATTATTCAATATAAGCTGTTGTTATCATAGGTGTGAGGTGTGAATATTGTTGAATTTTAATAATGTCTTCATATAAATATACAATTATAAATTTATCAAATTCAAGCTTAAGTGTAGTCTTAAATTTTTTTATGCCTGCAATAATAGGCGCTGAAAATTCATCACAACTACAGACCTTCCGTAGAAATCTGACAACTATTAGTCCGCTATTAGATCTTGGAAACTGTTATGAGATTACCCGATGTGGCTGGAAAAGCTTAAGTGTCACTATTTTAGTGTTGAGTATCTTAATTTGTTTGCTTCCAGTAATTGGTTTTGTAAATGTTGCAATAATAAGACAGGAGGATGCTAATAGTGTGCTATTAATATTATGTGGCTTATTTACCGTGTTTGTCTACAATTGTATCGCGATGAATGTTTCGCAAAAAAAATTAGTACAAAGCGCATGGATTAACATAGTTGCTGTTGTCGGGCCAACAATTATTGCAATCGCAATGTATAAAATAAAGATAAACGGGCTAGTAGGCTATATGACGGCACTATTTATAGTGGCTGTCTCTGTATTGGTTTTGTCGAGATCATCGATAGAAATTAGAGGAAACGGAAGTCTACTCGAAAATATAAAATATGGCTTACCAAAAGCAATTTCAGGTGCATTAGAAACAGCATATATTTTGCCAATAATCAATGCAACGTACTACCATGAATCAGCGTACAAGATTGTTTTTTTCAGTCAAGTTGGACGATTTATCGGTGGCGTAATAAACTCGAATTTAGTCTATGCGCGTGCAAATGGATTAGGTCTATCAAATAGAGATCTGGCCAATTTTGGATTGGCAATAATTGCATGTGGTTGCATTTTCGTTGCCGTGTCATTTATTCTTCCAGAGGCGATGGATTTTGGTTTTTATTCGCCTAAAAATATGGGTGAAACCACCTTTTTCATTGCTGTTATGCTCGGGTCAATGCTTAGTATGGCGGTATCTGGTTATCTAAATATAAAACTAAAAATCCCACTCCTCGGCATATTGAATTTATTTACATTAACATTTATAGCTGTTGGCATAACTCTCGAGCTATTCATTGTTGAATGGATTCTCGCGGTGCATATTTTGCTGCTGATGGTGATTGTGTATAGGATTTTCAAAAATGAACGAATTCGAAGATAAATATCAGCACGAAGCAGAGCCTTGGGCTGCTGATAGCGAAAAGTATCAGCCTCTTTATGACAAAATAATCAGTTTAGCAATCGCGCACACGAAAAAAAATACAATTGCGTGTGATGTGGCTTGTGGTACAGGATGGTTCACAAAGATAATTGCGAAGAAATACGATTTCGTAGTAGGTATTGATGTTAGCGAGACGGCGATTCGTCGTGCAAAGCTTATAAATTCAATCGACAACATCAACTATCAAACAATAAATGCATTTGATTATAACTTTAATGAGCAAGCTTGGGATGTGATATTTATTAATGAACTAATGTATTACTATACACCTATTGAAAATAAGAAATTAATCGGTAAGATTGCAGAATGCTTGGATAAGGATGGTATATTAATTGTCTCTATAAAAGAAATGAATGAAATATCATTAAGTGATATAGAAAAAGTATTGGCTCAGGATTTTGATTTAATTGAAAACTGCATTTTTAACGGGCATCATATTTATTTATTACGGAAAAAAGAAGATCGGAAATATTGCTTTGTTACTTATGATTGGGAGTTAAGTGAAAGAAGCACAGTTGAAGAAAGTATTTCAGAGCAGCGGATTGAGACTGAGTTGGTTACTCCTGTTCTGGGCTTGCTTGATGCAAATGTAGAAAATGCTACAGCAACATATTTTGTTGAAATAAATCAAATATATTTCTTGAGTAAATATTATAAGCGTTTAAGTTTGGCTGTTGAAAGACTAGCGGTAGCAGCGAAAAGTGGAAAAGTTGTCATTGGGTTGCATATACACCCTAATTGGGACATTGAAAATAATGCAATTATTGAGCGCACCCATATTAAGTATGGAAAACAAGGGTATGGTTACATAAGCGGCAAAGAGGTTGATGTGGTAAGGCGCTGGATTGATATGTTTGAAGAGTTGTTTGGTTTTTCTCCAAATGTATTTCGATCGGGGAAATATAGACCTCTTGATAAAATCCTTAAAAATCATTTGATCGAAAACGGTATAAAAGTATTCTCTACCGAGCTTTCAAATGGGTTGGTTGTTGCAGATAATGGGGAAATATTTGATTACTCTGGTAATCTAGGTAAGAGAATCTTTGAGGCAAACGCTATCGAAAATAAAATTTCATATGATATTTTAATAAGCAGTGGAAGTCTTTTGACTCTTGATTGTCCTAACGATACTTTTAAGCAAAAAATAAATCAATTTAAACCGCAAGAGCTTTTGACGTTTGTCTCTCATCCAAAAGATATCGTTCAAATTAATGAGCATATTAAAAATTTGGTTGATATAAAAAAAATAATGACGCCAATTCGATTTTCAAAACTCGACATTTGGAAGGTCATGGGTAATGAGAAAATTCTCTTTGAAAATTATCTGGATTCTTCGGTTCTATCATGGCTGCAATATATTAATGAAAGTTATGACTTGTCAGATGTTAAATCAAAAAATCTAAATTATGAATTTATAGTATTTATTAGAAAAAAAGCAAATATAAATGGAAAAGTGATGGGTAAAAGAAAAAAAATCGATGAGATTAAAGTGTTCAAATTTTGTTTTTTTGCTGTATCGGTTTTTGTATCGAACTCAAGTGTAGAGATTGTGCGTGTCGATTTTATGCGCAGGCAGTTTATGGCTGTTGCTAAATTCATCGCGCGACGCTTGCTGTTCGTGTTGCCTAAATTTTTCATATCATTAATTCGCTCTCTGAGGGTGAAGGCTGCAGTTTTGTCAGCGACAGAGGTTAAATATGGCTATCCGATGCTGATCATTTGATTGAGGTTTTTATATTTGAATTATAGTGCTAGCTTCATTAAATAATAAATGTATTAATTGAAAATAAAATAATGCGTTTTGTGCTTGTATTAATTTTGGGGCTTCCAATTTTTATTGCGCCCCAGTGTTGGGATATTTATCCTAGATGTGTGCTAGAACAGGTGAGTTTTAACATGTATGTGCATACATCGCTGCTTATTTTTATTCCTTTATTTTTAGTTAATTTTAAAATAAATTTAAATAGTAGATTTTTAATCAGTTTTTGCATATTTTCAATTTATTTAATAATTTGTGCGTTTAAAAATTCGCTCTATGCGTTGGTTTTGCTTTTGTCTTTGGTTCCAATTATATTTCATTGGGATGGCTTAAATATATACCCATCGAAGATATGTTGTGAAATTTTTCTATATGCATCTGCAGTTGGGGCTATTGCATCGTTGGTTATTTATTTGGTAGTAGGGGGAGATCAGTATATGGCTTCTCTGTTAATTTATTCATATTTGAATTACTGGAATGATTACATAATATTACTGTGGCTAATTTCATATGCTTGTTATGGCTTTTCGAATAAAAAAATAGATTATTTGAAGAGGGTGTTTCTTCCAGTTTTGGTGTTGATTGCTGGAGCTGTATTGTTGTCTGCATCACGTGCATCAATAGTTTTTTTGATATTTGTATTTTTTGGATTTGCGAGAGATTTAAAACTAAATAAATTCCATTATTTCGCGGCGGTAATTTTTTCGGGGTTACTTTTGTTTAATGATGATCGACTTTATGAGAAATTTCAATCTGTTTTATATGGTGATCCGGTTTCTGGTCGTGGTGATATTTGGGAGCTGGGTTTAAGTCTTTGGGGTGAAAATCCATTTTTTGGTGTATCTGATGTTGATATTTCATCATTGCATTCTGCATGGGTTGACATGTTTGTGCTGTTTGGACTCTCTGGGGTATTTTTAATTTTATTTGCAACGACATATGTTGCGAGGGTGGTTTCTATTTCAAGGCATAAAACAATTTCACTAGGATTAATTGGTTTTTTCTTGGGGCCATTTTCCTTTAATGTCCCGCTTCGTCAGTTGAATATTTTATTTGCGTTATTAGTATTAATATCTCTAGTTTTGAGTGCTCGTCGGAATTCCTGCGCTCGTGTAATGTAAAAGTGTGATGCAACATTTCGATTGAACTTAATTAATATGAAAATATGCTTTTTATCCTCGATGCATCCCGCAAACGATAAGCGAGTTTTTGACAAAGAGGCTGCCTACTTGGCGAGCGCAGGATTCTCGGTTCTGCATATTTGTCCTGGCAAACAGAATAATGAGTTTCTTAAAAAGGGTGTGCGAATCTTGACCTATCCTATGCCATCGGGGATTAAAGGTCGTATCAGGCAATTGTTGATGCTCTATCGCTTGGCACGTGACGAAGATGCGGACGTTTACCACTGTAATGAGGTCGACTCTTGGGGTGTTGGTGTCGCCTTGAAGATATTGCACGGCAAGCTCTGCATATTCGATGTCCATGAACACTATCCAAGCACGTTTGCCGAGAGCCGTTTCCCAAGATGGTTCCAACCCTTAGTCGCTTCTTGTGTTAGGCTGACTTTCCGTTTGCTGACTCCCTTCACCGATCGTATCGTGTTAGCAAAACGGTCTGTCTCTGCTGATTTCCATACGCCGGACAGTAAGAAAATTCTGGTTCAGAATTACACGCCGTTGGCGGGGTTGAATTTCTCGAATGCTGCTTTTCCCGCTCGCCAGAAGTCTGTCTACACGGTGGTGCATCTGGGTTTGTTCAGTAAAGTTCGCGGGTGGCCGCAAGTCTTGGATGCGCTTTCCACGATGAAGCACAAGAACGTGCACTTGCAGGTTATTGGTGAGATCAACGACGGAAGCAGGGTTGAATTCGAGCAACGTGTGGCCACGCTCGGTTTGTCAGAGCGCGTTGAAATTTTCGAATGGATGCCGTTCGACGAGGCCTTCTCGTACTTACTTAATGCCGACATAGGCATCATCGCGTTCCAGCCGGGTGTGCAAAACCATGTTTATGCAATGCCGCACAAAATGTTCGATTACATGGCCGCAGGCTTGGTGGTTGCGCTTCCGGCGTTTGCAGTGGAGGTGGCGCCCGTGATTGAAGAGTCAGAGTGTGGCGTTTTGATCGACCCGGCAGATCCGCAAGATATAGCCAGCAAGCTGGACGCACTCGTTGGTGCCCCAGAAATCATGCGTGAGATGGGCTTGCGGGGTAAGGAAGCCGTGCGCAATCGCTATAACTGGGAAGCTGAAGCAGCCCGACTTATTGCGATGTACAAGGAATTGGAGAAAGCGAATTGAGACAGGTTCTACAAGACATGGCCAAGGGTGGTACCACCATCACCGAAGCCCCGGCCCCCAAGGTCAGCTGCGAGCATGTGTTGATCCACACGACGTGTTCACTGATTTCTGCGGGTACGGAGCGCATGCTGGTTGGATTCGGAAAGGCATCCTACTTGGACAAGGCCCGGCAGCAGCCCGACAAGGTGAAGATGGTGCTGGAGAAGGTGGCGACCGATGGGTTGATGACAACCATCGAGGCTGTTCAGTCCAAGCTTGCTCAGCCACTGCCCCTTGGATATTGCAATGTTGGCGTAGTGGCAGAAGTGGGCGCTAGCGTTGAAGGTTTCCAGGTGGGTGACAGGGTGGTGTCCAACGGGCCGCACGCTGACGTGGTGAAGGTGCCCAAGAACCTGTGTGTCCGCATTCCGGCCGCGGTAGAAGATGAATCTGCAGCCTTTGTGGTGGTGGCCAGCATCGGCCTGCAGGGCATGCGCCTGGCGCAACCCACGCTGGGCGAGGCGTTTGTGGTCACGGGGGCGGGTTTAATCGGCTTGCTCACGGTGCAGCTGCTGCGCGCGCAGGGGTGCCGTGTGCTGGCGATCGACTTTGATGAATACAAACTGGCGCTGGCCCGACAGTTCGGGGCACAGACCTGCAACCCCGGCGCAGGGGAAGACCCGGTGGCAGCCGGCATGGCCTTCAGTCGCGGGCAGGGTGTGGACGGGGTGATCATTACGGCATCCACCCCGTCGAGCGACCCGGTCATGCAGGCCGCCCGTATGAGTCGAAAGCGCGGGCGCATTGTGCTAGTGGGTGTGACGGGGCTGGAGCTGAACCGCGCGGACTTCTACGAGAAGGAACTGAGCTTCCAGGTGAGCTGTTCCTACGGACCCGGTCGCTATGACCCGAGTTATGAAGAGAAGGGCCAAGATTACCCTCTGGGCTTTGTACGCTGGACGGAACAGCGCAACTTTGAAGCCGTGCTGGACATGCTGGCTAGTGGTCAGCTGGATGTGAGGCCGCTGATCACGCACCGCTTTGCGTTCGAGGATGCTCCCAAAGCATATGAGGCGCTCACGACGGACAAGACCGGACTTGGTATGCTGCTGAAATACACATCCTCCACCCCGCAGCGGATGGTGCGGCAGGTCACGCTCAAACCGAGTGCAACGTTCTCTTCCCAGCGCCCGGTGATGGGGTTCATCGGTGCGGGCAATTACGCATCGCGCATGTTGATCCCGGCGTTCAAGGCCGCTGGGGCGCAATTCCATACGATCGTCACAGCAGGTGGCATCAACGGTGTGATCCATGGAGAAAAAGCCGGGTTTGTCGAGGCGTCGACGGACATGTCAGCGCTGCTGGCCAACACAGCCATCAATACAGTGGCCATCGTGACCCGGCACGACACGCATTCACGCTTCGTGGCGCAGGCGTTGCAGGCGGGTAAGCATGTGTTTGTCGAAAAGCCCCTGGCGATAGACCATGAAGGCCTGGCGTCGGTGCAGGCCGCCTACGAGGCGGCGCAGGCACAAGGCCCCCAGGGTGGCCCGCAGGTGATGGTGGGTTTCAACCGCCGCTTTGCACCGCAGGTGCAAAAGATGAAGGCGCTGCTAGCCCCGCTGAAAGAGCCCAAGAGTTTCATCATGACGATGAATGCGGGTGCGATTCCTGCCAACCACTGGACGCAGGACAACGCCGTGGGCGGCGGCCGGATCATTGGGGAGGCTTGTCACTTCATCGACCTCATGCGTTTTCTGGCGGGCACTCCTATTGTTTCCGTGCAGGCGCGCCGCATGGGCGATACACCGGGTGTGGCGGTCACCGAGGACAAGGCGTCGATCACGCTGGGCTTTGAGGATGGCTCGTTCGGCACCATCCTGTACCTGGCCAATGGTTCGGCGAGCTTCCCCAAGGAGCGCGTGGAGGTGTTCACTGCCGGTCGTGTGCTCCAACTGGACAACTTCCGCAAGCTCAAGGGCTTCGGCTGGCCAGGCTTCAGCAAGATGAATCTGTGGAAGCAGGACAAGGGGCAGAACGCTTGTGCAGAAGCTTTTCTACAGGCTGTTGAGAAGGGCGTGCCGGCCATTCCCGTGGACGAGATTTTTGAGGTTGCACGCGTGACTATCGAAGTGGCAGAGCTGTTGCGTAAGCAATGACGAACTTGCTTATAAAAGCGCGTACAGCCTGGGGGCTCGGCGCTGGGAGCATTGCCCGCGCAATTTTGTACCGCTTGGGTGTGCAGTTGGGGCTCAACCCAGTACGTCGGCTGAAGGCGGACACGCCGCAAGGGCCATTCTTCAGCCCTGCGCAGCGCACAGAGGCGGAAGTGATCCCTGTTGCCCAGGAGTGGAATTCTCAAGCCCTCTTGTTCAGCCATTGGCCGTTCGCTTTGTCGTACTCGCCACCTGACTGGTTGGCTAACCCGCTAAGTGGCGAGCGTGTGGCTTCTCCCGACCGTGGCTGGTGGCGAATTCCCGACTTTGATTCGGCAGTTGGCGACATCAAGTTGATTTGGGAACTCTCTCGCATGGACTGGGTTCTGGCCTTTGCACAGCGAGCCAACCAAGGGGACCAGGTCTCGTTAGATCGCCTCAATACCTGGTTAGCCAGTTGGTGTGAACACAACCCACCATACAAAGGGCCCAACTGGAAATGCGGCCAGGAGGCCTCGATTCGCGTGATGCACCTGGCCATGGCCGCCTTGATACTTGGGCAGGTACGAATGGCCGAATTGGGCTTACGTGAGTTGTTGCGCCTGCATCTGCAGCGCATTGCCCACACGGTGCAGTACGCCATGGCGCAGGACAACAACCACGGCACGTCCGAAGCGGCGGCGTTGTTTATCGGAGGGAGTTGGCTCGCTGCCCTTGGCGTTAAGGAAGGCGAGGGGTGGGCTAGCACTGGCCGCTATTGGCTGGAAAACCGTGCTGCCCGGTTAATCGGCAAGCAAGGCAGTTTCAGCCAGTATTCCCTTAATTACCACCGCGTCATGTTGGACACCTTGTGCATGGTCGAAGTGTGGCGCCAACACATTACGTTACCCGCTTTTTCCGAACGGCTTAACTCTAGGGCCTTGGCTGCTACCGAATGGCTGAGGCACATGGTGAACCCAGTGAATGGCGACGGCCCTAACGTGGGCGCCAACGACGGTGCTCGCCTGCTGCAGTTGAGCACTACACCCTATCGCGACCACCGGCCAACAGTCCAATTGGCCATGGCACTGTTTGCTGGTAAGCGTGCATATGTGCAACCCGGCCCTTATGACCATGCGTTGCAATGGCTTGGTGTTGATCGTCCGCTAGAAATGGCGTCTCCGACTGGAAGTTACGTGGCCGACGATGGTGGCTTCGCAATGCTGCGCCGTGGTGCCGTCATGGTCATGTTGCGCTACCCGCGTTTCCGCTTTCGGCCCAGCCAGGCTGATGTTCTGCACCTGGACCTTTGGCTGGGTGTCGACAACCTGCTGCGCGATGCCGGGACTTACAGCTACAACAGCGAGCCTCTATGGCTCAACTATTTTGGCGGTACCGCAGGCCACAACACAGTGCAGTTTGATGGGCGGGACCAGATGCCACGCCTGAGCCGCTTTTTGCTGGGCGATTGGTTGAAAACAGAACGCATGCAACCTTTGCAGGAAAACGACCTGTCATCGCACTTTTCTGCTGGCTACAGAGACGGCCAAGGAGCTAGCCATCACCGGTCTGTCAGTCTTCATGAAGCTGCGCTGCATGTAGTTGACCAAGTTCAGGGCTTTTCCCACCAGGCGGTGCTGCGTTGGCGTTTGTTGCCTGGAGACTGGGAACTGCAGCAGTTTCCAGATGGGGCGCGCCTGACGCTGAGCACTGCCCGTCAGTTCACGCTGAACGTATCCGCAGATGTACCCATTACGCGCTGTGAGTTGGTGGAGGGTTGGGAGTCGCGTCACTACTTTGAAAAAACTCCGTTGCCCGTGTTGGAAGTTGAAATCCAGCAAGCCGCTACGCTGACGACACAACTGCACTGGACAGCATGAAGGTTATCTATTTTCACCAGCACTTTTCCACGCCCAAGGGCTCGGCAGGTATCCGGTCTTACGAGATGGCGCGGCGCTTGCTGGCGCGTGGCCACGAGGTCACCATGGTGTGCGGCAGCTACGGCGGGGGCGAGACGGGCCTGTCCCAGCCATTTGTGCGCGGGCGGCGGCGGGGCACCGTGGAGGGCATTGATATTGTCGAGTTCAACTTGGCCTATTCCAACGCCGATGGCTTCGTGAAACGCGGACTGACCTTCTTGAAGTTTGCCTTGCGCAGCATCGGCTTGGCCTTCACCGAAAAGTACGATGTGCTATTTGCCACCACTACCCCCTTGACTGCAGGTATACCGGGCATTTTTGCGCGCTGGCTGCGTGGAAAGCCCTTCGTATTCGAGGTGCGAGACTTATGGCCGGAATTGCCTCGTGCCATGGGCGCTATACGCAATCCACTGGTGCTTGAGGCTATGTCCGTGCTGGAATGGGCCAGTTACCGGTCTGCACACCGGCTCGTGGGCTTGTCGCCCGGCATTGTGGAGGGCATCGCTCATCGTGGTGTGCCACGTGAGCGCATTGCAGCGGTACCAAACGGCTGTGACCTGGGCATTTTTTCTGGGGATGCGCAGCCTTGGCGGCCTGCAGAAGTGCATGCGACCGATTTGATGGCTGTGTTTGCCGGCACCCACGGGATGGCCAATGGCCTAGATAGCGTGCTGAATGCCGCAGCCGAACTCAAGAACCGTGGACGTGGCGACATCAAGTTTGTGCTCATAGGCCAAGGCAAGCTCAAGGCAGGCTTGCAAGCCCGTGCCGCTCGCGAGGGGTTGGACAACGTGGTATTCCACGACCCGGTGAACAAGACCAAACTGGCGGGTCTGATGGCGGCCACCGACCTTGGTCTGCAGATCCTGGCTAACGTCCCGGCGTTTTACTACGGGACATCACCCAACAAGTTTTTTGACTACATTGCTGCGGGTCTCCCGGTGCTCAATAATTACCCTGGTTGGCTTGCCGAGATTATTAGTGAGCACCAGTGTGGTTTTGCCGTGCAGCCTGACAACCCGGCTGCGTTTGCCGATGCGCTAGAGCAAGCCGCTGGGGATCGTACCGCCCTGAAGGATATGGGCAAACGCGGATACGAGCTGGCAAAACAGAAGTTCAGCAGGGAAATGTTGTCCGACCAGTGGGTAGATTGGGTGATAGGAGTGAAGTCGTGAAGCGTTTGTTTGATTTGCTTTTATCAGCTTCAGGCCTGCTGACCTTGTCCATACCCCTGCTGATATTGATGTGGCAGGTGCACCGTAAGCTGGGCAGTCCAGTGTTCTTCACTCAGGTGCGCCCTGGGCTACACGGGCAACCTTTTCGGATGGTCAAGTTTCGCACCATGACGGATGAGCGAGGTCCCGATGGTGAGTTGCTGCCCGACGCGGTTCGCCTGACACCGTTTGGTCGTTTTCTTCGCGCCACCAGTTTAGATGAGTTGCCCGAGCTTTGGAACGTCCTCAAGGGTGACATGAGTTTGGTTGGGCCAAGGCCATTGCTGATGGAGTATCTGCCGCTGTATACGCCTGAGCAGGCTCGCCGCCATGAGGTTCGCCCCGGTGTCACCGGCTGGGCACAAATCAACGGGCGCAATGCCATCAGCTGGGAAGATAAGTTCAAGCTCGATGTTTGGTATGTGGACAACTGCAGTCTGTCGTTAGACATCAAAATTCTGTGGCTGACGGTGAAGAAGGTACTGGTGCGCGATGGCATCAGCGCGGCGGGGGAGGCGACGATGCCCAAGTTCACTGGCACTCCGATGAAGGGGGACTCATGAAACAAGTGGCTGTATTTGGTGCCAGCGGCTACGGCCGCGAAGTCATGCCCTTGGCGCGGCAGCTCTGGCAGGTTTGTGGTGAGCCATACGAATTGGTGTTTGTTGACGATAACCCCCATGCTGCCGAATGCAACGGGCACCCCTTGATGACTTACGCCGATTGGCTGGCGCGCCCTGCGTCAGGTCGATACATCAACATTGCCATTGCCAATAGCTCAGTGCGTCAGAAATTGGCGGAGCGCTGCACAGCTGATGGAGTGCAGTTTTTTGAGGTGCGTGCAGCCAATGTCGTGCAGTTAGACGATGTCGAGTTGGGGGAGGGTGCGGTACTCAGTCCGTTTGTGACACTGACCAGCAACGTTCGCATCGGCAGGCACTTTCACGCGAATTTGTACAGTTATGTGGCGCACGATTGTGTGATCGGCGATTTCGTGACCTTTGCACCTGGCGTTATGTGCAATGGCAATGTGGTGGTTGAGGATCACGCTTACATTGGTACTGGGGCGGTGATCAAGCAGGGACTACCCGGCTCACCCTTGGTCATTGGTCGAGGCGCGGTGGTGGGCATGGGGGCTGTGGTCACCAAGAGTGTGCCCGCAGGCGCAACAGTGGTGGGCAATCCGGCGCGCCCAATGAACAAGAATTGAAACGCATATGCTGAATACCCCTTTTGCTCCTTGGCCCAGTTTCTCAACCGAGGAGGCCGACGCGGTCCACCGAGTGGTGATGTCCAACAAGGTCAACTACTGGACCGGCACCGAAACCCGTGAATTTGAAAAAGAGTTCGCTGCGTGGGCTGAGACACGCTACGCGGTGGCCTTGGCCAATGGCACACTTGCGTTGGATGTGGCACTCAAGGCCTTGGGCATTGGGCCTGGCGACGAGGTGGTGGTGACGCCGCGCACCTTCATCGCTTCTATTTCGTGTGTGGTGAACGCAGGGGCGGTGCCGGTGTTTGCCGATGTGGAGCCAGACTCCGGCAATATCTCCGCCCGCACCATAGAGGCCGTTCTCACCCCGCGCACCAAGGCGGTGGTGTGTGTCCACTTGGCCGGATGGCCGTGCGACATGGACCCGATCATGGCCTTGGCCGCAGAGCGTGGGTTAAAGATCATTGAAGACTGCGCCCAAGCGCACGGCGCGCGATACAAGGGGCGCCCAGTGGGCAGCATCGGCCATGTGGGGGCTTGGAGCTTTTGCCAAGACAAGATCATGACCACAGGCGGTGAGGGCGGCATGGTCACCACCAACGACGAAGCCCTGTGGCGAGCCATGTGGAGCTTCAAAGACCACGGCAAGAGTTACGAGGCGGTGTATGAGCGTCAGCACCCGCAGGGGTTCCGTTGGCTCCACGAGAGCTTTGGCACCAACTGGCGCATGCTGGAGATGCAGGCGGTCATTGGTCGTATTCAGCTTCGTCGAATGTCCGATTGGGCAGCGGTACGCAAACGCAATGCTGAGGCTATATGGTCGGCATGTCGTGACTTTCCAGCGCTGCGGGTTCCGCCATTTAAGTGTGCCAGCTGTCCAGGTTCATGCCTTGCAAATACCGCAAACTGTGAGCACGCGCATTACAAGTGTTATGTGTATGTGGTGCCTGAGCGTTTGGCAGCAGGCTGGACTCGTGACAGAATCATTGAGGCCATCAATGCTGAAGGTGTGCCGTGCTATCAAGGCAGCTGCAGCGAGGTGTATCTGGAGAAAGCATTTGATGGCACCGGGTGGCGCCCTGAAGTTCGTTTGCCTGTTGCGAAGGTTTTGGGAGAGACGAGCTTGATGTTTTTGGTTCATCCGACCTTAACTGAAGTCGAGATAGCTAAAACCTGTGAAGCTATCAAGACGGTCATGACTGAGGCCAGTAATGCAAGTTGAACCACAGGACTCAGGACTCAGGACTCAGGACTCAGGACTCAGGACTCAGGACTCAGGACTCAGGACTCAGGACTCAGGACTCAGGACTCAGGACTCAGGACTCAGGA
>JACCDU011022607.1_pt1 | contig 24671 bp, 7 predicted proteins | sample 7446081 | NCBI WGS metagenome assembly JACCDU01 (sample SAMN15323447, study PRJNA562643) | freshwater metagenome | isolation source: river surface water | place: USA:Blue River Watershed | collected 2017-08-17
CAATGTAATCGACGGAAACCTTGTAGGATCTTATGGAGAGAAAAACTTCAGTGTAAAATTCTCTGAGGATCTGTACAAGAAGATGACAGAACTTCAAACTGCTGCAGATGAAGCTACTACAATGGCTGAATACACTGCATGTTTAGAAGCTTTTGACATGTTAACAGTAGTTGACGTAAATGAGTACATTCAAACTAAGTGTGAACACATTTATTTGGATGAAAGAACTGGAAAGTTCTACTTGAAAACTAAAGAAGTAATCTCTAATGTTCCTATGCCTGAAGCATTGGTGGAGCGTATCCACGAATCTATTGACAAAGGATTAGATTTTATGCCATTAGTTAAAATGTGGACTAGATGGTTACGTAACCCTATTCTTCATAAGAAGATGAAGACAGGCCGTGGAGAAGAATTCTCAACACGTTTCTTTAACTTCATCAATCTTAAGTACGTTCACCCTGTACTTATGAATCAACTTATTGAAGAACATGGTTACAGTAAAGAAGTAGCAGCTAAAAGAGCTACTATGTATCAAATGAAAATTACTAAAGAAGGTTTACTAAATGGTTACAAAGTATCTTCTGAAGTAATGCATAAGTTTGATGCTGAAACTGGAGAAATGGTAGATCGTTATAAGCGTACATTTAATGTAGATACTGGAGAGATTGAATCTGAAGGACTTCCAGAAATTGTTGAAGATCGTTTATTCCAACCTGCTATTATGGGTACAGGCGGAGATGCTTTCTGGTGTGAAGGGCCTAATGGTTTTTCTAAACCTGGGCACTTTATTAAAGTTGGTTGTACACATCGTTTAGATAGCTGGGATCAAGTTAATACAAATGATCATCAGGCTTGTGTACCTGGTTTGCATTTTGGTGGTCTTGAATATATCAATAGTATTTCTGGCGAAATTCACAATATATTCGTAGATCCAATGCATATTGGTGCAGTTCCAGATGATTCTACTGGAGCTATTCGTTGTATCCAATATTTTGTTCATTCTAGTTTAGCAGGAGTTAATGGTTCTATTTATCATTCATCTACTTATGCAGCTAAGACTGACGAAGAGTGGAAGCAAATGATGGAGGAAGCAGTTAAATTAAAAATGCAAGAAGCTTTAGAAGTTACTGAAGAAGCAGCAAGATTAGCTAATTTGTAATAGTTATGATAGACAGTGTAGAAAGATTACCGAGAGATGGCTACGTGTGTTTGATTGATGGAGATAGTCTATTATATTACGAAATGGATAAACCTACACTAGAGGAAGCTGTTGCAGGAATTGATTCAAGGATAGAACATATCCTTAATCAATGCAACACTTCCATCTATGTGGGATTTTTAACTGAACCTAACTGTTTTCGTTATCAAGTCTATGACGACTATAAAGGGAACAGGAAATCAAGACCTAAACCTATTAATTTCTATGCGTTATTAGCGCATCTAAAACAGAAGTGGAAATTCTATGGGGTTAAAGGTTTTGAGGCTGATGATTTAGTTAGTTATTATTCGTATACTGATACTCGTAAAACTATTATTTGTTCACCAGATAAAGATGTATTACAGCAGTGTGTAGGAATGCATTATAATTATCAGAAAGCTGAATTCCTTCATACGTCTCCAGAAGAAGCTAATTTATTCTTATGGAAACAAGTATTGATGGGAGATAGCACAGATAATATTCAAGGCATTCAAGGCGTGGGAGTCAAGACTGCAGAGAATTGGTTAAAAGAACGTACTAAAGAGTATGAAGCATTTGCATTGAAGAAGTATGTAGAAAAGTATGGAATGATTGAAGGGATTGTTAACTTTTACGTTAACTTTAGACTTGTATACTTACTTAAGACAAAGCAAGATGTCATGCGAGAGACAGGGGTAGAATTACCTCCATTAGAATGTTTAACTTTTAATCAATTTCAAGATGATACAGGATTGTGGGACTAATCTCATACAAACAGTAGTTAATCCACGGGTAGTCAGATTAACAGGCAACTTAACCGATTATCGTCCAGAGTATAACAAAGAAGGTGATATTGTATCTCTAACTTGTAATAATTATTGTTACAAAATTGGAATGATACTTAGACCTAAACCACGTTATGCATTTAAAGTAAATCATATTATCCCTCAAATAAAAGATAAGCAGATACTTTGCTATGATCTTTTGTATGCTAATAGAACTCGCTCTAGTTACTTTATTCTTCCTTTATTAGGTGGTAGTAGAGAACTATTTTTATGGGAAAAGAATTTTATTAATGCATTTGTTGGTACTCCATATGATGATAATTGTATAGCTTTGCTCTTTAGATTTTCAGGGGATGTACTCTTTGGTAAATTTGAGAAAGCATTAGAATCATTTAGATCTTTTAGAAGACGATTTGATCCAGATCCTTACCACGTAATGTTCGTATTCGATCTTACAGAGGAGATGGAGAATTCATATCTTGCTTTTAAAGATGGTAAATATTCTCAGATGTCTGACTTTTATAAGCTAAAGATTGTATCATTTCATGGAATATCTATGGATGATGATATGGCTAGAGTTCTATTCAAATCTCCTTCTCTTAAACTAGAGCTAGAGGAAAAGCTTGACATTGTTATTGATGATAATGCCGAGCTACATGATATACCGAATATGGAAACTGAAATATTTGATCCTGAATTTTACGAACTAAAAATTATTAAACGATGACAGACACAATTCATTCACAGAATTTTATACCAGAACCTTATATTAACAAACGAGAACAGCAAATTAGAGGGGTGATGCAAGAAATCACCTCTCTTTTACTTGCTAAGAATGCAGCGTATGGAGATTCAGCTTTATCTCCTAGCAATATATTCAGTAAGTTAACTGCTGTAGAAGCTATTAAGATTCGTATTGACGATAAACTTAAGAGGATTGCTAACAAAGGTGTAACTGATCAAACAGAAGATACAGTCTCTGATTTGATTGGGTATTTAGTTCTATTGAAAATAGCGTTAAAAGAAGAATAAAAGAAAGGGGGGCGCAAGCTCCCCCTTTTTACTGCTATTTATTACTACCCACAGGTAAATCAAACCATTTAACTGCTTCTTCAGGAGTTTTAGATTTTTCTATACCATTAAGAATAGGGAACATTGCTTCTAATTTTGCTAAGAATTTACTGTCCCCTTTTAAATGCGATCCAGATTTTCTCTCATAGAATACACCTTCCTCATCTCCCCACAACATATAAGGCATTTGTTGAGTTAATGTATGCCATATCAAATCTACTCCTTTTTGATAAGGACGAACTGCTGCTGTAGGAGATACCGCTAACTTAACAAACTCACTAGGATTTAAGAACTGAGATAATTCTGATTGTAAACGCTTAGCTTGATACAATGCAAACAAATCTGCATAACTCATTTCTTCATCATCATCTTGCATTCCCATTAATATAGATCCTAATATCATAGCTCCTACATAATATGACATGGTAACTTTAAGTCTATTTAAATTTGCTTTTTCAAAGTCATTAAGTTGATTAAAAGTCTTCCCAGCATTAAATCCATTTCTATAAGTATCTCTTAAAAATTTAGCACCTGTGAACAAAGTTCCTTCAGATAATTTACCTGCTTCTAAATCTCTATAAATACCACCTGACCATCCCATATGACCAAAGTGACGACGTAAAGATGGAACAAAGTAATTTCTAAACAACATAATCAATCTACCACCAGCATATCTTTGTAAATGAACTTTATCTACATCTGATTTAATCTGGTTAGTTTTTTTAGTAACTGCACTAATCTTATTGATTACTTGCATTTTATTAAACTTAATTACTTTCTCATTATTTTCAGGATCTTGTAGGTAAACATCTTCTCTAATCTTAAATACACCTGTACCATCATCTATAATAATATCGTACACGTTAGCATCTTCACCTTTATCGTTTTTAAGTACTTTTCCATCTTTATCTAAAAGTTTACCTTCATAAGATTTAAAGATTGCTAGCATCCTAGTCATACCAGATTCATGTTCTGCACCATGTTGTAATGCAAACATTCCACCAAGTGATAAAGCTTTTACTGCTTTTACTCCAGTTCTATTTCCACTTTGGTTTTCTCCAAATATATTTTGAAAAGCATCAAACATTTGAGCAGCTTGTACAATCTTACTTTTAGCTGCATAAGCCCCCATATCTTGTAGAGAACTAGCAGCTTCTGTAGTCATATATTCTTTTTTAGCCCAGAAATAATCTTTCCAATCAAAAAATTCAGCAGCTGCCGCTTCTTCTTGCATTCGAATATTATCTATAATAACCTGGTTAGTAGCTTGAAGCAAGTTAGCAGCCAAGTTATTCATCGCTGTATAACTAGCAAGTTTAGAAGATATTTTATTTAAAGAAATAGTTTTACCAAATGGACTAATTTGACTCATTATCTCTTTCTCATCATAAAAGTTAGCTTCAATAAAAGATTTTAAATGCTTGTAATTATTAGAATCAACTCCTCGTTTTACTTTACTACGAGAGTATCCTAATTTAGCAGCTAATTTATTTATAATAGGAATGTTAGCAGCATTGGTATCAATTACATCTCTTCTTTCAATTATATCAGCCATCATAATGACTGCTCCTTGAATTTGAGTTTTACGATTATACATATGAGCCATTGCTCCAAATTGAATAATAGTAGATCCAATATCCCTACTTACAAGTTTTTCATTAATTGGATTATGATAATGAATAGGAACAATTTTATTACGTAACTCTTGGTTAGCATTAATTGCATCTCCATAAGCTACATCAGTTTCTAAAAAAGTAAATGTATCTCTTCCAAAATCTTTAGCAGCTTGGAACATACCATCTTTTTGAATCTTTTCTAAACCATCAGATCTTACTGGAGGAGCCATATAAGAAAACTCTTCCCAACTATTGCGAACTAAATTGCCATAGTTAATCATCTTTTGAAGTTTTTTGTATTCTTCTAAAAGAGTATTATAATATTCAAAAGCTTCTGGGTCTGCTTTTAATGCCTCATATTTAGCATTAGCATATTTAGAGTTAGGCAGAACAGCTGTACCTCTAAATGTTTTATTATATTCATCCCAAATATCTTTAATAGCGGCATTGTAAATTTCAATGTCAGCAGATGCAACAGAAATCTTTGCATCATCTTTCATTAAATTACCATCTTTTAAAGCTTTTTGAGCACGCGCTAATTTGGTTTTAAGTTTATCTAGTCTTTGTTGAGCATCAGGTGCCGCTACAGTATTTTGACTATACCATTTAGAAATAATATCGTAGTATTTTCTAACTTTAGTTTTGTCTTTTTCCCATAAAGCATATGCTTCCTTATCAGATCTTTTTGGACGGCCAGTTTCTTCTGCCGCTTTTCTATACATTTCCCTTTCTGCGTTATTAAATTTACTAACGTCTATAGGTTGTACAAAGGTTAATAATTGCTCTGATCTATGATCACCAGTTTTAGCATCTTTTAAATGGTAAGTGTGAACTTCAAGTAACTTATCATTAAAAGTATTAGGATTAATTTCTCCTCCTTTTGCATCTGCAAACTTTCTATAAGCTGGAGCAATTCTATAAATTAATTGACGAACATCGTCAGATCCTTTATAAAGATTATCTTTTACAAATGTTCCAAATAACTGCAAAGCAGGTTGAGATGAATATACAAATGGATCAAGCCAATAACTAAATGAAGATTTATCTTTTTGAGCTTCTCTTAATTCAGCAATAAGAGTATCTCTTCCAATCTCCATTCCTCCAAGTTGTGCATTAGCTAGTGCAATCAACTCATTTTCTCTTTCTGTTTCTTGTTCTGGAGTTAGTTTACCTTTATATTTCTCTTGAATGTCTTGGTATTCAGTAGTCTCTCTATTTAATCCAACAGTTCTTCTGAACTTAATATTGTTATCTCTAATAGTTTTAAGATCGTTGTTAATCTCAGGAGTATTGTATTCTAATAAAAGATCAACAATCATTGGTATCCCGTTATTAAAATACTCTGACTGTACTATGTTTACTCTACCTAATGCGTCATTCAATACAGCTGCTACAGTATCTAGTTTTTCTTTTCTTTTAGTAGCGATATCTTTTTGAACATCAGTTGTAGTAGAACTTTGAATTATTCCACTTGTTTTATTAATCTCTTTTCTAGTTAAAACTTGAATCTGACTAACAATATTATCTTTCCCATCAAATAAATTAGATAAGTATTTACCTACAGTAAATAACTTATTAATCATATTCATTCTTTCATCAGCTTCTGTAACACCTTCTGTAAACTGTTGAGATATAATTTCAAATACACTTTCAGCTTTAGTAACTAAAGTATTTGTGTAGTTTACAAAAGACAAAAGATCTTCTACAGACTTAACATTTTCTAATCTTTTGCGTAATATTTTTAAACTGTTTAAAGCAGATTCAGTTTGACTATCTTCAGTAGAGCGTTCTACAGATAGAATCATATCTTCTACTGAAATACGAACTTGTTGTACAATATTCTCTAAACTTTCTTTATTGTAATCTGCTACTTTACTTTCTTGAGCGTAGTAACTAAGAGTACCTTTAAAGTTAGATCTATCAAATCTTCCTTCAATTAATTGCTTAGCAAGTCTCTCAACAGCATCTTCTTTAATACCTAAAATAGAACGTAAAGCTCTAGCTATCTTATTAAAGATCTGTTGAAAAAGATTAGGTTGATTTCTATTAATTTTAGCACCAGCTAATCCAATAGCAGTTACTAGAATCTCTTTATCTAGCTTTTCCCCAGACAATTCAGGATAACGTTCTTTTACCTTTTTAGCTAAAGTTGTATTCTTTAATTGAGTAATAGCTTGTTGAACTACTGGGTTATCTATTCCTAAAAGATCTATAAGAATATGACTGAATTCATGTATATGAGTATCATCAGTCATTTTAGAAGGATTAAGTTCTATAACTGCAGTGTTATCATTTATAGCTTTTACTCTTCCTTTACTATCCATATCAGGATTAAGTTCAACTCTTACACTAATACCTGCAGCTCTAAAAGCATTTTGTAATGTAAGAATTTGATCTTTTACAGAATTGTAATTAACTGGTCCTCCAATATCTAATCTTGAATTATCATACCCATCTTCTAAACTATCTAAATATTGTTGATAAGTATCAAATCCATTATCTTTTGCAATATCACTTTGTATTTGATCTAGTTCTGCTTGCTGACGATTGTATTGTTCTTCTTGTTGAGCATTGATTACATTAGCAGTATCTTGTGCAGATAAAGAGAATTGATCTTCTAAAGGTTTTAATAAAGAGGTATTGATATATACATTGTAAAAATTAGCGCTAGATAACTCTAAGCTTTTACCATTTATAAGTGTGTGTCCTAAATATTTACCTGTTTCATATCTAGCTACTTTATTAACAGTAAATAAGTCTCCTGTCAAACCATAATTGGTTTTAAAAAGATTATTCAAACTATTTAAAGCAGTAATTTTATCTCCTAAAAAAGAATCAGTAGGTACAGACAAATACTTTCTACCGTTAGAATTTCTTGGACTTGCATGCATTCCAGATATTAAAGACTGTCTAAGTAATTCTTCAGTTAAATTATTTACTCTAATAGGAACTTCAGAATCTAATCTATTAAAAGCTTGTTCGATATTTCCAAACAATGCTGTATCTAAAGCATCTACTACACTAGTGAAACTAGGATTTACGTATGCTGCGCCATTTCTATTGATTCCTACTATGTTACAACTCATATTGTACAAATTTTTTGTATAGTTTCTTTCTCGCTTATTCTTGCGTCTACTGCAAAGTTAGCAGAAGCTGTGCTAATTTCAGCAAAAGCATTCAATCTATCTTTATAAGCAGAACTTGCAGCATCTTTATGAATACCATAAAGTTTATTTTTAGCATATGTTTTATCTAATGCTACATATTTTGCTACTTTTTTCCCATCCAAGTTTACATTTTCTTCAGTTTTCATGTACAATCCTGATTGAGTTTTTTCTTTATTTAAGAAAATCATAAATGTTTGACCAGAGTAACTTTCATGTACACTTTGAAGTTCTTTTACATCTTCTAATGTTGCTCTATTTAAAAGAGTAGATCCTTTAATTTGCAATGCTCCAAACATTTGAACAAAATCTACTACATCTTCAAACTGAAAATAGTTAGGAGACTGCAATCCAGTCTTTTGCTCATGCAAATATTCATTGATAGTCTTAACACCATCTCCTGCTTTCATAGGAGTATTAAAGAACTGATGAGGGATAATATCTGCATATGATCCATAAGCTGATCTAAATCCGTATCTGATAAAGTTGTTATAGATAAGATCCTTTGCAAACAATTCAATTTCTTTAACTACTTCAGGGTTTGCAGAATACATTTCTGGAGTATAAAGAAGATTTTCAAAAGCTTTAATGAATTTTTCTTTCATGAAAGGTTCTAATCCAAATGCTCCTGTAAACTTAAGCATGAATAGATTATTAGTGTTATCTACTTCTTCCTCTAATGCATTAATTAAATAGTTAGAAGCAAGTGCTGGAGCTTTTATTTTTAAGTTTCTAAAAGTACTTACTAAATTGGTTGTTTGATTAGTATACATTCTTCTAATTTGAGGACCTGTAAAGGCATCTTTAATAGGAGAATCTTCTCTAAGCAAAAGCATAAAGTATAAACCATTATCAACAGCTTCATGCATCTCAGCAGTAAGAGCTGATCTTCCAGTATTTTGTAATACTTGATCTTTTAAAAATTGGAATCCATCTGACAATCTAATGCTAAACAAATTTTTAATATTGTCATATGTATTCTCTAAGAATCTATCATAAATCTTAGTTAATCCATATACAGAATCATCTGATATAAATTGTTCAATAACATTTATTTCAGGATTTGCAGCATTTAACCAAGCAGTAGGTTCTTTTTTGTTTTCATTTACTTCATCGCTATCAAAGTTTTTAATAACATCATTGAAAGCTTGGAAGTCGCCTACACGATTGATACTATTTAAAGTATCTGGAGTAACCCTTTTATATAGTTTAAATAACTGTCTTCCTCCTATAAACAACTTGTAGAAGTTATCTAGCATATCTAACTGTGCTTTTTTATCACGATTTTCTCTAGATAAATTAGCAAGTTCAGTTGAAGACATGTTTACAGTTTTAAGTTTGTCTTGTGATAAAGGTTTACGAGGCATTGGATTTCCAAAAACAACATCAACCATTACACCCGATGACCATTTTGCAAATGCTCTTTTGTAAGCTTTATTTACATCTTTAAGGTTATTTTTATAATCAACTGCTAATGATCTTGTAAAGTCACGAATAATAGGTTGATTTAAAAAGTTATGTAAAGTAGTATAATTACCTTCAGGATATAATGCTAAGAACATTGCAGTGACATTAGCCGTAGCTAAGTTATCATTCAACTCTTTCTGAGCTGGGTTCTTAGAAGCATCTAATGCTCCAGTAAGTTTATCACTAATTGGGTTTTCTGTTGACTCATTAGTATCTATTGTATTAGATCTATAGTCAGTGTAAGGTACTCCGTCTATAATGATAGCATATTCTTGTGCAGCTTTAACACTACCATTTACTACTACGTTTCTTCCTGATTGCATATTAGCATACTTACCTACAAGTTTACCAGCTACAATATTTCTATCAGTAATTTCAGATTCAGTTAAAGGAGAGTTCCAATCTAAATCTTCTGCAAATTCTGGGAATGCTTTTCTAATACGTTTTTGTTCATCACTAATACGAGTAGAATCCAAAGGTTTAAATATCTCTAAAGCATGATTAGGGTTAGATAATACTGCTTCTATACTATCAAACAATACATTATTAATTTGCTGATCTGATAACTTAGAAAAATCTTTTTGAGTATTTAATGCATTATAGTCTACTCTAATCTTACGAATTTCTCCATCAACCTCTTCTGTTTCAGAAAACATAAGATTCAATTTATCAACGTCAAAGTCAGATCCCATCATCTTAGTAATCTGTCCAGGAACTACGATTGCTTTTTCATAGTTCATTGGAAGAACCTTTGCAATCTTTAAAATGATCATAGAAGATTTACCTTGAGTAGGAGTTCTAAAACCTATAATTCTACGAAGTTCTTCTGGAATAGAATCTAAATTATCTCCAGGTTTAATTCCGTATCTAGCTGCAATATCTTCACGAATCATACATTCTGCATGTACAATTCTTTTACCTGTAATAGGATCAGTTTCAAATCCTAAAAACTTAAGTTCATTATCTATTTCGTGTCCTCCAATTTGAGCGACCTGTACAGCTTCATAACCAGATACTTTTTGATCGTATGCTCTCTTTTGGAATACAGAAAGAATAATAGATTCAAACTTTTTAGCATAGAATGGAATATCCAAAGGAGTTCTAAAACGAGGAGTACCATCAGGTGCAATCTCAATATCTAAAGCACGCATGTAATTAGAAGATAACTGTCTATCTATTACATTATTTTTTAAGATATCTCTAACTGCTTTAATAATAGTAGTCTTAGCCGCTAATACATCTTCAGTATTTTTAGTATTGAGAGCTTTTTTAAGTTTATCAAACCCTAGTTCTTTCTCAATCTTTTCTACCTCTCTACGCATCTTTTCTTCTAGAGCGCCATGGAAATTACGTTTGATGTCTGCTCCACTAGCTGCTTGAGCGTATGCTAATCCTACATTATAAGCATATATATTTTGATCTTGTACATTAGATAAAACAACTTTTTTAACCTGCTTAGTTAATACTTGTTTTTTACCAGGTTTAGTAGGATTAATAGTTTGAGGAAAACGAAGACCACTAGTAGGAATAGTTTGAGTAGCCATTGTATCAAATTCCCCTCTTTCATTTCTTACTACGTGTACTCCTGTTCTTGCTAACTTTTTAGCAGATACAGTATTGACAATGTGGATACCACGATTCTCCATACTGTTTCTCAAATCTTCAAGAACTGGGAAATTTTTAGTGTATTCTTCTACTAATACTTGGTAAGAGTTCTTATGAACTACGCTCATTACAACTCCATTTTCTTCTACTAGTGCACCATAGAATGGTTTCATAGGAAGTATAGGGACTCTATCTCCTGCTTTAAATCCTTTAGGAACAAAATTAGGTTGGTAAGCAAATATCTTTTGTCCTGCAGGAGCTGCTTTATATGCTTTATAAGCTTCCTCTTCCTCTCTTCCCCATAATCCTTGACCTTGTTTGATGTATCTATAACCATCCAAACTAAGATGCGCTAATGCATCTGTACCATCTACTTCACCTGGCATGTATGAATCTGCAATAGCATTTGCAGTTTCTACATCATATCCTAGTTCTATAAAATTCTGTCTAATAGAATCTGCTTGTGCTTTTACTCTAGCTTTTTGAGCTTCATCCATATTAAGTTTAATGTCCTGAATAGTTGATTCTACTAATTCTTTAGGAGCACCATACTCTTCAGCCATCCAACTTACATTTCCTACAGTACCCTTTTCAGCTAATCTACTTCCAGGAGTACCTAATAATTCCATACGTTTATAGAACTCTACAACATTTTTAGCCATAGATCTTCTACCACGGAATAGTTTAACAAGTTCATTTCTAGCTAATGCATCATTAACTACAAAGTCTTTCATTAAACTTTCTAAATTTTCAGAAATCTTTAAACCATTAGCTATATCTATTTCACTGGTTTTATTACTTCCACCTTCTTTTAATGCGGCCAATAATTCTTTACCTTTTAAAGCAAAGTATTTATCTAATTCTTGCACCATTGTATCTAATGCAAGATCAATCTTTCCTTTAATAGCTGGATCTAACTTAGTACTATCTAATACATAATCTTCTATATAATGAGATATTTTAATTCCATTCTTATTAAGTTTATTAGGTTCTCCAATTATCTGATCTGTAACAATTTGATTACCTAATTCATTTTTAGCAGTAAATTGCATTACTTCTGGAGAAAATTCTCTACCTGTTCTATTAAGTAAAGATTCTAAGATAGTAGTATTTGTAAGTTCTCCATCTACTTTATAATGAACCCCATCAATCAACGTTGAAAAGTCTTGTTGATCTAAAGGTAAAGCACTATTAGTAGCAATAGCAGCGTCTACAATTTTAGTACTTTCATGAATACGAATAAAATCTTGAATGATTTGCTTACGTATTTCTTTTGCTGCAGTAGTATCTATTCCAAAGTTATTGATGTTGCCTAAACGAGGCATAGAAACCATGTGAAAAGACCCTCTACTTCCAAGAGTCATAGAAGTATAGTGAGTCTCTTTATTACCATTATTAATGTAAGCATTAATACGAGCAATAACAGAATCTAATTTTGAGAAATCTTCATAGTCTTGTACAGAAAAAGTAGTATCATCTATTACAGCATCTAAGATTCTGTTTTCAAATTGACTTAAAAATTTAGAACTTCCAAAGTGTTGAAACAAATAACTCATTACTTGTGGAGAATTATATCCAGAGATAAATGCATCTTTTAAATACATTGCTCTTCTATCTCCTCCTTTGGCTGAATCTTTTATAAGATTAATAATTTGAGACATTTCAGTCTCTAAGTTTGCAGGATAAATTTGTTTACCACTACCATTAGTAAAGCTATCTCCTACCTGGTTAATAAAATAAGGAAGGATACGAGCAATGTATTCAATATCTCCTTTGTTATTTTCATAGATATTGATTACCTTTTTACTAGTCATTACAGGGGCAGCTATCTGTTTTACTTTACTGTATAAATCAATAAATAAAGTTCTACCTTTAGCTTGCTGAATTCCTTTTAACCCTTTAATGTTATCTCCATTATTAAAATATGCTTGAAGATTATTGTAAGTTTCATCTATAGTAGCATCACTTCCAATGTTCATAGACATACTCCATAGAACATCTCCTAGTGCTCTTACTATAGGATGTACTTCTCCTTCAGGCATTATTAAAGTATCAGTACTTTTCTTTCTGTCTTTGAGGAAATCTTCAATAAGTTTAACATTCTTGCTAATTTCATCAACAGCAGATTGTTTATACTCTAATGTATTATCTTCTTTAAGAACATACATTGCTCTAGGATTAGATAAACTACCTTCAACAGATTGTTGTCTCCATTTTCCTATAAAAGCTTTTGATATAGTCTTAAGATTTGAATCAAATATTTTTACAGTTATACCAGATTTTGTTATTTCCTTTTTAAATATAGAAAATTTATTATAGGTCATTGCAAAAGCAGTATACATCAAAGATTTATCTTTTGCATCTAGTGTATTTACAAAGTCTAATACGTGTCTATATGCAGGCTTATACTTAACAAATGCTTCTAAAGCAGTTTGCATATCTGCAAATGATTGTTTATTTACCCAAATGTTTAGTAGTGCTTTATACACTTCATCTTTTGGTAAATAAGTTTTAGATCCTAACCAGTTTCTTTGTCCTGATGGGATAGAAGCTAGTAATTGTTTTACTTGTTGAGTAAGTTTTTTAGCAGGAGATTCTTCAATATGTTGTTTATTGTAGATTTTATCTACTCCTCCTGTGCTATTTAAAAGTTGATCTTGTAATTCAGTGTGATCCTCTGGATTAATGTTATCTTCATCATCTACAATTTGAGAACCAGTTACACTGTATCCCGCATCAACCATTTGAGCTACAAGCATTTCTCTCCATCCTACAGAGATAGTATTGCCAGTATTAGGATCTTCTTTAGAATACCAGTTTTTATAAATATTCTTGTAAGTATTCCTAATTTTTTTAGTCTCAGCATTTTCAATATATGCAGGAACTATCCCATTTTGTTTTAAAAATGTAATATACTTTTCTTTAGCAATTGCTTCTAATTCTGCATTACCAGACTCTTTAGCTGCTTCATATTCAAACTCTAAATTAATTGCAGTTAACTTTGCAATTTTAAGAGCTTTCATAACAGCAGGATCTGTAGAAGTATCATTAGCAGACTTGTAAAGTTTCTCTCCAAACTTATTAGCAATAGCTCCTTTGTTAGCACCTACTCCTAATAATGCATCTGCATCTAATTTTTCTATTCCTCCCCAATCTTTAAGATTATCTATAAATGTAGAATACAATGTATCTTTAATAGTTTCTACTTCGCTATTACCTAACTCTGCTTGACGGTAAAGAATGTTTTGACTTTTTAAAACTTTTTCAATAGACTGAGAATAGAATATATTAGGTACATATCCATTATGAGTATTCCATAAATATGCTGCTATAGATTCAGATCCTTGAACTTTGACTAAATCAATCCAATCTTTTGATGTTCTTACAGGGCAAGTTAATTGCATATATTATCCGTTTTTACATTTTTTATTAATTTTCTCCCCTTCCTCTTCTGTAGATCTTATAGGGTTATCAGGGTTACTAATAATTCCATTCAAAGTTAACTCATCTGCAGCATTTGATTGCATTTCATCTTTCATTTTTTGTAAGTCTTCTGATGACATCTGTCTTGCAGTAGTAAATAATCCAGCAAATTCTGATGGAACTCCTACATCAACTAGATTGGATTGAACTTCAGGTTGAGATACAGGTTGAGTAGTAGATTGTCCTAAAGCAGTTAATTCTGTAATTAGTTCTTTTTCTGCTTTATCATATTTTTTACCATCTTCTGTTTCAGAAGCAGCCCATGAACCATTAAAAGCTGCAACCCACTTTTGTATTTTTAATATAGTATTACTAGGTACATATTTTTTATATAAATTAATTACAGCTTCTTTTGGAGCAGGCTCTCCTGATTTATAACTACCATTAGGTTGTTTCTCAGAGAATAAACTAATATTACCTTTTCTATCTACAGTAAGTAAAAATTCTTTACCAGTATCTCCTACTATTTCTAGTTCTACAGAAGTACCTTGCGCTGCTAAATTTCCCTTTATATTAACTTTAGCCTCTGTAGAAATAGGTTGAGTATTATTTACTAAAGCAACTAGTTCATCATATTTTTTCTTTGCTACTTCTCTTTCTTTTGCGTCTTCTTTAGGATTATTAATGAAGTCTTCTAAATCTTTTGCATCTAAAAACTCTGTACTACTTCCTGGACTTAGTTCAATATAAATTATAGAAGAAGGAATACCTGTTATAACTTTAAGTTTATTATCATAAATAACATCACCAAGTTTTTTCTCAGCTTCTATAGCTTGATTTACATTATTTTTAGTTATAACAATTCCTTTATTTTGCTCAGCAGCTTCTTCAGTTGGGTAGAAACTATAATTACCGTTAGTTAATTCATTTTCAATAGTTCTTTTATCTATTAAACTGTTTACATCAGCTTTAGTAGTTGTAGAAATAGGAGTTGCTGCAGGTAATTCAGGAGTAACCCCCATAAATTCAGCAAATTCTGCACTATCAAACAAATCATCAATAAGAGTTGGAGCTACATCAACTGTTGTAGGAATTGCTACTTCTGTAGGAGCAACTTCTGGAACTGTAACAGATTCAGTTTCTTCTTTAGTTTTAAATGTAACACTACCGTCTTGAACTTGTATACGTCCAAATCCTAATCCAACATCATGAAATGCTGAACCATTATCATTTAATCTAATATCTACAGATAAAATAGCATTATGCCCTAACCCTTGTGTTCTTGCACCAGGCAATGCATTAGTTAAATATTCAACATAAGTTGTAGGTTGTCCATCAAGATTTAATTTACTAGTATATGGACCTGTTACTTGCTTTAATATGCTTTTAGATACTTGATATTTTTTAGATGCTAATACAGTTTTAAACTCTTCAATTATTTTACTTTGAACTTCAGAGTGATTTTTTCTGTCTTTATTAATTACAATATCAAAACCAGATGTTCCTTCTTTTTGAGCTGGTACAATATCAACAAAACTAAATGTAATATCTTTACCACTAGTTAAAGAATTCTTCATCTGCTCAGCCCCTACTCTAATAAGGCTTTTAGCAGATGGAGAGTAGAATGTAAATAAAAGTTGATTACTGAATACTTCAAAGAACATAAAGTTTTCCATATTCTCTTTTGCAGCTTCAGTATAAGTATCTAAATCTGCAGATATAAACTCTTCTAAAACTATTTCAGCTCCTACAATTTCAGGAACATAAGAAAAATTACCATCTTTAATAGCATCTAGTACAGTAGTAATTCCAAGTTCATCTAATTGTTTAGTAGATGCTGCAAATGTTTGTATACCTCCTAATGGATTTCTACCAAATACAACAACTTGTCCAGGAACTAATTTTGATTTACCAGTCTCCTCATCTTTTATAACAACCTGTGTAGCATTATTAATCTCCTCTTCAGTCATGTTAGGAGCATACACTACTTCAATGCCTTCATTTGTAACTATCCCTATACCACCTTGTTTAATTAAATCTGATGCATTATAAAATACATTCTGACCAGTTCTAGTAGTAGCATTAGATATGTTTGTTGTATCAAACATTTTAGCATTTACAACAGCAGTAGGTCTATTTGCTCTATTATCAAAGATTACTTTTCTATCAGTTCCATAGATTTCAATAATTCCATTATTATCTTCTTGTTTATATGCACTAACTAAAGCTACTTTTTTACCATTATGTACTACAAAAATTGGTACATGTTTCCAATGATCTTCTACAGGATAGTTATCTTTATTCTCTTGCCACCATTGTGTATTTTCATCTACTACAAATTCAACAGTATCTCCGATATTAACTTCTGTAGTAACTGCTTGAGTATCTACAAATATTGCATTTCCATCTTCATCAAATTGTTGTACAGTATTTCCGCTAACTGCTTCTCCAGATTCTGTTACAATAATTCCTTTAGATTTTCTACCAGGTTTTTCAAATTCACCTTTACTTAATTGAATATTTAAAGTACTTCCATCTAGTATTACAACAGGTGTAGGAGCGCTAGGTAATGGTTGAGTTTGAACTGTAGGTTGCACTCCTTGAAGAATTAACTCATTCTCATCTGTTGCAGTCTTAATAGCTTCTGCTTTCTCAGCTTCTGATTTAGTATTAGCTATTTCAGATTCTGTCATTTGCTGACTTTGATCAGTCCTCTCTTCCGTAGCTCTTGTATTAGAATCGGTATTCGCTCTTTCAGCGACTTCCCCCTCAACTGATACTGTACTTCCGCTGGTAGTTTGACCAGCTTGTTGTAACTCTGCAAGTCTAATTTCATTTTCTTGTTCTTTTATAGAATTAATTTTATTGTTGCGATATCTTATTTTGCTTTGAATCTTTCTAATTTTATCTTTAAAATCATTAGATTGTTCTTGAGCAATTACAACATCTTGAGGACTAATAGGTTGTCCAGCTTCAGCATCTTTAAGTACTTGATCAAAAGCTTGTTTAGCTTCTGCGTATGCAGTTAGTTCATTGTTAAGCTTTTCAATCTCTTGTAAAAGCTTATCAATTATAGGACTATTAATTTCAGGTTCTATAGGAGTCTCTTCAGTCTCTGTAAACTTACCTTGTTTATATCTAATAGCTTCGTGTTTTACAGCTTCTAATTTTTCAATTGTATCAATAAGCTCTAAAATATTCTTTTTATAATCTTCTAATTCCTTAAGTTTACTTGCAGGAGTAGTAGGTTCTAAAGAGTTAATTGCAGCATTAACAAAATCTAACTCTGCTTTTAGTTCTGCTTTATCTGTTCTTAGAGTAGCAGCTTCTTCTTGAAGTTTATCAAGAGATTTATTATTAATTGAGAAATTAGGATCTTTCTTTTGTTGTTCTTCTACAGCAATAGTTGTAGTAACTTCTTCTATTACTTCTGCATTTGTTTGCTCTAAAGCTTGCTCTACAGATTCTATTGTAGGATCAATTTGCAAACGATTGATTAAGATACTATAAGCAATAGCATCAGGAATAATTTGATCAATATTTGGAGCTTCTTGTGCAGTTTGATTTTGATACTCTAATATGTTTTCAAAATTTGTAATGTCATTAGTTAAATAGAAAACTTTCTGTCTGTTATTTTGAACATCTTTTAATGTTACAGATACTAAATTTCCATCTTCATCAAAGTTTAATGCATCTGTAAGTTCTGCAGAATCAATTTCATAAATTCTACCTTGAATTACAAATCTTCTTCCACTCTTATCAATTGCAGCGTTATTAGCAATATCTTCTAACTCTTGAATAAAGTCTTCTTTAATATTACTTATAGCTTGATTAAACTCTACACCAGGTTGTACTTCTGTAGGTTGAGGAGCAAAAGGAATACTAGCAGGATTAACTTGTGCTTGTCTTTCATTTAACTCTCTTTTTAATCTACGTTGTTGCTTCTCTCTTTTAAATGCAACAGCTTTAACAGGGTCTATTTCATCTAAAGCATCTTCATCAATTAGTTTTCCATCGACACTATATCCTGCTTCTAGTTCTTCATCAGAATAATTTTTAAACTCTTCTTGAGCTTTATCTTCTTGCGCTCTTAACTCTTTAGCTTTTTGACGAGCAAGAATTAATTTAGCTTCAGAAGTATCTTCTGGCATTGCATTTTCAAGTTCTTCAGTTGTAGCAGCGTTAGCAATTACATCATCAGCCTGATCATCAGCAATTCTTTGCTTTCTTTCTTGATCTCGTAATTGTTTAGCTTGTACGTATAAAGCACGATTAGTTGAGTTTTTTCTAAGCTCATTGAATGATACTTCAGCTGCACCTTTAACTGCAACAGCAGAATTAAGTCTTTGCATAGCTAATGTAAACTTAACCTGATCAGTAGCTTCTAAAGATCTAAATGCTTTTCTACTAGCTTCTAATTGTTTTTCAAATTTTTCATCTTCTTTAGCTTTTTCGTCATTTAAAGATGTTGCACCTCTTTTACCTTCTACTTGGATTTCACCATTCTCATCTAAACTAACTTCTCCAGCTGTTATCTTATATAAAAGATCATTCTTACTAAGATTAGCAAACTCTGGATTTAATTGTATAAGTTCGTTGTATGCTTCATTAGCCTGCTTAGTTGCTATTTTGCTTTTTAATGCAGAATCATACAACATATTACGATAGGTAGTATCTATCTTTTGCTGTAAAAGAAAATCTTTTTTATCTTCTTCACTTTGCAATGCTGCAAATAATCCAGTAGGTCTAGTTAAAGGAGTAATTGCTAAAATATCTTTTTGTAACTTAAGAGTTTCTTTTGCAGTAGCTTTAATATCATCAATAACCTCTTGTTGAGATTTACCATCAGTTTGATCAGCTAAAGGTTTAGATGGGTCATAAAACATTTTCTTTTTAAACTCTTCTTCAGAAAGTTTTGCAGTATCATCTAACTCTTCAAACATGTAATCTAAAGCGCCTGCTTTATCATATTTGTAAGCATGATTAAATATTAACTTTTGACGTGCAGCTTCTGCTGTTGCCTCGTCTCCTGATTCTTGAGCTCGTTGAAGTTCTGCAACAAGTCTTGCATTTTCTTGAGTCTTTTCAAATCTTTCAGATAAGTTGCTAAATACTTGAGTACTAGCTAAATCTAAAAATTGTTTAGTATTTTGTTCTTTTGTAGAATTAACCCCACGGTTAGTAACTGTTGCCATTCCACCTCCAACAATAGCACCAATAAGCATACTTTCTAAACCTGCTGTAGTACTAAATGTTTTTGATAAACCATGTGCAGTAGCACTAATCATATCTAAAAATCCACCTTCTATTCTTCCATCAAATTTGTCTGAATAGTATTGTTGTAAAGCTTCATTGGTTGTAAACTGAGCGCCTTCTTGAAATCCTTCAAATAACATTCCTTTACCTGCAACACCAAATATTCTTTGTCCTTTTTGTAGACCTCTTAAAAGTTTATAGTTAGATAGTTGCTCTGCGTACTTCATTCCATCAGCACCCATAGTACCTTTTACTTTGTACATACCAGATGCTAAATCTTCTTTTACTGTTTGGCCTGTGAATTTTCTATAACTCATGTGACCAAAAGTCAAAGCATTAGTACCAGCAAGAATAGCTAAGTTAATTCCAAAGTTAGCATTCATTGCAGCAGTTGCAGATTGCTCAATAGCATCCATTACTTCTGAACTCATTTCTTGTCCAGGATTTTGAGCTTCCCATTCTGCAGTTTTTTCATCAATAAATTGACGTTTAGTTTCTCTAGCTTCAATTGCAGCTTCAGATAAACTCATAGTTAACGCAACATCTGTTTGTTGTGCTAATCTTAAATATCTAGATGTATTAGCAGCTTGAGCAATTCCTTTAGAAATATCTGCTCCTGACTTTAAAGCTTTTGCAACTCTGTATGTAGCAGATAATTCTGACATTCCCGCTTCTACTCCTATAGCTGCTTTTCCAACTCTTGCAGCTAATGATGCTCCTCTTGCAAGTCCACCTGCTACTCCAACACCGCCTGTAAGGTACATAGTAGCTAATGCTCCTACTGTATAAGCGGCTCCTCCTAAAACTTTATCTCCAATAAAGTTAGCAGGATTAGATAAAGCTCCTAATAAACTATCTTGTTCTTCTTGAGTATAATAGTTTGGTAGCAATTCTCGCATTTTTTCATTAACAGCATCCATACTTTGACCGATAGTATTATCAGCAAAAGAATGATCTGAATCAAATGCAAGAGATAAAAGTCCATTAGCAGTTCCTAAAGTTCCATCTACAACACTAGTAGCAGCTGTAGTAACAGCTTTAGCAACTCCATATCCAAATTGCTCATACCATGGTTGGTTTTGAGCACGTTGTTCATTCCAGTTTGAAGCAAACGCATTAGTGTTTACATCATAATCTTTATAGTTACTTAAAGGATCTGTGTAAATATTAGTTAAGTTTCTACTAATACCTCCAGAAAAACCTACCCCTACATCAGAATAAGGTTTTGGATTAGTAGCACTTGATTTAATAACACTAATAGGAAGACCTGTTACTGAATCTATTCCGTCTTTAGAATCTGGGGAATCAACAGCTTGTTTTATTACATTACTAGGTAACCCAGTAACAGGATCTATTTGCTCTGCCATGTTACAAATTTAATTAATTTACTTCAAAGAATGGTTTTTCAATGAAATTTTTAAACAACTCTGAGTTAGGATTTACAGCCCTACTTAGATCAGGCAATCCATAGTCAATAAACCATTTTGATCCTAAAGGACTTCCATCAGGACCTACTACTGTAACTAATGGTTTTCCAGTACCTCTAGTATCAGTAAATCTTAAAGTAATTGGGGTACCATTTTCACCAGTTTTAGGATTAACTGTATCTAATTTAATATCATACTTAGAAACATTACCAAGTTCTGACATCCTAGATGCTAATCTATATGAATTACTATTATAAATTTTTTGAAGTTCAGGAGATGTAATTTGATTTACATCCATAAATAAAGTAACAGGTTGTTTATTATCTCCTTTAACAACTCTTAATTTAATTACATCTGCTCCATATTTAGGAAACCCATATCCTACAACTGTATATCCTGCTAAATCAGTAGGATTAAGCTCTGCACCACTTGCATCTGTGTAAATTTTATCAGCAGATAAAGGTTTGTTTTTAAAGTAATTATCAAAAACATTAGTAAATCCTCTAGCATCTTCTACAGTTAATGCAGGTACTGTATCTACAGTCCATACACCTCCTATTTTGACTTCTTTTAATCCTTTATCTACTTTTTCTTGAAACTTAGGGCTAAATACATCTTTAGGACTTGTATATACTTTTTGATTTGGAACAGGGTTAGCACCTGCTAATGCAGCACCTGCACTTCCTGCTCTTTCTCCTGACCCTTGCCCACCTGTAAATATTTGCTCAGTTTTTTCATAGTATTTTGTATTATGATTATCCCAAGCATTTGCTCCATATTTATTATCAAATTTTTGTTTAAAATTTAAATAATCTTGATCGCCAGTATTATCAAAAACTTGATTAAGTTTTAAGTATAAAGTTCCTGCATCTTTAGTTCCATAGAATTCTGCCATAGCATCTATTAACGTAGGATCTTGTTTTCTTAACTCATCATATGTTAAAGTATTTCTAGCAGCTTCAGCAATTTGAGCTTCTATAGTTACTCTATCATTTTTTAAAGTTTTTAATTCTTTTCTTCTTTCTGCAAGTACAGTGGCATCTACAGGAGTTCCATTTTCTGTTCCTGAAGAAATAGTTTTTTCTAATTCTGCTATTCTTTTAGCTGTATCACTAATATTAGCAAATTTTTCATTAATATTTTTTCCTCCCCATTGAATAGCACTGATTTCTCCTGTATCATCCATTTCAGGGTGAAGAGCAGCCCACTCAACAGCTTTTTGAGCTTTTGCTCTAGCAGTTAAATTGTCTACTTTATAAACAGAAGTTTGTTCATAAATTCCACCTTTAAGTGATGCAAACTCTCTAATAGGACGTTCATACTCTTCTATAAATGAATTTTTAATATAATTCAATTTTTGATCAGGAGTAGCAAGAGTTCCAATAGTTTGAAGTTCTTTTTCTATACTAGAAATAGATGCTTTAATAGCAGCTTTATCTTTTCCACTATATTTACCAGAATTTAATTCAGTATTTAATTTTCCTAATTTATCTTGTAAATTTTCAGTTTGTTTTTGAACTAAAGGATCTGGACCTCCCATAGCATCGCTATATTTGTAAGTTTTCATTGTACCCATTTGATCTAGATACATTTTAACATCAGATTCTTGCATAACAGCATCTACAACTGTTTGTACAAGTTCTGGTTCAATTTTAGTTACAGATCCACCTTGTTCAATACTTACCCAATCTCCTGTAGTAGGATCTTGTTGAATATTAGAAGTAGTACTACCAGTTTTTTGAGTATGTAAAATTTCTAATCTTTTAGTAATCCTATCCATAATCTTAGGATCATTATAAAGCATAGGAGCTGTAAATGCAGTTCCTTCTTTTGGTCTGCCATACTCATCTAATTCTAATCCTTTATAACCTCTAATCATATAACTTTTATAAAGGTCATATTGCTCTGGATTTACGTCTGTTTTTTCCAAACGTTTATTAAGTTCAGTTAAAGTAGTTTGATACCTATTATAGTTATCTGCTAAAGGCTTTATCATATTCCCAGTTTCTTTTGCAATAGAATGCAATGGAAATGTCATGTTTTCATAGTCACCTCTTTCAGCTATTTGTTGAAGTTTAGCATCAGTAGATTTTCTAAGTTCTTGTGCTAATGCAGTATCGTTTTCAAAAGGTGCATATTGCATGTCTCTTAATGCAGTATTTAATGCATCATTTACTGCAAAGTTTTGTGCATATCTATCATTTAAAGTTTTAGATATTTCTATAGACTTTGGATCTACATAAGTACTTATTACAGGATCAAATTTATATGCCATAATTATGCTTTAAATGTTCTATTATTTTTTAAATCTCCTAAACGAGATACGTATTTTTTAACTCCGCCAAATTTAGCTGTAGTTTTAGTTTTATCTTCAGTAGTTGTAGTATTAACTCCTAAAGTAGGTGCAACAGTTTCTAAATATCTTTTATAAGCATTAGTATAATCTTGCACCATAGCTAGGTTTTCTGTAGCATCTATCTGACGATTAGCCAATGCATTCATAGTAATAGCTTGTGCTCCTCTATCTAATGCTCCTAATCTTTGTTCTCTATTTTCTACATCTCTAGAATATCCAAGTTGTCTGTTAAATTGATTAGCTTGTTGAATTCTACCAGCATTTGCTTGATCAATGTTTGCTTTAGCTTGTTGAGCTGCCATTGCTTGTCCAACATTAAATTGAGAAATACCTGCATTAATTTTAGCTTCTTCTCCAGCTCTTCCCATGTTGGTATTTTGCTCAGCTTGTCCAATTTGTAAAGCTTGTTGATCAGCTTTTGTTTTAGCTGCTAACATTCCAGCAACTGCTCCAGGACCAGACATGTTTTGCAACGCTTGATTCATTGCTGAATAATTTGCTTGGTTAGCGGCAAGTTCTCCTTTATAAGAAATTCTACCTAGATTAACTCTACCAATTGCTCCAGGTTGTACATAACTACTAGTCAATGCAGGATTAATATCTTGAGTTTTGATATTATTAGTTAATGCAACTGCCGCAGGAATAGCTTGAATTAATCCTAAACCATTAGTAGACTTAGTACGAGTATAAGTAGGAGGTGGTGGAATATCTATTGTATAATCTTTTTTAGGGGGAGGTGGAATACTTATATCATCTTTAGGAGTATCTCCTGGAATTTTAACAGGAATTGGACGTCCTTTTAAACTATAAGCACCAGCTGCATTGTGGATAGGTCCAACAAATTCATTAGTAGCTTGAGTTTTTAAATAAGGTAAAGCTTCTTTTTTAATTTTACCATCAGCATCAATATAACCTTTTGACTGAAGATTTTCATAAATTGCTCTAGCATCATCTCCAAAAGAATCTGCTCCAGTAAATTCTCTTTTTCCTGTTTTAGGGTTTACTTTTCCAGAATCTATTAAGTATTGATAATACCCTAACATCTCTTCAGGAGATTGATCAAACTTAGTACGCATTTCAGCAGCAAAAGCATCGTGTGCAGCTTTAGCTTCTTTTTCACTCATACCAGGTTTATATCCCCATCTTTTACCCCACTCAGTTCCTGCAATTACTTCTCTATCATCAACAGCATCAGAAGAACTTAAATTTTCACCTGTTTTTTTATCTTTATATTCTGCACCTATTTTAAGGTTTCCAGCAGCATCATAAGAATTAGATCTTACACTTTCTAATCCTTCTGCACTTGGAGTACCTAATCTAGAAC
>JACCDU011207336.1_pt1 | contig 24658 bp, 25 predicted proteins | sample 7446081 | NCBI WGS metagenome assembly JACCDU01 (sample SAMN15323447, study PRJNA562643) | freshwater metagenome | isolation source: river surface water | place: USA:Blue River Watershed | collected 2017-08-17
CACAGCAAAGATGCTGTCAGCGCCAAAACCGCCCGTGCGCTGCGTCCAGGTCACGCCGTCAGGGCTCGTGGCCAGCTTGCCGCTGTCGCCAGACGCCACAAACAGACCGCCGCCGTAGGCGAGGGCTTGAACCCATGATGAGCCAAAACCGCCCGTGCGCTGCGTCCAGGTCACGCCGTCAGGGCTCGTGGCCAGCTTGCCGCTGTAGCCAGACGCCACAAACAGGCCGCCGCCGTAGGCGAGGGCCAGAATGCTGCCACCGCTAAAGCTGCCCGTGCGCTGCGTCCAATTCACCGCATCCGTTAAAGTCGGATGATGCCCCAGCACCCCAAAAAGCGCCGGGTAAGCGGACTGCAGGTACAGGCCGCCCGACCGAACGAATGCGGGGGCTTGCAGGGCTTGGCCGGTGATGATGGCGTCGCCGGTGATGAGGCCCGATGGGGCGCTGAGCGCGAAGTTCCACGCCGAAAAATTGCCAGACCCGGCGGCTTGCGTCACATTGACTGTGATGCTCCCCGTGACGCTGTCGTGGACGGAGATATACCCGAGCATGTAGTTGGCAGGGCTGGCCTGGCTGGACAGCACCACAAACTGGCCGGCAGTGAATGCTTTGCCCGTCTGAATGGTGAGCGTGCGGCTGCCCGTGCCGACCGCCAGGCTGGTGGCGCTGGTGGCACTGGTGCCGGGGGCGTTGAGAGCACTGGCTGCGCTGGCGGCTGCCTCGTTGGCCCCGGTAGTCGCAATGCCCGCCTGGGTCGTGGCCACGCCAGCCTGGGCGGATGCGGTGTCGGCAGACACGTCCGCGTCATTGATTCGGTCGCTGATCCACTGCAGCGCGGTGGCGAGCTGGCTCCAGGCGGTGGTGAACCAGCCCATGAAAGCGTCGCCACGGCTGGAGAAGTTGGACGGGTCAGACCGGCTGGGCGGGGTGGGCGGCGGGGTGATGGTGGGTAGCAAAGGTGCGGGCATGTCAGGTCATTCCTTTCAGTTCGATTGCGCAGAGGCAGTGGTTTTGGTACTCGACAACGATGCGGAAGCTCGATCGGATGCCGTAGACGCTCAGGGGGCTGTCGTCGCCGCGCTGCGACGGGATCCACACCGCGGGCGTGGCGCGCAGGCCGTCGAGCACCTGAAACACTTTTCGCATCTGCGAGCGTTCGAGCAGGACCTGCATTTCGGCGCGCTTGCTGCTATTGCGCCGCACCAGCGTGGTGTTGCCAAATTCGTCGGTGGTGACGAGGCTGTAATCGTCTGTGGTAAGCGATGGGCTGGTGAGCACTTCGCCCAGCTCGTACAGGCTGCCCAGCACCAGGTTGCCGATGGAGATGGCGCCGACCCCCGTGAGGGTGATGGTGACGCGGGCGGCGCCGTAGGGCGGGATGCCGGTGACGTTGACGTCACTCAGGAAGTCGAAGGGTTCGAAGAAGTATTGGTACCAGTCGGTGACGATGGTGCCGTCGAGCCCGATGGTGCGTGAAAACACCACCGCGCCGCCCGGACCGTCGGTGATGGTGATGGCCACCTGAGACCCGCGCACGTTGACGAGGGCCAGGCTGTTGACGAGGCCCGGGGCCAGCACCACCGCGAGGCTGTTGGTGGCCGTGGTGGCGGTGTTGACCTGGTCGTCAAACATCGCGTGGGTGTTGTCGGGCCCGGTCTGCAGCCAGAAGGTGGGCGCCGTGGCCGGGTTGTTGCCGGTGTTGTTGTTGACCAGGCTCTCGTAGAGGTGTGTGCCAAAGTCCACCACCGCACCCTTGGCGTAGGTGGTGCCTGCAGCCCAGGCGGGGGCAGATTCAGCGGCGGTGCTGCTGACGAGCATGGCCGGGCTGAAGGTGACGGGCTTGATGACCTGGAGTGTCATGGTGTTACCTGCTGGGTCATGAGGCTGTCGGTGCCCTGCGTGACGCGATCGAGCACGCGGGCCGTTTTGTCGGTGGCCACGGCGGTGGCGCGGGCCTCGGCGCGCAGGTCGTGCAGTTCGGCACGCAGGGCGCGCAGTTCTGCCACCGCAGCACCGCCTCCGCCGCCAAGCGCCGCGGCGGTTTGCGCGGCGCTGAGGTAGCGGGCGGGGCCGGTCACTTCAAGCTCTGGCCCGCGCTCGCCCACCAGCCTGATGCCGCCGGCGTGCAGGCCACCCTGGGCAAATTCGGGCACGTCCAGGCCCAGCGCCCTGACGGTGTCGCTCAGGCTGGTGGCCAGCCAGGCGCGCATGCGGGCCATGTCGAGCGCGCTGGACGCGCTGATCTTGCTGGCCTGCTCGATGGCCTGGCTGACTTCGGGCAGCCGGGAAAGGGCTGCGGTGTCGCCAGCGCGGGCCTGGCCCGTGAGGGTGGCAAACTGGGCTTGCAGAAAGGCCTGGTTGGTGCTCAGGCCAGTGATGCCACGCAGGCGCTTGATTTCGTCGAGCACGGTGGCGCTGGCGCTCTTGATGGCGTCTACCCGGGCTTTTTCGGCGGCGGCTGCCGCCTCGGCCGCCGTCTGCTGCTGCCTGATCGCCTGGATCTGGTCATACAGGGCTCGGTTGGATTGGTCCAGTGCATTGCGCTCGCGCTCACGCAGCGCAGCGGTGTTGCCCAGCAGCTGGTCGATCTGGTCTTGCAGTCCCGCACGCTGGCTCAAGATGGCCTCTTGCTTTGCCGCCTGCTCTTGCGCAATTCGAGTTGCGGCCTCGGCTGCGGTTTGCTGCTCTTTGAGGGCTTGGATTTGGTCGTACAGCGCCTGGTTGCTGGCATCAAGGCCCGCACGTTCACGCTCTCGCAGCGCCGCCGTGTTGCCTAGCAGCTGGTCAATCTGGTCTTGCAGTCCCGCACGCTGGCTCAAGATGGCCTCTTGCTTTGCCGCCTGCTCTTGCGCGGATACCGCGACATCACCAGAAGCCTTGGCCACCTCGGCAAAAGCCGGGGCAAGCTGCAGCAAAGCGGCATAAGCAGAACGGCCAGCATCGGTGTTGAGGTCTTGCGCCTCAACCAACTGGCGATACTGTACCGTGGTGGCTGGCAGCGCCAGGCCGTATTGACGCAGGGCATCGGTGATATTGCGCTGGGCGATGGCGGCACGTTCAGCGTCGGTGTAGTACGCCTGCAGGTACTGCCCCGCCGCGTTGGTGTATGCATCCATGCCACCAAAGATGTCGAGCAGCGACTGGGCGCTGGATGCACCTGCAAGGCTATTTGTCAACAGCGTTTGGCCCAGCGACTTGAGTACATCGTTGACGCCGCCCAATGACGTGGCTAGACGCACCAGGGCGGCGCTGGCGGTTTCACCACGTTTGGCTAATTCCATGCCAGCAGCGCCCATCACCGTGGTTGCAAGTGCCTCACCAAAGCCCCCGATGGCGTCGGCTATGGCTTTTTCTCTGCCAGCAGCGTCCAGACCCTTGAGGCTGATGTCGATCTGCCTAGAAAATCCAGTGATGACATCGGCGTTGAGCCCAACGAGCTTGGCATATTCCTTGGTGGCGGCACTGGTCATGCGCAGAGCCCCGTCCAGAAATTGGTCAAGCTCACCACCGATTTCGGTGTAGTTTGTGCCAGATTTGTTGCTGCGAAACCAGCCGCCCTTTTGGAACCAGGACTGGTAACTTTGAATATCAGCGCCTTCGGCACCAAAGGTTCCGCGCAGGCCTTCGCCAGTGTTTTGTTTTGCCCCCATGCCAAAGGCGCGGTTGACGACACCACCAATGGCACCGCCTATCACGGCTCCAATGGGACCGCCAAAAATAGCTCCAATGGCCGTACCCGAGACTTCAAGTGTATTCTTACCAAGCGCAGTGGCGTATTGACCACTGATGGCTTTGCCAATTCCATAACCCGCCAGGGCCCCACCAGCATAGCTGGCTGCCGCACCAAAGGACCCGCTGGCCTGCATGATGCTGCTGCCCGCTTGGTTGAGCACACCCGTGGTATTGGTGGTAAGCCAGGCACCGATGTCTTGCGCGGCAAAAGCCACTTTGTCACCCAAGGCAGAAAAACTGCTCGTGATGGAGGTGTAGACATCTTTGATGGTGCTGCCAGCCCCGAGCAGCTGACCCATTGACCCAGTGGAGCCCATAGGACCGGCTGATGCGACACCGGGCAAGCCCAATGAGCCCATCGCACCGCCCACCACAAACTGCACCATGGGGCGCAGCACCATGGTTTTGAACAGGTTGACAATGGAGTCGCGCAAATTGGCAAGGAAGCCTTTTCCCGCCTCAAATCCGCGCATCAGAGCATCAGTAAGCGATTGACCAATCTGGTCTGCGGTTTTCGTCCATTCGTCTTGCACAGCCTTGGCGGTAGCGGCAGCACTGGCCACTGCGGCTGTGTCGCGGGCTTTTTGACGCAAGATTTGCTTTTGGGATTCATCAAGGTCGGACAAGTCGATCTTGTTGATCTCGCGAGCAAGCCGGAGCTCGACTTGGCGCTGAGCGACAATTTTTGCGCGCTCAAGACCAGAGAGACCGGCAAGACGGGCTTCATCGGCATAGACACGGGCAGCATCATTGCTGGTGCGCAGCCATTCGTCCAGCCCCGCATTCATGGTCTTGTAATCTGCCGCCTGCAGGGCCGCCACGAAGCGCCTTTGTGCGGCGATCTTTTGATCGAGCACATCGAGATAGCGCACATCAACGGTTTCGGTGCCTTGCAGGTCTGCACGCTGACGCTCGAGCTGCGCCAAGGTGTAGGACTGCACGGCGACAGTACCTTTGCCAAAAACGAGGTTGACTGCCTCTTGGGCCGAGGCCTGGTCGGCAATGCTCTGGGCCGACTGTCCGGTGCTGGCCACCAACTGGTCTTGCTGTGTGCGCCACCGCTCAAGGCCTCTGGCTGTGGTCTCAGCCCGAACAAGCTGCTCGGCATAGCTAAGGGCAAGCTCTTTGCTGGCGCGAGCGGCTCCAGCAATGCTGCCCTGCAGTTCGCGCCGGATTTTGAGGGACTGCTGCTCGGCCTCGGTCAGTTTGGGCTGGACTATTGTTAGGTCGCCGATGCGGGCGATGTATTCGGTGGTGGCATCGATTTTGGCGCGGATGCCAGCGACTTCGTTTTCGCCCCCAATGTTTTTTTGAGCATAGCTTGATTTGATACGGGCTATGCGATCTTCGATCTCTTCTCGCGTTCTTCCGGCAGCGACCATGTTTGCGGTCTGACGCACGATCTCTGCATCCAACTTCTGGTGATCCGTCAAATACTTGATACGGTCTTTTTCATCCTCGGCCAGCGCTTTTGCCATAGCGACTTCTCGTGCTTTTAATTCGACGCCGAGACGAATCTTGCTAACCTGGCTTTGCAATATGGACTCCTGCTCGCGCAGCTCGGCAATTTGCTGTTGAGTGGTTTTGCCAAACAGGCCACCACGGTTGCCATAAAGGCGCAAAGACTCCTCGCGGTCGGAGAGCCTTTTTCGCACCTCGGAAAGCTGCTGATCCAGTTCGTTGCGCCCCCAACCCTTCATGGCGTCCCAGGCACCCTTCGCAGCGCCTGTGATGCCAGTCCAAGCCTGCTCCACGTAGCCAAGATCGGCGCGAGTGGATTTCAGGCTTTTGGTCATGGCGTCCTGGGCTTCGCTAAGGGCACGCTGAGCAACGGCTGCGGCTTCGGCTTTGCGCCCCTGATCCAACAGGGCACTGATATTTTTGTAAGTGGCTACGTTGAGGTAGTTCATGCCCTCGTTGAGCTTGAGGGTGGCTTGCAGGGGGTCTTTGGCGAGTTCGGCGAACTGCTTTGCCACATCGCCAACAGACTGGCCCGTGGCCTTGCTGAACTGCACAGCAGTGGTGGCAAATTGCTGAAGCTGCGCCCCGCCAACCCCCGCGTTTTGCGCAAAAATGGCCAGCGCCTCGGCAGCATCGCCCTGCGTCATGCCAGCAGACTTCATGCTGGCGGCCATTTGCCCGAGCTGGCCGGACGTAACGCCCGCAGCGTTACCCGATAGGATGAGGGCCCGGTTGTAGGCTTCAGCCTCTTTGCTGCCCTGGTGCCAGGCAATGCCGATGCCAGCCAGCACAGCGATCACCGCCGTCACTGGGTTGAGCAAGCCTACCACGTAGCCCCCAAGGGCGCGGACAGCGGCACCCACGCCACCGAACATATCTTTGAGCTGGCCGCCCTGCTGCAGCATGACCGTGAGTGGGGCTTGACCGCCTTGCAGACTGGTGATGATGTCGGTGAACTGCGCTGGCACGCCGCGCATGGCCGCTTGCATTTGACGGGAGCTGATTCCTACGTTGCCCTGCGCTGTTTCGAGAGCACGCAGGGCTTTGAGGCTTTCATCAAAACGCGATGGGTCCAAGCCTTGCGCCAGCATGCGGTTGACGATTTCACCTGTTTTTCCAGAGCCCTCGACCACAGCTTGCTGGGCGGCCATTTGACGCCGAATCATGGACTCGAAACGGCCATATGCCCGCTCTTGACTGGCCGTACTTTTTTCTGCGGCACTGGCTATGCCGTCCACGGCTTTACCCGCAGAATCGGCAGACTTGCTCACCGCATCAGCCATGCCCTTGCCGGCGCGCTCTACCCGCCTGAAGCCTTCTTCGGCCGGACCGGCGTTGACGCCGATCTCAAGCTGCGCTTTTCGTGTGTCAGTCATTTTCGCTGTTCGCTCTAATTCGTTCCAGGACTGCGGACTCAATGACTCGCAGATCTTCAAAGGTGTCGTGCCAGGCTTGGCCCGTCAGGCCATCCATGTCCATCACCTTAAAAATGGGGGTGTAGTCCAGCCCGATTTGGCCGCCCATGCCGCCCGTGCGCCACTGGGTGGACACGCGACAAAACAGCGTCCATGCCGCCCAGTTATCCGGCCATACCTCGGTGGCTTCGTCAGCAAAGTCCTCGGGCTCCAAGCCCATAGCTCGAATTTCTTTGAGCGATGGGGTGGGGGTGTAAGCGGCCCGGGCCGCTGCGATCAGTTTCCCAGACGGCCTTCTGCGCAGGCTGCGCGGTACGTCTCCATAATGGCCATGGCAGCCCCCGGAAGCTCGTCGGCCAACTGCTGTACGTTGGATTGGTTGAAGGGCTCATCCAGATCCCAAGATTCCATGACTTGCATGAGGTATGACGCATTGGCACCCGCCTGCTTGGACATGAAGTCACCCATACTGAAGTCAGCGGCATCGGCCTCGGAGATGCCACGTGCTTTGGCGGCATCCACCAGACCATCGACGAATTCACCGAATTCGCTTCGGGTGCGGTACTTGTAGGTCACCTCGATGCGGCCAGTAGTTCCGTCATGCATGGGGAATTTGATGACGCGCGTGAAAGATTTTGGACGTGCGCCGAGTTTGATTTTGTTGGACATGATATGGCTCCATATGCGGGGTAAAAAATTGCCCGTGCCCAGCCCGGCCGCTACCCCGCATAGGGAAGCGAACCGGGCTGAGTCGGTGCACAGTTATGCATCCGTCGGCAGGACGGACGCAGGGATGGGTCAGTAGCGAGAGACGCGGTTGGCCGTGTTGAAAGAGGCCTTAACGATGTTGATCTGGTCTTTGACCAGGGCAATGTTTTCGTTCAGACTCGCACGACCAGAAAACACCAAAACAGCACCGCTGCGCAAGTTGACGCGAAGGGCGGTGATGGCGTCGGTTTCGCTGACAGCTTTGAGTGCAGCATAGCCCGCAGTGGTGTTGCTGTCGGCATCTAGCTCCATGTCGATTTTGGTAGCACCAAAACCGTTCGAGAGCGTGGATTCCTGCTCTGATTCAAGGTATTGGTAAGTGACAGTTTTGACATCGCCACCAGTAATATCACCCTTCAGCACCTGGACGATTGGCGTCCATCCGGTGATTTTTTGCGCAGTGCCCGCGCCTGATCCAGGCATGAACATGGCGGTGTTGGTGGTGTCAAACGCCTCCAGGACAAAACTGTCCGCAGTGACGGTTTTGACGCGCACAACGCGCTGATTGAGACGCGCCCAACCGCTGCCGAACAGCAGATAGTCGCCCGCAACAAAACCGTGGGCGACGCTGGATGCGACGGCCTCGGCGGCATTGGTGACGGCAGTGATGGCTTTGGCGCCAGAGAGTCCGGTGGCGATGTTGTAGGTCGCGCCCATTGGGAGTGAGGCCATGATGTGGCTCCTTTCAAATAAAAAAACCGGCATGCACCGGCAAGAAAAAAGCCCCTTGCTTGCGCTTGGGGCTCATGGGGTTGGCGTAATGCCTGATGGGGTGTTTGACGGCTACCTTGCCGCCCACAAACTAAAGTCTTGCATCGCGCCTCGCAGCGCCTGGTCTTCGTCATACGTGGCACTGTGAGCGTTGAGCGGCTGGGCCTGAAACGGTTGGTGTGCCACCAGCGCGGCTTCGATGTCCAGGCTCAACTGGCTGCACACGGCGCGGCTTTTGTCCCACACGTTGATCTGGACGTAGCAGTTGCGCCGATCGGCCATGACGCCTTCGGTGTACATGACGGCCTGACCGCCGTACTGGTGCCACACCACGTAGGGCTCAGCCGCGCCTTCGGGCGCCACATCGGGGAACACGCGGGGGCACAGCGGCTGCAACACAGCCACCAGCTCGGTCTCGAGGTTGAGGGTGCTCATTTGAAAACTTTCAGGCGCTTGTAAAACTCTGCGGTGGCCACCTCAAGTGCGGCCGGCAACTGGGCTTGGGCTTTTCGAACAAACGACCTTGGCGGGACTTGAACGGGGTTGGCCAGCTTTTTGTTTTTCAGCGTGATCCATTTGCCCGTTCGCCTGTCGATGATGGACAGGTGGGTTTTGATGTGGCCGTATTCGACAAGATGCCCGTGCGGCGCCTTTGATCCGTTCCAGCTGATGTGGTAGTAGGCCGACTCACCGGGCTTGCTGATTCGATTGCTGTAGACCTGGTAAATGCTTTTGGCCAAGTTGCCTGTTTTGTGGTGAATGCTGTTGACGTTGATCTTTACTTGGTCGTACAGCACTTGCGCCCCGGCCTGCGCGGCGGGCCTGACGGCTTGAGCAATGTCTTCAGCAAGCATGTCCACAAAGGACTCGACCTGCTGCACGTTAAAAACAACGCTGAAAATATTGGCCGTGTCTTCGGCGTACTTTTCGCGCCGGTAGCTTGATTGTCTGCTTGGTTTCATACCGCCTCACACACCAGGTCAATCGCATCACGCCCTTGGCGCGGCGTATCTATGATTTTGTATGTGATTCCACCAATCACCATGCCATCGACCAGAATTCCATCGACCACGGCACGCATGCTGCTGTTGATGCCCTTGCTGCATGATGTTTTGCGTATTCGCAACGATACCCGCCCACCACCGTTCAGGCGATCAGCCGCCAGACTTTGCAGCCCAGTTTGGTATCGGGCATCAGCCCACACGCTTTGCACAAATGTCCACGCATCGGCTGGCTGCCCCAGCGCGTCAGCAGTGCCAGTATTGCCCAAGATGTGGACACGGGTAGCGAGCATTCCAGCGCGCATGGTCACAGGCTCCAAAGGCGGTAGGTGTCAAGCAGGCAGTCGGCAAAGTTTTGCGGCACGACGGGCCTCTCTGAGCTGCGCTGGCGGTTGTCGTAGAGATCGGCCACGACGAGCAAGATCCATTGCACTATTGGCTCCGGAACGGCGTTTTCTGGATAGCCAGCGGAAAACTTAACCTCGACTGCGTTGATGCGGTCTTGCGTAGCGGGCCAACCACATCCTGCCGATGGGACTAAACATCCAGGCTCGCTGACAGTGTCGAGCAAGTAACTTTGCGGATCTAGCGTTTGCCACGCCCCGTCGGGGTCAATATATTTAACAGATTCCACACTGATAACGGGCGGAAGCAGCTCAATACTGGTCGCAAAGGCATCGAGCGTGAGGCGGTAATTGGCAGGCACCAAGGCACGCTGCAGGCGGTCTGACGCAGCTTGTGTTGCTGCGAAGATGTAGCTGCCAATGAGGACATCTTCATCCAGGCAGTCAACCCGACACTGGGCGCGCGCACGCTCAAGCGTTACAGGATGCACGGCATCTGAGACCGCTGAAATTTTGCGGGTTCGAGCGATGTTCATGAAATACCTCTTTCTTAAACAACCATGAGCAGCGTGGTATCCGTGACGTGACCGAATTTTCCAAAAATTTTTCGACCGCACGCATGAATGAATGCCGCGCTCAGTTCATGGCAGAACCATTTGCCGTCGTCCTGCCATTCACGACCCGGCTCCAGCGACACACCGAATGCGCCCTCAAAGTCGTAATCAGTGCCGATCTGTGATCTCGCCCACGCCAAACCAGCATCGAGATCGGGTACGGCGTATTCGCGCCGCGCCACGATGGCTTGGGACTCCAGCACTTCAGCCAACGTCCGACGCACCACACCCTGAAGCATGGTGGCGTGAATGACATGATCACCGTCCAGGATCATGCTATGGCTGGCCCGCGCCCACTTGAAGCGCGATACAGGGAGGGCCCATCGGATCAGCCATGAAACTGGATTCCAAGGTCGAACAGCAAAAAGGATCACGGCCTTGTTCATGACTGCACTCCAAAATTAACGAGCCAGCCGCTGATGAGCGGGCCAGCGATTGCAAGGACAGAAACCACAGCAACCATAAAAGCAACAACAGCCAAAACCTTCACGGCTTGAACCTCAAGAAGTTGCCTTTTTCGTCTACCACTGCCACCCTCCCATTGGGCAGTGGCGTAGTGATTTCAGTGGGCGACTGCTGGACTGGATTGACGGGCTTTTTGGCTATGCCCAGCCAGCGTTTCAGCGTTTCAATGATGCTCATACTGTTTGGTCTTCTGCCGCTTGAGCGGCCTTCATGGCTTTGTCGAGCTTGCCGCCAGTCGCCTCGATTTGCGTCAGGCTTGCTGCCGTCTTAGCTGAGTCATAGGCACTTGTGAGCACCATTGCGCTGCCAACAGCGGCAGGGCTTGCCGGAAGGTTGTCTGTTTTTGCTTTGATTGCTGCCACACTGGTGTTGTCTGGCGCGGTGTAGTCGCCAGCTTGCAACGGCGTTCCGATTGCAGTTTCGATGGCTTGCACGTCCGCCTTCTTTGCCAGCACGGTGCTGGCCTCGATCTGCGTGAGCGTGACGCCCCCCGATGAATCCCCCGCATTCGATGCGGCAGTAACAGGAACAAGCAGATGAACGTGTGCAGGGTTGGCCCGGAAACGGTCGTATGCAGGCTGAAAGTTGGCGGCATAGCTAACATCCGCTTTCATCACCGCACCCGCCGTTGAATCACTGCTCATGCGGGCCAGCAAGGGATTTCCAGGGGGCACGACGAATCCGTCTTTCGTCGCATTCAGATAGACCGGCTGGATCAGCTGGTAGGCCATCGAGGGCGATTTGGCGATGGACTCAAGTGCTCTGTACGCTGCCAAAAACGGGATGTACTCGACAGACCCGGTGGCATTGTGGTACTCCACAATCTGGTCGGTGTAGCTGTATGCCAGCTTGGACGCTTGCGTTTGATGCACTGATGTTTGCGGCCATATTGTGTTTCCTGACAGATCGGTGTCCACAATGGGCGCAAGGGTGATGTCTTGCGATACACCTGTGTCGAAGGTGGCAATAGGGCCAATCGGGGCGTAATAACCGAGAATGCGCAAGAACAATTTGTACTGCGTATTTTGGGCGAATGTCACCCGTGTGGTGTTGCCCACTCCGCTACTTTGGCTCCAGCCAGTCCACGATGCAGGAGGGCTATTTGCTGGCCGCGCATCGTAATCAGTGGACTTGATCCAGCCCAGCACCCAGGTTGTCCCAAGCGCCGAGGGGTCGAGGCCGCGAAGGTTGCAAACGATGCTTGATTCGTACTGAACAAAGCCAGTGACGGAAGACCCGTTGGCAAGCGCGATAGAGCCACTGCTGGCTACGTTGCCAGTGAGCGTCGTAGATTTGAGCGTGAGCACCCCTGAAGCGATGGACACAACCTGACTGGCATCTTTGTCGATGACAACATCGTATGGACTCAGACCGACCGTGATGCCAGACAGCGTGGCGAAAGGCGTTACTGCAATTCCGGCCTGTGTCGTGTGCCAGTAGCTCAGGTAGTCGTAAATACTTTGACTGGTGGTCAGCTCGGTGTAGGTGCTGGCATCTGCCTCGACAGACACATCAGGAATCAGCGTCACGGCCTGAGCAAACAAACCACCGGCTCCTGGCGCAAATGTGCCGGTGGCTGTTTTATAGCCCTGCTTGGCGACAACCCATTTCCATGTGCCGGTCTGTCCGGGTGCGTAGTTGGCTGTGTACACCCCTGTCACGCTGGCTTGGTAGTCCGCCTGCGCACCGGTGCCGTCATAAACCGCTACGGCGGCACTTGCGAGGTTGCTGAGCGAGAGCTGGGCGCTGGTGCCAGTGGGGTCCTCCAGCTCGGCTGTGATCGACGGATTTCCAGCAGAACCATATTCCACAGGCACAGATGCCACGATTGACTTGATAAGAGTGCCAGCAGTGATAACCGCAGCGGGCGTACCCGTAATTTGCAGGTCAGATCCGAATTTCATAACGCCAGCCGTCCACGCCGAGAACGGCAGCACAGATTCAGCTTCATTACGGTCTGGGTGAGCATGAAAGTCGATGACCGCTTTCCAGATGCTGTCGAGCGAGCACTCACCGGCAGCAAGCGCTACGGTGGTAACGCCAGATGCATAGGTCACTGTTACCCCCCCAGTTGAAGCGAATTCGTTGTAATTGGCATCAACCGCCAGCGCCACGGTCGGGCTTTGAGGTGCCGACATATCAAGCGAACCGCTCAAGAATTGCGAGCCTGCGCGGCGGTAGCTGACTGCGTAGTCTGTCACTGCATAGCTTTCGGGTGCAGTCAGTCCAGTGCCATTACGGCTATCGGCAATCGTGATTAGTTTCGTGCCTGCTTCCCACCACTTGTGCCAAGCAGTGGTCAAAGTTCGGTTACGGATGACAATTGAATCGGTGCGGTGGCTGGCACTGCTGGCGTAGTTCTTGGTTGACGGTTCAGTGATTGCTATCTGTCCAGTCGAATCTGTGATGCCACTTGCCACCAGACGAGAGCGGAAATTTCCGATGCTGTTAGCCGCTGAGCAATTGGCGTTGGTGTTTAGCACCACTACACTGGCGCTTGACAGCTTTTTTCCAACTGGGTCAACCAGCGTAGGTTTGAAGCGTAGCGAAAGGATGTCAACCGCCTTGTCTCCAGCAGTTGTGCCGAGCGAAATGTATTGCACTGTGCGCAAGTAAGTCGGTTCACTTTCGGGAACCCCCGATGCGCTTAAGCTGGTTTTTAGGTCGATGTGCAGCAGTGTTGGGCAAATGGATACCGCGCCCCAATAGCTAGTTGAAAGTGCAGTCGCATCCGTTCGGCGGTAGCTGCGCAGCATGGCCGTTGGGCGTGCACCGGGTAATGCCACGTCATACGTCCAGTCTCGATTGACAAAAAAGTAGTTGTTTGCAGCTTGACCAGAAGCGCCAGTTCCGCTCAGCGTCCAGATTGAAATCAGGTTATTTCCTGAAATGCTGCGAAAAGAGTATCCGTCCAGCGCGATGGGTTTATTGGAAGTCGCCCACGACTGGTTGGCTCCCATATAGAAATGGAATTGAGTTGTGCTCGCCCACAAAAACTTTACGTTCTTTACTACCGCAGAGGGATGAAAACCAAGTACACCATCGCCAGTTGTCAAAAATGTGAAAGTGGCTCCATCCAGGTACAAAGATGGGGAATCCGAGTTCCATGTTCGCCCGTTCGCCCGTAAAACGATTTGAGTCTGAGAATCGCCAACCATCGGCACAATGGGGCCTGCAACACCGGGGTCGCTCGTCATAATCAGCTTCGCACCCCTGATCGACAGATAGGTATTTGCCACACTATCGCCCGAACTTGTGATCGCAGCAGTGCAGACAAATGTGTGGCCGCCGTCCAAGTTGGCAATGCATCCCGCCACATTTGTCAGCTTGATATTACCTGTGGCGTTGCTTCCAATTACGCCCGTGGTAATCGTGTAAATGGTACTGTCTTGCACCTTAATATTACTAGCTGCCGCGTTCGTAAAGCCCGCTAGCGTGACGCCTGTGCCGCCAACAAGCACATCACTGCCACTGTTTGATACTCCCATATCACACCCCTGAAATCGAGCCGTAGCTCAAAGACGCACGCAAGCCCCAGGCTTGGGCAAGCGTCACGCTGGCGTTGCTTGCAGGCCCGGCATAACTCAATGCGCTGGCGGTGTTGGTATATGTTTTTTTGACCATGAGCCAGCCTGTCCCGTCCGATTTGAGGATATATTTCACGCCATCACCCAGGTCTTCAGACTGCACCAGCTTGTAGTTTCCGAAGCGGTCATTGGCATCAGCCAAGTCGGCCAGGTAGCCAATTTGCGTCACCTGATTTGATGCAGTGGACAGGCCTGCACTCAGTAGCTGCGCAAGCGTGAGGCTGTCGCCCTGTTTGACCGGCTCAAGATAGGCGCTGACGTTTGGTGGTGCGCTGATCGTGACACCAGTCGATTCGTTTTCCCACAGCACGGAAATGACGGTCATGGTGGCCCCGGACACATCCAGAGCCACGGTCTGCCGAATCACTTCGCCCTCAACCGCACCAGCCCATGCTTGCTTGACCGTGTAGGTGGTGGACAGCAGTTCTCGGTCACCAGATTCAGGGGCGGCGTCACTCCACAATTTAACCAATGGCACATGCACGCCATCACCAAAGTCGTGAACAAGTGGAGATGTGCCACCGCGAAATACTTGTTCCATATCAAACGATTCGTGCAGGTTGATTGTCTATCTACTTCAACAGGCCAGAAAATGACTCTGGCATCAGAGTCATTCACAGGCCAGTCGACTTACTTCTGGTTTTGCTCCAAACTTTCGGCGTAGGCCACCGCAGTTTTATGCGTGTCAAGCACACCAGCGGCTTGCAGCGCTTTGGCTTCGCCTTCGGGCAGTGTCACAAGGTCGTTGGCCTTGCCGTGCTCGCAGTCTTGCAATAGGCGGGCTTTGGTTGGCCGGCCTTTTTTGGCTTCAGCTGCGGCCGCATCAGCGGCTGCTTTGGCTTCAGCTGCATCTTGAGCCGCCGCAATCTCTTCGGCTGTTTGGGATTTGGTGGTTTCTTCGCTCACAGCGATCTCCTAATGGGGTGAATAAAAAGACCCACAGGCTTTGCAGGCTGCGGGTCTTTGGCTTGCCGTCCAGGCCGACCAGACAACAAATCAGGCGGCGGAGTTTTGGAAGGCCTTGACCGCGCCACCCACATCGATCAGGTTTCCGCCCTGGCGGTTGAAGGCCACAAAGCCCACCTGGCCCTTGAGGGTGTAGGCGCTGTCGGTCATGCGGAACAGCGTCAGGTCCATCACCTCACGGATGATGTAGGACTTGTAGTCACCGAACAGCACCGACTTGGCGTTGGCAGCCATCTGCGGCATTTCTTGGCTGATGTAGATCGGGCGGCCCAGCAGGCGGTCAGGTGCGCCGCCGGGGTTGCCTTGCTCGTAGCCGGGCACAAAGATCGGGCGGCCCGATGTGTCTTTGAGCTTGCGCACGGCCTTCAGGCTCTGATCGTGCATCATGAAGCCCACGCCTGCTCGGCTGCGGTACACGGGATCAACGCTGTGCTCCAGGTCCACCAGGTCATCGTAGGTGATGCTGGTGGATGTTCCGGTAGCGCCGGTCTTTCCCACGCCTGCTGCCACGTTGATGCCGCGCGGCTGGCTGGAGCCGGTGCCGATAGTGAAGTGCTTGGAAGTGATGCGACCCAGGCGGTTGGTCAACAAGGTGCGCACATAGGCGTCCAGGTCGAACATGCTGTCCTGGATCAGCTCAAATGGCAGCGCGATGGACTTGGAGGAGTACTTGTACACATCCAAGGTCAGGCCGGCAAAGGCCGTATCGGTTGTGTTGGCAGGTGTGTTTTGCCCAACGATCTCACCTTCTTCACTGGTGGCGTCAGCGGTGGGGAAGTTCATTTGTGCGCCGGTGCCGGTGGGCATGACGGTGGCCACAGAGCGGATGCCGCCGTAGGCCTTGAGCGCTTCCGTCAGCTGGCGGTAGTACTCAGTCGCCACGGTGAAGCCACCTTCGCTACCTGTGGTGGTGGACATGGCGGCGCGAATGTCGGGGTTCACCCGGCTGTTCATGCGCTGCAGGTCTTCTTTCGACATGGCGTTCAAGCCGCCACGGAAGTAGGCACGCAAGGCGTTGGATTCGGCCTTGCTGTCGTGTGCACCATGGGTGCGGGTGAAGGTGTTGAGGTCGGCATCACTGACGCCACCGCCGTTGACAACGCTCAGGCCGATGGCAGCCATGGCGTCATTGTGGCGCTTGATCTCGCCGTCAATGTCGCCGATTTCCTTCATGGCGGCGTCGTATTGCGCCTGGTGCTCCGGTTTCCACTCGGGCGTTTTGTCTTTGTCCACCAGGGTGGACAGGTTTTGGGCGAGTGCGTCGCGGCGCTCGCGCAGTGCGTGGATGCCTTTCATGGCTATACCTTTCTTTCGGGGTCAAAAAAAACCGCTGGGCGGAATGCTCAGCGGCTGGGGTGCCTTGGACGCGCGAGCGCTTCAGGCGGGGATGCGGGGATGCGGGTTAGGCGGGGATGAGCGCCTTGAGCACGGCGCGGTGGCGGGCTTCGCGGTCGGCTTCGGCTTGTGCAGCGGCTTGTGCAGCGGCTTGTGCATCGGCTTGCTGGGCGGCTGCGTCGGGTTTGTCCGGTTTTGTGCCGGTTTGGTCGGGGTTTGTACCGCTTTCAGGGGGGGGTGGCGCGTTTTTGAAAGCGCTGGTGTCCCACTTCACGGCGTTGGCGGCCTTGGTGTCGGCCACGCTGTTGGCCAAGCCCAGCTCCACAGCTCGGTCGGCTTCGATCCATGTTTCGTCAGCCATCCATTGGGCGATGGCTTCGGCGTCTTGGCCCGAGCGGGTGGCGTAGGTTTTGACCAGGCTGGCGTCAATTTGCTCCAGCAGGTCAGCCTCTTTGCGCAGGTCGTTGGCGTTGCCAGCGGTCCATGTCCAGGCTTTGTGGATCATCAGGAAGCTGCCGGGGGCCATGCGGATTTCGTCGGCTGCCATGATCAGGAAGCTGGCCGCGCTGGCGGCCAGGCCGTCCACATGGGCGATCACTTTGCTGCTGTGCATGCGAACGGCTTGCTCGATGGCGCGGGCCGCAAACACGCTGCCACCGGGCGAGTTGACGCGCAGGTGGATGGTGGGCGCGGTGATGTCGTTGAGCGCCTTGACAAAGGCCTGCGGGCTCACGCCACCCCACCATTCAGCCTCAACATCGGTGCTGACGATCATGTCGTACAGGTAGATGGTGGCCTCGGTGTCGTCTTGCTTCGCTTCGATCTTGAAGCTGCCTTTGGCTTTGTTGCTGGCCAGCAGTTTGAGCATGGGATTCATGGGGTTGTTCCTTGGGTGGCTGTGGGTGTAGCGCCTGCCATGACCAGCTTGTCGCCGCCCTCGATGGGGGGCAGGTTTTTCATACGGCGCACTTCGTTGATCAGCATCCAGCCTTGGGTGCCGGGGCCGCCCAGTGCTTTGCTGAAGTAAGCAGCTTGCGCGGTGGCATCGCCTTCAAGCAGGCTGTCGCGGTTGTGTTCGCCGTAGATCTGGCGGCTCTTGGGCCAAACTTTGCGGTTGATCTCTTGCGCCATGGCGTCCAGGTAGCGGCCCACGGTGTAGCGCACAAAGGCGATCGACATTTGCTCGACGCCGCTGCCCCAAGACGATGTTTTCTCGGTGTGACCAATCATGTGCGGAGGCACGCCAAACACGCGGGCCACATCTTCAACCTGAAACTTGCGGCTCTCAAGCAGCTGGGCATCTTCGGCACTCATGGTCAGTTGCTTGATATCGAGGCCACCCGCCAGCACGGCTGGCAAATGGGCGTTGCGCGGTCCGGCGTGGCGGCTGGCCCAGGTGTTGCGCAGCAATTCGGCTTGCTCTTTGCTGATGTTGCCCGAGGCGGTCAACGCAAAGTCAGCGCGGGCACCGTTGGCAAAAAACGCGCCGGCGTATTCGTCAGCCGCCAGGGCAATGCCTGCAGCGGGGCGCAGGGCAGCACGCACGGGCGTCACACTTCGCAGTCCGTCAAACCCCAAGCCGGGGAAGTGCAGCATGTCGTCTTGGTCGATGGTCTGGGTGGTGCCGTCATCGTTGACGATGGGGTAATAATTGCGCCCGCTGTCGCGCAGGGTGCCCACGCGGGAGGGGTGCAGTGGCTCAAAGCCGGTGATGGTGTTGCTGTAGGGGCTGGCACGGTGGATGCGCCAAAAGCCGTCACCGCGCAAGCCGATGGACTGGGTGGCAAAGCTCCAGGCGCTGGCAGCGGTCCATGTGTTGTAGGGCTGCTCGTTGAAGAGCCACCACAGGTCGTTCTCGTAGCGCTCGCGCCCGTCCAGCGTGCGCTTGTACTGGTGAAAAGGCATGCTGGCCACAGCGCCGCCAATCAGGGCCACACACGCATAAACAGCCGACACAGCCATGGCGCTGGCCTCGTTCACGCTCACGCCTGCCACGCTGCCCAAGCCGCCTGTCAACAGGTCGTACATGTCAGACCCGGTGGTGATGGTGCTGGCAGGCGTGGCGTTTTGCACGCCCTTACCAACGCTGCGCTCAGCCATCCATTGCTGGAGGATGACGCTGCCCGGCTGGTTGACGCGCTCGGCGTTGAACCATGTTGCTGTAGTGGTCATAGGATGACAATCGCTGGCACTGGCGTGCTTTCGTTGGTGTTTGAACTTCCAACGGCCATAACAGCCGCCACCATCAGGTCAATACGACCCGTGGCTTTTTCTTTGCTCAACTTGCGGTTTTCCGCATCGTCTTGCTGGGTCACGGCATTGGCCGCACACCACGTAAACACCGGGTTACCCGGGTGCACCACCTGTCCATTAAGCAAGGCAGTCTCAAAGGCTTCAAGCGCTGGGCTCATGTCCTTGTAGCCCTGACCAAATGGCACCATGTTGGGCAAATCAATCTGATAGTCAGCAGCGAGCGCCTTGAAGTCTTCAATGCGCCACCGATCAAAGCCGACGGTCTGAATGTCAAACATCGCAGACAGCTCAGCCAAACGCTTGATGACCGTGAGCTTGCTGATGGCCCGACCCGGCGTGGTTTCCAGATAGCCAGCCGCCTTCCATGCCAGATAAGGCACGCGGTCTTTGTCTTCTTTTCGGTTCAAGTCGTCTTCGGGCAGCCACGCAAACGGCACCAGGTGCCACGGCTCGCCCTCGTGTTCGGGCTCCACATAGAGCACTAGGCCGGTCAAGTCGGTCGTGCTGGACAGGTCAAGCCCTGCCCACGCCCTGCGGCCGGCCAAGTGCTGCCACTCGTATTCGCGCTGTGCGCCCAGCCAAATGTCTGACGAAATCCACGGGTTGGATGCGTCCGTCCACTGGCAAAAGTTCAAGCGGCGCACCACCGATTCTTTGGCGGGCATGCCTCGGGCCTCGGTCACCTGCTCGCGCAAGTATTTGATGCCCGGCAGGTTCGCGCCCTGCAAGCTGGGGTTGACCTTGGGCCAGCAGGCTTCGTCCCTGAACGGGTCTTCACCGATGTCGGTGGCGCAGACGTAGCCAAAAAAGCTGTCGTCCGTCATCATTCCAGAGCAGACTTTGGCGGCGTAGTCGTGGTACTGCCAGCCAGGGCCGGTTTTGTTCGACCCACTGTTGGTGATCATCAAAATAAGCGCTTGTCGGCGGCTCTTGGTGCCCGCCCGCTGCATCTCGATGACGTTGTTTTTTGGGTGCTCGTGCACCTCATCAATCAGGCTCATGTGCGGACGCGGGCCACTTTGCCCATCGTCGGCACTGATGGGGCGGAAAAAGCCCCGCACTACACCATCTACCTCGTAAGAAAGGTTCCAGACATTTTCACCAGTCCCGCTTGTTTTCAGCCGCTTTTTCAGCGCCTGGGAAAGCTGACGCATTGCCACCGCATCACGGAAAAGGACCATGGCCTGGTCCTTTTTCGTCGCAGCGGCATAAATCTCAGCTCGGGCCTCGTTGTCAGCAACCAGGCCATACATACCGATGCCCGCAGCCAGCGGACTTTTTCCGCTCCCTTTGGCCGTCTCGATGTAGGCCACACGAAACCGCCGCCAGCCGTCTGAGCCCTTCCAGCCCATCAGCGATCCGACAATGAATTGCTGCCAGTCCAGCAGCTCAAAGGGCAAGCCCTCAAACTCGCCACCGTTCAGCACCAGCACATCTCGGAAAAAGCCAATCGCACGTTGCGCAGCTTCCACATCGAAGTACAACCCCCGTGCATGGCAGGTTTCAAGGTCTTTCAAGTGCCGAGCGCAGGCATCACGCACATGGGGGCCAGCGATTTTTTTACCAGCCGCCACCTCCTGGGCGTAACTGGTCACAGGATCAGTGGAAGTAAGCCTCCGACTTGTCCTTTTTTGCGCCACTTGGGAATAACTCTGCTTGGGGGTTCAACTCAACACGGGTGCGGTCTTGCGGCGTTCCGCCAAACTTGCCCAGCCAGCCTGCCATTTGCTTGCTGGCCATGCTCTTGACCATCGCCCAGGGGTTCAGGTGTTCGCCCGCCGACACTGGCAGGCCTTCTTCGTTCAGCACAATCTTGGCCTTCACATCGTCTTCGCCAGTGCGGGCCACCGCCCGGCGGTAGTCAGCAGCCGCCTGGCACAACGATGCAAACGCCATCACATCAATCTCGGTCAGCAGCCGGGCCTTGCGAAACTTCGGTGCCTCCTGCAGCCAAACCACCTTTGCCCCTTCACTCAGCCAATCTGGCGGCGACAGGTCGTCCAGGTAATCCGGGTCGGGTTCTTTCGTTTTCGTCGAGCGCTTTCCAGGGTTTCCCATAGCCTCTTTGATCGCGCTCGGTGTTTTTGGTCGGCCTCTCATGGTCTAAAAAACTCCAGGTGATGCTTTTTTGAAAAATCGTTTCTTGCTGAAACAGCTGCATCAAGATTCTTGAAATAACCGACCGTCTTTAGCCGTCCATCAACTGCGCACGTAACACGCCAACACTTATCGCGTGTGTGCCAGTGAACGCCTTTGTAGCCGCTTTTATTGTTCTTTGGCGCTGGTCGGTTGTATCCGTTTTCAGATCGGCTGGCCTCTCGCAGATTGGCCAGCCGGTTGTCCGACCTATCCATGTTGATGTGATCAACAAACCCTACCGGCCATTGCCCGTAGACGTAAAGCCAAGCAAGCCTGTGCGCCAGGTATGGAGCGCCATCAACCCAAATCTGCAAATAGCCCCCGCTATTTTTGCTGCCTGCGCTTTGCCCCTCTCTGCAGCAGCCCTTCGTTACGGCTCGGGAAAACCGTCCAGTCTTCTCGTTATAGGTCAAAAGACCCTTTAGTTTTGCCTGATCGAGCACACCCCTCCCCCCTATGATTAATGCGGCTTTGCGAAGGAAGGGAACCCATCGGTTTGGAGCCAATAGGGCTAAACTTTTTCACCCCCCCCCTACTTAGGTTCGGCGAGACCAGTGATGATTCGGATCGAGCGGCAGACCGTCCAGGCCGCAACCAACAACGATGCCTGTAGCCTCTTGACGCTTCTTCGCTGAGTCGTGACACGTCTTGCAAAGCGACTGCCAGTTGTCTCGCTGCCAAAAGAGGGTCATATCACCCTTGTGCGGAACGATGTGATCAACAACAGTTGCCGGAACAATGCGCCCCAGATCCATGTGCATCCTGCAAAGCGGATGAGACCGAAGAAATCCCTCGCGCGCCCGCTGCCAACGGTAGCCATAACCGCGAGCAGTGCTTGAGCCTCGATAACCGTCTTTACTCATCCTGGGCAAAAATAGAAAAGCCCCGTCACAGGGCGATGCGGCGGGGCATTAATGGTTGCGAGTCGTGCTTTTACTTCAGTTGCAAACTCTTACCAACCAACTCAGGATTGAATTCGACGGAGCTCTATCAGCGCACGCTGAGCCATGTTTTCAGCAACACGAGCAGCTTGCCGCGCCTTGTTGAGTTGTTTGATTCGAGTCTTTTCAGCCTCATCCACTTGCTTAGCCTCACAGCTGGACTTTGCACTTGAGAATGCTTGAGCCAGTTTAAGTTTTGGTGAAAAACCTTGGTAAGCCATTTGGTGGACGTATTTCTAAGAAGTGACTGAAATGTACAGGTAAAGTCTATGTACTCAAACCCCCCGCCGTGGTGCGATCTGCATGCCCACCAAGTCCACCAAGCGCACGCCTGTGCGCTTGCACGGCTTTGGCTTGGGCCTCCCCCCTTGCATGAAACCACAAGGCCAGAGCGTGATCCGAGGCATCGAGGTGGGCTTTGATGGTGGACTCAGCTTTATGCATGAGTGTGGCCACACGCTTGATGTCGAGGCCTTGCACGTAGTAGTGGGTCAAGGTCTTGTGCAGGTGGGGGTGAGTGAAGCGCAGGGACTGCACGGCGGTGTCGGTCAGGCTGGCATCACCATCACTCAGGGCTTGCGAGCCCATGGCGCCACCGCTTCCTACCCGCAAAAAGGATGACTTCTTCGGGTAACCCAACGCACCCGACTCACGCTCACGCGCCCAGCGCGCCCAGGCTTCCAAGCGTTGACGCACCCAATCAATCCTTGCCATCTTTCACCCCCTCATTTTCAGCCGATAAAGACTCCTGCTCAACCTCTCGCTGAACGACTGACCTAGCACGACCGCGAAGCCCCTTGCCAGCCGTTGCAGATCGCGCATCCGCTCGGATTTTTGCCATGCGCTCCAGCACTTCAGGCGAAGGCTTGCCCGCCTTGACTGGCATTTGCGCGATCAGTTCACGGGTCTTGTCGACAGCCGACGGTGTAGCCGACTGCGCACCAGCACCCGGCAAACCCACGGCCACCGCAGCCCGCCAACCCCGCAGCCACTTGCTCAGCCTGGGCCTGAAGCGGCCTTCGTCGCGCTGCCACTGCGGGTTGGAGCTGACCTCAGCCCGCAGATCGGCAAGCAAACGCTTGGCCGAGGCTGCGTCTGGGCCGATCTTGCCCAGCTCAGCCAGCACCGCACGGGTGTCGGACGTGCTGTGGCAGCCGTGGGCTTCGATGATCTTGGCCAGCAGGTCGTTGATGTCGAATTTTTCAGCCTCTCCCCCGGTGGGGGGTAGGGGGGTATTTGGTTCTATGACGGTTAATGACGGTTGGGGTGACACAACTGTGTCACCCTTTTGCGACACAGCTGTGTCACCCTTTTGTGCGTCGGGTGTCACCCTTTTGCAGCCAGAAAAGGGTGACACTGTGTCACCCTTTTGCTGGGCGTCGGGCCCCATTGCATCTGACTCATCGACCACCGACTTATCTGCGCATTTGAACTCCCACGCTGGCCGCTGATCGTGCGGGACACGTGGATCGTATGCTCGGATGAAGTCTGCGTTGAATTGGTATTCGCAGGCCTTGCCACGGCCTCCGTTGACATATTTGACGGGCTGGATCAGACCGCCCTGAACCAGCTCTTTGAGCCAGCGCTGGATTGATCGTGTGCTCGCACCAACAAAGCGAGCGCATGTCTCGACGGATGGGTAGACGTTGCGCCCGTACTCGTCCGCATTGTCGGCCAGCTTGAGCGCCAACATTTTGAGACCCATGTCGGCGTGGAAATACTGCCACACCAAGTTGCTGACTGCGACGCTCATGGCATGAGCCCCCGCCAGGGCGAAGGCTCAGCCCACGCCAGGCCACGACGAATCAGCGAGGCCAAGGCCACAGAGCAACCTACGCGCCCAGCAATGACACGCAGGGGCTCTATGCTTTGACGAATCTCTTGGGCCTTGGCCGGGGTCATGACAAGGCTTGCTTTGCGACGCGAGTGCGAGATGGCATCACGCCACAGGGCCTCAGACACATGAACTGGCGACGAAGCACGCAAAACCAAGTGCTCAGGATTGACGCAATGCTCATGATGCACACAGCGCGGACTCGATTTACGCCCAGGCGTGCGCCCATGCACTAAGCGGTAGACGAGACGGCGAGCATCAAACGCATGCTGACGACCACGACCGCTTGTCAAGATGGCCGTCAAGCGCCCCTTGTTGACAGCACCGCACCACAGCCAGCAATCACCATCACCAGGCACAACACGGGCTTGCACCCACTCAAGCGGCAATAGCCGCAGCTTCTCTGATAGCCAAAAAGGCACCGTATTGGTTGACACATCCACCCCTAAAAGTCACTCAAGCCCAAGCGCCCTGCAAGGCCTTGAAATTGAAATTTGATTCATTGCATACGCCCCCATGCGCTGCACGCAGCGGACAAAGGGGCACGTATTCACCCACTGGGCGGTTGCGATAAGCCACCGACCGCTCACGCACCAAAGACAAAACGCCATCGCGGCGCATGTTCTTGACCGCGATTCGGGCCGCTGATTGACCCACACCAGCGGCGCGAGCCAGCTCGCGCAAAGTGGCAGCGCGGTCGCCCGTATTCAGATCGAGCGCGGCTTGCAGCAAAGCGCGGCGTACCTCGCCAACTGGGCGGCCACCTGCTGGTGTTTGCATGGGTTTTGGATCTGTCACGCCTCGTCTCCAAAAAGCAGTTCGACCGGGTTGGTGATGCGCTGCATGGCCGCTTCGTAAAGCGTGACCATGGCTTGCGCCTTGATCGGGTCCAGGCACTTGTACTGGGCGGGCACCACCTTGAGGCCGATGGCGGCCAGCAGCCGGGACATGGCTTCGATCTGGCCGTCTTTCATGCGCGAGACCGATGACTCGGACACACCCATGACAGCAGCCGCATGAGCCTGACCATGATCTGCAAGCGCGTGCAAGATGGCGCGTTCGATCTTGCGTGACGTGTCAGACGCCGAGGA
>JACCDU011305855.1_pt1 | contig 24606 bp, 17 predicted proteins | sample 7446081 | NCBI WGS metagenome assembly JACCDU01 (sample SAMN15323447, study PRJNA562643) | freshwater metagenome | isolation source: river surface water | place: USA:Blue River Watershed | collected 2017-08-17
CCCAGCACCAAATTATAATGGTACGGTGCCGCCTATTACTTACACCGTGAGTGACGGACAAGGAGGAACAGCTACTGCTAACTTGCTAATAACTGTTCAGTCAGTTGCTGATCCTGAAGATATTCAAGTAAACAGCGCACCTGTTTGTATTAGTGGCGCAGTAACACTACAAGCTAGTACAACAACTGTTCCGAATCCAACATTCAGATGGTATACTGATGCAACACTCGTAAACCTTGTGAATACCGGAGCTACGTATGTAACGCCTACAATTAGCATTTCTACTACTTACTATGTTACTGTAAGCGGCACAGGTGTATTGCCTAATCAATCGGGTAATGCCAAAGTAGCTGTTGCAACAATATTGCCAGCTCCTAGTCGTCCTTCGATTACAGCGCTTGGACCATTGACATTCTGTAAAGATGATAGCGTTGTATTGAAAGCCGGCGCTGCCACTACTTATCAGTGGTATAGAAATGGAGTGGCTATTTCTGGTGCAACAACTGATACATACGTTGCAAAAACGGAGGGTGACTATACAGTAGTAGTAACCAATTCAAATGGTTGTCCTTCTGCACCTTCTTCACCTGCGGCAGTAAAAGTTCCTTGTGTGAAAGGCATTCATATGCCAACCATCTTTACACCAAATGGAGATGGTAAGAACGATGTGGTTAAGCCTTCTGTACCAGGCATGAAGAAGTTCGAGTGTTTCAAAGTATACAATCGATGGGGTAACCTCATTTTTGAGTGCTACAATGTATTACAAGCATGGGATGGTACCTATAAAGGAGTTGTTCAGCCTGCAGAAACCTATATATGGATTGTGCAAGGGCAGGATGGCCAAGGTAAACCAATGCGTGAAACTGGTATGATCACTTTAATTCGTTAATCAAGCTAATCCAACTATAAACGTAACGTATGAAAAAGATTTTAGGATTTGCTCTGCTACTCGGAACATTAACTGCTGTACAGGCTCAGGATTTACATAATGCCGATGTACAACAAATGGGCCAATGGTACAACCAATCGCTCAAGCGCGATAGACGCGGAGATATCAATGTAAACTTTAGAGATATCAGATATCAGAATCTGCTTTCTTTTAGAACAGGGAGTTTGCTTTTGAATCTACCCATTGCGCAGCGTAAGGATACAATCAACAGCGCCGACAAAGGATACTTCAATGTATCGTTGGGTGCTTCTTTTGATCAAACGAACTCCGGATTCTATAAAGGAACTACTGGGTTGCTTGGTCTTTCTTATGCACAACCCTTAAACAAAGAGGGCCTCTATGCAGCTGTTGGATTTCAAGGGACACTTACTACCAACAAATATGGGGCAACGGGTACTTTCCCAGATCAGTTTGATCAATATGGCCCAATTACTGGGGCAGTTACTACCGATCCACTTCGTGCTGGAAACAAATACACTTTTGTAAGTATTAATGCCGGTGCTTCTTTGTTTCAAACGGGTTCTACTGTAGAATGGTATTTAGGTGGATCTGTTCGTCATCTCAATCGCCCATTTACTGAAAATAATAAGTTGGATGATTTCAGATTGAATCGCACAGCCAGTTTGCAAGGTGGGTTTACATTACATGCAGATAGAAGCAGTTTTGCTGGCTATGGAGTGGGTAATTGGAAAGGAAGGGCCAGTGAAGTATTGGTGGGAGCGCAGTATCAATTACTAGTTAGTGGAGATCAAGTTCCTAATTCTGGTAAAATATCAAATGAAGATCAGGATGTATCTCTTTCATTGGGATGTGCGGTTCGTTTGAAAGATGCCATCATTCCTTCCGTTGGTCTCAACTATAACAAAACCAGAGTAGCACTTCATTATGATATGAATAGCTCAAGTATACGCACCAGTGGTTATATCCGCCGTGGATTTGAATTTGTACTCACACAAAAATTCTAATTGATGAGAAAGCACGTATTATATTTTCAACTCATTACCTTATTGACAGTTGCAACTGCACTTACAGCAAGCGCACAGCAAAAGCGTATTAATCCTAAACCTTTTCCTCTTGGTTTTAATACAAAGTGGAATGCGGTAGGTCTGCGTTTTCAGGGCCAGGATTTTTATGTATCTGAAAGTCCGCTTGAAGATACCTGTAACTGTTTGCCACAATCGCTTCAATCCAGAGGTAATGCGGGACTATTGATTTCTTTTTACAGAAACACGGGTTCTCGTCTATCTTATTCTGCCGATCTTGGTTTTTCTACAGGTCGCGTGGGTACAAAGCCTGTGCCAACATTAAAGGCGCTGAAAGACAACTTTACTAGTTTCAGAGGCGATCTTTATTATCATTTTGGTCCAGATTTTCAACCCGTTTCACCTTATCTGCATACTGGTTTACATGCTCAGTTTGGAAATTTTTACGCAAGCATCCCTACCGGTGCCGGTATACGATTTTTAGCTCGTAATACGCCAACTATGTTAACAGCAGAAGTGAATTACGGTTGGGGTGTTACTAATCAACTTCGTAACAATGTAATTTTTGCATTAGGTATTTACATGCGTCTTAACAGTAATGCTAAAAAAGCAAGTTCTTCGGTTTCAACTCTTGCCGGTGCTACAACTGATGATGCTTCTTGTTTGGATAGTGACTTTGATGGCGTGCCTGATGGCGCTGATAAATGTCCTCGCTTAGCAGGTTCACCACTTAATGCGGGTTGTCCGGTATGTGATACGGATGGCGATGGCGTTACCGATGAAAAAGATAAGTGTCCAACTGTTCCAGGCCCAATTCAACACTTGGGATGCCCTGCTCCTGATACAGTTTATATTGTTAAGGAAGTACCTGTATCTCCAGCTACTACACCTAACGCAGCAGTAGTAATTCCTGAGATTCGTTTTACGCCAACTACAAATGCACTTGATACAGCAAACACTGAATTGCTTCAAGAAGCAGCACTAATTGTTCGAAATAATCCTTCAAATCGCTATGTGATTTCTGGTTACAGCGGACCTACTAAAATGGAAAAGCAACGTAGTGCCGATCAAGTAGCAACTGTTGTTAATTATTTAGTAGAGAAAGAAGGAATCAATCCAGAGCGCTTAACGGTGCGTTCAGGATTACAAGGAGGTACTTCCAATTCTGTAAAAATCAGAGTGGCTGCTGATGGCGAAGTGCAAGAGGTTTATACTGCTCCTTCTACCAAGAAAGTAACCTATTAACTTATTGATTAATCCCTCTCTGGTTGTTGCCCCCATTTTTCCGGGGAACGCCAGAGAGCGGATAACAATAACTCACGCATGAAGAAAAATTCTTTCGGGAGTTTGTCGTAGACTTTTTCAAATAGTTCTTCGTGTCCCAATAATTCTCTTTTTCCTTCTTCGCGATCGATGATCATTACTTTATCGAAGTCTTCCTTCGTAAAGTTTTCCATTCCTCTCCAGTCCATATCACTATAACGAGGTCTCCATCCAACCGGACTTTCAACTGCACTGACTTGTCCGCGAATTCTTCCGACAATCCATTTTAAGACACGCATATTTTCTCCATATCCCGGCCACAAGAATTGTCCATTTTCATCTTTTCTAAACCAGTTGACACTGAAAATACGAGGAGCATTTGGTAGATCACGTCCAAATTGTAACCAGTGATTTACATAGTCGCCAATGTGATAACCCATAAAAGGTAACATCGCAAAAGGATCGCGACGTACTTTTCCTAATTCTCCAAATGCAGCTGCAGTCATTTCACTACCCATGGTTGTGGCGAGATAAACGCCAAAATTCCAATTGAAGCTTTGATAAACGAGTGGAACACCTGTACTTCTACGTCCTCCAAATATGAAACCAGAAATGGGCACACCGTCTGGGTTTTCCCAATCTTTATCTATTGCAGGGTTTTGATGTGCGGGTGCACAAAAACGTGAATTCGGGTGTGCAGCTGGTTTACCGCTTGAAGGGTCATACGATTTACCAGTCCAATCAGTTAATCCTGTAGGAATTTCTTTGGTTAATCCTTCCCACCATACATCTTTATCTGCGGTGATGGCCACATTGGTAAAAATGGTGTTGGCCTTTATGGTTTCCATCGCATTGGGATTGGTGTGACTATTGGTTCCAGGTGCAACACCAAAATAACCAGCTTCCGGATTGATTGCATGCAGTCCGCCTTTTTTCCCTTTATGAATCCAAGCAATGTCATCACCAACTGTGGTTACTTTCCAGTCGCCAAATGCAGGAGGAGGAATTAACATCGCAAAGTTGGTCTTGCCGCAAGCACTGGGAAATGCAGCAGCTACATAATTTTTTTGTTTATCAGGAGACTCTACACCGAGTATGAGCATGTGTTCAGCTAACCAGCCTTCTTCTCTTCCCATGACAGAAGCGATACGAAGTGCGAAACATTTTTTTCCCATGAGTGCATTTCCACCGTACCCACTTCCATAGGAGATGATCAATCTTTCCTCCGGAAAATGAGAAATGTATTTTACATCTGGATTGCAAGGCCAGGTGCTATCTTTTTTATTGCCATCTAATGGAGCGCCTACCGAATGAAGACATTTTACATATCCTTTCTTTTGTAAATAAGGTAGTATCTCTGTTCCCATACGGGTCATGATACGCATATTGACTACTGCATATTCCGAGTCGGTTAGTTGAACACCATATCGTGAATAGGGAGAACCAATTGGGCCCATGCAGAAGGGAATTACATAAAGAACTCTTCCTTTCATGCTACCTCTAAGCAAGTCATTCAATTTCGTTTTCATTTCAATGGGTTCCATCCAATTATTAGTTGGACCCGCATCTTCTTTTCTCAGACTGCAGATAAATGTTCTGTCTTCAACACGTGCAACGTCACTCGGATCACTAAAACAAGCAAAACTGTTGGGCCTTTTTTCAGGGTTCAATCGAATAAAGGTTCCTTTTTTTACTAATAACTCACAGAGGTTGTCATATTCTTCTTGACTTCCATCACACCAGTGAATGGAGGTAGCCGAACAATGCTTGGCAATTTGATTCACCCATGTTTCTAATTCCGCACGTGCTTTGGCAGTTTCGGTAGAATAAAAATTAGGAGATAATGTCATAGGATATGGCTTTAGCAATCTTTTGAGGAAAGCAACAAAGTTGGCAAGAAAAATCCGAACTAACGAGCGTTTGCACGGTTAAATGTCAACTTGCTGATAACCAGACTACTAAGCATAGACAATGATCCCAAAAAGAAGGCAATTCCCGGAAAGTGAATGGTCGAATCGGGGCGAGTGAAATAAGCAAAAAGGTTGTTCATAATCAGGGGGCCTATGATAGCTGTGAGGCTCATCAAACTGGTTAGGGCACCCTGTAATTCTCCTTGCACATTCGGTGGCACTAAACTAGCCAATGTTGATTGCAGAGAGGGGCCCGCCAACCCACCAAGACAATAAGGAATCAGAAATAAGAACATCATCCATCCCATTGGCGCAAAAGCAAGCGCAAAAAGTCCAATTGAGTAGAAGGATAAACCTAGGTAAATACTTTTTTCGTTGCCAAGCCGGGGATTAACAACTCTCACTAGCACCGATTGTACCAGCCCTACCAGTACACCTGAAACAGCAAGTGATATACCTACCAATTTTTCGCTCCAGCCAAATCGATACATAGTGAAATAACTCCATGTACTCTGCACCGACTGTCCACCCAGATAAATTAAAAAATAAACAATAGCTAATCGGGCAACGGTGGGATGCGAAAGAAAAATCTTTAATGCACCAAACGGGTTCGCTCTTTTCCAGCTGAATTTTCTTCTGTTTTCAATGGGCAGCGATTCGGGTAAAATAAAGTAGCCGTATAAAGCATTGAGTAAACAAAGAACAGATGCTGTATAAAAAGGAGCCCGAACCCCAAAGTCTGCAACTAATCCTCCCAGTGCTGGCCCAATAACAAAGCCAAGTCCGAAGGCGGCACCAATCATTCCAAAATTTTTTGCTCTTGTAGACTCATTGCTTACATCTGCAATGTATGCACTTGCAGTGCTAAGGCTGGATCCGGCAACCCCTGCAACAATTCTTCCAATAATGAGCCACAAAAAACTGGGTGCCCATGCGAGTAATAAATAATTGATTGAAAAGCCAAAAAGAGAAAGAAGTAAAATGGGCCTTCTTCCAAACTGGTCACTCAGGTTCCCTAAAACCGGGGCAAATAAAAATTGGGAAAAGGCATAACCAAATAATAGGATTGCGCCATAGGAACTTGCCTCGTTGATGGGGACACCTTTCAAACTGCTCACAAGTGTAGGTAATACAGGGATAATCAATCCCCATCCCATCACATCCAAAAAAAGGGTAATAAATATAAAACCGACGGCAGCCTGTCTTTTTGGGGGCATCTACAAATTTAACAGGTTCTCATTACGTGTTGCTTTTTATCTTTGTTCAAACAAACCCATAGTATGAAACTCCGTTCCTTTTTACTCATCGCATTTGCTCCCTTGTTTTTTTATTCTTGTGTAAGTAGTAAAAAATTTAAAACTGCCCAGGCTGATATTGCCAAGCTACAGGACCGTTATAAAACGTTGGAGTCTGAAAATAATGTTTGTGGAGAAGAAAAGGGAATCTTGGCTCGTCAAAAGGAAACCCTCGAGCGTGAAAAAGCATTATTGAATGCACGTATTAAAGAATTACAGGAACAAAATGATTATTGGAAAGCAAATAATAATCAGACACTACGTCAACTTGAAAATTTATCTGTGATTTCTACGCAGCAGGCAGAGAGCATCAAGAAGTCAATGGAGAATTTGGGTATTAAGGATCTCTATATTCAAAATATCCAACAGCAAATGGCCTATAAAGATTCTCTCAATATGTCATTAGTGATGAATCTAAAAGGTGCTATCGGAAATTTAGCAGATGAAGACATTAATATCAAAGTAGATAAGGGAGTTGTATATGTAGATATTTCAGATAAGTTATTATTCAAGACAGGTAGTTACCAGATTACAGATCGTGCTAGCGAAGTATTGGGTAAAGTAGCGCTGGTATTAAAGAATCAACCTGATTTGGAGTTTATGGTAGAGGGTCACACCGATGGCGTTCCTTATAGTGGCAGCGGAGTAATTAGTGATAACTGGGATTTGAGTGTGCTGCGCGCAACAACCGTGGTTCGTTTATTACAGACAAAATATGGATTGGATCCGGCTAAAATCGTAGCTGCAGGAAGAGGCGAATATAAACCTGTAGCAGATAATGCAAATCGTGAAGGTCGTGCCGCCAATCGTCGTACACGTATCGTTGTGTTGCCACAATTGGATCAGTTCTTCAAATTACTAGAGCGTCCTAAAAATTAATTGGTAGCTATTGCTGGTTTTGGTCAACCACTACATGCCGTATTTATTGAGAAACTTAATACGCATGATTTTGAGTTGCTCCCAAGTGAAATTATAATCGGACAATTCTTCTTGTGCAACTTGTAAGGAAGAGGTTTCGCATCCTTTGAAGTATTCCAGAATTTCTTCTTGGTCGTTCTCGTCTAACAATTCATCAATGGCATAGTCCAGATTGAGACGTGTTCCGCTGGCTGCAATGGTTTCCATTTCTTCGAGCATTTCGTCCATGCGCCATCCTTTGTTGCGGGCGATTGTTTCGAGGGGAACTTTTTTATCTGTATTCTGGATAATATAAACCTTATTGCCGCTTTTATTGACCACACTCCTCATCACAAAATCATCCGGTCTTTCAATATTATTCTCTTCAACATAATTAGCAATCAACTCTACAAAGGGTTTACCATATTTGAGTGCTTTTCCCTTGCTAACGCCCTGACACTTTTCGAGTCCTTCCAGGCTGATAGGAAAAGTGGTGGCCATGTCTCGCAACGAAGTTTCGAGAAAAATAACAAAGGGAGGAAGCGATTTCCTTTTCGCTTCTTGCTGTCTTAGCTCGAGGAGTTGTTTGAATAATACCTCGTCTACTGCAATTTCATTACTTTCTTCTGCAACTTCCCAATCATCTTCACCCTCTGCATTGTCATATAGCTTATTGAGTACAACAGAGAAAGGTTTCGGTTTCTTCAAAAAGGCTTCTCCTTTTTTTGTGAATTTTATCACACCATACTCTTCGATGTCTTTGCGTAATAATCCTTCTAAGATCATCTGTCGAATGAGCGACTGCCAAAAGAATGCATCCTTGTCATTTCCACTGGCAAAGGCGTCGATTCCTTCGTGACGAAACATAGTGATCTGTGGAGTTAGCTTACCAGTGAGTATGTGCACAATGTATTCGGTAGCAAAACGTTCATCTAATTGCTGAATGGCTTTTAAAACTAATTGCGCTTCTTGTTTCGCTTCAATTTGTTCTTTAGGATGTTTGCAGTTGTCACATTGCCCACAATTTTTTGTCTCATACGTCTCTCCAAAATAACTCATCAACACTTTTCTTCGACAAACTCCTGTTTCGGCAAAAGCAACCGTTTCATTGATTAACTGAGCGCCAACTTCTCTTTCGCTAAGTGGCTTATCGCGCATAAGATGTTCCAGTTTTGAAACGTCTTTATGTGAATAATACAGCATACAACGACCTTCTAATCCATCTCGTCCTGCGCGCCCGGTTTCTTGATAATAGTTTTCAATACTCTTTGGAATGTTATAGTGAATTACAAAGCGGATGTCGGGTTTATCGATTCCCATTCCAAAAGCAATAGTGGCACAAATCACCTGCACGTCTTCTCCTAAAAACTGGTCTTGTCTCTCTGCACGCAACTTTGCATCTAATCCGGCATGATACGCTACGGCTTTAATGCCATTAGCGTTTAATACATCTGCAAGCTCTTCCGTTGTTTTACGATTCAGTGTATAGATGATACCACTTTTATTTTTCATTCCCTTGATAAAGCGAACGATGCTTTCATCTGTTTGTGCTTTTTTAATCTTGGGAAGAACTTCGTAATAGAGATTAGGCCTGTTGAAAGATGAAATAAAAATATTTGGGTTGCGTAGGTCCAGATTTTTCACAATGTCACTTTGCACCTTTGGAGTGGCAGTGGCTGTCAAGGCCATAACTGGGACATCGGGATTGATTTGTGTCATCATCTCACGAAGACGTCTGTATTCTGGTCTAAAATCATGACCCCATTCTGAAATACAATGTGCTTCGTCTACTGCAAAAAAGGAAATAGGCAGGGATGCAAACAGTTCAATATTTTCTTGCTTGGATAAGGTTTCAGGTGCTACATAAAGCATCTTGGTTTTACCAGTCTGCAAATCGTCTTGCACCGCTTTAATCTCTTTTTTAGATAAGGTAGAGTTTAAAAAATGTGCAACATGGTCTTGGCTACTAAAACCTCTCACCAGGTCAACCTGATTTTTCATTAGCGCTATCAGTGGGGATACAAAAATGGCAACCCCTTCGCTCATCAGAGCTGGTAATTGGTAGCAAAGGCTTTTACCTCCTCCCGTGGGCATAATCACAAAGGTGTCTCGGCCAGCTAGCAAGCTTTCGATGGCTTTTTCCTGTGTCCCTTTGAATTTAGTGAACCCAAAAAAGTGTTGTAGGGCCTGGTGTAGGTCTACTTTTTTTCCGGATTTGGAGGGCGATGTATTTTTAGGAGCTTTTTTTAACGAGGGCAATTTTCGTAAGATTTTGAATATCAGTATTATCTGATAAAAATTAGGGTTTATTTGGTTTTTGTTGATACCCGGCGGGTAGCAGACGAATATAAACTATATAACACTCTTGTGGAAGGGTTGTTTAGTTAAAATTCCACATTAATAAACACCTGACTTTTCTTTTTTAAATGGACTAATTTTGACTCCATTTCAGTTAAGTAAAGCGTGAATGTGAAGCAGACCGATCCCAGGCCTATGAAGGAATTAATCAAAAAGACCGCACTACGAACGCTTGAACTAGAGGCCCGCTCTGTTGAGGGATTGCGATCTTCCATTACGGATGAATTTGTAAAAGCAGTCGAAGCATTGGCTTCCACCAAAGGGCGTGTTGTAATAAGTGGAATTGGAAAGAGTGCTGTCATTGCACAAAAAATGGTAGCTACTTTTAATTCTACGGGAACGCCTTCTATATTTATGCACGCTGCGGATGCCATCCATGGGGACTTGGGAATGATTCAGCAAGAAGATATTGTGGTGATTCTAAGCAAAAGCGGTGAAAGTCCGGAGATCAAGGTATTAGTTCAATTAATCAAAAATTTTGGCAATACACTTATTGCTATTGTAGGCAATACCAATTCTTTTTTAGCCAGTCAATCTTCTTTGGTATTAGATACGACAGTAGAACAAGAAGCTTGCCCAAACAATTTGGCACCCACTAGCAGCACTACTGCGCAATTGGTGATGGGTGATGCATTGGCTATTTGCCTGATGGAATTAAAAGGATTCAAGTCAGCAGATTTTGCCAAATTCCATCCAGGTGGAGCGCTCGGAAAAAAGCTATATCTCCGCGTACAGGACTTGGCTGTTCAAAATGAAAAGCCAGTTGTATCGGTGTCTCAGTCTTTACGAGATGTAATTGTCACGATGACTGCAAGTAGATTGGGGGTTACAGCTGTAGTGGATGATGCCGATAAGTTGGTGGGTATAATCACCGATGGTGATTTGCGTCGTTTACTTGAAAAAAACATTCCAATTGATGACATGTCTGCTGGTCAGATCATGTCACAAAATCCAGTGACAATCGCACCCGACGAATTAGCGGTGTCTGCCTTGGACTTGCTTCGAAAAAATAAGATTACACAGGTCGCCATTGCACAAAACCAACAATACCTTGGCATCATTCATATCCATGATTTGTTGCGCGAGGGACTCTTATGACCGAATAACCTATGAAAAAAAATCAGTACGTAGCCATCATGGCAGGGGGGATTGGAAGTCGATTCTGGCCGATGAGCAGAACGCGTTATCCCAAACAGTTTTTGGACATATTAGGAATTGGAAGAACACTTATACAGCAGAGTTATGATCGGTATAGCAAAGTAGTACCTGCAGAAAATGTATATGTAGTTACTTCACATGAGTATGTGTCGATTGTTCAAGAACAATTGCCTGAATTGCCTGCGGCTAATATTTTAGCAGAACCTTCCAGAAAAAATACAGCTGCTTGTATCGCATATATCGCTTTTCATTTACAGGCAAAAGATCCAGACGCAGTAATGATTGCTGCACCTGCCGATCATCTAGTTACAGAAACTGATCAATTCATAAGTACTGCACAAAAGGCACTCGACTTTGTTGAAACGGTTAATGCATTGGTAACTATCGGTATTAAACCGACGCATCCTAACACAGGGTATGGGTATATTCAGCATGAATTAACTGCAGCGGCATCGGATGTTTATAAGGTGAAAACATTCACTGAAAAACCCAATGAGGAAATTGCTAAAGCGTTTATGGCTAGTGGTGATTTTTTATGGAATGCAGGCATCTTTACATGGAAGGTTAATAACATTTTGCACGCTTTTGAAAATCATTTAGCAGAAGTATATGAAGTTTTTGCGGCAGAACGCGAGCATTTTAATGCGCCTACAGAGCGAGCTGCAATCGAACGAATTTATCCGCAGTGTACCAATATCTCTGTTGATTTTGGGGTGATGGAAAAAGCATCGAATGTATTTGTGATCCCTGCTAGTTTTGGATGGAGTGATCTGGGTACTTGGAATAGTGCATGGGACAATATGGATAAAGATTATTTTGGCAATGCAGTGGTAGGTAAGCAAGTTATGGTAGTGGATGCTAATAATTGTATGGTACACGCGCCCGATAAAAAGTTGGTTTTGTTGCAAGGATTACGTGATTATATCATTGTAGATACTGAAGATGTATTGTTGATTTGTAAAAAAGAAAAGGAGCAGCAGATCAAAGAGTATGTGGCAGAGGTTAAAAGAAATATGGGCGAACATTATTTATAATTTACATGCAAATCACATCTAAACTCCCTGCTGTTGGTACTACCATCTTCGCAACGATGAGTGCCTTAGCTGCCGAACATAAGGCCGTAAACCTAGGTCAGGGTTTTCCTGATTTTCCAATGAGCGAGGAGCTGATTGAATTGGTTGCTAAGGCCATGCGCGATCAGTATAATCAATATGCACCCATGCCTGGATGGATGTCTTTGCGAGAGGCCATTGCGGAAAAGGTTCATTATTTATATGGGACGAGTGTAAATCCAGATTCTGAAATCACGATCACACCCGGCGGTACGTATGCAATTTATTCTGCCTTTACCTCTTTTTTACAACCCGGAGACGAAGTGATCGTATTTGAACCTGCTTATGACAGCTATATTCCTAATATCGAAGTGAACGGAGCAAAAGCGGTTCGTATTCCATTAGTGTATCCCGATTACCATATAGATTGGAATGCAGTGCGAGCAGCAATTACACCGCGTACACGTGCGATTCTCATCAACTCTCCCCATAATCCAACCGGAGCCGTAATCAGTTTGACAGATATTGAGGAACTCCGAAAAACAGTCGAAGGAACTTCTATAATAATATTGAGTGACGAGGTATATGAGCATTTAATATTTGATGGTATTTCGCATCAGAGTATTCTTCGCTATCCTGATCTGTTTGCTAGAAGCTTTGTTTGTTTTTCATTTGGAAAAGTTTATAACTGTACTGGATGGAAACTTGGCTATTGTATTGCACCTGCAACATTGATGAAAGAATTCAGAAAAATACATCAGTTTAATGCATTTAGTTGTTTCACTCCTGCGCAAGTTGCACTGGGCTCTTTTTTGCAAAACAGAGACGCCTATTTGACGCTTTCTGAATTGATGCAACAAAAAAGAGATTTTTTTATAGACCAAATGAAAGCCACAAGATTTACACTATTGTCTAGCTATGGCAGTTATTTCATTTGTGCTAAATATGACAAAATCAGCGAGGAAGGTGCTATGGATTTCGCATTTCGCTTAACAAAGGAGGCAGGTGTCACTACTATTCCTGTATCTGCATTTTATGCTGATGGGAAGGACGACAAAGTGCTTCGTTTTTGTTTTTCTAAGAAAAAAGAAACGATTGAGCAGGCCGTAGAAAGGCTGGTGAACTATTAATAATCGATCACCTGCTCTTCCATTTCAGCAGGTAATTTTCTCCACTCATATTCCTGGTTGCGTAATTGTGGTTCAAATCCCGCTTCGCGAATAGCTTCCTGAATGGTACGTGATGTAAATCGATGAGGTGCTCCAGCTGCACTTACTACATTCTCTTCAATCATAATCGATCCATAGTCATTCGCACCAGCATGTAAGCAAACCCCTGCGGTTTCTTTTCCAACTGTAAGCCAACTGGCTTGTATATTTTTTACATTCGGGAGCATGATTCGACTAATCGAAATCATGCGGATGTATTCCTCTTTTGTGGTTAGGTTGTGTATACCGCGGATTTCTGCCAACAAGGTATCTACATCCTGAAAGGTCCACGGAATAAATGCTAAAAAGCCTTTTGCAAAATCAGGTTTACGCGATTGTACTTCACGGATTTTGATCAAATGTTCAAATCGTTCTTCAAGGGTTTCCACATGACCAAACATCATGGTAGCAGAAGTAGTAATATTCAATTTGTGCGCTTCATGCATAACATCTAACCACTCTTGTGCACCACATTTTCCGTTGGATACTAACCGACGTACTCTGTCTACTAATATTTCTGCTCCGGCTCCCGGTAAAGAATCTAAGCCAGCTTCCTGTAAGGCTTTTAATACTTCGTGATGTGTACTCTTTTCTAATTTAGTGATGTGAGCAATTTCGGGTGGGCCTAAGGCATGTAAACGTATATCCGGAAATTCTGCCTTAATCGCGCGAAACGTATCCACATAAAATTGAAGACCTAATTCTGGATGGTGTCCGCCTTGTAATAACAGTTGATCTCCTCCGTACCGAATGGTCTCTTTAATTTTTTTTCGATACGTATCCATGTTGGTGATGTATGCCTCAGGATGTCCGGGAATGCGATAAAAATTGCAAAACTTACAATTAGCAATACATACGTTGGTTGTGTTCACATTTCGATCGATCTGCCAGGTTACTTTACCATGTGGTACTTGTAGCTTACGTAGCTCATCTGCTACATTCATTAAATCAGGTAGAGGTGCTTTGGTAAATAAGTGGAGCCCCTCCTCTTTGGTTAAAAATTCAAATTGCAGGGCACGTTGGAGCAGTTCGTCTGTATGCATATTGCAAAGTTACAGTTCATGGGCAAGAAACCCTTGGTATGAGTTAACTTTGTAGGTTCATGATACAATTTGAACGCTTCGTATTACAAAACGGTTTACGTGTATTAGTGCATACTGATGTCTCAACGCCTATGGCGGTTGTCAATGTGTTGTATGATGTAGGGGCTCGTGATGAAAATCCTAAACAAACTGGCTTTGCACATTTATTTGAGCATTTGATGTTTGGGGGTTCTGTGAACATCCCCGACTATGATGAACCCTTGCAAATGGCAGGCGGAGAAAATAATGCCTATACCACCAATGATTTGACTAATTATTATATCCAATTACCTGCGGATAATTTGGAAACGGCATTTTGGTTAGAGAGTGACCGTATGCTGTCATTGGCCTTTAATGAGAAAAGTTTAGCTACACAGCGAAAAGTAGTATGTGAAGAGTTCAAAGAAAACTATTTGAATAAACCCTATGGCGATGTGTGGCATACGATGCGGCAATTAGCGTATCAGGTTCATCCTTATCAATGGATGACAATTGGAAAAGAATTGGCACACATTGAACAAGCACAATTACAACAAGTAAAAGATTTTTTCTTTAAACATTATACACCTTGTAACGCTATTTTAGTTGTAGCCGGGAATGTTCATGCAGGAAAAGTAGTTGCCTTAGCAGAAAAGTGGTTTGGTGATATTCCTTCCGGAACAAAATACAATCGTCAATTGCCACAGGAGCCTTTTCAAACAAAGGCGCGCCAAAAAGAAATGAAGGCAGCTGTTCCGCTTGATCTTCTTTGCAAAACCTGGCACATGTCCGGAAGACTAGGCGAAGATTATCACGCTACCGATCTACTAACTGATATATTGGGCGGAAACAATTCTTCGCGTCTGTATCAACAGTTGGTAAAAGAGCAAAAGCTTTTTGTGCACCTTGACTGCTATCATTTTGGAAGTTCGGATCCTGGTTTATTGACTATTGAAGGAAAATTAGCCGAGGGAATCAGTATGGAAAAAGCAGAACAAGCCTTGCAACTAGAGATTGATAAAATTTGTAAGGAGGGGCCTTCGGAACAAGAGTTGCAGAAAGTAAAAAATAAAACGGAAAGCCTCATTGCATTTGAAGATATGAGTGTGATGAGTAGGGCCAGTAGTTTAGCCTATTATGAATTATTAGGTGATGCTGCCTGGATGAATACAGAGTTGCAGCAGTATGCAAACGTTACTACTGCACAAATAAAAAACGTCAGCAATCAGTTATTCCGAGCCGAAAATTCAAACACCCTTTATTACTACGCTACTAAATGAATCCACTAAATCGTAAACAAGCCCCTCCTTTGGTAGACGCAGTCCATTATCAATTGGAGTTGAAGCCATGTGAACAGCATACCTTAGATAATGGTGTACCTGTTTATATGATTGATGCAGGTGCTGAAGAAGTATTGCAGTTGGAGTGGGTTTTTTGGGCGGGCAATTCTTATGAAGAACAAAATCTAGTCGCGGCTACTACCAATTATTTATTAAAGAATGGAACGGCTACCAAATCTTCTTATCAAATTGATGAGCAGGTTGATTATTTAGGAGCGTATCTTAATCGCAGTTGTTTCAACGAGCAAGCGACACTCACCTTACATTGTCTTTCCAAACATGTGGAGCAATTATTGCCATTGGTTCGCGAATTATTAACCGATGCTGTTTTTCCAGAAGAGGAGTTAAGATTGTATAAGCAGAATATGAAGCAACGGCTCACAGTGAATCTTCGTAAGTGTGATTTTGTTGCTGGCCGTTTGATTGATACCTATTTGTTTGGCGGAACGCATCCTTATGGAAAGTTTAGCTCAGCAGAAGCATATGATGCATTAGAGCGAGATCAGCTAGTTGCTTTTTATGATCGTTATTATCGAAACGGGCAATTTGCTTTATTTGTAGCAGGAAAAATTCCTGCTGGCCTAATTGGTACGTTGAATCAACTATTTGGTGATCTTCCCAATACTTCACAAGTGCTCCCAACGCATCCTGCAAAACAAGCCGTTCAAAAAAAATACCGAATCGAAAATGATGCAACTGGTATGCAGGGTGCCATTCGGATGGCTCGACCTTTCCCCAACCGACATCATGCAGACTTTATTCCTGCCTTGGTGCTTAATACAGTGTTCGGGGGATTTTTTGGATCTCGACTCATGAGCAATATTCGAGAAGATAAAGGGTATACCTATGGCATTCATAGTTATATTCTGAATTTACAACAAACATCTGCCTGGATGATTAGCACAGAAGCGGGTAAAGAAGTATGTGAGGCAACTATTAAAGAGGTCTATGCTGAAATGGAACAGTTGCGGACCACACTCATTAGCGAAGAGGAGTTGTCGTTAGTGCGTAATTATATGATGGGAGGATTACTGGGTGATTTAGATGGTCCTTTCCAATTGATTGGCCGCTGGAAAAATCTGATTTTAAATGAACTTCCGCCTTCTCATTTTTATAAAACAATCGATACGATCAGAAATTGCTCTGCTGACCAATTAAGGGAGTTAGCCCAGCAATACCTACAACCCGACGATTTTTATGAGTTAGTTGTGATTTGACGTGAACCCTAGTTTTTCGGAACTTTACGATATGACCTTCGATCGAAAAAATTTAACCAATGAGCAACTGTTGCTGTTTTACCGGCAGTTGTTATGGCCTCGAATGATTGAGGAAAAAATGTTGGTTTTACTTCGACAGGGTAAAATATCTAAATGGTTTAGTGGTATTGGGCAAGAAGCGATTTCGGTAGGTGCTACACTAGCACTCGAAAAAGACGAATGGGTTATGCCCTTGCACCGAAATCTAGGGGTGTTTACATCTAGAGAAATGCCCTTGCATAAATTGTTTTTACAGTGGCAGGGTACACAACAAGGATATAGCAAGGCCAGAGAAAGAAGTTTTCATTTTGGTAGCAGTGCTCATCACATCTGTGGGATGATTTCTCACTTGGGTCCTCAGCTTGCTGTAGCAGATGGCGCTGCCCTCGCTTATCAATTAGCGAAAAAAGAAAAAGTAGCCTTGGCGTTTTCGGGAGATGGCGGAACTAGTGAGGGAGATTTTCATGAAGCGCTCAATGTAGCAGCAGTTTGGAATTTGCCAGTCATTTTTATTATCGAAAATAATGGCTATGGGCTGAGCACTCCAGTGAATGAACAATACCGATGTGAGAGTTTGGTCGACAAAGCAAAAGGATATGGGATGGAAGGAGTGCAGATTGATGGTAATAATATTCTTACTGTTTATGATACGGTAAAAGGGGTTCGTGACTATTGTATTCAACACCAAAAACCTTATTTGATTGAATGCATGACCTTTCGGATGCGTGGACATGAAGAGGCCAGTGGCACAAAATATGTACCAACTGCATTATTTGCCGAATGGGAACAAAAAGACCCTATAAAAAATTATGAGCGTTATCTGATTGAGCAAGGAGTACTGACAGCTTTTGATGTGGCAGATATTCGCAATGAATTCAAACAAAAAATTGAAGAGGAATTAGCAATCGGTCTTCATCCACAACCGGTGGTGGCAACAGTTGACCAGGAGTTAAGTGATGTTTATGCACCACGGCAGGATACGCTTTCTGTACTAACCGATGATGATCAAGGCAGAGAACTTCGTTTTATTGATGCAATCAGTGAGGCATTGCGACAACAATTAGAGCGAGATCCGAAATTGATTTTAATGGGTCAGGACATTGCAGAATATGGAGGGGCATTTAAAATCACCGAAGGGTTTGTACAGCAATTTGGGCGCGAACGTATTCGCAATACGCCGCTTTGTGAAAGTGCCATTTTGGGCACGGCACTGGGTTTGTCACTTGAAGGCTATGCGGCAATGGTTGAAATGCAGTTTGCTGATTTTGTATCGGTAGGACTCAATCAGATTGTAAATAATTTAGCGAAGATTCATTATCGCTGGGGACAAACGGCTAAAGTAGTTGTTCGAATGCCAACGGGTGCGGGTGTTGGAGCTGGTCCCTTTCATTCACAAAGCAATGAAGCATGGTTTACGCATATTCCTGGATTAAAAGTGGTGTACCCTTCTACCCCGCTTGATGCAAAAGGACTTTTATTGGCATCGCTCAATGATCCAAATCCAGTTTTATATTTTGAACACAAAGCTCTCTATCGAAGTAGTACGGGTCTTGTACCTGAAACCTACTACGAGATTGAAATAGGAAAAGCAAAACAGCTAACGGATGGTGAAGAGTTGGCGATCATTACGTATGGGGCAGGTGTTCATTGGGCACAAGAATACCTGATTGCTCATCCAGAACTATCTATTGCAATTTTGGACTTGCGCACCTTACTTCCACTTGATTATGATGCCATAAAAAAAGTGGTACGTGAAACCGGAAGAGTATTGATCTTACACGAAGACACTTTGACGGGTGGTATAGGAGGAGAAATAGCTGCGTGGATTGCAGAACATTGTTTTGAGTGGCTTGATGCACCCGTCGTACGCTGTGCTTCTTTGGACACACCTGTCCCATTCAATATGGTATTAGAACAGCAATTCTTAGCAAAATCCCGATTAGGAGAAGCGATTCAAAAGTTGTTGGCGTATTGATTAGTCATTGATTGCCTGGTACACCATTGCTCTGAATTTTTCTACCATTTCTCCTTTACTTGTATTTTGTAACTGACGATAGAAGAGATAAACCATTTTTTCTTTTGGATCAACCCAATACGAAGTTGCAAAAGCGCCACCCCATGCAAACGTGCCTACATTAGCAGGGGTACGACCTTCACTTTTTGCCATGATTACAGAAAAGCCTAATCCAAATTTATCCTGACCACCTCCATAACTAACCTCGCCAATCTGATTCGTAGTCATCATATCAACCGTTCTTCTGCTTAAAATTCTTTTTCCGTTATAGAGGCCACCATTCAGTAGCATTTGTAAAAAAATACCATAGTCTCCAATTGTAGAGGAAAGTCCTGCTCCACCAGAAAAGTAGGTACTTGCTTGTAATGGGTATTCAGGGGTGATTGAACGTCCATTAAGCATATTACCTGGTGATTTTTCTAATTTTCCGTTGGGGAGTTCGCGATATAGTTTTACCAATCGGCTTGCTTTGGCAGCAGGGATTGTAAAATAGGTGTCTTGCATACCGAGTGGTTCAAAAATTCTTTCTTTAAAGAATTGGTCCAAGGTTTTTCCACTAATCACTTCAACTAAGCAGCCCAATAAATCGGTATTTAATCCATAAGTCCAACGCTCGCCTGGTTGATGCATGAGTGGTAGTTTGGCAAGTCGATTCATGGCACTTAACAGATCATCTCCAACTACTCCGATTCCGGCCGTTAAATTAGATTTAGCGTAAATGGCATTTGCTTCTTTTGATCCAATTTGTGCGTAGCCTAATCCAGACGTATGCGTGAGAAGTTGACGAATGGTGATATCTGTTTTTGCGGGCACGGTTGTGAACGAAGTATCGGCTTCATTAAAGCTGGCAAGTACTTGTTGTTTCCGAAAAGCTGGAATATATTTTGATACAGGATCATCTAACAACAACTTCCCTTCTTCAAATAAAATCATAATTGCGACACTGGTAATTGCTTTTGTTTGTGAGGCAATACGAAAAATGTCATCTTTTTTTAAGGGAACTTTTGCCTCCAGGTCATTATAACCAACCGCTTTATGATATACTACTTTTCCATTACGAATAATTAGTGCAGTGGCTCCTTGCATCCATCCTTTTTCTACCCATTCATTAAGTCTTGTGTCTATAACTTTTAATCGATCTTGAGAAAACCCAGCTGTAAGTGGTGTGGAGTTCCATTCAATTTTTTGCGCTTGCAGCACACTCACGCATAGCGTTACTTGTAATAGTGCAAGCAATCCAAGGCGAATGAATTGTTTCATAGAGTTATAATTTTAATTTTCCAGGGCCATAGAGAATTTTTCCAGCACGGGTGCCAATATGCTTTTGATTGTCCACCGTGATTTTACCATTTACAATGACATAGTGCATACCTACAGAATAGGCATGAGGCTTATCGAATGTTGAAATGTCAAGAACTTCATTTTCATCAAACACTAATACGTCCGCTGCATATCCAACTTGAAGTAATCCTCTGTCATGTAATTGAAATTTTTGCGCAGGCAGTGAGGTCATTCTGCGAATCGCTTCTTCGAGACTTAGTACATTTTTTTCGCGAACATAGCGTCCTAGTACACGCGCATTTGTTCCATACCCGCGAGGATGCGGTACTCCTGAATTAAAAGCACGAATACCCGCATCACTTGCAATCATATTGAAGGGGTAACGCATTATTCTTGTTACATCCTCTTCGCCCATCCCATGAAATACTGCACTGGCTCCTCCCCGACTCACGATATCCATTACCACAGAAGCTTCGTCTTTTATGCGATGTTTATTTCCCAACATGAGATTAATCTGCTCAATACTTTTTCCATTGTACGAACTGTCTGGACCAAAAGAAGCAACCACTGCATAACTGAGATGCTTTAGTCCTCTCTTTTTTAATCTTGTTTGAATGGATGTTGTAACCTGTTTTCTTATTTCAGGTCTCGCAAGTCTTGCCTTAATCGAGTCTTGACCATCTGCTAGCAATTCATCGGGAATTAACGTGTTAATTGAGGTGCTACTCGCGGTGTAAGGATATTGATCAATGGTAACATCCATTCCTGCCTTACGCGCTTTTTCTACCATTGCGATTGTGGTTTTACTACGACCCCAATTTTGTTGACCACTTAGTTTAAAGTGTGAAAGCTGAACAGGAATTCCCGCTTCTCTACCAATCGTGAGTGCCTCCTCTATAGCTTGTGTTACACTGTCTCCTTCGTCACGCATGTGTGTGGCGTAAACCCCACCAAACGCAGCAGCCTTTTTGGCTAATCTAATAATTTCTGGTGTTTTACTGAACGTGCCCGGTATATAAATAAGACCTGTGCTTAATCCTACGGCTCCGTCGCGCATTGCCTTTTCCACCAACGTTTCCATGCGCAACTGTTCTTCATCTGTTGCATCGCGATTCGCTCGGCCCATCACAGCTCTACGTATATCATTGTGTCCGATCAGCATGGCAACATTGATGGATAATCGAAGAGAGTCAATAAATTCAAAATATTTTTTTGCATCCACTTGTGACAAACCACAGTTACCCGTGATACAAGTAGTGACTCCATCGTAAATAAAACTCTTTGCTTCAGGATCTTTTTTTTCATCTCCTTCAATGTGTGTGTGCACATCAATAAATCCGGGGGCTACAATTTTATCTTTTGCGTCAATCACCTGAAGAGGAGCCCAACTATTCTCCCATTTTTGAGCTGAGGGTTGACGAATAACAGCAACTATTTTTCCTTGATTGACAATGAGCGCACCACGATACCAGCTATTGCCGGTTCCGTCAATGATTTTTCCATTGGTAATAACAAGATCGCAGGTCTTTGGTGTTTGTGCCAATAAAAATCCTGGTAACAGAAGTAATGTAAGCAAGCTTTTCATGTTGAAAAGATACTAATTTGAAAAAGATAAAATCAAAAGAAAATTATTGTTCTATAGGCTCTTCTTGCCATGTAAACGGGGGAAGGCCTTTTTTGAAGCGATATAAACTTTGTTTGATATATAAGCGAAATTCATAATCACCGGCCAGCTTTGTAAATAGGTAAGAAGGTCTGAATGTTTGCATGAATCGCTCTAGTTCGGCACCATCCAATAATGTTAAACGACGAACTAATGCTTTGTTGAAACGGTAGTCGATATATTTTTCCTGCTCTTCTAATAGTAATCGTTGTTGAAAGCCTAACATACTTTTATTTCGTCGAAAACGAAACATATTGATGAGTTCATCTAAGTCGAGGCCTACGCCAGCGCCGTATTGTGGAGTGACAATTTTCAAGCCGGGCCGTTGGTAATTAAAAACCTTTGCATAGTCCTGTCTGTTTCGAATAGAGTCTAGCTTATAATTACGCGGAAATATTTTTACTTCTCGCAAAACCGGAATACTAACTTGAAGGGAAATATCAAATTGCATGGGATTTACAATCTTGATTACTGGAAATTTTACAGTGGGTTTGTTGAGATAGCTGAACCAGATGGAGTCTCGGTCGGTAACTCTTATTTCATAATAACCATCTGCATTGGTAATTGTACCGGCTCCTGCACTAGAGAGAACACTAACGGCCTCTAATGGATAATTGCGGGAACTATCATACACCACTCCCTTGATCAAATACGACTGTGCCAATACCGGTGAAACAAAAAACCACACCACTAAAAAGACAATTATATTTTTCAAGGAAAGATTCATGTAGTAATCACTTGCTCAACGACACGGGGAAAATGTTGGTGTTCTAATGCATGAATTCTTGTGGCAAGGTTTTGGGGCGTATCATTGGGCAATACAGGACACTCTGCCTGAAAAATAATTGCACCATGATCGTAGTGTTCATCTACAAAATGGATGGTGATTCCACTACTGGTTTCTCCAGCTTGTATCACTGCAGTATGTACGGCATTGCCATACATCCCCTTGCCTCCATATTTTGGAAGCAGCGCTGGATGAATATTGATGATTCTTTTTTCCCAACCCTTCAATAACGTAGTTGGAATTTTCCATAAAAAGCCTGCCAAAATAATCCAATCAATTTGGTGGGCTTCTAACTGTGGCACATAACCATCACCCTTAAAAAAAGCTTCACGTTCTATCACCAACGTTGGTACTTTATGTCGATTTGCAATTTGTAATACACCTGCATCGGGTTTGTTGGAAACAATCAATGCGATTTTAATGTCCACGGAATCTTTAAAATACGCTAGTATTTTTTCTGCATTACTGCCGGTGCCTGAAGCAAAAATGGCGATGCGTTTCATCGTACAAAGATGGTCAATGCAAACGGAACCTGTGAGTACTGTTAACGTAAAAAACCCATTTTAGATCCCAGTTTGCTGATATAGGATTTAAAAAAACGAAATTGTCCAAATGGAATACTGATTACGAGTACCATCAATGGCCAAAGAAGCGTGACTAACAAAATGTAAAGAGTAGCCCAAAGCCAATCCTGTTGTAACGAAAAGCCATTCATGATTTTTTTTGCCGCCCATCCTGTTGCGCTTCCTCCGCACGCGAACGTGCAAAGAATCAGCGTCAATTGAAAAGGACCAACCTTCCACTTCTCTCTTAGTTTCTTAAACATATTTTCTGGAGCCGCAAAGGTCACCGAAAAATGGTGTTCAACCTAGTTTTTAACACTCCAAAGGCGCCGAAAGCTCAAAAATTGACTGTTCAATGACAGGACGATTTTGTTCCACACTTTTTATCTCCAAACTCCTTGACTTGCAACAGATTTGGGCAATAAAAAATTTTTATTTTCCTTATGTTTTAAAGATTGCAATACGTAATTTTGCGCGCGAGAAGTGTAATTTTTCCACATTTCAGCTTAACTGCGTGTATGATGTCTACTAAACATGTCTCACAACGTATCACCGTTCTACTTTTTACGCTATTAATTTTCTCTGTTACCACTGTGTTTGCACAGGATCCTGCGGCAGGGAAAACTGTGTTCATGAGTAAATGTGCCTCTTGTCACAATGTGCTCAAAAAAGGAACCGGTCCTGCATTGGCAGGATTAGAGGAGCGTCACAAATGGGCGGATCACAAAGAGCTATTGTCCTGGATCAACAACCCAGCTGCGTATATGGCAAAAGATGCCTATACACAGGGCCTGAAGGCTGAGTATGGATCAATGATGACTGCGTTTCCTGATGTTACCCTTCAGGATGTTGATAACATTGTTGCCTATGTAAATGAGGCAGCAAAACCAGCTGCCGCTCCGGCTGCTGCTGCGGGAGAGCCTGCGCAGGAAGAAGGTGGTAACACTATTTTCTACGGGGTCATCTCCTTGATTCTAGCTTTAATTGCGCTCATTTTGATGCAAGTCAATAGCAGTTTAAAGAAATTGTCAGACGATGCAGAGGGCGTAAAACTACCAGAAAACATTCCTTTCTGGAAAAACAAGACATATATCACATTGATTTCCATTGGTTTATTTGTTTTTGGCGGTTACATGGTTGCAAAGGGAGCTATTGGATTAGGTCGCCAGAAAGAGTACCAGCCCGAACAACCTATTTATTATTCTCATAAAGTACACGCAGGAATTAATCAGATCAATTGCTTGTATTGTCACGGAAGTGCAGAACAAAGCAAGCACGCTGCCATCCCCTCGGTTAATACTTGTATGAATTGCCATAAGGCCATTCAAGCGTATGAGAAGGGGCCAAAACTATTTGACGCAGACGGAAATGAGATAGATGGAACTGCCGAGATTCAAAAGTTATATAAATATGCAGGGTTTAATCCCGATCAACCCAACAAGTGGGATCCCTCTAGTGCAAAGCCAATCGAATGGGTTAAAATTCACAATCTTCCTGACCACGTTTATTTCAGTCATGCCCAACACGTAAATGCCGGAAAGGTGCAGTGCCAAAGCTGCCATGGTGCA
>JACCDU010166155.1_pt1 | contig 24605 bp, 16 predicted proteins | sample 7446081 | NCBI WGS metagenome assembly JACCDU01 (sample SAMN15323447, study PRJNA562643) | freshwater metagenome | isolation source: river surface water | place: USA:Blue River Watershed | collected 2017-08-17
TCGTATGCAAAGTGTTGAACATTGGACCGGTCACATTCCAATGAAAGTTATGGGTGGTGAGGTAAAGGGTATAGGTATCCGCTAACAACTTAGACAAACCCTGTGCGATCTCTTTGCGTTGTTTATCACTGATTCCAATATCGATTTTTTGCGGTTTGGTCGCCATGATGGACTCCTGGACAAATGGAAAATTATGTATGTTTCAATTAAATATTGTATAGCGGATTTATTTCGTAATTTTGTATATTGATAACTTGATTTCAAATATTGAAATTTTTTTCCTTTAGTTCTTCACAGGTTCCATCAAGGCCAGGAAATAATGCTCCTGCAGTAATACCCATATATGCTAATTCATTCATGACCTTGATACGGTCGCTGACTGGCAAATCTATTGCAGAAAGATATTTTTTTCCTCTAAATTTTTCTTGTAAAAATATATACTTTTCAATATCAACTAAGTTTGAAAGAAAAGAAATTGCCTGCTGTGGAATCATTCTGCTGTTCTCAATAGCAAAAAGATGTAAACGAGCAAAATTTGGTTTCACGCTCACCATATTCACCGACTGATCTTTTATATCCTTATCCCAACTATGTACATCAAAGAGAAATATCCTAACTTTTTTGTCTACCGAAGTATTTTTTTGGGATTCCTCTTTTAATATTCTTCTGTATGCGAAGTATGCAGCCACATAGGGAGATTCAGACCAATCTAGTAGTGTTGTAGGATAACCGTGATGTTGTAATAAATTAAAAAAAGCACCATTCTGATTATTATCAGCCAAATCAAAAAAGTGCCTAGTTTGGGATGTAAGACTTTCATGCAATTCATTAATATCTTCGAGTCTATATCTCATCAAATTTAAGCGACCGTTACGATGAAACGAGGTGATTAGTTTCCGAGGTTTTTCTTGTCCTCTATAAATAAATTTTTTAGGCTTAAGTTCTAAAACTTCTCTCTTAAATTCACTCCAATCTAAATCTTTAGCTTCTAAAACTGAGGGGGACTCAATGCTACTTTTCTCTAATTGACAACTAAAACTTATCTCTTCGCAAACCGATAAATCTAGTATCAATTTTTCATCATCGAACTTTGCAGATAATTTTGCAGATCTTGGAAGTGTTATTTTTGGCTTACCCCAATTTTCATATGTGGTGTTTACTTTGTTCCACTCATCAAATTCACTATTTATAGGATTTACTAATTTAAGCTCTGAATTCTGAATAAAATCTTTTAATGGTTTGGATTTGCAAAAAGATAATCCATACCCAGCAGAATCATTATTTAAGTAATTGAAATATATATTTATTTTATATTTATCATCTTCCTCTACGATGTTAACAAAAATGATTCCTTTGCGTTGGAATTTTCCATTCCATTCCCCTATCCATTGACCCTCCATTTTTACTCTCTCCTCAATGAATTTGATTTACCAAACAAATGATGACTATGATCTATATACAAAACTAAAACAAAACCACCAAAATCCAAATGAATTTCAAAGAAAAAACTACCAAACGAAGATAGGAAACAGAAAAGAAAAAGCCCCGCAATTGCGGGGCTTTAATTTGAACTACTGATGCGTTAAGCATTTGGTAATTCGTGGCGGAGTGGACGGGACTCGAACCCGCGACCCCCGGCGTGACAGGCCGGTATTCTAACCAACTGAACTACCACTCCAAAATGTCTTTAGCACACTATAAATAATGTACTAATCAAACAAACGGTGTTGAATCGGATGGTGGGTGATGACGGGGTCGAACCGCCGACATTCGCCTTGTAAGGGCGACGCTCTACCAACTGAGCTAATCACCCATCGCGACCAACAAAGCCCGCTAGTTTACAGCATCTTTCAGTGCTTTACCAGCTCTAAATTTTGGAGAGTTAGCAGCTTTAATTTTGATAGTTGCGCCAGTGCGTGGGTTACGACCGTTACGAGCAGCGCGTTTGCCTACGTAGAATGTACCGAAACCAATCAATGTTACCAAGTCACCCTTTTTCAATGCTTTGCCGATTGCGCCTGTTGTTGCATCTAATGCACGGCCTGCTGCTGCTTTAGAAATACCGGCGGCTTTAGCAATTTGATCGATTAATTCTGATTTGTTCACTTGAATCCCCTTTCGATGTTATGTTTATTGCAGTCAATCGACTGCAGTAGTCTTTATATCAAGCCCCAAAAGCCTGTGTCAAGGCCTAAACCTAAGAAATATGCGTATTCCAGCCATTTTTTAGTGTTTTGTGATGGCGGATATTTCGGTCACTTGGTTTTCTTGGATCGCTTCTTTCACAGGCAAATCGTCTGGGAATGCTTCCGGCATTTTTTCTAGCGCGAATTTTAAAACCTCATCTATCCATTTAACCGGATGAATTTCAAGGTTATTTTTCACGTTGTCTGGAATCTCCGCCAGATCCTTGAGGTTTTGATCAGGGATCAAGACCGTCTTGATGCCACCGCGGTGTGCTGCAAGTAGCTTCTCTTTTAGGCCGCCAATCGGCAATACTTCGCCACGCAAAGTAATTTCACCTGTCATGGCAACATCAGCACGAACTGGGATGTTTGTCAGCACAGAAACGATGGCAGTGGTGATACCAATACCGGCACTTGGACCATCTTTGGGCGTTGCCCCTTCTGGGAAGTGGATATGGATATCATTCTTTTCATAGAAATCCGCGGCAATCCCAAAGCGTTTGGCACGAGTACGTACCACACTCATGGCGGCTTGGATAGACTCTTGCATCACTTCACCTAATTTACCGGTGGTGATGGTTTTGCCTTTACCCGGCATCACTACGGACTCGATAGTGAGCAAATCACCACCGACTTGGGTCCACGCCAAACCAGTCACCTGACCGACTTGGTTCTCTTTTGCTGCCAAACCGATATCGAATACCTTAACACCTAGATATTCTTCTAGATGCTCAGGCTGCACGACAATCTTCTCAAAGGGTGCAGTACCCTTTTTCTGCGTCAGTATCTTTTTGACTACCTTACGGCAGATCTTGGATATCTCACGGTCTAGATTACGCACACCCGCTTCGCGCGTGTAGAACTGGATGATTTCTTTGACGGTACCCTCAGTAATCTCCATTTCGTAATCTTTGATACCGTGCGCTTTAAATTGCTTGGGTACTAGATAACGCATCGCAATATTCAACTTTTCATCTTCGGTGTAGCCCGCCAGACGAATCACTTCCATTCTGTCCAATAGGGCATCAGGAATGTTTAATGAGTTAGAAGTTGCAACGAACATCACATCGGATAAGTCATATTCGACTTCAACATAGTGATCGGCAAATGTGTGGTTTTGCTCTGGGTCTAACACCTCTAGCAAAGCGGAGGCTGGATCACCACGGAAGTCTTGTCCCATCTTGTCGATCTCATCTAACAAGAACAATGGATTTTTGACGCCGACTTTGTTCATGCTTTGCAAAACCTTACCAGGCATAGAGCCAATATAGGTACGGCGGTGACCACGGATTTCAGACTCATCACGCACGCCACCCAAAGCAACACGCACAAACTTGCGGTTAATCGCTTTGGCGATACTTTGACCCAAGGATGTCTTACCAACCCCAGGTGGCCCTACCAAGCACAGAATAGGCGATTTAAGCTTATCTACGCGTTGTTGTACGGCTAGGTATTCCACGATACGTTCTTTGACCTTTTCAAGGCCGTAATGGTCTTCGTCAAGGATACGTTGTGCGTATTCCAAATCTTTGTTGATCTTGGTTTTCTTTTTCCAAGGCAAACCAACCAGTGTCTCGATATAGTTACGCACCACGCTGGCCTCAGCGGACATAGGCGACATCATGCGCAGCTTTTTCAGCTCGGCATTGGCCTTCTCAAACGCCTCTTTAGGCATCTTGGCCTCATGGATGCGCTTGGCAAGCTCGTCTAAATCAGCAGACTCGTCTTGCTCGCCCAATTCTTTTTGAATGGCTTTTACTTGTTCGTTCAAATAGTACTCGCGCTGACTCTTTTCCATTTGGCGCTTCACGCGGCCACGGATACGCTTTTCTACTTGCAGGATATCAATCTCGGCTTCTAGTTTGCCCAATAGGTGCTCGAGGCGTTCAGTCACGCTGAACATTTCGAGTATGACCTGCTTGTCTTCTAACTTGAGCGTGAGGTGCGCTGCGATGGTGTCTGCCAAACGGCTAGGATCATCAACGCTGGCTAAAGTCGTGAGAATCTCTGGTGGAATCTTTTTGTTCAATTTGACGTATTGGTCAAACTGGGTAAACACCGCACGCATCAGGGCTTGGACTTCATTGCCCTCGTGGTCGGCATCAGCAATCAACTCTGGTCTTGCAGAGAAACAATCAGCCGTATCTATAAAATCGGTCACTTTGGCACGTTGCACGCCCTCAACCAGCACTTTGACGGTACCGTCAGGCAGTTTGAGTTTTTGCAAGATATTGGCCACGGTGCCCATTTCATATAAATCTTTGAAGCTGGGTTCATCTTCATTCGGTGATTTTTGCGCTACCAAAAATATCTGTTTCTCGCCTTCGGATGCTAAATCCAAAGCCTTGATGGAGCGCGATCTACCCACAAACAAAGGAATAACCATGTGCGGATACAGCACCACGTCGCGCAAAGGCAACAGCGGAATCTGTCCGTTTTCAGGTGTAAAAGCAGGTAGTGTAGTCTCTGACATAGAAGCCTCATTAAAAACGCGTGTCCGAACGGACACAAAATAATCACTAATCAGATGATGGGGACGAACTGAATTGATTCAAGTAGACCCTGAAAAAAAACTTCAGTGCGTCTACTGAATTAAATAATAAATCGCGGAGTTTAGCTAGCAGAATCTGCTGTTTTTGCTGCGTCTTGATAAATCAGGATAGGTTGCCCACCACTTTGAATCACACCCTCGTCCACCACCACTTTGTGCAGATGGGGCATATTAGGCAATTCGTACATAATTTCTAACAGCGCATGTTCCATAATAGAACGCAGGCCACGTGCACCGGTTTTTCTCTCTAGCGCTTTATGGGCAATCATCTTAAGTGCGGCTGGACGGAACTCTAGTTCAACGCCTTCCATATCAAACAGCTTGGCAAATTGTTTGGTTAAAGCGTTCTTTGGCTCTACCAAAATAGACATCAAGGCCGTTTCGTCTAGCGACTCTAGCGTGGCGATGGCAGGTAAACGACCAACGAACTCAGGAATCAAGCCAAACTTGATTAAATCTTCCGGCTCAACATCACGGAATAATTCGCCAATGGCACGGGTATCTTCCTTGCTCTTCACTTCGGCACCAAAACCCATGCCGCCCTTTTCTGAGCGCTGACGGATAATCTTGTCTAGGCCATCAAATGCGCCACCACAAATAAACAGAATATTGGTGGTATCGAGTTGAACGAATTCTTGATTGGGGTGCTTGCGACCGCCTTGTGGAGGCACAGACGCTACAGTACCCTCGATTAATTTTAGCAAGGCTTGTTGTACACCTTCACCGGATACGTCACGGGTAATCGATGGATTGTCTGATTTGCGCGAAATCTTGTCGATTTCATCGATATACACGATGCCACGCTGCGCTTTCTCGACTTCGTAATCACATTTCTGCAAAAGCTTTTGCATAATGTTTTCAACGTCTTCACCCACATAACCAGCTTCGGTGAGGGTCGTGGCGTCAGCCATTACAAAGGGAACATCGAGCAATCTTGCCAACGTTTGTGCCAATAAAGTTTTACCTGAGCCAGTGGGGCCTATCAGCAGAATATTACTCTTGGTGATTTCGACCTCGTCACTACCACCCTTCTGATCTAGGCGTTTGTAATGGTTATACACCGCGACAGATAAGCTTTTTTTAGCACGTTCTTGACCGACTACATATTGGTCTAAGATGGCACAGATTTCTTTTGGGGTCGGCAGTTTCTTGCTGTCAGCAGAGATTGGGTCTTTGGTGTTGGCTTCTTCGCGAATAATGTCGTTACACAAATCCACACATTCGTCGCAGATATATACAGATGGGCCGGCGATTAATTTATGCACTTCATGTTGGCTTTTGCCGCAGAAGGAGCAGTACATCATTTTTTCATCAGCTGTATTTTTCGCCATGCTTAATATTCCCTTAGCGGTGACTAGGCCTCACTGCGGCTGGTAATGACTTTGTCTATCATGCCATAAGCAACAGATTGTTCTGCACTCATAAAATTATCACGCTCGGTATCACGGTCAATTTCTTCAGAAGTACGACCGGTATGATGCGCCAAAATATCATTCAATTTGCCACGCAAATACAAAATCTCTTTGGCATGAATTTCGATATCGGTGGACTGACCTTGGAATCCACCAGATGGTTGGTGAATCATGATACGAGAATTTGGCAAACTAAAGCGTTTGCCTTTTGCACCCGCAGCCAAAAGGAATGCACCCATACTAGCGGCTTGACCGATACACAGGGTACTGACGTCTGGCTTGATAAATTGCATGGTGTCGTAGATTGACATCCCCGCAGTCACTGAACCACCAGGGGAGTTAATGTATAGATAAATATCTTTGTCTGGATTTTCGGCCTCAAGGAACAGCATTTGCGCCACTACCAAATTGGCTGACATATCATTCACCGGACCTACCAAGAAAATAACGCGTTCTTTGAGTAGGCGTGAATAAATATCATAGGCACGTTCACCGCGACCACTCTGCTCAATCACCATCGGCACATAGCCGAGATTCTTGGTTTCCAATGCGGACATACGAACTCCTTTAAAGGTTTTGCGCTGGATTAAGCGCTAGGGCCACGCATGAATTCGTCAAAGTCTACCTTTTGATCGGACACTTTGGCGGACTGCAACACCCAGTCAATCACATTTTCTTCTGTGGCTAAAGCAGTTGGCTCTTCTAAACGCTTAGGATCAGCATAGTACCAAGTCAGCACTTCTGCTGGATCTTGATAGCCTTGCGCAAAGATTTCTACCATGGCTTTAATTTGCTCTGGCTTCGCGTGTAGGCTGTTTTTGTGCACTAGCTCGGACAATACCAAACGTAATGTTACGGTCTGTTTTGCTTGTGGCTCAAATACAGATGGCCCAAGATTCACTGTGCTTGGATCTACGCCACGACGTTGTAGATTTTGCGCGGCGATTTGCAACAGACGTTGTGTTTCGGATTGCAACAATGCCTTAGGCAATTCGAATTTAGCATTTTCCACCAAGGCATTAAATACTTGGTCTTTCAATTTGGCGCGAACTCGACGGTCAACTTCTTGTTGCAAGCTAGCCTTGATTTCTTCTTTCATTTTCTTAACATCGCCATCTTCAACGCCTAGGGCTTTGGCAAAATCTGCATCCACTTTAGGCAATTGCAATTCAGCGACTTCTTTTACCTTGACATCATAAGTCACGGTTTTACCAGCCAATTCTTCTACTTGGTGGTCTTTTTTGTATTTGATTTTAAAGCTTTTCTCTGCTGCGGCTTGAACGCCCACTAAGTTTTCATCAAACTCTGGCACACGACCACCTTCGCCCAATACCAAATCTATGGTTTGCTCGCCTGTGCTTTCAACTTCTTTGCCATCCATTGAGGCGCTGAGAGACAGGGTGACTTTGTCAGTTAACTTGGCTGCACGCTTTACTGGTGCATATGTGCCGCGTTGCTTTTGTAAGACTTCAATGGTTTTATCAATGTCTGCGGCTTTGAGCTCTAGCACTGGACGTTCGATTTTTAATTTCTTGATATCACCCATTTCAACGTCTGGGAATACTTCAAAAGTAGCGACATATTCGAATTTGCCATCAGCCTCGTTAAAAGGCTTGTGCTCAATATTTGGGAAACCAGCCACACGCAATTTATTTTGATCAACAGATTCACCGAAAGTGCGTTCAATTGCGCTCGCCAACGCTTCATCGCGTACTTGTGCGCCATATTGTTGTTCAACAATCTTGAGCGGCACTTTGCCAGGACGGAAGCCGGGCAACTTTGCGGTGCGTGTCAATTGCTGAATACGCTGATGGATTTCATCTTCGATTGGTTTCATCGGCACGGTCACTGTCATGCGACGTTCTAATTTGCTGATGACTTCAACGTTTGCTGCCATGTTGTTTCCTTAATAATTTTGCCTATTGGCGATCAATATATATGTTAATAATTAAACGATGGTGCGAAAGGAGAGACTCGAACTCTCACGCCTCGCGGCGCTGGAACCTAAATCCAGTGCGTCTACCAATTCCGCCACTTTCGCATCGTCAGGGGACAGCGCCCCATGAAAAGCACGGCATTATAGCCCAAGCCAACACTAACTAAAAGCGTCCTCATCATGTTGTTGGCATTCGATGTTCAAATTTGTTCATTCTGATGCCGAACTTGCGCTAAAAATGATGCGAAATGTTGCCGTAATCAAAGGCCAACAGGTAATATCCCGAACTTATGATTTTTTTACGCGCCACATTGACTCTCAAAAAAGCCAGCCAGTTATTTCAACGAGGCTGCGCATGGCTTATCTTGGTGCTATCCGTCATGACGCTCAGCGCATGTCAGTTTTTACCTTATCAAGCCAAGCCGATACAGCCAGAGACCAATACCACCGAGTTTCGTGCACGCAACCCAAATTCGCCACAGTTTAGCAATTACTTACAATCCATCGGTGTTAGTCCATCACAGTGGCCAATTCGTTCCTGGGATAGAGACTTATTAAGCTATTGCGCTTTGTTTTATCACCCAGACTTGGATGTAGCCCGCGCCCAGTGGAAAGCAGCGCAAGCGGCTCAGATTACCGCGGGACAAAAACCAGAAATTGGGGCAGGTGGACGTGTCGAAAATCACAGCAATAACAGCAATATGACTCCCTGGACCTATGGTATGGGGATAGATATCTATGTGATTACCGCAGGCAAAATTGAAATTCGAATTGATCGCGCAGCCAGCTTAAGCGAAGCAGCCAAAATTAATATTGCTCAAACCGCATGGCAAGTCCGAACCAGAGCCATCCGAAGCTTGCTTCAATATCAATACAACCAGCAACTAATTGCTTTATTGAAACAAGAGCTATCTCTCAGACAAGAGATAGTGGAAATGTTGCAAAAGCGCTTAGACGCGGGCATAGCCTCTAATGTCGATTTAAATAACGCCCGTATCTTTATGCAAAAGACCGAGCAAGCCTATGTGACTGAGTTAGGGCGGCAACCTGCCCTTCTCGCTGCTTTGGCAAATGATATAGGCTTGAGCGTAGACACCCTCAAGCAAATGCAACTGCCCAGCCTGTGGCAAGAAGAAGTGACAGATGTCCCCCAGCAGGATGATAAAAGCCTGCAGACCTATGCCCTGCAAAATCGTCTAGATATTCGTGCCGCACTGGCTCGCTATGAAGCTGCTGAATCTGGATTACGCTTAGAGATAGCCAAACAATATCCGGATTTTGTGTTGAGTCCTAGCTATGTGTTTGATCAGAACGACAGAATTTGGTCGCTAGGGATTAATAGTCTGTTAACCCTAGTCAATCGTAATCGCGGGCTTATCGCCGAGGCGAATGCGCTGCGTGATGTTGAAGCCACCCAGTTTTTTGCCTTGCAGACGCGCGTCATCCGGCAAATTGAAATGCAACAAGCCACAGTCAGCAGCGTAAAAGAGAATCTTAAGCGTGCTGACGAGGTATTAACTGTTCAATCGCAACGGTTTAACCAAACCCAACAGCAATTCGATACTGGGGTCGCAGATCGTTTGGAATTAACCGGCGGAAAATTAGAAATCTTGATTGCGCAACAAAACAGACTCAATTTAAGCTATCAATTACAACAAGCAGTGATTGAGCTTGAGGATGGCCTACAACGTCCTTTAGATGGCGTTTTTAAGCTGCCCAATTCATTGCAAAACAAAGTTAGCGAACAAAGGTAGTCAGCTATGACAGAAAATACCAAACGAATTATTCTTTTCCAATTCATCATTATTATCGTGTTGTTTTGGCTTATCGTGTTCTATGGCAAAGATGAATACGATCAACTTAGCCTAGCGCATGAAGATGACATCGAAACGGTCAACCGAGTCAAACTTGAGCATGGCGCGACCGTGGTCGTGGTCAGTCCAGAGGCACAGCAACAAAGTGAAATTCATACCGATAAACTAAGTGGCAGCGAACATCAACAAACACTCAATGTATTGGGCAGTGTTCTCAATATTGATTTGTTGATTGAAATGCGTACGCGCTACCTCAACGCCAAGGCGAATGCGAATATCGCCCGGGCAGCACTGCTGAATAGTCAGCAGGAATATCGCCGCATGCAACAGCTCAATCAAGATAATCGTAATGTGTCTGATCAAATCGTGTTGGCAAAAGAAGCTGTCTATAAAGCGGATCAAGCGAAACTGGCTGCAGCAGAGTTAGAAGCCAAAAATCTGCAAGATAATATCCGTCAAAACTGGGGAACGACCCTAGCGAGCATGGCGACCTCCGAGCGAGGCAATCAAATCATGCAGAGTTTGCTGAGTCATCAAACGATGCTGGTGCTGGTGGTGTTTCCTCTTGATATCAAAAAGCCTGCGAATACCGTGAATATTGCGCCTATTGGTGCAGAGGTGCCGCCTATGAAGGCTGACCTATTGGCAGAAGCCCCCATCACCGACCCGACCATGCAAGGTGTGACCTATTATTACACTGCCCCTGCAGACCATCTGAGAGCGGATATGCGCGTCAATGTGCAACTGCCAGAACAGGCTACAAATAACAGCGCTAGCGCCAGCAAAGGCCTGCTTGTTCCAGCCAATGCGGTTGTTTGGTATGGCGGTAAAGCTTGGATATATAAAAAAATCAAAGCGGATAAGTTTATGCGCTTACCCATCAGCACCGATCATCCTGCCACGGGTGGTTGGTTTATCGATGCAGAAAATATCAGCGCAGAGGACGACATTGTGATTAGTGGTGCTCAGTTGCTGTTGTCAGAAGAGTTTAAATATCAAATCAAAAATGAGAATGAGGACTAGCCGCATATGATGTCGGCACTGGTCAGATTCGCCATCCGCTATAGCGGTGTGATTATCGGGTTAGCCACCCTGATGATTATCTATGGCATTTATAGCCTGACGCGCAGTAATTTAGATGTATTCCCAGAGTTCTCCCCTACCCAACTCATCATCCAAACTGAAGCCCCCGGTCTCTCTACTGATTTAGTTGAAAAGCTGGTCAGTCAGCCGATTGAAAACAGCATTTCTGGTACGGTGGGCATTGCCATGATGCGCTCACAATCGATACCCGGTTTGTCGGTAGTGACTGTCATCTTTAAAGAGGGTACCGATGTATATCGCAATCGCCAAGTAGTGGCTGAACGACTCGCTACCCTCGCTGGTCGATTACCAGCGCGAGTCATTCCCAATATCACACCACTCACTTCTGCTGCCAGTACAGTGATGGGCATAGGTTTGACCTCGGATAAGGTAGACCTAAGAGAATTAAGAAGCATCGTTGATTGGGAATTGCGCCCACATTTGATGTCAGTCGAAGGCGTGGCGGACGTCAATGTATTTGGTGGGCAAATCAAACAATTACAAATCCAAATTAAGCCACAACAACTCATTCTATATCGCTTGTCTTTGCAAGAAGTGGTCGATGCGGCTACTCGCGCGACCGGTGTCAGAGGGGCTGGCTTTGTCGAAAACAACAACCAAAGAGTCATACTCAATACCATAGGCCAGGCCTTAACTCCTCAACAGCTAGGCCAAACCACTGTCGCTTATCGCAATGGTCAAAGTATCAAGTTTAATGATATCGCTACCGTCGCCGACGGTGCACAACCCTCCATCAGCTCCTCTTCTATCAATGGCAAAACGGGCATTTATCTCTCTATACAAGGTCAGCTCGGTGCCAATACGTATGGTGTAACCAAATCTTTGGAACAGGCGATTAAGCAAATCAAACCTTCATTGGAAAATCGTCAAATCACTTTGCATGAAGGTCTATTCCGACCAGCTAACTTTATTGATACCGCTATCAATGGGGTTCGAACCGACATTTTGATCGGTTCGGTATTGGTCATCATTGTGTTGTTTTTGTTTTTATTCAATGGACGCACTGCTTTTATCTCCGCCACTGCAATCCCCCTCTCCCTCCTGACCGCTATTGTGGTGCTCAGCTACTTCAAGATTGGCATCAATATTATGGTCTTGGGTGGCTTGGCGATTGCGCTAGGCGAAGTGGTCGATGATGCGATTATTGATACGGAAAATATCTTCCGTCGCTTGAGAGAGAACAAATCTCTAAGCAACCCCTTACCTTTACATGAAGTCGTATTTAATGCGTCGATGGAAGTTCGAAGCTCAGTGGTATATGCCACCATCATCGTGGCTCTGGTCTTTATGCCTTTACTAACCCTGAGCGGGGTGGCTGGAAAATTATTTGCGCCATTGGGCTATGCCTACATTGCCGCCATCTTAGCCTCCTTGGCCGTCGCGCTAACCTTGACTCCAGCACTATGCTATTTGCTTTTAGGTAGGATTAAATTATCCGCAGAAGACCCACCTCTGATCGCATGGATCAAACTTCGCTATACCGACCTATTACATCGTATAGAAAAAGACTATAAGCGTACGATATTGATTGCCATTGCCGTCATCGCTATCGGCTTGGGCTCGCTGCCGTTATTCAAAAGTCAATTTATTCCTAGTCTGCACGAAGGCCACTTCATTATGCATATGACCTTGGTGCCAGGGACTTCTGAGCAAGAGTCTTTGCGTGTAGGCAACCAAGTCTCAAAAGCAATTCGAGAAATTAAAGGGGTAAAAAGTGTGGTGCAGTGGGTGGGTCGCGCACAAAATGGCGCCGATACTTTTGGCACACACTACAGTGAATTTGAAATTGAAATTGGGACATTATCTGGCCCAGAGCAAAATCGGATTTTGAGCGAAATTCGTGAACGGCTGTCAGGGATGCAAGAAAATAAAGACGCTGATGGTGACGGCGAAAAAGCACCCGGATTTGTTGGCATTAATTTCGCCATCAACACCTTCCTGACTGAGCGTATCGAAGAGACTATTTCAGGCTATGCCGCCAGTAATGTCATCAATATTTATGGCAACGACTTAGATGCATTGGACAGAGATGCGCAAGCTGTCGCTGGGGTTGTTTCAAGTGTCGCTGGGGCAAGAGACGTGCTAGTGCAATCTCCTCCTGGCACTCCGCAACTCAGCATACGCTTACGTCATGACAAATTAGCGCAGTGGGGCCTGCAGCCGACCGATGTGTTGGACAACATTCGCGCGGCATATGAGAGTATGCCTGTGACCCCCATCTACGAAAACAATCGTATGTTTTGGCTATCCGTAGTGTTAGAGCCTAATAGCCGACTAGAAATCAATACCATCCGTAAATTACCTTTGTTTAATCGCGAGGGCAGATTGGTGATGTTGGGGGATGTGGCTGACATTAGCCAAGAAAGTGGCCGCTCAAAAATTCTTCATGCAGGGGCAAAACGTATTCAGACCGTCACTGCCAATGTGGTGGGGCGCGATGTAGAAAGCTTCTCTGAGGAGATCAAAGCGCGCCTCAAAAAAGAGGTAAAACTTTCACCGGGCAATTACCTTGCTTTTACCGGAGAGGCAGAAGCACAAAGTCAATCCCGCGAGGACCTCATCGTGCACTCTTTGATTGCCACCGTGGGGATATTCCTGATGCTGTATATCGCTTTTGGTAATCTACGTAATTTGTTGCTGACCTTTATCAATCTGCCGTTTGCGCTGATTGGGGGCGTGTTGGCTGTGATGTTCACAGGCGGCTGGATATCATTAGGCTCATTGGTGGGCTTTGTGACCTTGTTTGGCATCACCTTGCGCAACTCGATTATGTTGGTGTCACATTATCAGCACCTGATTAATTTTGAGGGCAAAACATGGAATGCAGAGACCGCAATCCAAGGCGCATCTGAGCGCTTGCCATCCATCTTGATGACTGCGCTGGTCACCGCCTTGGGCTTGTTGCCACTCGCTGCGGGCAGTGGCCAACCTGGGCGTGAAATTGAAGGTCCTATGGCGATTATTATTGTGGGCGGTTTGGTCACATCCACGGTTCTGAATTTATTGATTCTGCCGACCATCATGTTGCACTTTGGCAAATTTGAAAAAGACCAGTTTGAACAACAGCATAATGCTTAGCGTGATGATTTAAGGGGCAGTCGCCCCGTCATTCCACCCCCTCCTACTTCCGTCATTCCCACCCCACCCCCGTCATTCCCGCGTAGGCGGGAATCCAGTGAATTAAACAAAAACCGCGAAAGCGACATGACGCTTTTTCCCCTCAAAGCAAAATGGATGTTGTACTTCGTGTTTTTTTATTTGGGCTGGATTCCCGCCTTCGCGGGAATTGAACTGCAAGGACTTTCACTGGCCCAATTCCCTGAATTATTTTTTAAAGTCGACCAGATGCAGATTATAATCCAAACAAGAGCATTTGATTGCCTGATGTCTGCGCAAAATCAAAGTAAAACTGCCGTGATGGATTAAAATTCTCGTATACCTCATTGTGAATCGATGTGTTGATGACCATTCCTAGTGATCTGACCCAGCAATATATGGCACATGCTTGTGCGTGTAGTCTGTTTGCCCAGCGTTTAATCGCGGCAGATGCTCTGCTGGCTGAGGATTGCGCACAGTCTTTGCATTTGCCCTATCGTCGCCAGGATATGGAAGATTTTCTTGCACGACAAAATCTTCAAGATGAAGTTGCTCTGAAAAAAGCCTTACGCCTATTGCGTCAACGTGTGATGTTGCGCACCATCGTGCGCGATTTGAATCATTTTGCCGACTTACATGAGGTCATGCGCGCCATGACTGACTTGGCGGAGGTGGCGGTGCAGTGCGCCTTGTCAGTATTGCACCCTATGCTGGTCAGCCGCTATGGAGAGCCTCTAGGGGAGTCAGGTCAGCCACAGCAGATGATTGTCGTAGGCATGGGCAAATTAGGCGGAGAAGATTTGAATGTTTCCTCTGACATCGACTTGATTTTTGCCTATGAAGAAGACGGTGAAACAAGCGTGCAGAGTGCTGAGCAAAAATCCATCAGCCATCATGATTTCTTTATCCGTCTCGGTAAATTACTGATTGCTGCCATTGATGAAGTGACTGCTGATGGCTTTGTCTTCCGTGTGGATATGCGTTTACGTCCTTACGGTTCAGAAGGTCCATTAGCTTGTAGTTTGGCGATGTTGGAGGACTATTACCAAAACCAAGGACGCGAATGGGAGCGTTATGCTTGGATTAAAGGCAGGGTGATAGCCGGACCGCAGAAAGCCATCCATGATGTACTCAAGCCCTTTGTCTATCGCAAGTACTTGGATTTTGGTGTGTTTGCTTCTATGCGAGATTTAAAGCGCCAAATCGAGCGCGACGTGAATCAACGCGATATGCGAGACAACATCAAACTTGGTCGTGGCGGTATACGCGAAATCGAGTTTATCGCCCAAGTATTTCAACTGATTCGCGGTGGCCAAGATGTCAGTTTGCAAATCCGTCCGACCTTGCAGGTATTGCAACGCTTGGCGGAAAAACAATTGCTTCCTGCGGAAATCGTCACGCAGTTGATTGCCGCTTATCATTTTTTGCGTCAACTTGAGCATCGCATCCAATATCAAGAAGACCAGCAAACCCAAGATTTGCCCAGCAGTGAGTCAGCGCAACAGGCGCTTGCTTTGGCAATGGATATGCCGAACTGGGAGTCTCTGCTATCGCAATTAGAACAGCATAGAGTATTGGTCGATGGGCAATTTAAAGCGGTGTTCGCCAATCATGATCAAGCGGATACGCCTGCGCAAGAGCAAGTCGCGCCAGTGAATTTATGGCAGTTGCAAACACAGGATGATTCAGCCTTGCAAAAGCTATTCGCGCTGGGATATCAAGATGTGCAACAAGTAGCGCGGCGTTTGCTAGCGATGCGTGAAGGGTCGCGCTACCGCAGTTTGCCAGAAATCAGTCGTCAGCGTTTGGACAAGCTCATGCCTATGGTGATCGATTTTGCAGCACAACAGCCACAAGCTGATCAGACCTTGATGCGGGTACAAGATTTACTCGAGTCTATTTGTCGCCGTGCCAGTTATTTGGCTTTGTTGGCAGAGTTTCCTGCTGCCTTACAACTACTTACTCGACTGGTGGCGGCCAGTCCATGGTTGGCGCAATATCTGGCACAACACCCAGTGTTATTGGATGAATTATTGGATACGCAACATCTGTATGCGGTGCCTGATTTTTCCGCGATGCGCCATGAATTACAACAGCGTATGCAGGAGGCCGATGGTGACATCGAGCGTCAAATGGATTTGATGCGGCAATTCAAGCATGCGGCCATCTTTCGTTTTGCTGCCAAAGATGTGGCGGGAGATCTTCCCCTCACTACCTTATCGGATTATCTGAGTGACCTGGCTAATCTGATTTTGCAAGTCACCATTGATACCTTGTGGCCTACCTTTAAAGCGCATCATCGAGAGCGGCCACTATTTGCCATCATAGGCTATGGCAAACTTGGTGGAAAAGAGCTGGCATACGCCTCCGATTTAGACATTATTTTTCTGTATGACGACGACCATCCGAATGCCGGTGAAATCTATGCCCGCTTTGGCCAGCGCATTAATACTTGGTTAAACAGTATGACCGCAGCAGGTTTGCTGTACGAAACCGATATGCAGTTACGGCCGGATGGAGCGAGTGGTTTATTGGTGAGCTCGGTACAGGCATTCGACGAATACCAAATGCACAAGGCTTGGACATGGGAGCATCAGGCCCTGACGCGCGCGGCATTTAGTGCAGGGGATAGCGATATAGGGCAACGCTTTGAGCAAATCCGCCAAAAGGTGATGCAGCTTCCACGCGAGCCCAAGGCATTACGCATGGAAGTCTTGCAGATGCGGCAAAAGATGCGCGAAGCGCATACCGCCAGTCGCGGCATGGTAGATATCAAACAAAGTCGAGGCGGTATTATCGATGTGGAATTTATCGTCCAATATCTTGTGTTATTACATGCACAACATCATCCCGAGTTGGCCGAGAATATTGGCAATATTGCTTTGTTAAGACGCTTGGCAGATTTGCATATTATTCCTGCGCAACTGGCTGAGGAAGCCGCACAAGCGTATTTGGAATTGCGTAAACATCAACATGCGATGAAGCTGCAAGGCTTAGGTAAGTTAGAGTTGCCAACACAACAAGTGCAATCGCAAGTACAAGCCGTACAGGCTTTATGGCAGGCCGTGATGGAGTGACGGATAGGGACTTTTGGACATCCACCAACTTTTCATCCACCAACTTTTTCCACAAAAAAATTCATCTTCCCGAATAAAAAACTGTCGATTAAATACATTATTTAGTACTATAATCTACACGTTAAATTCTTCGCCGTGGCTTACTAAAAACAATAATTCAAAGTGAACTGAGTTAATTTTTTGTACCAGGTGTTGAGAGAATATAGTCTCATCTCGTGGAGGGGAGATTGTAGATGTCAAATAAAAAACATTCAAAATTATATTAAATATTAAGATAATAACCTCATTATCAAATGTACTAAATTTAAACGCAGTTCAGATTGCAGAGAGCTTCCATTGGATACCAACTTATAAGTTTATACTCTCTTAATCTCTGAAAAAGTTAACTTAGTTTATAAGCATCTCTATTATTGTTGGTTTTTATGATGGTTATTAAATTATAAATTGAATAACTTATTATTTTATATAATGGTTTGGCGGAGAGAGAGGGATTCGAACCCTCGACAGAGTTGCCCCTGTGCCACCTTTCCAGGGTGGTGACTTAAACCACTCATCCATCTCTCCGGCAAGGCGCGGATTATATCTGTTTTTTTATAGCTGACGAAACAAAAATTTTATTCAAACGAGCGCGGGGAATGATCACTTTATCAGTTAAAATACTTGCCGGCGGGCCTCCCCGCATTGTGTGTCGGCCAACCTGGTCAGGTCCGGAAGGAAGCAGCCACAACTGATTATGCAAGTGCCGGGGGTTGGGCTCGCCTCTTTTGTTTGTATTACCTTGGTCAGCGTTTTGCGCTAAAGTTGTTTTCACTCGTCAATTTCTTTATAGACTGACTTTATGAGTTATCAGGTTTTGGCCAGAAAATGGCGTCCCAAATCGTTTGATACCCTAGTGGGTCAAGAACATGTGGTGCGCGCTTTGACTAATGCGCTGGAGAATCAGCGCTTGCATCACGCCTATCTCTTTACCGGAACACGCGGTGTAGGCAAAACTACCATCGCACGTATTCTGGCAAAATCCCTGAATTGTCAGTCGGGTATCAGCGCCCATCCATGCGGCACTTGTCCAGCTTGTGTTGAAATCGACAAAGGCCGTTTTATCGATATTATTGAGGTCGATGCCGCCTCCAATACGCAAATTGACAATATGCGCGAGTTGTTGGATAACGCGCAATATGCGCCAACGGCAGGTCGCTTTAAGATTTACATCATTGACGAAGTGCATATGCTGACGCGCAACTCGTTCAATGCCATGCTCAAGACGCTTGAAGAACCGCCTGAGCATATGAAATTTATTCTCGCCACCACAGACCCACAAAAAATTCCTGTCACGGTGTTATCGCGCTGCTTGCAATTTAATCTGCGCCAAATGTCAGTGGCATCTATCGTGGGACATTTGCAATCTATCTTGCAACAAGAAAATATTCCGTTTGAGGCCCCTGCCCTACAGTTAATCGCCAAAGCTGCTTCTGGCAGTATGCGTGATGCATTGTCCTTGCTTGATCAAGCGATTGCTTATGGGCAGCAACGTGTTCAAGAGACCGAAGTACGCGCCATGTTGGGCGTGGTTGATAGGCATTATCTATTTGATTTGTTGGATGCTCTAGTCGCTCAGGATGGCAATGCCGTATTGGCCCAAATTCAACAAATGAGCGAGCGCAGTATTTCATTTGATGGCGCACTAGCAGATTTAGCCAGCCTTTTGCAACGCTTGTCGGTGTTGCAATTATTGCCACAGCAAATCGAGGCTGACGATCCAGATCGTGAGCGGCTTTTACATCTCATTGGTCAATTGTCCGCCGAGCAATTGCAACTCTATTATCAAATAGCCATTCTAGGTCGTCGTGATTTGCCTTTAGCGCCAGATGAATTTGCTGGTTTTAATATGACCATGTTGCGTATGTTAGCCTTTAAGCCCGTTGAGGAAATCAGCGCTGCAGGTCCTAGCAATACTCCCTCCTTTGGCTCGCAGGGCAATTCGCCACGCAAACCCGGTATCCCTAATGCAGTACGTGAGGCAGTCAAAGCAAACGCGGCACCCACCATCAGCGAAATGCCCGCTGCAGTGAAACAGGCTGCACCTGTGCAAGATGTGCCAGTTCAAGAAGTGCCAGTGCAAGCAATACCAGTGCAGGCTGCACAAGTTGCCGAAACAGTTCCTTCCCCCATTGCAGCGATTGAACCAGAGCTTCCTGAAACACCCGCCATTGAACCTGCCTCCGAAGCGACAAGTGCTAGTCCATCTATGTCGTCGTCAAGCATTCAATTTGATGGAAATTGGCGTGGTTTAGTAGATAAACTCAAATTGGGACTGGCACGCACCTTGGCACAAAATAGCGAACTGATTCGTTACGATGCGCAAGAGATCGAATTGCGCATAAGCGAGGATTGCAAGCCTTTGCTGGAATTGAATTATCAAACCAAATTAGAGCAAGCCATCAATGAATATTTTGGCCATAAAATTCGTCTATCTATTACGCTGGGGGGTGCAGAGAATACCCCAGCGAAGCAAATTTCTGAAGAGCGAGAAGCCGTTCAAGCCCAAGCCGAATCGGCCATCAGGCAAGATAGTTTTGTACAAGCTTTAGTAAATGAGTTTGATGCACAAGTCATTCCCTCTAGCATCAAACCCATACAATAGTTTTCCCATATTTTTGACAAGGAATCGTCTATGTTTAAAGGTGGTGTCGGTAATTTAATGAAGCAAGCGCAGATGATGCAAGAGAATATGAAGCGCGTTCAAGCTGAGCTTGCCAATGTTGAAGTAGAAGGTAGCGCTGGCAATGGTTTAGTAAAAATCACCATGACCTGTCGCAATGAAGTGAAACGCGTCGCGATTGATGATAGCGTCATGGATGACAGAGAAACTTTGGAAGATTTATTGGTTGTAGCCTTTAAAGATGCGCTTAGTCAAGCAGAGAAAACCTCTGAATCGCGTATGGCTAGCCTGATGCCACCTGGCATGAAAATGCCGTTTTAATCCTCTTAAACTTAGTCAACCCAATGAACTCGCCTGCCAGCCTAGAACAACTGATTGCCGCCTTGCGCTGCCTGCCTGGCGTGGGTCCAAAATCGGCAGTGCGTATGGCCTATTATCTATTGCAACGCGATCGCAAAGGGGCATCAGCCCTCGCGCAAGCTCTGGATATTGCGTTGCAGGTAGTCAGTCATTGCGAGTTGTGCAATACCTTTAGTGAAACACCTGTTTGTCCGATGTGCGCCTCAGGAAAACGTGAGGACAGCATGTTGTGCGTTGTGGAAATGCCCACCGATATGATGTTGATGGAGCAGACCCAAGCTTATAACGGAATGTACTATGTGTTGATGGGACGCTTGTCGCCCTTGGATGGCATAGGCCCGAAAGAAATTCATTTGGATAAACTGATTAAGCGCGCCCAAGATGGCAAAGTGCAAGAAGTCATCTTAGCCACAAACTACACGGTTGAGGGAGAAGCCACTGCGCACTATATCAGCGAGCTATTGGGTAAACATGGCATACGCATCAGCCGTATCGCGCGTGGCATGCCTATGGGTGGTGAGATTGAGCATGTCGATGCAGGAACGCTAGCGCAAGCCATGCTAGAACGTCGTGGTGTAAGCTAATAATCGAATTACCTCACATTCAGCGACATCTTTTGCCCATTGAACACAATAGATAACTGCCATACTTGTTGCTGAAGTTTGGCGATATATTCATAAGGCAAATTAAATTTGTCACAGCCTTGTTCAAAGGCTCTTGTATAACTAAACACCTTTTGTCCTTACACTGTCTCCATCAGCAATTCGTAAGCCTGATCAATCGACTCAGCAAGTTTCACCTCTAGCAATTTATAACGATAACCTCCCAAAGCATCTTGTCCAGTATTCACCTTGGATGGTGCGGGAAAAGCTGTGATGCCCTCGCCTTGATGGATGCTGTCATGCACCAAACTATATGGCTTAATCCGAGGCCACACATAGGCGGCCAAAAAATCCTGATCTGCGTGGGTAGGATGGAGTGTCTGCGTGCTGATGAAAGCATCTATCCATTGCTGCATATGAGCCAACATGGGGGCATATGCGCCCCATAGTCCAGCGAGGATTAAGTCCATATGCGAGTACCAATCGCGCATAATATGAAATGGCTTGGCGCTACTCAACCATTGCAAAACTAAGTCTTGCTCGCGCTCACCCACAATAGAATCAACATCGCGAAATAATACATAACGTACTTGCGGCAAGCATACTGCGTAAAAGCGCCAGAATGTTCCCGGCCAATGCGCAATGCCTAGGCTTTGGACTGACAGTGTTTGCACTCCCAAAGTCTGCAATCTTTGAATCACTTGTGCTGGCACGCTGTCGTCATAGAACAAGACCATTTGCCAGTCAGGATAGATTTCTGCCATTTTTTCGGCATTGATGATGGCGCCCTCGCAGTAGCCTAGATCCTCGCCAAATAATGAATAGGCAACCACGTCACGATGCAATGATTCAAGCTGACAGGCTTGCGCATCTTTCTCTGCCAGCACTTGATTGCCTAGATGCAGTTGCGCGTCAAAATCGTCATCCGCAACATAACTTGTGGTATCGGTAGGTTTCTTCATAGTTGATTTTTTGTGTTGTTGAGATTGTCATTATTTTTATTTGCCTAAGCGCTATTGTAACGATTCAAGATGACTATTGTCATCACCCAAGAACATAAAAAAACCCAAACAAAACTGGTCATTGAATACCAACCTTGTTTGGGTAAAGGGGAAAACTTTTACTGACGAATCAGATAATCAAATGCACCTAAGGCTGCTTTTGAACCTTCGCCCATGGCGATAATAATTTGCTTATATGGAACCGTCGTCACATCACCTGCCGCATATACCCCAGGCATAGAAGTCGCGCCATGATCATCCACCAGAATTTCATTGAATTGGCTTAAATCAATGGTTCCTTTCACGAAATCTGTATTAGGGAGCAAACCGATTTGTACGAATGCAGCGGCCAACTCTAAATGCACGATTTCGCCACTGACACGGTCTTTATATTTCAACCCCGTCATCTTCTCGCCGTCACCCACCACTTCCGTAGTTTGGGCATTCACATGCACCGTCACATTCGGCAAGGATTTGAGCTTGTCTTGCAATACTGCATCGGCTTTCAACTTGTCGTCGAACTGTAACAAGGTGACATGACCGACAATACCAGCCAAGTCTATGGCCGCTTCAACACCGGAGTTACCACCGCCAACCACAGCAACATTCTTGCCTTTGAATAAAGGTCCGTCACAGTGCGGGCAATACGCCACACCTTTGCCACGATATTCTTTCTCACCTGGCACACCCAGTTCGCGCCAACGCGCGCCTGTCGCGATAATCACTGACTTACTCTTCAAGGTCGCACCGCTTTCCAAATCAACCTCTATCATGCCGTTTTTGCGAATCGCTTTGGCACGTTGTAAATTCATGATATCGACATCATAGGATTTCACATGCTCTTCCAAGGCCATCACTAATTTAGGGCCATCGGTTTCTTTCACAGAAATAAAGTTCTCAATCGCCATGGTGTCCATCACTTGACCACCAAAACGTTCGGACACTATCCCTGTCTTAATTCCTTTACGGGCAGAGTAAATCGCTGCAGAAGCACCTGCCGGACCACCACCGATAATCAATACATCGAATGGCTCTTTGGCATCTAGTTTTTTGGCTTCGCGCGCTACTGCACCTTGATCTAACTTAGGTACGATTTCTTCCAAAGTCATACGTCCAACGCCGAATAGCTCTCCATTCAGATACACGCTGGGAACCGACATAATCTTGCGATCGGTAACTTCGTTTTGGAATACACCACCATCCACCATCACATGGCGAATGTTGGGATTAATCACTGCCATCATATTGAGTGCCTGAACCACGTCAGGGCAGTTATGGCAGCTTAATGAGATATAAGTCTCAAAGTTGTAATCGCCTTCTAAGGCTGCGATTTCAGCAATTTTTTCAGCTTCTAATTTGAGGGGATGACCACCCACTTGCAACAATGCTAATACCAAAGAGGTAAATTCATGTCCCATGGGAATACCAGCGAATCGTATTGATACTGGCTTTGCATTTGCGTCTTGTGGCTTGATGGCAAAACTTGGTTTACGCGCATCATTGCCTTGTGTCAGATTAATCTTGTCTGAGATCTCGACGATTTCATTGAGCAACTCCATCATCTCGTTTGATTTTGCGCTGCCGTCTGTGCTGGCCTCAATGGTAATGGGGTGCACCAAACGTTCCATATACGCTTTAAGTTGCGTCTTGATGTTGTTATCTAATGCCATGAAATACTCCTCAATCTATGTATTGCAGCCGATTAGGCTTTTTTAAAAATGGGGAGAACCGCTTTTGGCTGTTCCCCCATTCGCTACTACAAAACTACTAATTAAATCTTACCAACCAAGTCCAAGGAAGGTGTCAATGTCTCTTCACCTGGTTTCCAAGAAGCTGGGCAAGCCTCATTTGGGTGAGCTGCGATGTACTGAGCAGCTTGTGCCTTACGCAACAAGTCAGCAGCAGAACGACCGATACCCAAGTCATTGACTTCCATTGCCTTGATTACGCCTTCTGGGTTGATCAAGAATGTACCGCGCAATGCTAGACCTTCTTCTTCGATCATCACACCGAAGTTACGTGTAATCGTGCCTGTTGGGTCACCAATCATTGGATACTTGATCTTTTTGATGGTGTCAGAAGCGTCGTGCCAAGCTTTGTGTGTGAAATGTGTGTCTGTAGATACAGCATAAATCTCTAGACCGATTTTTTGGAACTCGCCGTACATGTCGGCCAAGTCACCTAATTCAGTTGGGCAAACAAATGTAAAGTCAGCTGGATAGAAAACAACAGCAGACCATTTGCCACGTAGATCAGCATCCGTTACTTCTACGAATTTACCATTGTGAAAAGCTTGCGCCTTAAATGGTTTAACAGAGGTATTAACTAAAGACATATTGACTCCTTTTCTTCATTGTTAAGTAAAAAATTATCACTCTATGCTCACAATTATTGTCATCACATCGTGATCATGGACGGCATTATAGGTATGTGACATAACAAAGTAAAATTTATTGTTTAAATGTTTTTAATAAATAATACTTATTATAGGTAGTACTATGATTGGAGTGACAAATTAAGGATTAGTTGTCTAGGGAGCTAAAAAAAACCATTACCGTCATACCCTATTTCCATGTCGTTATTCCCGCTTTCCATGTTGTCATTCCCACTTTCCATGTCGTCATTCCCGCGTAGGCGGGAATCCAGTTAAAAACTACAAACACGAAGTACAACATAGCCTATAAATTCGCCCTTGAGATAAATCAGAATATTGCGCATTCGTGCTTTTTACTCTTCTGGATTCCCGCCTACGCGGGAATGACGGTTGATGTTCTCATCCACCTCGCCTCCTAAACGAAAAAAGGCCA
>JACCDU011009845.1_pt1 | contig 24593 bp, 25 predicted proteins | sample 7446081 | NCBI WGS metagenome assembly JACCDU01 (sample SAMN15323447, study PRJNA562643) | freshwater metagenome | isolation source: river surface water | place: USA:Blue River Watershed | collected 2017-08-17
AAGCCTTTGATGCAGCCAAGACCAGTATTCACATTGAAACGTATATCTTTCGTCTGGACGATACTGGCACGAATATTCTGCGCCATCTTGCTTTAGCCGTTGAGCGTGGCGTCAAAGTCAGGGTCGTCATTGATGGTTATGGCTGTGTGGGTCACGATCTTGAAATCCAGGATCGCCTTGAAGCCGTGGGCGTCAAATGCAGGATCTACCGGCCTGAACCGCGCCGATTCGGGCTCTTCATCTTCAACATGCTGCGCTTTAGAAGGTTGCATCGCAAGCTCTGTGTGGTTGATTCTCACATCGCTTTTATCGGTGGAATCAATATTGAAGATGACTTTGTGGTCGACGACGGCGCACGAACTGTGGCGCATTTGGCGCATGATGCTACTTCGCGTAACTCGCTTAAAACCGATCCGCGATTTGATTATGCGGTGCGTGCCACCGGGCCCGTTGTATCCGACATCGTGCACGCACTTGATTTGCTCTGGTTAAAGTTGACCTGGATTCGTCCAGTCTTTGGCTCTGGCGATCGGCCGGATTCAAAAATGATTACCGACTCTGATTTGGATCTCGAAATCGGTCGACCAACTGCCATGCGGTTATGGCGGCATCTTCACTTTAGACGCCCATTGCATCGGGCAAGCTCTTACAAGCATACGGGTGACACGACTGCAGCTTTGGCACTGCGCGACAATCTGCGGTTTCGTCAAACGATTGAAGCAAGTTACCTCAAGGCGATTCAAGACGCGCGACATGACATCATCATTGCCAATGCGTACTTTTTGCCCGGTCATACTTTGCGTCATGCCTTGAGCGATGCCATCAAACGCGGTGTTCGCGTGCGTCTGCTGCTACAAGGCAAGATTGAATATCACTTGCAGTATCACGCCACGCGTTGGATCTACGATAACTTTCTGCACGCAGGGATCGAGATCTTTGAATACATGCCAAGCTTTTTGCACGCCAAAGTCGCTGTCATCGACAGCATTGCGATTGTGGGATCCTCCAATCTGGATCCCTTCAGTTTGTTCCTTGCGCGCGAAGCCAATCTGGTAATTGATGATGCCGGGTTTGCAGCTGAATTACGTCAATCGCTCGAAATCGCCATGACACAAGGCAGCCAAATCATTGAGCACAGTCTATATGACAGCCGAGGCTGGCTTACGCGACTATTGGATTGGCTGGCTTACAGATTGCTTCGGTTTGGGGTTTCGTTGTCTGGCAAGGGTAATGACAGCGAATACTAGGTCATTTACCAATCATTTTTAAACCAAATTAAATTTTCGTGATTATGAATCGTGCTTTTAATCGTGTTATTAACTATACTGTTTATAACATTTTGGAGGATTCCCTCATGAGCGTTATTTCAGCCAACGACCTAAAAATCAAAGGGGTGAAGGCAATTGAGGATGCTTTATCACAACAATCTGAAGTCGCCGTATCTGTTCGTGGCCAGGTAAAGTATGTTGTGATGAGCGAAGCACAATACTTGCATTTACGAGAATGCGAGCTTGAAGCGGCACTTGCTGAATCAAAGGCCGATCTGGATGCTGGCCGCTTTGTCAAAGAAACCGTCAACAAACACATCCAGCGTATTCGTAAATTGAACGCTAAGTTGGCCGCATGACTTGGCAGTTAATTTTTACCGAACAGTACTCTCGTAAAGCAGCAAAATTTATCAAGCTTCACCCTGAAGCAATACCGCAATACACAAAAACTTTAGAGCTACTATCAATAAATCCACATCATCCCTCTCTTCGTCTTCATTGTCTGAAAGGGAAATTCCAAGGTCTGCATAGTGTTTCAATCAATTTGAAATATCGGATCACTCTTGAGCTCATCATTACTGAGAATGAAATCATCCCAATTAACGTTGGTGATCATGACGCAGTCTATTAATGCGGACTAAATAGCTTATTTTCGTCATTTTTGGAGTGCCACAACATTAAGGCAACTCAAGCTCCGCCAAAATCGGCGCGTGATCCGACAACTGCGTCCAGGGTTTACCTCGCAGTACTCGAGCACTGCGTACGGCAAAGCCTCGCTGATAAATACGATCAAGCCTGAGCCACGGAAACGCCGACGGGAAGGTTCTTGGAGAAGGCATTAAATTTGATGCCCCCTCCATCGCAAGCTGATTGACGTGCGTACTCTGCCGTCTGAACATGGCTTCACGTAGTTGTTGCTCACTATCACCACGCAACACACCACGTAGCTGCTGGATCGATTCACGCAACTTCGGCATGGTGCCGTGGGTACGCGGCTCATGCGCAAACACTTCATAGACACCAAGCTGCTGCACAAACAAGGGCGCAAGCCGATCCTTCCAATCGTTGAAGTCTCCTGCGATCAGCATCGGAGCGCCTTCCGGCACCATGCGACTGATCCTTTCGGTCATGACTTCGATTTGTCGGATACGGCTGCCGGCAAACAAACCAAGATGGACGACAAAGCAATGCACTTCGCGACCACCAACATTAATGACACCGTGCAGCAAACCTCGCTGCTCCATGCGATGGTCGGAGATGTCCTGGTTTTCAAACGAAAGAATTGGATGACGCGACAACAAGGCGTTGCCATGGTCGGTCCGTGTTCTGATTGCGTTGCACCCGTAGGCGCATTCCATGTGCAGCGCTGCGGCTAAGGATTCGTGCTGCAGATGCAGGGAACCATGCTTTTCGTTGCGACCCTGGACCTCTTGCAAAAACATTAAGTCCGGACGCAAGCCATGCAACCCGAGTCGTAAGTCACTTAAAGAGTCGCGTCCGCTCAGCGAACGACCCTTGTGAATGTTGTAACTAACGACACGGATTAAGGACATGGTAGACAAGGCGAACGGTAGATGTCCGCCTTGTAGTTCACTTTACTTGACTTCTGGTTGACGCAAACGGATGTGCAGTTCACGCAATTGCTTTTCATCAACTGGCGATGGAGCTTGCGTCAACAAACACTGGGCGCGCTGTGTCTTGGGGAAGGCGATCACGTCGCGAATCGATTCGGCACCGGTCATCATGGTGACAATACGATCCAGACCGAAGGCGATACCACCGTGCGGAGGCGCACCGTATTGCAGCGCATCGAGCAAGAAACCAAACTTGAGCTGGGCTTCCTCGGCGTCGATCTTGAGCGCGCGGAACACTTTGCTCTGAACTTCTTCGCGGTGAATACGGACTGAACCGCCACCGATTTCCCAACCGTTGAGCACCATGTCGTAGGCCTTGGCGATGGCTTTTGAAGGATCTGTCGTGAGCAGATCTTCGTGGCCTTCTTTGGGGCTGGTGAAGGGATGGTGAGCAGCAACGTAGCGGTCTGCTTCTTCGTCGTATTCGAACATCGGGAAATCCACAACCCACAGTGGCTTCCAGGCGCTTTCGAACAAGCCGTTGGCTTTGCCGAAGTCGCTATGACCGATTTTGACGCGCAAGGCGCCAATCGCGTCGTTGACCACTTTGGCACGATCCGCGCCAAAGAAAATCAGATCGCCATCTTGTGCGCCGGTACGCTTGACCATCTCGGCCAGCGCAGCGTCGTGCAGGTTCTTGACGATCGGTGACTGCAAACCGTCACGGCCTTTGGCTGCTTCGTTGACCTTGATCCAGGCCAGACCTTTGGCGCCGTAAATGGCGACAAACTTGGTGTAGTTGTCGATCTCGCTACGCGAAATCGCTGCACCACCTGGTATACGCAACGCAACAACGCGGCTACCTTCGGTCGTCGCTGCTTGGGCGAACACCTGGAAGTCCACGTCTTTCATGACGTCGGTCAGATCGGTGAACTCGAGCTTGACGCGCAGGTCAGGCTTGTCCGAACCGTACAGACGCATGGCTTCGCTGTAAGGCATGATCGGGAAGGTTTCTGCCAGGTCGACGTTTTGCACCACTTTGAAAACGTGACGGATCATGCCTTCGAAAATCGCGCGGATTTCGGTTTCGTTCAAAAACGAAGTTTCGCAATCGATCTGTGTGAATTCTGGCTGGCGATCTGCGCGCAAGTCTTCGTCGCGGAAGCACTTGGTGATCTGGTAGTAACGGTCGAAACCGGCAACCATCAGCATCTGCTTAAAGAGCTGGGGCGACTGTGGCAGGGCGAAGAATTCACCCGCGTTCACGCGTGAAGGCACGAGGTAGTCGCGGGCGCCTTCTGGTGTGCTCTTGGTGAGCATCGGGGTTTCAATATCGATGAAGCCGAGGTTGTCGAGGAACTTACGCACTTCGATCGACACGCGATAACGCAGCATCATGTTCTTTTGCATCTGGCCGCGGCGCAGATCCAAAACACGGTGCGTCAGACGCGTTGTCTCGGACAGGTTCTCGTCATCGAGCTGGAAGGGAGGCGTGACCGATGCGTTGAGAATCTCAACTTCGCGGCACAGGATCTCAACTTCGCCTGAAGCCAGATCGGTATTGGTTGTGCCGGCGGGACGCTCGCGCACCAAACCGGTGATGCGGATACAAAATTCATTACGCAAACGCTCTGCAGTCGCAAAGGCGGGAGCATTGTCAGGATCAAACACGATCTGTGCCAGACCGGCGCGATCGCGCAAGTCGATGAAGATCACGCCACCATGGTCGCGGCGGCGATGTACCCAGCCAAAAAGGGTAACGGTTTGACCTAGATGGTCACGACAAACCTGGCCGGTGTAGCAGGTACGCATTGGGTAATACTCCAAAAATCTGGCAATCTATTAATCGGACTTTCTTGATTCTTTCGTGATTCTTTCTATTACTTCTTGAATGACTTTTTAGTTACTTTTTTTAATGACTTTGTTTACTTGCCTGTGCTGCCGAGGCGATTTGTCTTGCTTTCGGCAGGACCGACAACGCCCATCGAAACGATGTACTTCAACGCCGAGTCAACGGACATACTCAACGGAATAATTTCACTGCGTGGCACCATGATAAACACGCCCGACGTCGGGTTCGGTGTCGAGGGGATATACACGCTGACATGTTCTGTTTGCAGATGTTCTGCGATCTCGCCGACGGGTGAGCCGGTCAGCAGCGCAACGGTCCAGAGTCCTTTGCTTGGGTAGGGCACCAACACGGCCTGGCGAAACGCCTGGCCATTGGGTGACAACACTGTATCGCTGACTTGTTTAACCGACTGGTAGATGTTGCGCACCAGCGGAATGCGGCCGAGTATTTTTTCGTAGAGGTGCAGGATGCTGCGGCCCAAAAAGTTTGCCGCGAGCAAGCCCGTCACAAACAATACAACCGCGACCACTAGCACCCTGAAGCCTGGGATATCAAAACCGAACAGTGCCTGGGGTGACAGAAACACCGGCACCACGCTTTCAAGTGTATTGACGAGCAGACTCAGCACCCAGATCGTAATGATCAAAGGAACCCAAATAACTAAACCAGTGATGAAGTACTTTTTAAATGAATGCATACTTAATCGGGTTAGGGGTGAGTGCTAGGCCGGTTATCGTCAAGGACGCAAGCGGGCTTTACGCAGCTGTACCGGTTGAACTGCTAGCAGGCGCCGCGGCGCTTGTACTGGTCGTGCTTGCTGCGTTGCCTGCACTGCTTGCTGCTGCAGGGGCTGCGGCCGGTGTACTGGCGGCAGGTGCTGAAGCGGCTGCGTCTGACGAACCCGCTGCGGTGGCTGCAGCATCGGCAGCTGTTTTTGCCACGGCAGCTTCACTGGTCTTGCTTGTGCCGCCTGCGTTATTACGAAAATCAGTGACGTACCATCCCGAACCTTTCAACTGAAAACCTGCCGCCGTCACTTGCTTGGCATAGGTCGACTGCTTGCACTCCGGGCACTCAGTCAATGGCTTGTCTGACATTTTTTGCAGCACGTCTTGGGCATGGCCGCAAGCTGTGCATTTGTAGGCATAGATTGGCACGATATAACTCTCTGACAATATGTGCTGCGACATCAAAAGCGCAGAATCAAGGGAAAGCCCTAGATTTTAGCTTTTTTTTGGGAAATTCCCCGTATTTCTGACCAGAGAAGCCAAACCAACGCCAATTTCAGGGCAAAATCTGTAGAAACAGCGGAAATAAGCTACTTTTTAAAGCATTTAAGGACGCTTTTGGCGTTTTTGGTGCGATTTAATTCATTTTGAGGTTCCAGCCATGTCTGACACGCCCGTATTCAATTTGCATCAGGGATCCATCCCGCTGATGGTATCGATTCCGCACTGCGGCATCCATATACCTGACGATATCAAAGCGCAGCTTTTGCCTTTGGCGCAGGATGTCCGGGATACGGACTGGCATCTGCCGCTGCTGTACGACTTTGCCAAAGCGATGGGTGCTTCTGTACTGCAGGCAAATATGTCGCGCTACGTGATCGACTTGAATCGCCCGCTGGATCAAACCAACCTGTACCCGGGTCAGGATACGACTTTGCTGTGTCCAATCGACAATTTTGATCGTCAGCCGCTTTACCCCGAAGGCAAAACACCCACGCAACAAGAAATTGAACGTCGCAGCAAACTTTACTGGCATCCCTACCACGACGCCCTGAGTGCCGAGCTGGCACGCTTAAAGGCGCTGCATGGTCACGTCGTGCTGTGGGATGCCCATTCGATCCGGTCGGTTTTGCCTCGCTTCTTTGAAGGAAAACTGACGGACTTGAATCTGGGAACGGGTGGAGGCAAAAGCTGCGACGCGGCATTGGCAGACAAGGTGCTGGCCTGTGCAAAAACCGCGACGGATTTGACGTCGGTTTTAAATGGTCGCTTCACCGGCGGCACGATTACGCGCAGCTACGGGCAGCCGGCAAACAATGTGCATGCCATTCAGCTTGAAATGACCTGGTGCAGTTACATGCACGAAGATCCACCGTACGCCTACGCGCCAGAGCGCGCGGCAAAGGTGCAGCCTGTTTTAAAACAGATGCTGCAACTTTGCGCGGACTGGAGACCTTAAAGGCGGATTAAATACCCAGCGCGGACAAATCAGGACGCGCAAGGTGCCACTTGGTCGCGCGCTGGAAAGCGATACCGATCTTGACCATGGTGGCGTCATCAAACGGCTTGCCTAGAAGCTGCATTCCGATTGGCATGCCGTTATCGGCCAGACCTGCCGGCAACGACATACCGCAAGAGCCCAGATAGTTACCGGCGCGGGTGAAGGAGGCCATCGGCGTTTGCGCTTCATCGACCTCGGTCAGTGGGATGGCGCCAAACGGTGTGCAAGGGCTCAGCAGCGCGTCCACGTTGCTCATCCAGTCCTTCCACTGCGCGATCGCTGCGCGGTGCGCCGCCATCGCATCGATATAGTCGGCACCTGAGATCGCTGCACCGCCTTGCACGCGTTTGCGCACGAACTGACCAAAAGGTTTCTTCGCATCGTCGATATACGCACGATGGATGGCATAGGCTTCCGCAGTAATGATGTAGCCGTTACGCACCATCATGTCCTTGAAGTCGAACGGGAAGGGTTTGTCCACAATCGTGGCGCCCAGATCAACCAGAACACGGCGTGTGTCATCCAGCATGCGCAGGACATCCGCACCCATCGCGATTGGATATTGCGCGGGCGGGATCATTGCGATGCGTGTACCGGCCAGCGGCTTAGCGTTGTTTTCTGGCGCCTGCCACTGAAACAGGGGGCGATTCAAAGTCGCGGGATCGCGAGGATCGGCGCCGGCCATGAGCTCAGTCAGCAAGGCGGCATCCTCCATATCGCGCGTCATCGGACCGATGGAGTCGAGTGTGCCGGATAGGGGGAAGGCGCCGTGCAAACTGATCAGTCCGCAAGTCGTTTTCAAGCCGGTAATGCCGTTCAGAGAGGCGGGAATACGCACCGAACCACCCGTGTCCGAACCGAGCGCGGCAGGAGCCAAACCCGCTGCAACTGCAACGCCCGAACCGCTTGAAGAGCCGCCTGGCGTGCGATGTGTCTGCAAGTCCCAGGGGTTCCATGGGGTGCCCATTTCTGGATTGGTGCCAAAGCCGCCAAACGCGAATTCAACCATGTGCGTTTTACCCAGCATCACCATGCCGCCACGCAGCAGTCTTTCAACCGCGGTGGAGGTCGTGGTGCTGCGGCGATTGAGCCAGTCTTTGGAGCCTGCTGTCGTGATCTGTCCTTCGATTTCGCACAAGTCTTTGACCGCGATCGGCAAACCGTCCACCGCACTCAATGAATAACCCGAAGCGCGACGCTGATCCGCCGCACGCGCTTGCTCAAGTGCGCTAGCCTCGTTGACTGAAACGTAAGAGTGCAGCTTGCCATCGGCTTTTTGAATGCGGCTTAAATACTCTTGTGTGATTTCAACTGAACTGTACTTTTTAGTACGCAAGCCATTTGCAAGCTCGGTCAGTGTCGAATAGGCTAAATCTGACATAAGGACTCCATAACGGGTTAACGGTCTAATGCAGTGCGTATCTTGTCGATCATACGATTTTTCTGGCGCGTAGTCCTTCAATTTGTTCACGCGTCAGGCCAAGCTCTTCCATCATGACGCGATCAGTGTGTTCGCCCAAAATCGGCGGGGCTTTATGCTGGATCGGTGTGCGCGAAAAAAGCAATGGATTGCGAACAAGCTTGACATTGACACCGCTGGAATGCGGTACTTCGATTTCGATCTTGCGGTGCTGGGTCTGCGGATCAGCAAAGACTTCGTCCATGTTGTTGATCGAACCGGAAGGCACACCCGCTTGCTCAAACTTTTGCAGCAATTCTGCTTTGGTGAACTTCAGCACCACGGGCAGTAAAACATCCTGCATCAATTCGCGATTGGCGATCCGCTGAGGATTGGTTGCAAACTTTGGATCTTGGGCCATCTCTGGCACACCAAGTGTCTGACACAAAGAATTGAACTGGCTGTTGTTACCAGCCGCGATGATCAGATAACCATCTTTACAGGGATACACATCGGCAGGGGCTGCAATCGGGTTTGTATTGCCCGCGCGTTTGGGGCTCTTGCCCGTCATCAGGTAACCCACCGCCAGATGGCCATTGAAAGATACGGCGGCATCCAGCAAAGATGTATCAATGTACTGACCTTCGCCGGTTTCACGTCGATGGTAAAGCGCACCGAGCATTGCGATCGTTGCATACAGTCCCGTCGTGATATCCGTCATCGGAATCGAGGTGCGCATGGGCGATGCTCCCGCCACACCATCGGGCTGGCCACAGGTACTCATCGGACCGGCCATCCCCTGCAAGATAAAGTCGTAAGCGGGACGTGCAGCGTAAGGGCCGGTCTGACCAAAGCCTGTGATCGAACAGTAAATCAGATCAGGCTTGACCTTGCTCAGTGTCTCGTAATCCAGTCCATACTTTTTGAGGCCACCAGCTTTGTAGTTTTCAATCACGATGTCGCAATGCAGTGCGAGTTGACGAATCAGGTCAGCGCCTTCTTCGGTTGCGATATCAACGGTGACGGAGTGCTTGCCACGGTTGTAGGCCATAAAGGTGGCCGACTCTTGGCTAGCAGCCAAATTGATTTCTGCCGTGACGCCTCCATCGCGCATGAAAGGGCCCATGCGGCGCGAATCATCGCCCTCGCCCGGCTTTTCAATTTTGTAGACTGTTGCTCCCATATCCGCCAACGTCTGGGTACTCAAAGGACCCGCGATGATGCGCGTCATATCCAACACTTTGATGCCTTGCAAAATAGACTTCATGGAGCGGGTCTGCCTGAATCGTTGAAGTAGGAAGAAATAAAAATCAGCCGTGTTGTTTTAAAGCCGTGTAGTTCTAAGATAGGTCTTGAATCAAAGCAAGAACAGCGTCGCGGCAACTAGCGTCGGCAACAAAGCTGAAAGAAACAACGGCCCGGGTGAAATCGTTTCGTTGGTGAAATCGGCTTTCAGAATCGCAAAGCCGGCCGGATTTGGCGCATTCGCGATCACTGTCAGACCGCCGCCTGTAACCGCACCCGCAACCAGCATATAGCGCCACGCTTCGGACGTCCCTTCGACCAGAGAACCTAGATACGTTAAGGCGGCGTTATCCGTCAGGGCAGTCAGCGCGGTTGAGCCCCAAAACAAGACGGTAGGCGACAAACCTCCAAGCAGATCCTGCAGCCACCATTTCTGTAAGCCGCCCAGGACAACCAGTCCGGCCAGAAAGAAACCCACCATCAGGCCTTCTTTGATCATCAGCTTGGACTGATAACGCTTATAGGCTTCGCAAAAACCAATAAACAACAAAAGCAAACCCAGAAAAATTGCAGGGTGATGTGCAAATACGACCACGCCAAGCAGAAACAGCAGATGAATGAACATGATCAGAGCGGGAACACTTTTGGTCGTCTCTTTCGTGACGCCCTGATGCGTTTCAACCTGCTTGTCGGACAAGACCTTGTAATGAACGATCGTTAGCACGAACGAATTAATCACAACGGCAACGATTGCGCGCAAACCAAAGTGCGACAGCATGTAGGCAGAATCCCAGCCAAACGTTTGCGCCACCATCAAGACCGGAGGCGCGGCATACGCACTGAGTACGCCTCCAATCGACACGTTGACGAACAGCACGCCAAGCGTGGTGTACTTGAACAGGCTGTGACCGGGACGCTTGAAATAACCATCACGCAAGAGCAATGCTGCTAGCGTCATCGCAGCAGGCTCGGTAATTAATGATCCCGCCAACGGCACAAACGTCATCACGACAAAAAACGTTGCCACCTGGCGATTGATGGGTAGGGCGCGCGCAACCAGTCGCACCAACATGCTGACCAGATCGATGATCGGGCGACTTGCTGCCACCACCATGATGGCAAATACAAAGAGGGGTTCGGTAAAGTTGCGCGAATCGGCATATTCGATCATGCCTGACGTGCCGGCAACCAGTGCCATCACAACCAACAGGACAAAGGCCCAAACGCCGAAAACGGCTTCGACTTCGGACAGAAAATGCCAGAGTCCCGCATGCGGACCATTTTTGTGCGCCAGTCGCGCAAACACCGGCACGGAAAACGTGTGCACGATTGCAATCGCAAAAAGGACGGTTGCAGTGACCTGAATGGAATGGGGCATATCCATGAATAACCTTGTTTTAAGACAGCTTTGACTATACCTGAGCGACCCCTAATATCCCAGAGATTTACAGCCAGAAACGCTTGTGACAATTGACAGTTATTGGTTTCTGAATGATGCTGTTACTTGACCTGTGTCCGGACTTCACACCATGCGACTCTTACCTTTGCAAACATTAACACCCGAAGCCTTTGCGCCTTATGGGGACGTGCTCGGCGGGACGCTTGGCGCAGGGGTGCTGATCAATGCGGGCACAACCGAGAAGATCGCACTAGGATCACCTGACTTGCAGCAAGCAGGGGGTAAACCGGCGCTCAATCTTTACCGCGCCATGCCGAACCTTTTGCCTTTCACCGCCCTTGAACTTGAACGTCATTGCTTGGGAAGCCAGTCGTTTATTCCGCTGTCAGGCGTTCCCTTTGTGGTGATCGTGGCGCTCGGGGATGCGTCCGTCAATGCACAAGGACTGCCTGGCGCTGCACCGCAAGAAGAGACTCTTGCCGCCTTTTGGGTGGATGGAAGCTGCGGGGTAACGTTTAAGCCAGGCACCTGGCATCACCCCCTGCTGGCCCAGCGCGCTGGGGACTTTGTGGTGTTGGAGCGGCAGGGAGCAACGGTCGACTGCGAAATTAAAAAGCTAGTCGAGCCTGCCATGATCGGCATGCCCGTCTAAGCCCGTTTCTTTGTAGCTTGTTTATTGACCCGCCAGAATCATCTGCGCGGCTTTCTCAGCAATCATCAACGTAGGCGAATTGGTATTGCCGGAGGTGATGCTCGGCATGATCGAGGCATCGGCGACACGCAAGCCTTGCAGGCCATGCACGCGCAAATTCGAATCCACCACCGACATCGCATCGTGACCCATTTTGCAGGTACCGACGGGATGGAAAATCGTGGTGCCGATATTGCCCGCGGCTTCAGCCAACGCTTCGTCGGTGTCACCCACCATGCCGGGTTTGATTTCCTGCGGGTTGTATTTGGCCAAAGCCGACTGACCGACGATGCGACGTGTCAGACGAATACTGTCTGCCGCAACTTGACGGTCTTCCGCGGTGGATAAGTAGTTGCAGAAAATTTCTGGTGCCTGATTGGTATCGGCCGAAACAATTTGCACGTGACCTCGACTCGTCGGACGGATGTTGCAAACCGATGCGGTGAAGGCCGGAAAATCGTGCAACGGTTCGCCGAATTTTTCGAGCGACAACGGCTGCACGTGATATTCAACGTTCGCGCGTGCCTGTGAGGGGCTGGACTTGGCAAACACGCCCAGCTGCGAGGGTGCCATGCTCATGGGGCCGCTTCTGGTCAGCGCGTACTGCAGACCAATCATGGCTTTGCCCCACAATGAATTGGCCATCATATTCAGTGTTTTCGCACCCTGGATGCGATAGACCATCCGCAATTGCAAATGGTCTTGCAGGTTCTGGCCAACGCCTGGCAAGTCATGCACAATCGGGATGCCCAAAGGACTCAGCAAGCTCGCCGCGCCAATGCCTGATGCCTGCAAGATCTGCGCCGAGCCAATCGAACCCGAGGTCATCACGACTTCTTTGTGGGCACGGGCAAGCTGTTTATGTCCGTTCTGAATGAATTCAACGCCCGTCACGCGACGTCCTGAGAACTCAAGCTTGGTGGTGCGCGCGCCGGTCAATACCGTTAAATTTTGGCGATGCTTGATCGGGCGTAAAAAAGCTTTGGAGGTGTTCCAGCGCCAACCCGCACGCTGATTCACTTCAAAGTAATCGCTGCCTTCGTTATCGCCTTTGTTGAAATCATTGACGCGCTGAATGCCTGCCTGCTCGGCCGCATCGCGAAACGAATCCAGAATCTCCCAGGACAGGCGGGCACGCTCGACGCGCCACTCGCCACCTGCACCGTGAAACTCACTCGCGCCGGCGTGGTGATCTTCCATCCCTTTGAATAAAGGCAAAACATCCTGCCAGCCCCAGCCTGGATTACCCTCGGCGGCCCAGCTATCGTAATCGGCGCTCTGGCCGCGCATGTAGATCATGCCGTTAATGGACGAACAGCCGCCGAGCACACGTCCGCGCGGATAACCCAGCTGGCGACCATTCAAGCTTGGATCTGCCTTGGTTTTGTAGCACCAGTCCGTGCGTGGATTGCCAATGCAATACAGATAACCGACCGGAATATGGATCCAGTGATAGTTGTCGGCTCCACCCGCTTCAAGCAGCAGCACACGATGCGCAGGGTTGGCGGATAAACGGTTGGCCAGCAAACAGCCTGCGGTGCCGGCACCGACAACGATGTAATCAAAGTCCATTGCGCTTGTTGTTGTCATGTTTTTTGATATTGAACCAGTGGGACGGATACATGGAGGGTTTGTAAAAATAACCCACATAAGGACTGCATGCCAGCCTGATCTTCTGCATCAAACCGATCGGCAACCGGACTATCGACGTCCCAGACGCCAACCAACTGATTCTGATGCAGCAACGGCACGACGATTTCGGATCTGGACGCCGCATCGCAGGCAATGTGTCCCGGAAAGGCGTGCACGTCGGGGACAAGTTGCGTTGTTCGAGTTCGGGCTGCGGCGCCACAGACGCCACGATCAAGCGGAATCCGCAAGCACGCAGGCTTACCTTGGAAGGGGCCCAGCACAAGTTCCGTGCCGTCAAAGAAATAAAAGCCCGCCCAGTTCAACTCCGGCAAGGAATGCATCACCAGGGCTGCCAGGTTGGCTGCGTTGGCAATCGGGTTGGTCTCGCCCTCAAACAGTCCGCGCGCCTGCGACAGCAGTTCTTCGTATTGCTTGGGCTTAGGCTGGTCGGCCAGTGAGCTGGTCAAAAACATCGGGGCAAAGTCGCTTAATTTGTCTGAATTGAAGGGATATTTCTAAGGCGTGTACGTATTAGGGCATTTTATTCGGATCGCCCAAACGGTGAATATTTAATTTTGGACGTATGATTATCCTTAGTATCTTCCAGTCCATATAGTGAAACCGATCGTGACCAGTTCAACAGCCAGCAAATCCGGAACCCAAGTCGTGCAACGTGTTGCCGCTTTATTGCACGCCATCTCCGCCTGCAATCGCGTGGGAGGACGACTGATTGACTTGTGCGATGAAGTTGGAATCGAACGTCCGACCGCGCACCGGATTCTGCAAGGGCTGGTGTCGGAAGGTCTGGTCCGTCAGGACGAGTCCACCAAGCGATATTTTTTAGGTCACGCTATTTACGAAATGGGACTAGCCGCGAGTCCGCGTACGAATCTACGCGACCTCTGTCACCCCTACTTGCAGCAGATCGCGCAGCAGACTGGGGATACGGTTTTTTTAATTATGCGCTCGGGCTTTGACGGGGTCTGTATTGATCGGGTCGAGGGCGCGTTTCCGATCAAAGTGTTTTTGCTGGATGTGGGCCGCCGTAGACCACTGAATATCGGTGGTGGCGCGCAGGCGATCCTGAGCTTTCTGGGGGATGATGATATCAACCGGATTCTGCGGGTCAATCTCGAACGCTCTCTTGAAAAGCATCCAAACTATTTGGAATCGAATGTCAGAAAGACGATTGCGCGCGCCAGGGCCAAGGGCTACGTTGTCACCGATGCGTTGGATCTTCCGGGTGTGCGTTCACTGGGAATGCCCGTGTTTGACCGGTCGCACCGGCCCGTGGCGGGCATCAGCGTATCGTCCGTTGTCCAGCGCATGGATCGCAATCGCACCGAAATGATTACGTCTTGTATGGCTCAGGCAATTGAACAAATCCAGGCGCATCTGGCGCAAGTGGATCCGGATTCGCTTTAAGCCAGGACACGACGCCCTCTGCCGCCATGCGACCCGTGGCCATCACGCCGTTCAGCAGATAGCCGCCCGTTGGTGCTTCCCAATCGAGCATCTCGCCGGCGCAAAATACGCCCGGCAATTGCTTGAGCATGAGCTGTTGGTTCATGCCTTCAAATTCCACCCCACCTGCCGTACTGATCGCTTCATCGATCGGTCTGCAAGCGTGCAAAACAATTGGCAGCGCTTTGAGTGCGGTGGCAAGTTGTACAGGGTCATTGAACGCTTCGGCGGACAGACATTCGCGCAACAGCCCTGCACGCACGCCATGCAAACCTAATCGTCCGCGCAGATGCGAAGACAGGGACTTGGTGCCGCGCGAACGCGTCACTTCTTCATATACGCGGGACGCATCATGATCAGGCAATAAATCAACGCACAAGGTTGCCTGACCATGCGCAAGTATCTGTGTCCGTAAGTCAACCGACAAACTGTAGATTGCACCACCTTCGACACCGTGTGCGGTCACCATGCATTCGCCACGCAAGGGTTTGGAACTCGCGGCTTGTGCGGACTTTCGACTCTGTGCATCGCCGACCCAAAAGGCCGCTGTCTTGAGTGGCTCGCCCGCATACTTGTCAATAAAGTGTTGCGACCACTTGGCCTCGAACCCGCCATTGCTTGGCAAAAAGGGTTTGAGCGGCACGCCTTGCGCCTGCAGCCAGGGCCACCACGCGCCATCCGAGCCAAGCTTGGCCCAGCTACCGCCCCCTAACGCAAGAATGACCGCGTCAGGCTTAAGTGTTGTTTCACCCTCAGGTGTATCAAAGCGCAGCGCATGCTGGTCATCCCAGCCCAACCAGCGATGGCGCATGAAAAACTGCACCCCTTGTTCACGCAAACGATGTAACCAAGCGCGCAACAGCGGGGCGGCTTTCATTTCTTGCGGAAACACACGACCAGAGCTGCCGACAAAGGTCTCAATGCCTAAGCCATGCACCCAATCGCGTAAAGCCTGCGCATCAAACTGTGCGAGCATCGCAGACATATTTGCTGCGCGTTCGCGATATCGCGTCTGAAAACGTTCCGTTGGTTCGGAATGGGTGATATTTAATCCGCCCCGGCCTGCCATCAGAAACTTTCTGCCCACGGACGGCTTGGCCTCATAGACGTGAACCGTCACGCCATGACTAGCAAGCACTTCAGCGGCCATCAACCCCGCGGGGCCGGCTCCCAGGACAGCAACGATAGGCAAACAAATTCCTTTTTCATTTTGGGCGACACATCGAGAACATAAAAGTTTTATGATCAGAATATTCGCTTATGTATTGGAACACACCTGCCATGAAACCATCGATCGCGCACTGGAACGAACGCTTCTCCGAATCGGATGACTACCTGTTTGGTAAAGCGCCGAATGCGTTTCTGGAGCGTCAAAAGGCGCGTTTTAAACCGGGCATGACGGTCTTGGCAGTCAGTGACGGCGAAGGTCGCAATGGGGTGTGGATGGCGGAGCAGGGTTGTGAAGTCTGGTCGGTGGACGCCGCACCTGCCGCTTCAGAAAAAGCCCGCAAGCTTGCTGCAGAGCGTGGCGTGAAGATGCACGTGATGACGCAAGACATCATGGAATTTGACTGGTCCGCGCGTCAGTACGATGCAGTGGTCGGTATCTTTTTTCAGTTTGCCAATCCCAAAATGCGCAAAATCATTTTTGAAGGGATGCTGCAGGCGCTCAAACCAGGTGGCTTGTTGATTCTCGAAGGCTATGGCTTGAAGCAACTGGAATTCAAAACAGGCGGTCCAAGCGATCCCGACAATCTTTACACGACCGCACTATTGCGCGACGCGTTTGGCTCACTGGACATTGCGCTGCTTGAAGAATATGACGCGCCCCTTAGTGAAGGGCCGCGTCATCAAGGCATGTCTGCGTTGGTCGACCTGGTGGCGACCAAGCCAGTCTGAAAACGTACAGCACGGTTTGCCAGTCAACAGACAGGCAAACCTAGTGAGATTATTTCTTGGCTGCAGTGACGATAATTTCGACCAGCAGCTCAGGTGCGGCAAGCTTTGCCTCACACGTTGCACGCGTCGGCAAGGCATCCGCAGGTGCCCATTCCGCCCAAACGCTATTCATCCCGGCAAAGTCTGCATCGATGTTCTTCAACCAGATCTGCACAGACAGCAAATGTCGTTTGTCAGATCCAGCACTGGCAAGGTATCCATCGATCTTGGCCAGCACATCGCGCGTTTGCTCCACAATGCCACCAGCAGCGTTGGAGGTGACGCCGGCAACATACACCGTATCGCCATGGGTGACGATTCTGCTGAGGCGGGCATTGGAATCCTGTCTGATAATCTTGCTCATAATGCTTCTCCTGGAGAGTGGCTTGCGTTGTTTTTAAAACGCGTAATTGAAAAAGGCGAAATCGGCAAATCTGTTTTACCGTTCGTAATCAGATCGGCGGTAATTTTGCCGACGATCGGGCCTAGCTGAAATCCATGGGCCGAAAAGCCAAAGGCGTGATAGAGATTCTTTTCGGTACTACTGGGGCCAATCACTGGAATCGCATCCGGCATACTAGCTTCGATCCCCGCCCAGCCACGACTGACGACGGCTTCTTTCATATGCGGGAATAAATCGCACACGGTGCGTGCACCTTCAGCCAACTGACGAAAATCCAGTTCGGTCCAATCCCGATCCCGATCCACCCAGGCCAGACGTCCGCCACCAATCAGCACCGTGCCGTTTGCGCGCTGCTTGAAGGAAAGCGCGCGGCCAGTCCCAAGGACAACGGGATCCAGAAAATGCGGCATGCGAGTGGTGACCAGCATCATGGGCCCCACAGGCTCAAGCGGGACAGGCTCGCCCATTTGCGCGGCGATCCGATCGGCCCAAGCGCCTGCACAGTTGACCAGAACCGGTGAAGTGAAAACCCCCTGATCGGTAGTGATGACCCAATCATTGCCTGGATGCGCGATGGACTGAACTTGTATGCCTTCGATCACTCTGGCACCCAAACTCTGCGCCTTGAATCTGAAGGCTCGCGTGGTTCGATAAGGATCTGCCGACCCATCGGCGCGAACAATCAGACCGCCTTGAATCGATGGCGTGATGGCCGGAACGATACTTCTGATTTCGTCTGGCTCAATCCATTCTTCGTGCGTGAAGCCATGATCAGCCATCAACTTCTGACGTGTTCGCAGTGTGGCGACATCCGCCTCATTTTCTGCGACGCGCATCTGACCGTTTTGATCAAAGCCGCAATCATCATCGACCCAGTCTTTGATCCGTAGCCAGATTTCGCGCGAGGCGAGGGACAAGGGGACTTCAGCCAAGTGACGGCTGAGGGTACGCACACCGCCTGCATTGACACCCGAAGCGTGGCGACCAATGTAGTTTTTTTCCAGCACCAATGCCGCAATCCCGGCGCGAGCCAGATGCAAGGCAGTCGAGCTGCCATGCAAACCGCCACCGATGATAATGACGGGTGCTGAAAACGAACTCATACAGGCTTCTTCATTCTGATGACCGCCTTGCGTGAGTCATCCGTTTGCGGCAGTGCTGCGAGTTCGCCAAGCGTAAGTGGCTTGGTGGGGAAGCGCAGTCGATAATGACCGACTTCTGCCGCAGACACGCCGCGTTCTTGCGCGATCATTTCTGTCACGGTCACGCTGCAAAAACGTCCCTGGCACGGTCCCATCCCGCAACGCAGAAAGGACTTCATCTGGTTTGGTCCAGGGCAGCCTAGCTTGACCGTTTCGCGAACCTGGCTTGCGGTGACTTCTTCACAGCGGCAAACGATGGTATCGCCGACAGGCAATCTGAATTGTTCTGGCGCCTGATAAAGCGTGTCGAAAAACTCGCGACCTCTAACCGCGCGGGCCAGTTGCGCATGCGACTCGGCACTTTGCTGATCCCGTTGAGCCTGAGTGATTTTGTTGAGTTGCAATGCCGCATCAAAAGCGGCGATTCGGCCACGGTGCTCTGCAGCCAGCGCGCCGGCGATCCCACCGCCGTCACCCGCGATACCAACATGCGCAACGTTCGTGTTACCCCACGCATCCACTTTGGGTTCCCAGCAATGCATCAGCTCATTCCAGGTCTGCTCAACGCCGATTGCCTGTGACAAGTTGACGTTCGGAATCACGCCCTGATGCAGCATTAACTGCTCGCAGGGTAGTGTTTCTGTTTTACCTTTTGCGGTAAAGCGCACTTGTGCAAGTTTCCCGTCACCAAGCGCTTCCAACGCAGTCACGCCTGTGACGATGCGTACTTTGGCTTTGACCTCGCGAACAAGTTTCAACCCTTTGGCCAAGTAAGGTGAGCGCAGAAAGCCCCACACATGCGGCAATGCTTTTGCCAGTCGTCCGGGTGGGGTTGTTTCTAAAATTGCATCGACTGCGATGCCTGCATTGAGATATTGCCACGCCACCAAGTAAAGCAAAGGACCACAGCCAGCCAGAACCGTACGCTGGCCACTGACCAAACCAGAAGACTTAAGCAAAATCTGTGCGGCGCCTGCGGTGATGACACCAGGCAAGGTCCAGCCCGGAATCGGAAACGGACGCTCTTGCGCACCGGTCGCAAGCAAGATGTGTTTCGCCTGCAGCATACGCGCTTCGCCGGCAACCGAGTAACCAACCTCAAAGCCATGCTCGGGCTGCGGCACCGTTCTTTGCGCTACGGCCCAGACCGTTGCACCGGGCTCGTAATGCGCGCCTGATTTCTTGAAGGGTTCGATCAACGACTCGCCATGCCAGTAGTCTTCTCCAAGGATGGAGCGATCCTGTACAGGCGTTGTCGTAATAGCACGATAAATCTGACCACCAGGAGCAGGTTGCTCGTCGAGCAGCACCGTCTGGATCCCCAAACTGGCAGCCGTGGTGGCTGCGGCCAGACCTGCAGGTCCGGCACCGACGATCAGCAGTTCACATTGTGTTGGCTGAATCATGACTGCACCTCTCGCGCACCGTGCTGACGTTCAATATTCATGCCCTGACGCACAGACGTCATGCAACCTTGCTGGTTTGGTCGGCCATCAATCATGACCAGACAGTCGTAACAAACACCCATCATGCAAAAAGGACCACGTGGCACTTCTTTGACGGCTGTTTCGCGACAATCGGAATAGCCTGCGGCAATCAGGGCGGCGGCAACACTGTCGCCCTCGCGGCATTGCACTGCTTTGCCGTTGATCGTGACTTCGACTGGCCGCTTAAGAACGGCTTGCTTAGCTTCAGGCAGCCTGTTGAACATGGAACCTCCGGGTAGAGAATGGGGACATGACCTCGGGTAATGCACCGTCGATGACCATGGGTGCGATACGCAAGGCGTGCGCTGCGGCCAGTGTCACGCCACTGTGACAGGTCGCGACAAAGGCGCCGGGATGGCTGGTTGATTGTTCGTAAATCGGAAAGCCGTCTTTGGACATGACGCGCAACGCCGACCAGGACCGCACAACCCGCACCTCTTTGAGTGCTGGAATCGTGCGAACCGCGCGATCTGCAAGCGTCGCCAGAACAGGCAAACCGACCATACCGTCCGCATAGCCTGCTTCTTCTTGCGAGTCACCAATCAACCAAGTGCCTTCGTCCATCTGACGCAAGGTGCTGAAAGGCGTATGCAAAATTCTGCGCGTGCGTTCAAGCACAACGATCTGCCCGCGTTGCGGACGCACCGGTATCGCCAAACCGATTTTTTCACCAAGCTTCTGGTTATTCAGACCGGAAGCCAAAACAATTTTGTTTGCTCGAATCACGCCATAAGGTGTGGTGAGCTCAAACACACCATTTTTCTTTTCAATATCGCCGACTGGATGCAGGGGTAAATAATCCAGCTTCTGCTTATCAAACGCGGTGTGCAACGCTCTGAGCATTTTGAGTGGATTGGCCACCCCATCGACCGAGGTCCAAGTCGCGCCACGCACTTCAGGTCCGATCCCTGGCACAAGATCAGCCAACTCATGTCGATCCAGCATTTTCCAGTCGTACTGAACCATGCCGGGCTGGGAGAGCAGCCCGTTCATGAACTTGATTCGCTCTTCGTATTCTTCCTCCGTCAAAACAGGATGCAGGCCGCCCTTTTGCTCAAGGCCAACCTCCAGTCCGGTCAGCTCCTGTAGCAGACGTGCCAGCGTTGGCCACAATTGCTGCGATGACATCGTCCAATGGCCATAGGCGGGCATGCCCATGCCTTTACTTTGCACCCAGACCAAGCCAAAGTTGCCTCGCGAGGCGCGAAAGGCAATATCGCCCTCGTCAAGCACGGCGACATGTTCAACTTTCTGTCTCAGACCAAAAGCGATGGCCGAACCGACCAGTCCACCTCCAATCACCAAGGCGTCATAAATACCTTTGTGATGTCGCGGACGAGGCGGGGGCAAGCCACCCGTGTCGCTTGTTTCGTTTGTTGTTGCACTCATGCGCGTCCCTTGCCAACAAAAAGTTTTTCAAGTCCTACAGCGCGATCCAAAATGAAAATCGCAATAATCGTCATGTATATCAAGGCAGCCGATACAGCCGTCACCAACGGATCGATCGTATCTTCAATGTGCAGGAAGATTCTGACCGGCAATGTTGTTGTCGATGGTGAGGCGATAAAAATCGACATGGTCAATTCATCAAAGCTGGTGATAAAGGCAATCACCCAACCACTGACCACACCAGGCATGATCAAGGGCAACACAATGCGCCTAAACGTGATCCAGGGCGAAGCCCCGAGCGAGAGCGCGGCACGTTCCAGTGAGGGATCCAGCCCGGTCGCCGAAGCAAGCACCAGTCTGAGCGCATAGGGGATCACGACAATGATGTGCGCAATCACCAGACCAAAGTAAGTTCCGGCCACACCGATCGTGGTGAAGAATTTCAAAAAGGCCAGACCCAGCACGATGTGCGGAATCATTAATGGCGACAGGAAGAAGGCCATCAAAGCTTCACGTCCTGGAAACCGAAAACGGGCTAACGCTAGCGCCGAAGGAATCGCCATCAAGATCGCAAAGCTTGCCGACAGAAAGCCAAGTCCAAGACTGAAAATAAACGCATCGATAAATCGTGGATTATTCAAAATCGCTTTGAACCAGCGCAAGGACAAGCCATTTGAGGGAAGTGAAATGAAGCCATCCCCCGTAAATGCAACCGCACACACCATCACGATGGGGGCAAGAATAAAGAGGATAAAGATGGTGTGAAAAATCAAACCGATCGGACCGTTTTTTAAGTACATGTCAGCCCCTTAGTTAAATACCGCGCCGTAGCGCTTTTCGATCAACCTGTTTGTCGAGATCAGCACGATCACGGTGGCGATCAACAACAAGGCGGCAAGGGCCGCGCCCAGGGGCCAATTCAAGGTATTCAAGAACTCATCGTAGGCGGCAGTGGCAACCGTTTTGAGTCTGCGTCCGCCCACAATCGCCGGTGTCGCAAAGGCACTGGCCGACATGGCAAACACCATGATCGATCCTGACAAAATGCCAGGCATGATCTGCGGCACGATGACTCGCCGGATTACGGTGAATTGACTTGCGCCAAGCGACAGCGCGGCTGCTTCGGTTGAAGGATTAATCCGTTGCAATGAAGCCCAAACAGCAATCACCATAAAAGGCACCATCACATGAGTCAAAGCAATGCCGACCCCCAGATTGGTATACATCAGGCTGACAGGACCGGACGCCAGGCCCAGTGCCTGCAAGGCTTGGCTGATGAGACCGGTTGAACCAAACAGCAGCGCCCAGCCCAACGTACGCACCACCACTGAAATCAGCAGCGGCCCAAGCACCACCATCAGGAATATGCCCTTCCAGCGACTGCTCATGCGTGACAGCACGTAAGCTTCAGCAGTACCAAAGATCACACAGGCGATCGTCACGGCCAAGGCCACGCCAAATGTCCGCGCAAAGACTTCGTAGTAATAACTGTCTGTCAGAATTTCTATGTAATTTTTGAGCGTAAACGACACTTGAATGCCGCCATAAAACTCAAAATTGAAAAAGCTGATCAGAAAAACACTCGCCAACGGAGCAATCAGAAAAGTGACGTAGAGCGTTAAGGCCGGAGCACTTAACAACCAAGGGACTTGTTTAGGCTTGATCATGTTCAATCGCCCGACTTATGCCGACGCTGCGACAGAGCGCATATCCTGCGCACGCCAGCGCAAATGCACGGCCGCACCTTCGGGCGGCACGGCTACGCCATCGTTTTGACGGATGACAAGCACATCGCCCACCGTTGTCTCAACCTGACATAACCAGTGATTGCCTTGAAACACGCGTGTTTTCATCTTGCCAGGCAAAGCCTGTGGCGTTGGCTCTGAAAACAAGATCTTTTCAGGACGCACAATCACACTACCTGACACCACCACACTGCCTTCAAGGGGAATCAATGCTTGTGCGACTCTCGCATGCATTGTGCCGCCGACGTTTTCTGTCTGCACCTGGAAGACATTGGCTTTACCTAAAAAACCCCCAACAAATTCCGAGCTAGGCTCTTCATATGCTGCGTAGGGCTCAGCGATCTGTTCAACATGGCCTTGATTCATGACCACGATGCGATCGGACAAGGCTAGTGCCTCTGACTGATCGTGCGTGACGAGAATCGTTGTCGTGCCAACAGTGCGCTGAATACTACGCAGCTCAAGCTGCATTTCTTCGCGCAGTTTTGCATCTAGGTTAGACAGAGGTTCGTCAAGAAGCAAGACACCGGGCTTAATGACCAGCGCGCGGCCAGTGCGACACGTTGCTGCTGTCCACCTGACATTCTGGCGGGGTAACGATCCGCCAGATGTCCCAACCCAACCAGCTTGAGCGCATCGGTGACCCGATCGGCGCACTCAGCCTTTGCAACACCTTGCATCTCCAGACCAAACGCGACGTTCTGTGCGGCAGTCATATGGGGAAACAAGGCGTAATTTTGAAACACAATCCCCAAACCACGTTTATTGGCAGGAATCTTGTTCAGATCACGACCATTGAGCACGATGTTTCCTGCTGTGGGTTCAACAAACCCTGCGATCATCTGCAGTGTCGTTGTCTTGCCACATCCCGATGGTCCGAGCAGCGAGACGAACTCTCCTTGCTTGATTTCCAAACTGAGGTTATCGACAGCGGCGACATCGCCATAACGTTTGGTCAGACCATTCAGGACGAGATAAGACATTCAAACTCCAGCAGAAAACATTGAGCTAATGGTTCAGTTCGCGATTAACGCTCGATTTCACGCGTCCAGCGCTTGTTCCAGGCTTCGCGATTGTTGTTGATTGTGTCCCAATCCACCACGATCAGATCTGCTGCACGCTTGCCAGTTGGCAGTGGTACGTTTGGATCATCTTTGACAACTGCTTTTTTATTGACTGGACCGTAACCGTAGGCCGTTCCCATCAGTGCCTGCACCTCTGGGGTCAGTAGGTAGTTGATGAACTCCTGCGCCAAAGGTGTTGCATTGGGCTTAGCAATCGGGCAGACGGAGGACAGCAACGCGTAGGCGCCTTCTTGTGGATAGACAAAACCAACGGGGAATCCGGTGTCAGCAAAGGATTTCACACGACCTGTTCCCCACACACCAATCGCAGCTTGTCCGCTCTGGAAGAGCTCAGTCATTTTGCCTGGCGAGGGCTCATAGACCAGAACGTTAGGACCGATCTTGTCTTTAAAGGCTTTGAAACCTGGATCGATATTTTTTTCACCACCGCCACCCTGACGGGCAAACTCAACCACGGCATGCAAGCCATAGGTGTTGTTCAGAGGTGGAATGACAACCAGTTTTTTGAACTTGGGATCAGCCAGATCCTTCCAGGAAGTCGGTGCTGCCCAGCCTTTTTCGGCAAACAGCTTCTTGTTGTACATCAAGCCCGTCGCGACAATGCCAAGTCCAACTGCTTTGTCGTCTTTGTAGCGTGCAGTTGCATAGATA
>JACCDU011118591.1_pt1 | contig 24580 bp, 34 predicted proteins | sample 7446081 | NCBI WGS metagenome assembly JACCDU01 (sample SAMN15323447, study PRJNA562643) | freshwater metagenome | isolation source: river surface water | place: USA:Blue River Watershed | collected 2017-08-17
CCCCGACCGGCCTTCTCCCGGCGACGGACTACATCTCGTCGGGCTATGTGACCACGGACATCGTGGACGCGCTGGCGGCGGGGCTGGTAGACGAGGACATCACCGAGGAGCCGCCGTTCGTGGCGCTGGACCGGCTGGGCCTTAAGCTGGTGAGTGAGCCGGAGGATGCCGCGTGAGCCTCGTGATCCATCTCCTCTGGGCTGGGGTGGCCGTATATTTTGTGCATACCGCGGCGGCGGTGCTTCGGGAGTTCAAGCCCGCGGCGGCCCCGTCGGTGCTGCCGCCCCCGCCGGTGGAGATTCCGGAGGACTTGGTGGCAGTGGCGAACCAGGAGCGGGAACCGTGGGCGCAGGAAGAGGTCCTCCGGTCCATCCGGGAGCGGTATGAGGATCTCCGGGACTGGAATCGGGTCAGAAGCGCCTTCGGCGTCGGGAGAATCGCGTAAATGACGAGTCCGTTTATCGAGTCGTTGCTGGACGATGTCGCCGTGCGGGCGATGGAGGGGTTCTCCAACAACCCCGCCACGCCGAACGACGAGGTCGCGCCGAACCCCCCGGAGGACACCGGGGCGACGGTCGAGGAAGACATCGCGGCCCTCCAGCGGGCGCTGTACGGGGCGGATTACCCCGGGGCGGACCCGAATACGGCCGAGGATATGGCCGCGTGGGCCTCGTGGGGCCGGGGGCTCTGGGAGTCCCGGCGCGAGGCCGTGCAGATGCACCTGCACTTGGTGGAGCGGAACCGCCTGTTCCGGGCGGGGCAACAGTGGATTTCGGCTAACGGGCTGGGGCCCTGGCGTGAGCCGGCCCGTCCGCGGGATGCGGCGCGGGTGGTCTACAACATGATCGACAAGGCGCTCGACCAGCGCTTGCAGATCCTGATGGACCAGAAGCCCGGCTTCTCGGTGACGCCGACGACGCAGGACCCGGACGATAAGCGCAAGGCGCAGGCTCAGCAGCTGGCGCTGGAGTATCAGTACGAGCAGATGTTGATGCCCCGGTTGGCGCGGGAGGCGGCGTTCTGGGCGCAGACGGACGGCGTGAGCTTCTGGCACCTGTTCTGGGACCCGGACAAGGGCCCGTGGGACGAGCGGCTGGGGCAGGTCCCTGGGCAGAAGAAGCCGCTGGGCGACTTGGGGTGCCAGACGCTCCGGGTCGAGCAGGTCCGTGTGTCGCCCAACGCGACGGTGTCGCAGGCCCCGCACTGGGTGGTCATCCGCGAGGTCATCACGAAGGCCGAGGCCGCGTTCCGCTACGGCGTGACGGGGCTGGAGGCGGCGGATACGACCCTCTCGACGGGCAACGCGCCGACCTATAGCGGGTCGGAGGGCATCGGGGCGTGGGTCCTGACGCAGACGACCATTGGGGAAGGCCAGCGGATGCGGGACGAGGACGTGACCGAGCGGTTCACGATCTACGTTGCCCCCCATCCGGATGCGCTCCCCGAGGGCCTGCACCTCATCATTGTGGGCGACACGGTGGTCTTTGGCCCGTCGCCCCTCCTCTGGAACGCCATCCCGATTGTCGCGGTCCGGGACGGCTCCAGCGATCCGTCGTACTATCCGCGCCCGGTGGTCGAGCAGTGGCTGGACCACCAGATGCGCGTGAACGCCCTGTTGTCCAAGTGGGTCGAGAACATCCGCGTGAACGCTGGCGGCCGGTTCCTGACGCGCCCCAATGCCATCGCCACCGAGACGTTTATGGGTGGCGTGACCTCGATGATTGAGATTCGGGGCGCGGGGCCGATGTCGGACTCCATTCAGCCGGTGCAGGGTTTCTCGGTCGGGCAGGACGTGAAGGAGGCGTTGGCGCTGGAAAAGACGGCCTTCGAGGACGCCTCGGGCTGGAACGCGGTCAGCCGCGGGCAGGTCACCGGGGAGTCGGGCCGGGCCATCATCGCCAGCCGGGAGCAGCTGGAGCGGGTCTTCAGCCCCGCGGTCAACGCGCTGGCGCAGGCGTTCACGGACTGGTGCAAGGTGGCGATGGCGGGGATGGCGTGGGGCTACGATGTCCCGCGGGCGCTCGGGGCGGTTGGCAAGGGCCGGCCGGACCTCGCCCGGGCGGTGTCGTCCACGGACCTCGACGGGCAGTCGGATGTCCGGGTGGAGCCCGCGACGTTGATGCCGATGCCGATGGCCTTCCGGCTCTACCTGCTGGACAACTGGCTCCAGTCCGGCATCATCGATATCAAGGAATACCGGCGCCGGCAGATGTTCGCCGTGGCCCGGGATATGTCCAGTCCCGACGAGGACCAGGAAGCGCGGGCCAAGCGGGTGGCAGATGCCATCCGGATGGGCGCGATGGTTCCTGAACTCCGGTGGCAGGACAACGAAGCGATCCATCAGGATGTGCTGGAGCGGGAAATCCTCTTGCAGGATGACCTCGATCCGGCGATTATTGCCGCCGCGCAGGAGCGGTGGACGGCCTTGGCGAATCAGGCCGCACAGAAGCAGGGGGCAATGGCTCCGCCAGCAGGCGGCGCACCCCCGGCTGGCCCCGGCCAATCGGCCGGTGCGCCCTCCTTCCCCGCGGGACAGCTGCCGCTGGCCAGCAATAATCCGCCGATTGGGGCCCTTGGGGCCTTGCAGGAGGCCCAGATGGGCCAGTCGCCGGATCAGACGTTGGCGGGCCAGTTCGACACCCTGTCGCGCCAATTCTAGGAGCTGGACCGATGGACATTCAGCAAGCACTGGCCGACGCCGCGTCGGCGGCCCTCGCGGACACCACCGTGAGCGCCACCCCCACGCCCGCCGTGCCCGCTCCCGCTGACACGCAGGACCCGAAGACCGCCAAGGCCCCCGAGGCGGAGGCCCCCGAAGCGCCAGAATCGACCGACGAGGTCACGGAGGGCGCCGAGGACACCCCAGAGGAGGCGACGGAGGAGACAGCCGACGAGGCGTTGGAGTTGCCCGGCGGCTATGTCGCGGTCCCGACGGTCACCGAGGGGCTGGCGACGGAGTTCACGCTCCGAGACGCCGAGGGTGAGGTTGAGGTGCCGGATCTCATCGTGGAGTACAAGGCGAACGGCAAGGTGCGGCAGGACCGCTTGGACAAGGTGGTCAAGCTCGCCCAGTTCGGTGTGTACAACGAGGAGCGCGAGCAGAAGCTCCAGCAGACGGAGCGGGAAGCCGTCTCGCTCAAGTCTGAGCGCGAGGAACTGGCGCAGCTCATCGAGGAGCGGGAGGCGCAGCTGGAGCGTCTCCTGACCGACGAAGACTATTTTCTGGCCGTGCGGGAGGCCTACTCACAGGAGAACTCTCCGGAGCGGCGAGCCCAGCGGGCCGAGCAGCAGGTGAAGGACCTTCGGGTGCAGACGGAGATGCAGCGCATCACGGAGGCAGGACAGCAGTTCTACACGGGTGAGGTGCAACCGGCGATCCAGCTGATCGCAGAGGCGCTCCCCTCCGTGTCCCCGCAGGAGCTGGAAGAGCGGATGGCGTATGCCATGCAACTGCACGCGGCGGTCGCCCCGAACGGGCAGACCTATCTCCCCGCGTCACAGTTCGACGCCGCTCGGCAGTACATCGTGCAGGACCTGGCGGTTTGGGCCCAGATGCAGCACGCCCGGCGTAGTGAGTCTGCCCCTTCCTCGCAGGTCAAGGAAGCGCAGGCCGCGGTCGCCAAGGCGCAAGTCGAGGCACAGAAAGCCAAGCGGGCGGTGGGGCAGGCCACCAAGCCCGTGGGTCGTGCGGCGAGCAACACCCCTGCGAAACCCAAGGCCGCCAAGCCGGCGACCGTCGATGACGCGCTGGACTCCGCGATGTCGGAGATTCTCGCGTCGATCCGTTAACCCTTAGTTCAACACACACACTCTCATGCCGAATCCTACCGTTATCACGGATGCGGAACTCACTGGCCTCCTGAAGAACGTCTACAGCCAGTTCCGCGAGAAGGTCCAGAACCTCGTCACCCCGCTTCTTGCCCAGCTGGAGAAGGGCCGGGCGGGCGGCCCCCGCAATATGCGTTGGGGCGGTAACAACGTGTTCTTCGATGTCGTGACCGGCCGTCCGGCGGGCGCGACGTTCTCGTCGGCCGGGTACTTCCCGCCTGACACCACCGCGACCGAAGTGCAGGCGAACGTCGGCGTGGTCCGTGCCTACACGACCCGTCAGGTGGACGGCCTCGCCTTCGTTGGCACGCAGTCCAAGGATGCCGCTTTCACCACCATCGCCAAGAAGACGATGGAGGAGATCAAGGAGGCGTCCACCCTGCTCATGCAGCAGGCGCTCCACAACAAGACGGACGGCGTCGTCGCCCTCATCGGCACCGCCTCGACCACCACGAGCATCATCGTGTCGTCCCCCTACGGCGTGAGCGGCGCGGGCCAGGGCTCGCTCCTCCTCTCCGTGGGCGACTACATCGCGGTCCTCGACACCTCGGCGTCGGACGCGGTCCTCGGCCGCTCGGCCATCACGGCCATCAGCAACAGCGGCGACAACGCCACGCTGACGCTTGGCACGGCCATCGCTGGTATGGCCGCGACGGACAAGATTGTCAAGGCGACTGCCTCTGACACCTCGTTCAACGGCGCGATGAACGGCCTCATCAACATCACGAACCGTGGTGGTGCGTATAGCACTGGCACGGCCAAGCTCCACAACATCGACACGTCGGTGTATCCGATTTGGGACGCGACCCGGATGGTGGCGGGCACGGACACCCCGGATGCGAACCAGCCGACCGAATCGGACATCTGGGACCTTATCCAGAAGATCTCCGGCAAGAGCGGCAAGGACGCGATGGTGCGTCCGAAGGACTTCCTGCTCATGACGACCCCGGGCCTCGCCAAGAAGCTCATGGAGTCGATGGTCGGGCAGCGCCGGTTCACCGCCGGTGAGTTCGCCACGACGATCAAGGGTGGCTACAAGGCCCTTGAGGTCTGCGGTATCCCGCTCGTGCAGGACTACTACGTCCCGGCCGGCACCATCTACCTCCTCCATCTCCCGTCGCTGTCGTGGGTGGATGCGAAGGATTGGGGCTTCGTCGAGTTCGAGGGCGCGGGCCCGTGGCGCTGGCTCTCGGGGCGTGACGCCTTCGAGACGACCTACGGCTGGTACGGCAACCTCGCCTGCCTGGCGCGTAACGCGCATGGCTCGATCACGGGGTACACCGACACCGCTCGCTACACCCACGTCTAACCTTCACTGAAGCGGTCAGGGGCCTTCGGGCCCTTGGCCCTTCTGAGGACCCTTCATGCCCTATACGTTCTTTGCGCCGAAGCCGGGGCGACTCGGGATGCTTCCCGTGCCGCTTACGAGCGGTCGCATCAACACCGGGACGCTCGCCGCGGGCACCCAGACGCACACCATCGGCGCAATGCCCGGGAAGTGCTTCATCAACCGTGCGAGTGTGTCGGCGGGGACCTACCCCACCGCGGCCACGTCCTGCGTGGCTCGGCTCATCAAGTATGACAGCACGGCGAATTCGGCCGTGACCCTGACGGCAGACTTGGATATCAATGACAAGACCGACCGTGAGGCGCTGGCGCTGGCCATTACCAGCACCCTGACGGATGCTCAGCGGACGCTCAACCCGGGCGATACGCTGGAGTTCGAGATTGTGACTGTGGGCGCGGTGTCGGTCCAGCCGGACGACATCGTGTGCGTGGTCGAGCTGTTCGTCGAGGAGTAAGACGTGACCGTGCTGCTCAACGCAGCCGGCCAGCCCGAGCCGCCCACCCATGTGGTGGCGCGGCTCCGGGCCCTCCACGCCGGATTGTTTATGAAGTTTCTGGAGCAGACGGGCGAGCACTGGGCCATCTGCCTTCGTTGGAGCCCCGAGGACACCCGGTGGGAGTGGGTGCAGCGGGGCGAGACGGACCCTGAGATGGCGTACGATATCATCGGATACCTCCCGATGCTGTGCAGTATTGACGAGGCGCCGGCCTATCTGGAGCGCACGTTCCGGCAGTACCCCAAGGACGAGGTGCGCCGGATGGCGGACTTCGTCGAGCAGTTCAATGCCACCCAGCCCATCAGTCAGGCCGCGGACGCCGCGTTGACCGAAGTGCTGGATACTCTGTAGTCTCTTACCCCCTCGACCCGTGGCCGTTACCAAAGCCCAACTGATTGCGCTCACCCGCGAGACGATGGACGCGGTGTCCTCGGATCGGTGGTCGGATGCGACCATTACGACCGTGCTGAACAGCGTGTACGGGGATGAGTGGTCCAATATCCTCAACGCCCAGCCGTACTACACGTTCGCCAAGCGGACGGTCAGCACGGACGGCGACGGTATGGTGTCCTTCAGCGCCCTATCGAGCGGCGGCGGGGACACTCAGCAGAACTTCTACCGCGTCCTCTCGGTGTCGGACGGCAACGTCCTGTACACCCAGACGCGGTTCCAGGACGTGCCGCTGGCCACGACGACGAACTATCTGCCGACCTACCCGCGCCTGTTCTACACGGCCGGGCAGGCGCTCCAGATTCTCCCCGTGGCCGCGAGCACGACGCTGTATGTCTACGTCAACTACAAGCCGACCCCGTTCAACCAGCTGGCGACCGACAACTCGGTCATCGACTTCCCGGACGGCGGGGAGTTGATCCTCGCCAACGAGGCGGGCGCGGCGCTCCTGAATAAGGGTGGGGCGGAGTCGGGCGCGGCGCGGGTCCTCCGGGAGGAGGCGAAGCTGTCGCGGGCGATGCTGCTGGACGATCTGCGGCGCTACACTATCCAGCCGACGATGATGGCCTACCCGGACCAGAAGTATGAGTGGGGTGGCGCCTGATGGCCCGGGAGCGTCTGGCGGATGCCCAGCCGCGGATGGACGGCGGCCTGAACAGCGTCTCGGATGACATCTCGCTTCAGCCCAACCAGCTGCGGCAGACGGTCAATATGCGCCTGACGGACTATGGCGCGGCCAGCAAGCGCGGGGGCACCCAGCGGACCTCCACGGCTGTGCTGGCGGCCGCTTCGGTGCTGAACGGGTACACGTTCCAGCAGGACAGCGGGACGAACCAGATCCTCGCGGTCTGCAACACGGACCTCTTCACGACGACCTACGGGGCGTTCCCGTGGACGTACACGAATCAGGGCGGGACGTTCTCGACAACCGTGGCCCCGGACTTCGCCCAGTTCCGAGATGCGGGTGGGCTGGACGTGGTCTATATCGCGGACGGCGGTTTGCTCAAGAAGTGGACAGGAACGGCGGGGACGTCGAACCTGACGGGCATTACCAACACCGTAGCCGTGGATACCATCCAGGTCCACAACCAGCGACTCTGGGGGTGCGGCAACAGCACTTATCCGGACAGCATCTTCTACTCCTCGCTCAATAACGGGGACGACCTCGGGTATTCTGTCGCGCCGGCGGGGGGTGGGCAGATTGTCGTCCGAACCTTCGGGGATGAGAAGATTGTCGGGCTGGCCTCGGTCAATACCAGCCTGCTCATCTTCCACCGGCGCGGTATCTCCCGCCTGACGGGGTATGGGCAGGACGACATCGTGGCGGCCCCGGCGGGCCTGACGGCGGACGTGGGCACCATCGCCGCCAAGAGCATCGTCGCCAACAACAACATCGCCTACTTCATCTCCGAGCGCGGACTCTACCGCTGCAACGAGGCCGAGGTGGCGGCAGTCGGCACCCCGACCAAGCCAGACCCCATCCTGCCGATTATCCGGCAGCTGTCGTCCGCGGACTTCGACAAGATCCGGGCGGTCATCAACCGGGCCACCAAGGAGTTGTGGATTACCATTCCGGGCTACGGGTGCTACCAGTACCACACGGTGCTGGATGCGTGGTCGGGGCCCTGGAACGGGGCCTACATCAGCCCGGGCACGACCGCGCTCTTTGAGACGATTAACACGAATGGACTCCCGGTCGTTCTGCGCGGGGACGCGGATGGGTGGGTCAGCCTCTGCGATGCGCCGAGTGTCAACAAGGACAACGTCGCCGCGGCAGGAACGGGGGGCGACGTGTACACGATGGTTGCCCAGTTCCACCGCCAGTATATGGGCGATCCGGCGCTGGCGAAGGCGTTTCGGTGGGGCTACCTCACCGCCCAGCTCAACGGCTCGACAAACTGCTCCGTCTCGTGGACGACCGACGAATCCTCGGGAAGCTACCAGCTCCCGGTGGGATATGGCGGGGTCTGGTCCAGTGGCTCGACTTGGGGCACCGGCTTCTGGTCGGGTGTCTTGAGCCGCAACTTCCGGGTGCCGATGAGCGGGACGGGCTACTTCGTGGATGTGACGATCACCGACGCCGGCACGACCTTGCCGGTCTTCAGTCAGTGGCAAACCGAAACCTTCGCCTTGGGGCGTCGATAAATGGCAACGACGGTTGGACAGCACGCAGTCAGTTCCTTTACCGCGCCCCAGAACGGGGACGCGCTCAATGCCGATATCGTGCGCGGCAACGACAACACGCTTCGGGCGCAGTATGTAGACCACGATGCCGACCCCGGCATCCACGTCCAGTCGTCGTCGCTGGCTTCGCGGCCGTCAGCATCGGTGGCGGGAAGCGGGACCAAGTGGATTAACAGTGACCACCCGCAGAAGCTCTGGATTAGCGACGGCACAAACTGGCACGAGGTGGGCGGCGACAGCATCAACGTCTACTGCAAGGCGACTGAGACGCTGGTGAAGGGCGACATCGTCAAGGTGACCGGGTTTAATCTTGGGCAAGAGGTAGTCGAAATCGCCAAGGTTGCCAGCGCCTCTGATGTGGCGTTCGGCATCGTCGAGGCCGATATCGCCAACGGGGCGCTGGGCTATGTCATCAACACCGGCCTCATTGAAGATGTGAACACGGTGGCCTTTGCCATCGGCAACATCTTGTATCCGAACACCTCCGGTGGCCTGACGACGACCAAGCCGACCTCTGGCAATTATCAGGCGGTAGCGTTCGTGCTGCGGGCACACGCCAGCAACGGCGTGCTCTACGTCGAGTTCAGCGCCCCGCGGATCACGGAAACCTCGACCAACACGGCCAGCACGGTCGTCCAGCGCGACGCCTCGGGCAACTTCAGCGCTGGGACGATTACGGCCGCTCTGACTGGTAATGCCTCGACGGCGACGGCATTGCAGACTTCGCGCAACATCAACGGCGTCGCGTTCAACGGCACGGCCGATATCACGGTGCCTGCCGCCGCTGGAACGCTGACGGGCGCGACACTGGCCTCCGGCGTGACGGCGTCCAGCCTGACTTCAGTAGGAACGCTGACGAGCCTGACGGTGTCTGGAAACGCAACAGTCAACGGTCTGCGTCTTGGGCGCGGGACTGGCGGCAACATCGATACGACGGCGTTTGGCCAGAATGCCCTTGATAGCGAAACGATTGGTACTGGCAATACCGCCTTTGGATCGAACGCGCTGACCGCTATCACCAGCGGGAACCAAAACACTGCCATCGGGCGCAACGCTGGGCAGTCGTTAGCGACGGCAACAGGATGTGTCGCCATCGGCTCTCAGGCGCTACGAGATTCCACGTTGACTAACCAGAGCGTGGCAATCGGTCAGGATGCTATGCTGACGGCTTCTGGTGCCAATGAGTGCGTGGCGGTTGGAACTCAAGCACTGGGCGCTACAACTGGCGCAAACAATACCGCCATTGGACATAGCGCTGGTTCAGGCAATACTAGCGGCACCAACAACACGTTCGTTGGTAACGGAGCGGCTGGGGCCACGGCGACGACCAGTAACGCCATCACGCTGGGCAACTCCTCGATTGCCACCCTGCGCTGTCAGGTGACGACCATCACGTCGCTCTCCGATGCGCGGGACAAGAAGGACATCGTGGACATCCCGGCGGGGCTGGACTTCGTCAAGGCGCTCCAGCCGCGGGCCTTCCTGTGGAATATGCGGGACGGCGGGAAGGTGGATGTCCCGGAGTTTGGCTTCATCGCGCAGGAGTTGCAGGCGGCGCAGGTGGACACTGGGATCACGGTGCCGGGCCTCGTGTATGACGAGAACCCGGAGAAGCTGGAAGCGTCGGCCGGCGTGCTAATTCCCGTGCTAGTGCAGGCGATTAAGCAGCTGGAGGCCCGCGTCGCCGCGCTGGAGGCCGGGGCCTAATGGGCATCGGGGACTACGACATCAAGCCGTTCACGTCCCCGGTAGGGATGGATCGGGCGGCCTACGAGACACGGGGGAATGATAACGTCCTGCGTGACAAGTTCGTTGGCCATCAGGCGGATGTCATCGCCCACCCGACCGCCGGAACATATGCCAACCTCCCGGTCACGGGGACCGAGGGGCAAATCTACTGTGCGACCGACGCGCCGAATAACGGGGTCTATGTCTGGACCGGCGGCGCGTGGGTCCTGATTGCGAGCTGACGATGCCGAAACGCAAGGTCGCGCTGAAGCGCCCGAAGCCCAGCGATCCCGGCAAGTGGGCCTCAGCCGTGGCCGAAGCCAAGGCCAAGTTCAAGGTCTACCCCTCCGCCTACGCCAACGCCTACGCCGCAAAGCGCTACAAGGCGATGGGCGGGGGATGGCGGGGACCCAATAACAAGGTGGAATCCAATGGCTAAGGGCGGTCTGGGCAAATGGTTTGGCGAGGAGTGGGTGGACATCTCCCGCACGGACAAGTCCGGCCAGCACCCCCCGTGTGGGCGCTCAGAGGCGGATACGTCATCGGCGGGCTACCCGAAGTGCCGCCCGAAGGCGGAGGCGGCGGGGATGAGTCGGGAGAAGAAGCGGCTGGCCGTCCGTCGCAAGCGCAGTGAACCCCAAGGGGTCGGTGGCAAGCCGACCATCGTGAAGTAAGGAGCCCTCGTGCCGATCCGTTCCAAAGCCCAACAGCGGGCGATGTACGCTGCCGCCGCCGGTCGCGGGAAGACCGGCATTTCCAAGGCCGTAGCCAAAGAGTACATTGAGGCTACGCCAAAGTCTGCCTACGCTGACCTCCCCGAACGGGCGAAGCGGCGGATGGCCCTCAAGCGCAAGGGAGGCAAGTAGTCATGGCGTATCAGGATGAGATTGCGGCGGCGAACCGCCTGCCGACCCGGGAACAGCGGCTGTCCGCCCGGAACGCGGTGCGGGCCAAGTACGGGATGGAGCCGGAGAAGAAGACGCGGGGCGGGATTGCGGGCATCTACGACCGCAATAAGGGCGTGATTCAGGCCGCCCTCCCGACGCTGGCCGGGTTCCTGGTCCCCGGGTCCTCGGTGCTGGCGGGTGCCCTGACGGGCGGCCTAGCGCGTGGGCTGGATCGTCCCGGCAAGCGCGGCATCGGGCTGGACCTTGGGCAGGCGGCTGGCGGGGCGCTCGTTGGTGCTGGGCTTGGGAAGCTCGGCGGTGGATTCCGTGGAGCGCCAGCGGCTCCGGCTCCGGCCGCGCCTGCGCCGAGGATGCCGGCGGGTCCGGCGCCCGGGCAGGTGATGGCGACCCCGAACTACGGGGCGCAGATTGGCACGGAGATGGCGGCGGCTGCGCCGGCTGCTCCGGTCACTGCCACGACGACTGCCGCGCCGACCACAATCCAGAAGCTCTTGGCGGCGGTGCAGAAGCCTGAGGTCCTTGCCCCGCTGGCTGGTGGGGTGGCGGACGTGATTGGCTCGGCGCAGGATCGGGCGGTGCAGGAGCGCCGGATTCAGCTGGAGGAAGAGCAGATGCGGCAGGAGCGGGAGCGGCAGGAGCGGCTGGCCCAGCTCCTGATGCCGCTCTTCCAGCAGCAGGTGTCCCAGTTCGGGGGGCGGCGCTGATGGCCACCAGTAGCTACGCCAACCTCTTTGGCACGAACGGGAGCGGTAAGAAGAACAACATTGGGTTCGGCAATCTCTTCGGCCAGCAGGAGGCCCCGAAGGCCCAGGCGATGCAGCAGCCGCCGGCCACTCAGCCGACGACCCAGCCGACGGCTCAGCCTGCCCAAGCTCCGACCTTCGCTCAGATGCAGCAGCAGGGACAGGCCCGTCCGGCTCCGCAGGTGGCCGCACCCACCCCATACCAGAACCTCCAGCGACAGGTGCAGGAGCAGTTGGCGCAGCCGGTGGGGTACACGTCCGAGCAGATGCAGCAGTTGCGGCAGGCGAGTCTCGGGCAAATCCAGCAACAGTTTGGCGCCCAGCGTTCGGCGCTTGAAGAAGACTTGGCGCGACGCGGCCTTGCCGCTTCAACGATTGCGGCGGGGCGCTTTGGGGATCTCGCGGGACAGCAGGCGCAGGCGGTCGCTGGCCTGGAGGCGCAGTTGCTCCAGCAACAGGTGCAGGCGCAGGAGGCCGCACGAGCGCAGGGTCTCCAGACCCTGACCACACTGGCCGGTCAGCAGGCTGATATCGAGTCGCGGGCCGCCCAGCTGATGCAGGAAGCGGAGCTTCAGGGCCGGAGCCTAGACCTCCAGTCGGCGCGGGATTTGGCACAGCGTGAGCAATTTACCGCCCAGCAGACCTTCGAGGCGCAGCAGGCCCAGCTCCAGCGGCAGTTTGCGGGTGGCGAAAGCGCAGCGGAGCGGGCATTGCGCGAGAGTCTGATGCGTGAAGGCCAGACGTTTGAGGCGGCGCAGGCCGCGGCCCAGCGGGCCTTTGCCGGCGGCGAAAGTGCCTTGGAGCGGGCCCTTCGGGAGCGTTTGCAGACTGGCGCTCAGACCTTTGAGGAGCGACAGGCCGAACTTCAGCGCCAGTTCGCTGGCGGCGAGTCGGCGCTGGAGCGAGCGCTCCGAGAGCGTCTCCAGACCCAGCAGATTGGCGAGTCGGCGGCGGATCGGGCGCTCCGGGAACGGTTGGGGCTGGCGGAGTACACCGGCACGCTGGATGGCCAGCAGACGTTCGCGGCCCAGCAGGCGCGACAGAACCTCCTCATCCAGCTGGCCGGCATCCTCGCGCAGGGCGGGGCGGCGACGGCTGGGGCGATGCCACAGCTCCTCAAGTTGCTGGCGGACCAGTTCGGGTTCCAGATGACGACATCATCGGATGACGCCGACCTAGCCCGACGGCAGCAGGAGGCGGCCGACCGGGCTCGCCGGGATGCCGAGAACGCTCGTCGGGCGGCTGAGGGACTTCCGCCGCTCCCTGACAACACGCAGGCCTAACGAGGACCTATCCATGGCACGACGTGGCGCAATGACGGCGATTCAGGCGGCCTTGGCCGGCCTCTCCGGGGGCGCGGCTGGGTATGTCCGCCAGCGGGAGTTGCAGAAGGAGCAGGATCGGCTGAAGAAGCAGGAGGAGCGGCGGCAACAGTTGGACATGGCCACGCTCTTGGATCGTGGCTGGATGACTCCGGAGCAGTTCACGCTGGGGCGTGAAGAGATGAAGGTCACCGAGCCAGCGCAGCGGATGCGCCTTGGCGAACAGGAACTGGTCCGGCCCCGGACGCTCCAGCAGGAGGCGGCGCTGGAGCGTGGGCGGCAGGCGACGATGGCGCAGAAGGGTAAGACGCAGGAGGCCAAGGAGGCCAAGTCGGCGCTGGCCGCGGTGCTGGATTTGTACCCGAATATTACCCCGGCTGATCGCGCCGCGGTGATGGCTGGCGTGCGGGACATCGAGAGAGTAATCCCCCAGCCGCGGACGCCGACTCCGACGGACCCGATGATTGCTCGCCAGCGGCAGTCTACCTTAGACCGCTCCACTGCACAGACGTATGTAGAGGCCAACAGTGGCGACGCCGCCAAAGCCTACGAGTCGTACAAGCGTGAAAACCCGGCCGGGGAAATTTCTCGGCGCGAATTTGACGCCGCCGCGTATCGGGCAAAGAACAGGATGTCTGGAAATGCGGACGCGATACAGGCGCTCGTTGACTACCTCGTTGGCGGAAATCGTACCACGCCATGACCATCCCTCCTCTCCCCATTAGCACGCAGTCCTCAATCTCGCGGTTCTTGGAGCGGTATGCGCGAGGTGCGGAGGAGCGGCGTCGGCTGGCCGGTATTCAGCAGCTTCCCGCCGTGACAATCACCGCGCCGGCCCCAACCCCGCTTGGGGTGTCGGCGGCCCGGCAAGAACTGATTGAGCGTGGCATGGAGCCCGTGTCGCCGGAGACGGCGGCTCGGGAGGCGATGACGGCGTCTATGGCCGAGCAGCGGCGGGCCGAACGCGCTGCCCTCGGCCGTGCGCTGGCCAAGGCGTTCGTCGATCCTCGGGAAGCCTACCGCGCAGGAGAGGCGGCCGGCGAGCGCCTGAAGGTCGGCGTGCAGGAGCTGGGCCGTGGGCGCGTTGGCGCGGGAGCAAAGAAGGTCGGCCTGAGCGCGGCAGAGACGGCGCTCAACATCGTGCCTGCGGTTGGGGCAACTGGTACACTGACGCGCATTGGAGGGCGGCTGGGCCCGCTCCGCGGGCTGGGAGCGCCAATTGCCGCAGGCACAGCGGGCGCGACTGCGGGGTATCTGACCGCGCCGGAAGGGGAGAAAGAGCTTGGGGCGCTACTCGGAGGCTTCGGAGCGTCTGGCTTAGCCTATGGCGCACAGCGAGTCGCTGGTGCCCGTCAGGCTGCCCGTCTGGCCGCCGCCGAGCCGGAGTTGACGCAGGCTCTCCGTACGGTGGGCCAGGACATTGATTTCAGCGGAAACATTGTCAAGGCAGTCGAGCAACGGGCGAAGGGGCCGTTGGCCGATCGCCTCATTCAGCGATTTGTCGAAGGGACGCGCCCGCTCCGCCAGTTCGGGGAGAGCCTGGAAGCCAAGCGGCTGATGCGCCCCAGCGAGTCACCTGCCACTCGGCTGAACGAGGCGTACGATTCGCCGGCCCGAGTTAAGCAGGCGTTGGCCGGCGAGGGCATCGTTAGCCCGACAACGTATCAGGTCATCGGGCCGAGCTTTGCCGATGTCTTTGAGCCGGTCAACAAGTCTACGCGCCAGGTGCGCGAGGCGCTGGAGTATGCGGTCGCCAAGCGTGTGGTGGGGCGCGGCGATGAGATGGCGCTGCAGATGGTTGGAGGCAACCCGGACAAGCTCGCCGCCTACCGAACCGTGGTGGACCGGCTGGGGCAGCGCCCCGACATCGTGGAGTTTGAGGGACGCCTCAATGGCTTCGTCAATGGCCTGCGCCAGTATGCCGTGGATGCGGGGATGTGGACGCCGGAGATGGCGGAGCGACTGGCACAGTCGGACGCGCTTTATATCCCGTTCAAGCGCATCCTAGAGTCTACGGCGGCTCCGCGCGGAACCGCGCAGACGCTGGCCGGCGGCCGGCGGCTGGGTCGCGTCGCCGCGCAGCCGCGTCGGATGACCGGTGGGTCGCAGGCGCTGGAGAATCCGGCGGAGGCGCTGGCGGAATATGCGTCCAAGATTATTGGACGTGCTGACGCGCACCGCCTGACGGACTCGATTATCACGGGCGTAGAGCGCCTCGGGGATGCGGGGGCGGAGATTCTGACGCCCATCGCCACGCCGGCCGTTAGCGGGCAGAAGGTCGTGGATGCCGCCCGTAGCCGCCTGATAGCTGGCGGGATGCCGGAGGCAGATGCCCTCAAGGCGGCCGAGGACTTGGTTGATCTATACACGCCGGGGTTCAGCAGGGACAACCCGGTGGTGTGGGTCCTGCGAAACGGCCAGAAACAGTATTACCGCATCAATCAGCCCGATTTGTACGAGAGTATGCTGGCGTTCGGGCGCACGCATAGCGACGGCATCCAGTCCATCGTCAATGCACTCGGCCCTGTCAAGCGCACCATTACGCTGGCCGCAACCGGGATCAACCCGCGCTTCTTCGCCGGAACGAATCCAGCCCGAGATATCCCGGATGTGATTGCGAAGAACCCCGGGGCCGCTCAGGCGCTGCCGCAGGGGATCGTTGATTCGGTCGGGGAAATCTTCGGGGGCAATCGGTTTGCCGAAGAGCTGGCCCGGCGCGGGGCGGGTGGCGCGTCGCTGTGGTTTGTTTCGCAAAGCCCCAAGGCGGCGCAGCGCCTCTATGCCCCCGTGCGGGCCACGGATATCGCCGCACAGGTGGGACGTGTTGGCGGGGCTCCCATCCGCGTCGCGGAAACGGTCGCCAGCACGGTGGAGCGAGCCCCGCGATTCGCGGCGGCGCGCGCGGCATTTGAGCGTGGGCTGCCGGACTGGGAAGATTACGACGACGCACTGGCCCTGGCGGCGCGCGCATTTAACCGTGGCACGGTGGACTTCCGGCTCAAGCCGGGCTCTCCCATGATGCAGTTCCTGAACGACATCACGCCGTTCTTGGGGGCCAGTACCAAGGGCGCGGCTCGCTACGGGGAGTTTGTGGCGGAGCAGCCTGGTCGCGCGGCAGCGCAAGCAGCGATGACTATGGCCGCGACCACCGCGGAGTATATGTACAGCAAGAAGGACGATCGGCAGCGGTACGTTGATATTATTCCGCAGGATCGGTCGCGGTTTCTCATCTTTGGAGACAAGCGCCTTCCGCTCGGGCAGGAGCAGGCCATTGTGGCCGCGATGACGCGGTACGCACTGGCGAAGCTGGAGAGGGATGACCCCGATGCGCTGGCACAGCTGGCGGTCGCGGTCACCAACTACCTGCCGCCCATTGATGTGCCGGTGGTATCGCAGGCCATCGAGCTGGCGGCGAATCGGTCATACGCGGGGCCGATTGAAAGCGGACGCCTACAGGCGCTTCCACGGGAAGAGCGTCGGTACGAATCGACGCCGGCCACCTTCACGGCGCTGGCGCGGAGCCCGATGATTCCGGGAAGCCCACGCCAGCTGGAGTACCTGAGCCGTGAACTCCTTGGCCCGTTGACCCCGGCAGTCACCGGCGTGACCGAGCCGATTGCCCGTCGTGTGCTCGGAGCGGCCGCGCCGCTAGTCGAGAAGCGAGCTGTGTCGGCTCGTCAGCTTTCTCCGGCTGCCGCCTTTGCACAGCGCCGTGTGCCGCTGAGTACGTCCAGCGAGCGGTGGTACTACGACACCCGAGAGCAAGCGCAGCAACAGCTCACGCTCCTACAGCGCACGGTCAAGGATCTTCCGGCGGTTCCAGAATCCATGGACGCCGGGGACCGCGATGCGGCGCTGACTGAGGTGCGGGATGCACTGTCTCGCGCTGGCGTCACGCCGGATGGGGCACGAAAGGCACTGGCCGCGTATGACTTCCGGGCGGCCGACAAGGAGTTTGAGCTTTTGCGCGAGACTGAGAACGCGCTCCGGGCTAAGACGGACCTCTCCGATGAGCAGAAGCTCCAGGCCCTAGAGAAACTCCGCGCTATCGAGCAGTCCCGCTACCGACTTGCCCGGCGGCGCTATCAAGACTTGATGGCTGGTCGCACCCCGGCCGCTCTTCAGCCCATCACCCCAACGCCATAGCACTATGTCCAACGAAAAGTCTTCTGTCATGCTCGTGGTCGCCGGCTTCTTCGGGAGCCTCATCGCCGTGGGCAAGGCCAGCCACGGCAATATGCGGGACAACCTCCTCGCCATTAGCGCCGGGACGTCCAGTGCCTACTTCCTGACGCCCGTGGTCTTTTCGCTCACGGGCATCGAGGCCAGCCAGCAGACGATGAGCGCGATGGCGTTCCTGCTCGGCGTGCTGGGCCAGCGCGGGGTCGAGATTGTCATTGGCAAAATCTTTCCGGAGGCGAAAGATGCTCCAGTCGATTAATGTGATTGCGAACGGCCTGATTACCATCGGTGGCCTCGCGTTCTATGTGATGCTGTTCACGAAGATTGGGGACGGCGTCAAGCAGATTGACCAGTTCGGCAAGGTCAGCTACTACACTATCAAGGCATCCCTCGCGCTCGTCGTGGCCGGGGCGTTGCTCAACGTGTTGCTTCTGACCACGCCGCCGTTCACGGAGGTTGTGATGAACATCGGACTGGGGGGCATCTTTATGTGGGCCGCACTCTGGCACGGCAAAAAGTTCGGCGTCCTCACGGGCGTGAAGGCCATTGACCGCAAGACGGCGACCTACCGCGTCCCGCCGCGCGTCGAGGACACCAAGTGAGCTGCACCCACCCATCCCCGAACCACAACACCCGTGGGGCGCAGACGGTCAAGGTCATCGTCCTCCACGCGGACGCCAGCCCGAACGAGAAGGGGTGCCTGTCGTGGCTCCAGTCGAGCGAGTCGAAGGTCAGCTACCACGCGCTCGTTGGACGCGACGGCAAGGTCTACACGGTGGTCCCGTATGACCGCCGGGCGTGGCACGCGGGCAAGAGCGAGTGGAACGGCCACAAGGACGTGAACGGCGTCTCGGTGGGCCTGTGCTTCTCGAATAAGAACGACGGCAAGGAGCCGCTGACCGACGCGCAGAAGGCGGCGATGAAGACGCTCATCGCGGACGTGCGCCGGAAGTACGGGCACATCCCCGTGACCACGCACGCCAAGGTCAGCCCCGGCCGCAAGAATGATCCCGACCACGTCCCCGGCTTCGTCCTCAAGGACTATGAGTAAGGTCGATAAACTCTACGTTCTGTGCTTCACTGTCCTTTCTGCGCTCGGCATCGGCTATCTCCTTACCCATCCCACCCCCCGCCCGGAGATTGTGGCGATGACTCGACAGGTGGACTCGCTCCGGCAGGCGGCGGACAGCGCCCGGACGGTGGCGATTCAGGCGCAGTACGCGGCGAAGGCGGCGGGCCAGCAGGAGCGGCGGGCGGCCGACCGCCTGATGGGCCAGCTCCGGACCACGCGGGATAGCCTGAACGCGCTCCGCCCGCTGACCGAGGACAGCGCCGCCACGGCGGACACCCTGCGGATGGCCTTGGCCATCTCAGTGGCGATGGCCGACAGCTTGGCCGTGACCGCTGACGCCTACCTGTCCGAGGTGGACAGCCTCCGTGACCGCTACGCCGAGGAACGGCGGGCGATGACCGTAGCGCTGGACAAGGCCGAGCGCTCGATGGCGACCCAAGACGCCCTGATCCGCGCCCTACAGAAACAGACCGAGTGCCGGATCGCCGGCCTCCCCTGCCCGTCCCGCCCCGTGCTCTTCGTGGCTGGCCTCGTGACGGGCCTGCTCTTGACAAGATAGCCTCCTCGACATAGTGTCGAGCAACCCCCGCCGGAGCATTATGCCCCGTCATACGCGAGTCGTGCCTGTTGGGTGGAGCGAGAGCGAAACCGAGGCCCTGTTGGCGTGCATCCGCGCCGAAGGCAGTCAGGGCTTCCACACCTACGCCAAGACCTCAGGCAAGAGCTACGATGCCTGTCGGCTCTACCTCCAGCGGGCGCACCGGGAGGCATGGCTGGAGGCGCTGGAATCGTGGCGCATCGCCAAGTTCCGGAACCCCGTCACCGCGCCCAAGGAGAAGGGGCCGAACCGCACGGACGAGATCGCGGACTGGTGGGATACGTTCAAGCCGGTCAGCCTCCCCGCCCCGAAGCGGGCCAAGGCCAACGTGACCGCGAACACGGGCGTCACCGTCGTGGCCTCCGACCTGCACTTCCCGCTGCAAGATGACGCGGCGGTCTGTATCCTCTTGGATACCATCCGCCAGCTCAAGCCGGAGCGGGTGGTCCTGAACGGGGACCTGCCCGACCTGCTGGCCATCAGCAAGTACCCCAAGGATGTGCGGCAGACGTGGAGCTTGCACGACGAGGCGGTGGCGTTCCACGGCTTCCTCCGGGCGCTGGAGGAGGTGCTGCCCGCCGATGCCGCGCTCATCGAGATCGACGCCAACCACAGCGGGGACGGGACCGAGAGCCGCTGGTGGCGCTACCTCTCCGACCGCATCCCGGAGCTACTCAAGACCCCGCGGGCGCTGGAGGTTATGAGCTACCCGGCGTGGTGGCACCCGGAATGGAGCCGCATCCAGATGAAGCCGGAGCTGGTGATTGCCGAGGACCTGCTGATTACGCACGGCACGTTCGTCCGGCGGGGTGGCGGGATGTCGGCCAAGGCCCACAGCGAGAGCTACCTCAACAGCGTGATGCATGGGCACACGCACCGGCAGGGGTCGTCGATGCGCCGGGTGCCGGCCATCGGGAGCCGGGGCGAGCAGGTCATCAAGGCGTATGAGATTGGGTGCCTCTGCCGCCTGGACCCCGGTTACGTCAGCGTCCCGGACTGGACGCAGGGGTTCGCCATCGTGGTCGAGGGCGAGGGGCGGTACGGCGTGGAGCTGGTGACCATTGAGGAAGGGGCGGCAGTTGTAACCACACTCGGGAGAACGATTCGTGCCTAAGAAAAAGCGGTGGCCCACGGTGCCCAAGGCTGTTTCCGGCATGGCCGGACCGATCAAGGTGCAACAGCGCCGGGGGGCCCTGACCGCCCCGGACGGAGATGATTGCTGGGGGATCTACTTTCCACAAAAGCGGACCATCGCGCTGGCGGGCGGGATGCCCCCGGCCCTGCGGTGGCACACGCTCATCCACGAATGGGCGCACGCTTGGATTATTGACGCCGGGCTGGCCAACATCTTGCACGGGAAATCCGAGGCCGAGCTGACTCGCAACGTGGAAATCGTCTGCGATACGCTGGCGACCGCTGCGGTCCGGTCGATGGTGACGGCGCTGGGGCTCGACCCGACAGAGAAATCCAAGTAGCTCTTGACTTGGGGTGGGGAGTAGTGTAGACTTGGGATGCGGCCACTTGGTCGCATCCCTTTTTCTCTTTCAGGAGAATCGCATGGCGTTCCACAAGTTGGCAGATGGGCCGATCACGATGGTGATTGGCGCGGTGAAGTCGGCCGAGGGTAAGTTCGGCCCGCAGATGGTGTTCTCGTCGGTGGATGGCACGGATGTCTACATCTCCGAGCTGTCCGGGGCCAAGGGGCTGGCCCGCCTCAACCTGACCCCGGAGTCGGTGCTCGGGCAGACGCTCCATTTCGAGCAGATTCGGAAGGATGGCAAGACCTTCACGAACATCAACCTCGCCACGGGGTCGGCCCCCACGGCGGCGGCTCCGGCCACCCGCACCACGAGCACGGCCTCGGCGCTGTCGTTCGAGGACGCGGTCGCGCTGTACAGCCGCTGTGTGCAGGCGGCGATTCAGCACTTCGCCAAGGCGTGTGAGCAGGCGGAGATCCCTGTGGACGGCGCCTCGGTGCAGTCGGCCGCGGCGACCCTCTTCATCCGGACCAGCAAGTGACGGCCCCGGTCAGGGGAGGAGAGGCCGCGGCGCTGGAGGCCGTCGCGGAGTTGCAGGCCGAGGTGCGGGCGCTCCGCGAGCACCTGACCCGGATGGAGCAGTGGGTGTTCGCGGTCGATGTCAGTGTCACGGAACTGGACGCCGATGTCAGCCGCCGCTTCCGGGGGATGGAGTCCTGATGCGGTGCGAGAAGGCGCTCTGCCGAGCCGCACTGGAGATCACGATTGACCGACTGGGGCGAACCATCGCCCGGTGCCCGACGTGTGCGCGGCGTCGGGCCGGGCGGTGTGTTCAGTGCAATGCCCCGCGGTGGTCCAAGCATCGGTGGGGCAAGTACTGCGTCACCTGCGCGAAGGCCGCGAACGACCGGGCGGGCCGGAAGTACCAGGCTAACAACGTCGAGATGCTCCGAGAGAAGGCCCGGGTTCGGATGGCGAAGCGTCGGCAGCAGGCCCGGGCCGGGAGGGCGCTGGTGTCCGGCACCGAACGGGCGGCACACATGAACCGCTGGCTGGCGGAGCACAGCACCCCGGAGCAACGCAAGGCCATTGCCAGCCGCGCGAGTAAAGCCAGATGGCAGAAGTTTTATCAACGGCAGATGCTTCGTAAAATGCAGGAACACCAAGAGAGGAGATGACCATGGACTATCACGGACCAAGTGCTGAGGCAGGACTGACGGCGCAAGAGTACCGCGAGACGATGGAGGAGTACTACGCGGAGCTGGACGATCGGATGGACTACGCTGATACCCCAGACGAGGAGGAGGAGACTGATGACGAATGAGACGACGACGGAGATTGACTGGCCGCGAGCGATGGCCGATGCCGAGTGGCTGGCCGGGAGCACGGCAGACACGGCGGAGCGGAACCTCGCTCGGGCCTATCTTGAACTCCGCAATTACTACATCACGCTGACCGAAGGCAGGGCGGTATGAGCCCGACTATCACGAACAAGCACGGCCTGCCCGAGGCGCTGGTGCGGGCGGTACAGAATGACCCGTATTCCGCTGGCGCATCGGACATCAGCGTCACGAAGCTGATCGACAGCCCCCAGCGCCGGCAGTTGCTGATGAATCACGTCGCGCTCATCGAGGAGGATGTCTCCGAGCGCATCTGGAGCCTGCTCGGACAGGCGGTGCATCACATTCTGGAGCGGGCCGGCACGGACACGATGGTCGAGGAGCGGCTCTACGCCGAGGTCGATGGCTGGACGCTGTCCGGTCAGTTCGACCGCCTCCACCTGGCCTCCAAGACGCTCTCGGACTACAAGGTCACGACGACCTACAAGGCCAAGGGCGACGACAACTGGACGCGCCAGCTGAACGTGCTCCGCTGGCTGGCGTTCCAGAACGGCCTGATCGTCGATCACTTGGAGATCGTCGCCATCTTCCGGGACTTCCGAAAGTCCGAGGTGGACCGCAACCCCGAGTACCCCCAGCAGGCCGTCAAGGTTATCCCCGTTTCGGTATGGCCGCTGGACGAGACGGAAGCGTACATCCGCGAGCGCGTCCGACTGCATCAGCTGGCGCAGACGGGGATGGCCGATGTCTGGTGCTCGGACGAGGAGCGGTGGTACACGGGGGATAAGTGGGCGCTGGTCAAGCCCGGCGGGAAGCGGGCGCTGCGGGTGCTGGACGAGAAGCCGGACGAGGTGCCCGAGGGCCTCGTCTTGGAGCACCGCCCCGGGATCTACCGGCGGTGTGAGCAGTACTGCGAGGTCGCCAAGTGGTGCTCGCAGTGGCAGGATAACCCCCTACTGGAGGCACGATGAAGCCCCCCAATCTTGAGCGTCGAGCGCAGGTGAAGGCCCTGTACGAGAGCGGTCTGTCGGTGCGCCAGATCGCGGCGCAGGTCGGTGTGACCTTTCAGGCGGTGCAGAGTATGCTGGCTCGGATGGGCGTCCCCCGGCGGCCCCGGGGCGGCAACCAGGGCCCGCACAGCCGCCACAAGAAGTAGCTAACGGGTAGATAGCTACCCATTGGCCTTGGTATCCGGCCAGAACGGGTAGATAGATACCACTTCCACCAGAGGAGGATTGATGAGAATTACCAAGAAGAGCATCCTGACGGGCAAGACGCGGACGATCGACCTCCCCATTACCGAGGCCCAGCTGGCCCGATATCACGCCGGGGAGGCGCTGATTCAGGACATCCTGCCCCACCTGACGCCGGCCGAGCGGGAGTTCCTCATGACCGGGATCACGGACGAGGAGTGGGCGGTGGCGATGGGCCCGGACGAGGGGGAGGAATAATGCCCGCCCTCTCGATTATCCCCGCCGCGGCCGTGATGGACGAGTCGCTGACCCCGACCCAGCTCCGCGTCCTCTGTGCGATCGGCATCCACACGGACAAGCTGGGCGGGAACGTCTGGACCTCGGTGCGGACGCTTGCCAAGGAGGCGAACGTGGCCGAGCGGACGGTCCAGGCGGCCTGCGCCGTGCTGGTCGAGCGGGGCTACCTGAAGGTCGTCCCGCGGGTCGGCACGACCAACCTCTACGAGGTGCAACTGGAGGTGCGGCCCGATGCAGGGGTGCACCACGTTGCGGGGGAGGGGGTGCAGGAGCTACTGCGGGGGAGGGGTGCAGCAGCTGGTGCACCCAAACGACCCCAGAGAACGACCCCAAAAAGCAACGAGTCGAGCGAGGCGGAGCGGGCGGTCCTGCAAGCGCTATGGACCAAGTATCCCAAGCGCCCGGAACCTCACTCCTTCCCCGCCGCGCTGAAGGCGTTGGTCCCGGTCCTTCGCGCCGGGGTGGATGGGGCGCGGATCATTCGGGCGGTGGAGCGGTACGCCACGCACTGCCAGCTTAACAAGACGGAGCCGCAGTATGTGAAGTCGATGCCGCGGTTCTTCGCGGACGAGTTCTGGCGGGCCTACGATGTGGTGCTGGTTCACGGCCGGACGCGGGAGGAGTGGGCGAGGTCCGGGCAAGACGTGGCGAAGTTCGATGCGATGGCGGCCACCCTAACACAGAGGAGCGCATGAAACGGACGCGGAACGTGCTATGCTGGCGGTGCGACGGCGATGGAAACTTGACAGATGACGACGGCCATCCCAGATTCTGCCCGACCTGCCTCGGGATGGGGCAGCTCGCGGAGAACCTTCCTTCAGGAGAGGAGCAGACCGATGAGACGGAGAGTTGGTACCAGACGCCCCAAGCCAGCACCGCCCGTGACCCCCAGCCGGCTCGATTCACTGATCCCATGTGACGACGGCGTGGACCGCCCCTTGGTGCTGGACTGGACGACCCAGCACCAGGGCAACCGGGTGACACGGCGATTCTACCCCGAGCACTACGCCAAGGTGCAGTACGCTCGGTGGGTGCAGGAGAAATACGGGAGGACCCATGGCGCATAACATCGTGTATGTTGTCCTTGAGTTTTATCGGGACATCGAGGATGTTCTCGGGCCGTACCCGTCACTTGAGCTAGCGCGAGCGGCTGCCCAGCAGGCGGCAATGAATGGCTATCAAGGACAGAATTGGGATGTTCGCCAGCTTTCCCCGAAAGGGTTGGCGGACCCAGACACCCCGGCAGGGTTGGGGTCGTACTACGGACGGGTCAATCCAAACGTGCTGTGGGAGGCCTACAGCGAAGACAAGGAGCGTACTCGTGGCACATAACATCGACCTCCCACGTCACCGCTACGTCCACGTCATCGAGGCGGCGGTCCTTCAGGGCGGCGCGAAAGACAAGACCATCCC
>JACCDU010255234.1_pt1 | contig 24571 bp, 22 predicted proteins | sample 7446081 | NCBI WGS metagenome assembly JACCDU01 (sample SAMN15323447, study PRJNA562643) | freshwater metagenome | isolation source: river surface water | place: USA:Blue River Watershed | collected 2017-08-17
CTTGTACTATAATTTTCGAATTCTTGTTAACTAAAACACTCATTTCGTAGGGGTTAAATAAACGTAGGCGTAAAATTTTTCCAAAGGTACAAATTATTGATAATATTCATCAAAAACCTTTAATCGGTTGAAATAAAAATTCGAACAGATTTTTTTATGTAAATTCGAATTCCAATTGATTCGCATGCTCAAACAATTACATATACAGAACTACGCCCTCATTGACTCCGTCAATTTGAGCCTTTCTGAAGGTTTGAGTGTCATAACAGGGGAAACCGGTGCCGGTAAATCCATTCTTTTAGGAGCAATCGCCTTGTTGATGGGTGCGCGTGCCGACAGCAAATCCTTGTATGATCTTGAAAAAAAATGCATCATCGAAGGGACCTTCGCCTTAGCAAATTACCCGCATATTCGCCAGCTCTTCGACGAAGAGGGTTTGGACTTCGAGGATCCTTGTATCATTCGTAGAGAAATTAATCCGCAAGGGAAGTCACGCAGCTTTGTAAATGACAGCCCCGTTACCCTCGATTCCTTACGTAAAATCGGGCAAGAACTTATTGATGTTCATTCCCAGCAGGACACCTGGTGGATGTCAAATCCTGATTTTAGCCTAGAGTTAATTGATAGTTTTGCCCAAAATCAATCTGAAAAAAATTCCTATGCACAGGCATTTCAAGCTTTCATAAGCGCACAGGAACACGTTGACAGTTTAGTCAAACAAGCGGCCTCTGGCATGCAGGGACTTGATTTTATGCAATTTCAATTTCAAGAACTTGCAACAGCCCAATTAATTAGTGAAGAATACGAAGGCTTAGAAATCGCCGTAGAGAAGGGTGAAAATGCAGAACAAATTCATGAAAAACTGGCTGGGCTAGCAAATCTTTTAAGCCTGGAGGACCTTTCCATGATCCAACAAATGCGTTTGGCCCTCCAGCATGCACAGGCCTTGAGTAAATGGGATCCTGCCTATGAAGCTTGGAAAGAACGTTTGAATAGTATATGGATTGAACTGAAAGATTTAGGCAACGAAGTTGAACGCGAGGCGGAAGATTTCCAGTCGGACCCCGCAAGTTTACAACGCCAGCAACTACGTTTGGATTTATTGAATCGCCTTCTACAAAAATATCAAGTTGCCGATGTCGCATCGCTCATTGAATTGCGAAATCAATTAGACGATCAAATTGCTAGCTTCTCTAACATGGACGAAGCCATTGCAAAGGCGAAAGCCACATTAGCTTCAAATCACGCTGCGGCCGAAAAAGCAGCTCAGCAATTAAGTAAAAGCAGGAATCAGGTATTAGCTCAAATTGTTTCTCATTTGACTGAATCACTCGCAGCTTTAGGCATACCCAATGCGACATTGGCCTGGGAAAATACCCCACGCGAGATGCGAACATCTGGCATCGATAAGATTCAACTCTTATTTTCAGCAAACAAAGGCGTGAGTCCCAAGCCTTTCAAGCAAGTTGCTTCCGGCGGGGAGTTAAGTCGTTTGATGCTTTCAATCAAACACCTACTCGCTCAAAAACGTGCATTACCTACCTTGATTTTGGATGAGATTGATACGGGAGTATCGGGTGAAATTGCTATCAAGATTGGTCAAATGTTGACCCAAATGAGTCAAGGCCTTCAAATAATCGCGATTACCCATTTGCCTCAAATAGCGGCTGCAGGAAGTGCACATTGGTATGTATATAAAGATCATGCGGGGGAAAAAACAGTGTCAAGTTTGCGAGAGCTAAAAGGCGACGAGCGTGTTGATGAAATTGCAAAAATGATTGGTGGCCAACATGGTTACCTCGAATTAAAAGATAATGTAAGGAAATTAATCCAAGCGAATCATGTTGAATAAGTTCATTATAATGGGACTGATTATGAGTGTCATATCCTGTTCCCAAGCAGAAGAAAAATTAAGTCAGGAGCTGCAGGAGAAAGTATTGGGTTTACATGACGAACTGATGCCCAAAACAGAGGAAATTGTGTCCTTACAAGCGCAATTAGATAGCCTATCAACCGGAAAAGATTCCGTTCATGTGAACACGCTGAAACATGCTTTAGCAAAATCTGATCAAGCGATGATGGATTGGATGCATCAATTTTCGATTGATAGCCTTGAAAAGATGGACGTAAAATCTAAAATAGAATACCTCGGCAAACAATACAATCAATTAAAAGGTTTACAGAAACTCACCGACTCCAGTTTACATGCAGCTAAAGCCTATCGCCCTTAATGTACTGCTTGCCTTAAGTTTGCTTACAGCAAGCTGCCAAGAAAAGAAGTCCTTGCCTTTTTTAGGTCCTAAGGATACACGCGTCGTCGCGGGGAAAGTGGACACCATCTATCACCAGATTCCTGCATTCCGTTTTTTAAATCAAGATTCTGTCTGGGTGAGTGAAAAAGATATGGAGGGGAAAATCTACATCGCTGATTTCTTTTTCACATCCTGCCCGACGATTTGTCCCAAAATGAAAACTCAGCTATTGCGTATATACGAACGCTATGCTGCGAATGATGCCATTCGTATTCTTTCGCATAGCATCGATCCTACTTATGATACACCCAATGTCTTGAAACAATATGCAGAACGCTTGCAGGTAAAAGCACCACGATGGAATATGTTGACAGGCGACAAAGCGGCAATTTATAAGCTTGGTGAAAAATCCTACATGGTAACTGCACAAGAAGACAAAAATGAAGCCGGTGGTTTCGTACATAGTGGGGCCTTCATCTTGGTCGATAAAAACCGGCACGTCCGAGGGATATATGATGGCACCCAAGAGGCGGAGGTCAACCATTTAATTGAAGATATTGAAATCCTATTAGTAGAAAAATAATGAAGCATATCCTATATATCTGTCTGATTGTAAGTTTGGCCTCATGCCAAAGCAAGGAAGAAATTATGTACCAGCAATATGTAGTAGAAGGAAGATCTATCTATGAGAAAAACTGCGCGAATTGCCATCAAAGTGATGGCAGTGGCTTGCGGGATTTATACCCCGCTTTAGCCAAGACGGATCTATGGAGTCGGGTCAGCAAGCCGCAATTAGTTTGCATCATTAAGCAGGGTCAAAAAGGGGAAATTAAGGTCAACGGGAAATCCTATTCAGGTTATATGCCGGCAAATGCCAAACTAGAGGCCATCGACATCGCTGAGCTTGTCACGTTTATGAAAGACAGTTGGGGAGACAAAAAAATCTTTTCTTTTGATGAGGCTCGTAAAGCCTTAAAAAATTGCCGCTAATTTGTGGGCAATTCATCCACGGTTAACACCGAATTACTAACTCGTCGCAAGGAATAAGTCGAAAAATCCTGGGCAGCATCAAATCCCACTCCATGAACGATGTCGGTGCGGGTTTTTATAGAAACTGGTTTGGTGGTAAAAATTCGCTTTTCATCAGGAAGCCATGTAAATTCATCCGTTTTCATCACCTCCCCTTTGAGGACGTTATTGATCACAACATGACCCATCAACTTATACGAATTGTTTGTACGGAAAAAATGTGCTGAATCCCCACGAATCTGCGAGCTTACATTCCCCAGTTTATCATAAAACCAGAGTTTCATTTCCTTGGGGTAAATACGATCTTCGGTTGGAGAAGTGATTTGTTGGTCCGTTATCATGTGAACTACCGTCCGACCAGAATCTGAATAAACCATATCGATGCCCAAGAGCTCGGATTTTGGACCGCGATAGACACGTTTATCTTCGGCTTGCTCTTTTTGACAAGACCAAATCAGTAGAGAAATCACTACAGCGTGCAGGAATCTCAAACGACCAAGCATGGGATTAATCAATTTTGACTTTACGGAACCAGATATCACCTAAGGTTAAACCGACAACCACGCGTTGATATTGCTCTTCCAACATGTTATCAGCGAGTGCTCCACGTTTCCCAATTTGATATGAAACATTCACATAGTTCAAGAAATTACGCAAAGGCAAAGCCACCCCGAAGGAAACACTTTGATCTTTCGCATATTTCCCATTGCCGACGAAATCATACGGAGTGGTCGTTTGGCTTACTCCAAAACGGTAAGTTACGCGCTTGAAGAAATTTGAAATTGATTCAAAATCAGGCGTATACTCTGCGCCAATTGAAATTTGTTGGCTTACTGGCAAGGTTGTGCTATGCCCTAAATTATTATCTACTTTTGACCAGTCTGTACGTACATAATCAACACCAATCATCCAATGGGCAAGGCGTTCCACACTAAAACCGATGCGACTTGACATTGGAAGCTGTTGAGCAAATGATTGTGATTTCGTGAGGGTATCCGAATTAATGACATTCAATCCCCCGATGTCATAAGTAACAAAACGTTTTAATACTTTTGAGTTCAAGCTTGGACTTAAGTCCATCGTCGCACCTACATTTAACACGACATCATCTTTAATTACTTTTCGCCATGCGGCTCCAGCCTTAAAAGTAAAGTCATTATAATGTGTTTGATTTTCCAATTGGATCTTGTAATACTGCCCGTCAGACAGGTTTTGAGTCCCGACATTGCGGTTCACTGCCCCGAATAAAAAACCCATTTCTAAACCTACAAAAAGCTCTTTCCCGATGCGAACGCCATTCGAAACCGTCAACTTACTAACACCGCCATCCCCCTGGTAAGTATACAAAAGGCTATCGACTCCTAAAACATTTAAGCGACGGTATGAACGTGTTTCATAGTTTACCGTTGAATAAGGACGTACGCCAAAAGACATTGTCCATCGGTTGGTTATCACGGGTACGGTTAAATTCACCGACTGGTAATTACCCCCCAAAACTTGTTGGCGCTGGCGATAATCCTGCATATTTTTCAATTCTGCATTGATACCCGCTTCAAACATGGTATAATGATTTCGAACTAAAAGCGCTGGATTGATCTGGTTGGAATAAATTCCGTTTGAATTGGAAACACCAATACCACCCATCATGGAGTTTGATGGCGTCTCAGGTGTATACAACTCCCCCATTCCAATGTAAGAAAGAGGAGAGTTAACAATTGTTTGAGCGTTTATAGAAGATAAGCAAGAAGCAAAGAATAAGAGTGTAAACCCTAACGATGCCGAAACTTTTTTAGTTAAATGAGTCAATAGATTGTAAATCATGCGGTTAAAATTCCTCCCTTTTATATCTTTCAAGTCTGCAAAGGTCGTAATTTTTTTCATAATCGAGTAAGATATTAGCTATATTTGAAATCATAATTTGAGAATCACGCATGGAGCGCTTAAGCAATTGGTATTTTTTAGAAAACTCGGCGATTGATTTAATCTTATTCGCTTCCATCCTATTAATTGGTTTAGCTTTCAGGCGTATTATTTCCAATTCCTTCTCAAAAATCGTATTGCGATTTTTCCGTGAATCCTCCATCACGATACAGGATTGCATTCAATTGTTGCGCAAGCCCTTTGAATTATTAATCTTTTGGATTTTCCTCTACTTTGCTACGCAGAATCTACACATTCCTGTTGCCTGGCATTGGGTTTCCATCGAAAATTTTGGCATTCGTTTCTTAATTTCAAAGGCCTTTGAGACTACCATCATTATAACGATAACTTGGGTAATCATTCGTTTGATGAAAGTGGGCATTTTAGTTGCCCAAATAAAATGGCAAGGCATTGAGCAAAAGTCCAAGCAGCAATTCATTCCATTTTTAAACGACTTGTCTCTCGTATTTATTATTGCTGGCGCTGGTTTTGTTTTATTAGGTCGTGTTTTTGAAGTTGATGTTGTTGCGCTGATTACAGGATTAGGGCTTGGGGGATTAGCGCTGGCATTAGCAGCCCGAGAAACTTTGGAAAATCTTTTCGCCTCCTTCACCATTTTTTTAGACTTACCTTTTGTGGTAGGCGACAGTATACAAGTAGGGGCAATTACCGGAGATATTGAAAAAATCGGTTTTAGAAGTACGCGGCTACGTGGCAACGACGGGAATCTAATCGTCATCCCCAATCGATTATTAACCTCTCAATCCTTGGAAAATTTAAGTGAGCGGGATTATCGTCGGGCTAAGTTCAATTTAACCTGCAGCTTACAAACGACATCTGTTCAAATCGATGCTGCCATTCAATCCATTACGGCTTGTATTTTGCAAGAAAAATTGTGCAAGAAAAAAGACCCGAAAGTTGTATTTGAGGGCTTCGGAGCTTATTCCTTGGATATTTCAGTGATGTTTTTTGTGGAAACGAAGGATTTTTCGGTATACCAGCAAACCAAGCAACGCATCAATGTCCAAATTTTGGAGATACTCCAAAACGAAAAAATCACTTTAGCGAGTAATGTAAGCGCATGAATAAAACCCAGTTGAGCCTCATTGTGGCGATATGTAGTGGCATCATCCTTGCTCATTTTTACCAACTGTCCACTTATTTAATCAACTTCCCAAATTGGGGAGATGACTATCTGTTTTTAGCCTATTTTACTGATTTACCACGCTTTACGGTCGCGGAATTTTGGAGTCGGACTGTCGAATTCCATAGTTACATCCATCGCTGCATTTCAACGAGATTGTTTACCGCAGTATATGCCATTTTTCGATCAGCATTTGATTTTAAAGAATTGACGATTCTCGCTAATCTGCTAAGCATTTCAATCATTTACCCATTGGCTAAGTTGTTAAAACGGAATAATGTCAATCCCTGGCACATGGTAGCGTTGGTCGGTCTACTCTACGCTCCCAATGGAAACTTAGATAACTTCGCGCTCATAGGTGTTTTACAACATAGCATATCCCTCATTTTCCTTATTTGGATTTCGTATTTGATTAGTACGGAAAAAAGTCGCTCTTGGGGAATTTGGCTATCCTTGCTATATCCCATGTTTGGTACGGAAGGACTGGCATTTATTCCTTGCATCATCTTATTATTAATTTACATGCGGGATTCCCGAATTTGGATATACAGTTTATGTGGCGCATTGGTCATCTATGTATATTTCCTTGGTTATGCTTCACCTGCAACAATTCCATCTTCAGGTTCCCTCCTATCGAAATTGATTTTTACCATCAAAGGAACAATCGTTTTTGTGGGAGGGGCTGTCAAAAAAGACTTGACAATCAGTCTAATCATCGGTGGATTATTCCTAATCAATAGTTTGTTTGTGCTTTGGAAATACCACAAAACAAAAAACAGCGCACTCTTATTTTCTGGATTAATTTTATCTCAAATCTTAGCTGTTGGGGCCATGATTACCTTGGGCCGAGGGAATGCCCAAGCTGGGGATATAGGAGCATTATTTTCTGAACGCTTTTCCAGCTATGGGCTTGTATTTATCCTAATCACCTATTTTGCTGCGATTCAGCCGGATTTATATAAACTTCCTGTTGCCCGACACTGGCTACTGATTCCTGCCCTCGCTTGGTTTGGCATATCCTCCATCCTGGCTGTGCCTAAATTTAAAAATTTACATACGCGATTAATTGCCGATGCTAGCAATGCGTATTACTTCAATACCAACACCTTCTATCGAATGGAGGATCGAGAAATCACCTTACTGAAGAAATCGGGAAATTATACATTCCCTGCTGAAATCGTTTCACCTGCATCTATGACAAGAAATGCTCAAACGATAAAGCTTAGTCCTTTACCAGCTTATGAACAAGGGATTAATGAATTTGGCATCTCAGGAACAGGCATACTACTGGTTGAGCAAAGCAACAAACCGTATTTGTTTTTGCCCATCAATTCGCTGAGCCATAGCATTAAAATAAAAAAAGACATCCCCTTTAATCAGCAGATGTCTCGTTTTGTGTTGATTCCAACAAATTAATTAGCCAATTAATTCTTTTAAATCTTCATCATGAATCATTTTACGCGCATCAGCCATCAGCAAGAAGCGTATATAGATTTTATCTAATTCAGGTTTCTCAAAATCAAAACCCAATAAACTCAAGCGATGCCGTAAGGCAGCCCGACCCGAACGAGAAGTCAAGACAATTGCAGACGAAGGCACACCCACATCTTCCGGATTCATAATTTCATAATTCTGGGCATGCTTCAAAAAGCCATCTTGATGAATTCCTGAGGAGTGTGCAAATGCATTTGCCCCTACAACCGCCTTGTTCGCTTGAACAGGCATACCCATCAAATTTGAGACTAAGCAACTCGTTGGATATAAATATTTAGGGTTAATACCTGTTTGGTAACCTAAATCCTTGTGCACATTTAAGATCATTGCAATCTCTTCCAAGGATGTATTGCCGGCGCGTTCACCTATACCATTCATGGTAACTTCCACCTGCCGAGCACCCGCCTGAATACCCGCAATCGTATTTGCTGTTGCCAATCCTAAATCATTGTGATTGTGCATGGAAATAGTCGCTTGGTGAATATTATCCACATGCTCGAACAGATATGTGATACGATCATACATTTGATTCGGCAATAAATAACCTGTAGTATCAGGTAAATTTACGACCGTAGCCCCTGCTTTAATTACTTCTTGGGTCAATTTAGCCAAGAATGGCAAATCCGCCCGACCAGCATCTTCGGCGAAGAATTCTACATCTTCAACAAATGATTTGGCATATTTGACTGCCCAAACACCACGCTCGATAATTTCTTCCCGTGTTGAATTAAACTTATGCTTGATGTGTACATCTGAAGCACCGATTCCCGTGTGAATACGTGGTCTGCGTGCTGGTTTTAATGCCTCAACAGCTGCATCAATGTCCTCCTTTTTAGCACGAGTCAATGCACAAACCGTCGGCTCCTTAACAGCCTCCGCAATGGCTTTAACAGATGCAAAATCACCCGGAGAAGAAATAGGAAAACCTGCTTCAATGATATCAACGCCCAAATGCTCGAGTTCTAAAGCTACTTCAACTTTCTCCTCACGGTTTAATTGACAGCCAGGGACTTGCTCCCCATCACGTAATGTTGTATCAAAGATTTGAATGCGGTTGCTCATATTGTTTTGTTTGCTTAATCGAACACAAAACTAAATTAAATACATATAGCAAACAAAAAATTCAAGCCATTGAAAATTAGCTTTTTAGATTAATAATCGTAATAATTATAAAAAAATAGACTCATTAAGAAAATGAGTCTAAAAATATGCTGAAAATAAGATTATTAACCTAAACTATCCGAATTGCAGAGAATAGATTTTTATTAAATAAATCTAATTTTTTACCAAATATTCGTCAAATCCTTTGCCTCATAGGTATGATTCCGCGTTTCGTAGATGGAATCACCGCTTTGTGGCTTTAATTTCAAGATGTCAGCCTTCTGAATTAAGCGCATCAACAGGGCTATCGGGGTTAAAAAGACAAAGAAGATAATCGTCAATAACACATAGCCATTGACACGCCCCAATACTTGGGCGAATTTCAACCAAAGTCTTGCAACGAGTTCAGCAAATGGCTCCGATAATAAGGCGAGCAAGCCGATGCCGAACGCGATTTGAGCCAACAAATTCCAATGCAGAAGCAGGCTAAAGGCAACCAGGCCCACAACAATTGACAGGATGGTTTGTGATGGATTTTGCTTTTTCATCAACTAAAACAACGTATATATGAAAGGCGCCAGTGCGGATCCACCGCCGACAACAATTAAAAGACCAATCAATAAGAGCACGATGATGACTGGAGTCAACCACCATTTCTTACGCTCTTTCATGAAATTCCATAAATCACTTAAAAAATCCATATTTTCTTTCTTTTATTAATCTAACACAAATTCAGTTTTCCAATCATCCGTTTCTTTCCAGAGCGGCTGCAAATTTTTATCAAAGATGTAATTTCCTACTACTAAATAATCCATCTCCGTCCGCATCAAACAACGATATGCGTCGGATGGCGTACAAACTATCGGTTCGCCACGCACATTAAAGCTCGTGTTCACAACAACTCCAATACCCGTTTTTGCTTTAAAATCGGTAATCAACTGATGGTAGCGCGGATTGGTTTCCGCATGAACCGTTTGAATTCGAGCCGAGTAATCAATGTGTGTAATTGAAGGCAAATCGGAACGAAGAAAATACAATTTATCCATCATGTCCAATTGTTCATAATTCGCAGGCATTTCTTTTCGTCGGCTAGGAAGGACTCCATGCACCAGCAACATATAGGGCGAAATCGTATCACATTCAAAATACTGCGATACATCTTCGGCCAAAACAGAAGGAGCAAAAGGCCTGAATCCTTCGCGGTATTTAATTTTAAGATTCAATTTCTTTTGCATCTCAGGATTCCGAGGATCCCCTAAAATACTCCGACCACCTAAGGCGCGTGGCCCAAATTCCATCCGACCTTGAAACCAACCAATTACATTTCCTGCAGCAATTAATTCCGCAGTTTTAGCGGAAAGTTCGGCAAAGTCCTCATGATGTGTAAAAACCGCCTGATGTTGTTTTGCCATTTGCTCAATCTCCTTGTCGGAGTAAGAAGGACCCAAATATGATCCTGACATCGCATCCATTTTATTTAGATCGATGTTTCTTTCTTGATCAAAATAAATATAATGAGCAGCTAAAGCGGCACCTAAGGCGCCACCCGCATCGCCGGCAGCAGGTTGAATGAATACCTCTTCAAAAATACCCGCATCCTTCAACTTTCCATTTGCCACGCAATTCAGTGCCACACCACCAGCTAAAACACAGGCCTTTGAACCCGTTAATCTTTTGGCCTCCTGCGCCATTAAGATCACTATTTCTTCCGTAATTTCCTGAATGGCTAATCCTAAATCGCAATGTTTTTGCTCCAAATTAGATTCCGATTCACGGGTTGGGAACCCAAACAAGGCCTCCCATTTGGTATCATGTACCATGCGCAAACCTGTCGCATAATTGAAATATTCTTGATTCAACCAGATGGAACCATCAGGCTTTATTTTAACCAAAACTTCACGAATGAGTGTCTTGTATTTTTCAACCTCAGCAGAGCCATGGCGGCCGTATGGGGCTAAACCCATTAATTTATATTCTCCAGAATTCACTTTGAAACCCAAGAAATAGGTGAAAGCAGAATATAATAAACCCAAGGAATGAGGAAATTTCAATTCTTTCAGAATAGACAATTGCTTCCCTTTTCCATGTCCAATCGACGCAGTTGCCCACTCCCCTACCCCGTCAAGCGTCAGAATTGCAGCATCCTCAAACGGAGATGGATAAAATGCACTCGCGGCATGTGATAGATGATGCTCTGGAAACAATAATTTGACCTGCTTTTTATCAAACTTTTGAATTGCAAAAAGCTCATCATAAAGCATGCGTTTTAAAAACATCTTCTCTTTTAACCAAACAGGAATTGCTGTCAAAAAAGAAAAAAGACCTTTGGGCGAAAAAGCATAATAAGTCTCGAGCAAACGCTCCATTTTCAACAAAGGCTTGTCATAAAATACAATGGCATCCAAATCACTAAGCTGAACTCCCGCCTCCGACAAACAATAACGAACGGCATTTGTAGGGAAAGCGGGATCATGTTTAATCCGCGTAAAACGCTCTTCCTGTGCCGCAGCGATAATCACACCATGTTCAATGTATGCAGCAGCCGAATCGTGGTAGAAAGCTGAAATACCTAAAATCTTCAAATCAACAAGCGTTTAATGAATACGAAAAGACAAAAATAAGCAAAAATATTGCTTTCATCTTATCTATTTAGGAAGTGAGAACTGGATTCAGCCAAGATTTGACCCACACGGATGGACCCCTCATTCGTAAAATGCATCGGATCGTAAAAATATGCTGAACTTTTTGGTAGGAGATTCGCCAAATCAATCATTTCAACCCGCTCCTCACGACATAATTGTCGCATAAGCGCATTATATAATTCCAACTTCTCCCAATATAACTGACCATTCAGATCAGTAGAAACCTTCACTTTAGCCAAATCGCTTCCTGTTATTGGGTCAATCCCTTTGCCAAGCAATAGGGGTTGTGTCAACATGACGGGTTTAACACCCTGCGCCCGACAAGCTTGAATCAATTGCAATAATCGATTTCGATAGGCTGGCAATAGACTTTTTTGTTTTCCCAGCACTTCGTTTTGAATAGTAGAAGGAATCAAAAGGGTATCTTTGGGATTTAATGGGACAATTTTGTCAACAAAGATTTTTTGATTCCGGGCTTTGATGGCTTTTGATACGTTATAAATTAAATTGGCTACTTCGGAATGATTTGACAAGGTCAAGAATGCATTTTTAAACCAGCCATTGTTTTCCATCTTAACAGATTTTCCCAGCACCATCCGGTTATCGAATTGGTTCAAATCTTGTCGGTCCATATCATTCACCCCCACTAGGAAATAAATATAATTGGGTTTATATTTCAACACCACATCCTTCAACAACAACAAATGCCCGAAGCTTGAATGACCGTTTAAACCCGCATTATTCACCCAAACGTTACGCTTTCTTTTGCGTAATTCAGTTTGCATAACCTGAGGCCAGGCCTTATCGTCGGAAATAAAAAAACATTCGGTTGTACTTCCTCCAATGGTAATAATTTTCGTGTAATTAGCTGAGTCAGTAGGCAGTTCTTCCCCCCGAAATCCCATCGAATTTTTCTTGTGTATGATAAGCGAATCGAAACAGGCGTAATCGTTTTTAAATTGATACGATTGATTTATCGGTAATACAATTTTATCTCCTTTGATTCGAAATGGAATGGGGTTATAAATCCGCAACAAGATTTCAAGCGCAAACGTAATAAAGATAAGTAAATAGCTTACGTAGAGCGTTGATTTCCAGATTTTTTGCATGGCATTTTCGATTAAAAAAACAAAGCTAGTCCCTCGCTGATGAAAAACAAAACGTATGTTCTTAATTATGCGCCAAGGCCTTTATTTCGGGAAAGCGCTTCGTATCGAAATTACCACCAGAAATAACACAAACGACGGTTTTTCCTTTAATTTCATCACGTATTTGTTCAAGTGCAGCGACGGAAAGCGCTCCAGCGGGTTCTGCAATCATGCCATAAAATTCATAGAGCTCCAGCATGGTTTGACAAAGAATATTTTTCTCAACCACTAACATTCGATCGAGGACTTTTTCGCAAATATCGAAGGTCTTCGTACCTACCCGTTTCACCGATGCGCCGTCGACAAACGAATCAATAAAATCCAAGCTGACCACGTGATGAGCGGCAAGACTTTCCGACATAGATGGAGCAAGGACGGGCTCAACCCCGATTAATTTAGTCAAAGGAGAAAGGGCTTGCAATACCAATCCAGAACCAGCAGCAAGGCCGCCTCCACCGATTGCCACCAAAAGGAAGTCGGCAGGAGAAGGCAATTGATTGATAATTTCCAATGCAACGGTCGCCTGACCCGCGATGATATCATAATCATCAAAAGGAGGAATGAAAATGGCTTGATTTTTCTTACAAAATGCTTGTGCTGCTGCAAACGCCTCATCATAAGTATTTCCAACTAATTTAATCCGAACTTTTTCTTTGCCATAAAAACGAACAGCTTCTACCTTTTGCAAAGGCGTGGTTTTCGGCATAAAAATATAGGCTTGAATACCTAGTAATGCACATGAAAGGGCAACCCCTTGCGCATGGTTTCCTGCGGAAGCAGCGACAACCCCTTGTGAACGAAGGTCTAAAGGGATATTGGCAATTTTGTGATAAGCCCCACGAATTTTATAGGAACGAACCCCTTGGAGGTCCTCCCGTTTTAAGTAAATCTTCGCGCCAAAGCTTTCGGACAATCGGGAAGCATACATCAAGGGGGTATTTAGGACGACGTCCTGAATTTGAAGTGCTGCTTGTTTGATTTGATGAAGGCTTGGAACGTCAGTTAATTTGTTGAATTCCATGCCCCACAAAGGTACAAAAAAGCTACATTGAGACAATAAAAAAGTCGCCCAGGTTAACCCCGGGCGACTTCCTGCGATATTAGCTAATATTAGCTGTTTTCTGGACGTAAGCTACGTACGGCAGCTCCCGCTCTCCACATTTCCATATCAGCGATTTCTTTCAATTCTGCATCTAACTTCACGCGGTAATCCGGTTGTGAGTTCAATGTGATCGAACGTTCAGCCTCCGCTTGTGTCTTAACGGAGTTATATAATTTCTCGAATACGGGCTTCGATGCATCACGGAAAGGCTTCCACCAATCCAAAGCACCACGCTGCGCCGTCGTAGAGCAGTTGGCATACATCCAATCCATTCCATTTTCAGCAACTAATGGCATTAACGATTGCGTCAATTCTTCTACCGTTTCGTTGAAAGCTTCGGATGGAGAGTGACCATTCTCACGCAATACTTCGTATTGTGCAGCGAAAATTCCTTGGATTGCACCCATCAAAGTTCCACGCTCACCTGTTAAGTCAGAAGTTACTTCTTTGTAGAAATCTGTTTCGAACAAATAACCTGAACCTACACCGATAGCCATCGCGATACATTTCTCACGTGCTTTTCCTGTAGCATCTTGGTATACAGCGAACGAAGAGTTCAAACCTTTACCTGCAACAAATAAACGACGCAAAGAAGTACCTGAACCTTTAGGTGCAGCTAAGAATACGTCTACATCTGCTGGAGGAACGATTCCCGTTTTCTCCTTGTAGGTAATTCCAAATCCATGTGAGAAATACAATGACTTACCAGCTGTCAAATATTTCTTAACTGTTGGCCATAATTCAATCTGTGCAGCATCTGACAATAAGTAACAAATGATGGTTCCTTTTTCCAAAGCCTCTTCGATTTCGAACAAAGTAACACCTGGAACCCAGCCGTCAGCTACTGCCTTATCGTATGTTTTACCTTTACGTTGACCTACAATCACATTTAGACCATTGTCTTTCATGTTCAATGCTTGGCCAGGACCTTGCACGCCGTAACCAATTACCGCGATCGTTTGATCAGCTAATACTTGTCTAGCTTTCTCTAATGGGAACTCTTCTCTTGTTACGATGTCTTCAACAACTCCACCGAAATTAATCTTTGCCATTTTTTCTGTTTTTTAATTTATATACGATTTCGATTATACTATTTCCCAATTGCCCTCGGGAAGAAATTCAACCAAACCTTTTTCGGTTTTACCTACGGCAATCCGTCCTGATTTGATGTACTCTAAAATTTCCCACTTTTTCAAGTAGTTATAAAATTCTCCTAATTCCTCTTCGGTACCATTTTTCTCCACCACTACATAATCCAAGCCCCAATGTACCACTTTGGCATTCCAATCTAAATTGATTGTCTTGACGTCAATCGGCTCACCACCCAATGGCGTTGCCAATTTAAACAAGGCTACTTCGTTGAAGATAATTTCATCATCCAAATAGCCATACACCGCTAACACGTCAGTTACCTTCCGGATCTGACGAACTAATTTTTCCACAACATCCCGATTTTCGCTACGAATCACAATCGTGAAACGCGAAACACCTTTACGCTCCGTTTCTGAAACCGTTAAACTCTCAATGTTCAAGCGCCGCCGCGTGAATATGATCGTAATCCGATTTAACAAACCGATTGTATTCGTGGTAAATACCGAAAGTGTATAATTTATCAACATATTACTCGAGCCTTACGTTGGTTACAGTACTGCCCGCAGGCACCATCGGGAATACATTCCCTTCTTTTTCACAAACAATTTCCAATAAATAGGGAGTCTTTGAATTCAACAAGGTATCCAAGGATTCACTTAATAAATTTCGATCCGAAACCGTATGTCCTGGAATGCCAAAACCTTTCGCTATCGTAATGAAATCTGGATTTTCTAATTCAACAAATGAATAACGACGCTCATGGAATAATTCCTGCCATTGGCGAACCATACCCAAGAAGTTATTATTTAAGATGATAATCTTCACTGGCAATTTACTTTGGGCAATAGTTCCCAATTCCTGTAAGGTCATTTGGAAGCCACCATCACCGATCACGGCTACCACTTCACGCTCAGGAACTGCTACTTTCGCCCCAAATGCCGCCGGCAAGGCAAAGCCCATCGTACCCGCGCCTCCCGATGTCACAATCGAATTCTTTTTCTTAAAACGGTAATACCGATTCGTCACCATCTGATGTTGGCCTACATCCGTCACAACAACCGCCTCTCCTTTCGTTTTATCCGACATCATGGCAATCGCCTCACCCATTTTAATCTGATCTCCCTCATGGAAGACATCCTTCAAGGTGATTTTTTCATGCTCTTCTTTGAAATAATAATCAAATTCTGCACGCCATTCCAAATGCTCTGCAGGTTTAATCAAAGGCAACAAGGCTTTTAAGGCCGCTTTCGCATCCCCTACGACAGGTGCATCTGCCTTCACGTTTTTATCAATTTCGGCTGGATCAATTTCGATGTGAACAACCTTTGCTTGTTTCGCATAGGTTGCTAAATCTCCTGTAATTCGGTCATCAAAGCGCATTCCGATGGCAATCAAAACGTCACATGAATTAGTCAACACATTTGCTCCGTAATTTCCGTGCATGCCTGGCCAACCCACAAACATAGGATGATCAGCATCCATCGCCGACATACCTAAAAGGGTCGTTGCCACAGGAATTCCTGCTTTATCAACGAAGGCATTCAACTCCTCCTCTGCCCCTGCGATTAATACGCCATGGCCAGCTAAAATGTAAGGTTTTTTTGCCGCATTAATTAATTTGGCAGCTGCCTCCACATGTTCTTGCTTCGGCTCTACACGAGGTTTATAGGAAATAATCGACGTGCAGGGTTTATATTCAAAAGGTACGGTCATCATTTCTGATTGTGCCGTACGCGTAATATCAATTAATACGGGGCCCGGCCTCCCGGTCTCCGCAATGTAAAATGCCTTCGCAATGATTTCAGGAATCTCGTTAGGATCCATGACTTGGTAATTCCATTTCGTTACCGGCATGGAAATACCAATCAAATCACACTCTTGAAACGCATCTGTTCCTAATAAATTTCCTTTTACTTGACCTACGATGCATACCAAAGGCGTTGAGTCCAACATCGCATCGGCAATCGGAGTAATTAAATTAGTCGCACCAGGACCCGATGTCACCATGCAAACGCCTGCTTTGTTCAACATGCGCGCATAGCCTTGTGCAGCATGTCCAGCACCTTGTTCGTGACGCACCAATATATGCTTTAAACGATCTTGATAATCATATAAAGCATCATAGGTAGGCATAATTGCCCCACCTGGGTATCCAAAAATAGTTGAAACCCCTTGCTCCACCAATGATTGCATGATAGCCTGTGCTCCCGTCAAGAATTGCTTCTGCTCGGGTTGTTTTGAATCAGCGGGTTGGGTTTGGGTTTGTCCCATGGTCTTTATCCTATTTTGTCTCAATTCTAAAATGAATAGCTAATTTAAGCCATCGCGCTTTAGAAAAAAATTGAATTGTTGATTTTTTACAAATCTGTTACACAACCTTGGCTGGCTGAGGCAACATTCTTAATATACTTACGTAAGACACCAGAAGTATGAGGCGAAACCCTTGGTTTCCATGCTTTCCGGCGTTCCGCTAATTCTTCTTCGGATACGTGCAAGATGATTTTATTATCAACCGCATCAATGGTGATTTTGTCGCCATCTTTGACCAAACCGATATTTCCTCCTTCTTGAGCTTCAGGCGTTACGTGGCCAACAACAAATCCGTGGGTTCCTCCTGAAAAACGACCATCCGTAATCATTGCAACGGAATTGCCTAATCCAGCACCCATTAATGCGGAGGTTGGCTTCAACATCTCCGGCATTCCTGGACCACCTTTGGGACCTTCGTTACGAATAACGACCACGTGACCCGCTTTAATTTCTCCTTTTGATAAGTATTCCATCACCTCTTCCTCACGCTCACATACTTTGGCAATACCCTCAAAACGTTCCCCTTCTTTTCCTGTAATTTTTGCTACAGCTCCTTCTGTTGCCAAATTGCCATACAAAATCTGCAAGTGACCCGATGGCTTCAATGGATTCGAAATCGGATAAATAATTTTTTGTGTCTCAAAATTCAACTCTGGCGCATCAGCTAAATTCTCTGCCATCGTCTTTCCTGTCACGGTTAAACATTCGCCATGTAGGAATCCTTCTTTCAATAAATATTTCAAAATGGCTGGCATTCCTCCGATCGCCAACACATCTTCCATGTAATATTTTCCCGAAGGCTTCAAGTCGGCCAATAAAGGCGTACGATCCGAAATCGCCTGAATATCATTCAGTGTAAATTCAATGCCTGCCGAATGTGCAATCGCCAAATAGTGTAATACAGCATTTGTACTTCCGCCCAAGGCCATCACTACGGTCATTGCATTTTCGAATGAATGACGCGTCATGATATCACGTGGACAAATGTTTTTCTCCAACAAGACTTTCATTGCGGCTCCGATCGCTAAACACTCCGCTTTTTTGCCTTCATGTGTCGCTGGATAGGTGGATGAATTGGGTAATACCAAGCCCATCGCTTCCATCGAAGAGGCCATCGTATTTGCCGTGTACATACCACCACAAGCTCCTGGACCAGGAATCGAATTACGAATAACTCCTTCGTAATCTTCATCTGAGATGTTTCCTGCGTATTTTTTTCCTAGGGCTTCGAAAGCCGAAACAATATCTAATTTCTCTCCTTTGTAAGAACCTGAACGAATTGTTCCTCCATAAACCAACATCCCCGGACGGTTCACACGAGCCAAAGCCATCATAGCTCCTGGCATATTTTTATCACAACCTACGACTGCAATGACGCCATCGTACCATTGTGCGCCTACCACATTTTCAATGGAATCAGCAATAATATCACGGGAAGGCAAGGAATAACTCATTCCGTCGTTGCCATTTGTCATTCCATCAGAAACGCCGATGGTGTGAAAAATCAAACCCACCATGCCATTTTCCTGAATACCCTTTTTCACATGAACAGATAATCCATTCAGGTGCATATTACACGGATTGCCCTCGTAACCCGTACTTGCGATACCGATTTGAGCCTTGTTCATATCCTCGGGAGTCAATCCAATGCCATAAAGCATTGCTTTCGCCGCAGGATTAGTCACTTCTTGTGTAAGCGTTCTTGAGAATTTATTTAATGACATAGGAGTAAATTTTTACAAACAACAAATATACGCAATCCTATTTGTTCAAGCCAAAGGATTGCCAAACAATATATGGCCAATCAAGGAAATACAAAATAAATTATTTGTTTTCCCCTACTTGCTGCCGCCACATGGCATAGTATAAACCTTTGTCGGCCAACAAACTATCATGATTTCCTGATTCAACTACTTTTCCTTTTTCCAATACATAAATGCGCGTGGCATGCATGATTGTTGACAAACGGTGCGCAATCAAAATGGTCAAATGTTCCGCTGCCTGAGAAACGGACCGAATGGTTTCGGAAATTTCTTCTTCAGTCAAGGAATCTAGCGCAGAGGTCGCCTCATCGAAGACCAACAAGTTCGGATCCCGCAATAAAGCACGGGCGATACTCAAACGCTGCTTCTCTCCACCAGACACTTTGACTCCCCCTTCACCGATCAGCGAATCCAACCCTTTATCAGCACGGGCTAATAGACTTTGGCAAGCAGCTTTTTCTAAAACCTCCATGCATTGTGCATCCGTTGCATTCGGATTCACGAACAAAAGATTTTCACGAATCGAGCCCGAAAACAATTGCGTATCCTGCGTCACAAAGCCTATTTTCTTACGTAATTGATCGAAATCAATGGCATCGCCTGCTTCGCCATTATAGAAAACCTGTCCCTTTTTCGGTCGGTAAAGGCCAACCAGTAATTTCACCAAGGTTGACTTTCCTGCTCCCGAAGGTCCTACGAAAGCAATCGTTTCGCCGCCCTTCACTTGGAAAGAAATGTCCGACAAGGCCTCGAGGCTAGCAGATTGATGCTGGAATGAAACATGGTCAAAAGTCAACTCCTGAATTCGGGTAATTGACTTGGGATTTTCCGGTTTTTTCTCACTCGGAATAGACAAAATCGTTTCAAAGTTTTGCAAGGAGACTTCCGCCTCCCGGAAGGTATTCACCACATTTCCAATCTCCTGAAGGGGATTAAACAGGAAGAAGGAGTAGATATTCAATGAATAAAACTGACCGATGGTGATTTGGCCTTTGTAAATCAGGTAGATCAACACGACGACCATTAACATACGCAACAAGTTTACACAAGTACCTTGGACAAAGGCCATGGAGCGAACGTAGCGGACCTTTTTCAGCTCCAACTTGAGAATTTTCTCTGTCGTAGCATTCAAATGTGCAATTTCTTGTTCGGCCAAACCCAGGGATTTCACCAATTCGATGTTGCGCAATGACTCGGTTGTAGAACCTGCCAAACCCGTAGATTCTTTGACAATCTCGATTTGAATGACTTTGATTTTCTTACTTAACACCGAGGATACCCAGGCAATCAAGGGTCCTGTGACTAAAAACAAGGGCATCACCATCCAATGCACGGAAAATGCATACACGGAAATAAACACCAAGGCAATCACAGATTGAAAGAGAATATTGATTCCCAGCGTGATCAATTTCTCCACATCTATCCGCACCTTTTGTAATTTCCCTAAGGTCTCGCCGGATCGTTGATCTTCGAAGGTCTCATAAGGAAGTTCTAAGGAATGTCGGATTCCATCTGAGTATAAATTGGCCCCCACTTTTTGGGTGACCGTGTTGATCATGTAGTCTTGAAAGTTTTTGGCCACTCGACTCACGAAGGCAACACCTACAGAAGCTAAGGCTAAAGGCCAAATAGCATCCACAAATTGGGACATCGTATGTGTCTCCGCATGATAGACCGCTGCTACATCATCGATGATTTTTCGAAAGATGTAGGGATCCATCAAGGAAAAAATCTGATTGGTCGCCGCAAGACCTAAGGCTGCGAAAACGCGCCAGCGGTATTGAGTTAGGTATTTGAGTAATAATTTCATGTTGTTGATTTACATCTTCAACCTTTCGGTTGATTCCCTAGGCTAAAGCCTAGGGTTATAAAAAGTCGAGTTTAATTAAATCTCACCAAAGCCATTTCAGCCACCGTCTTGCCTATGGACAATGACGAAGTAGCCGCTGGACTCGGAGCGTTTAATATGTTAATAACTTTATCGTCTTGAACGATCGAAAAATCATCGAGCAATCCACCATTTCGGTCACATGCTTGGGCACGAACACCTGCGCCACCTTCAACCAAATCGTCGATTTGAATTTCAGGAATTAAGCCTTGAAGGGCTTTGGTAAATGCCTCCTTGGAGAAACTACGGTACATTTCACCGAGACCCGTTTCCCAATATTTGGCGGCAACCTTTTGGAAACCTGGCCAGGTCAATGTATCCCAAAGTTCCTTCGCATTAAAGCCTAATTTCTTATAGCCTTCCTTCTTGAATGCCAAAACCGCGTTGGGTCCAGCCTCCACACCACCACGCATCATGCGGGTAAAATGTACGCCCAGGAACGGAAAATTCGGATCGGGAACTGGATAAATCAAGTTCTTCACCAAATATTCTTTGTCCTTTCTTAATTTGAAATATTCCCCTCTAAACGGGACGATGCGAACGTCCAAAGGCTCTTTTTGAGTCCATTGCGCCACCTGATCAGAATACAAACCTGCACAATTGATAATCAATTTAGCTTCATAGACCGACTGATCGGTTTCAACAATCGAATAACTTAGGCCTTTGGTGATATCTGTCACCCTCTCGCCCAAATGAAGCTCGCAGCCTTTGGCCTGAATTCCTTGTGCTAATTTAGCAGCGACGGCCCGGTAATCCACAATCCCCGTTTGAGGTACCCACATCCCTTCCACGCCAATCACATGCGGTTCGTGCTCGCGCATTTCTTCGAGGCTTAATTTCTTTAATCCTTCGAGTCCATTTTGTTGGCCTCTTTGATACAAATTCTCCAATTGAACCCGTTGCTCTTGCGTACTTGCCACCACAATTTTGCCCGTTAATTCAAAGGGAATTTGCTCGGCAGTGCAATAATCAATCAATTGATGATAGCCTTCGATGCAATTTTTAGCCTTTAATGAACCTGGTTTGTAATATAAACCGGAGTGAATCACCCCGGAATTATTCCCGGTTTGATGCATGGAAACCATTTTTTCCTTTTCGAAAAGAGCGATTTTCAATGCGGGATTCGCTTCGAGTAATCGGTGAGCCGTTGCAAGGCCAACGATGCCTCCGCCAACAATAATAATATCAAGAGCCATAGCACTGGAGATTGAAAATAATAAGCGACAAAGATACGAAATCGTGCTGGGGAATTATCAATTAATTATCAAGTACTTGATGAATTTTAGAACTTCCTTGGGGTATTTTTTTGTAGCTTTGTGCACCCTCATTTAGCTTCGCCAAACCTCCAAGGATTGGCGAAGCTGAGGGGTAAAGCACAAAGCCTTGAATCCACAGATTGAAAAATTGTATCGAATGGCACAAAAGCCGTCCCGAATCATTTTGGGATTAATGTCGGGGACCTCCATGGATGGCCTGGACATGGCATTATGTCTATTTAGTGGCCAGGGATTACAAACCCGTTGCGAGGTTTTGTATTTTGAATCCGTGCCCTTTCAAGAGGATTTCAAGCAATCGATTCGAGCGGTATTTGCAAAAGAAACAATACACTTCCCTAGTTTAAGTACCTTAAATGCCCAAGTAGCCCGTACCCATGCAGCGATTATTTTGGACACCTTGGCCCGTTGGAACATCAAACCCTCTGAGGTAGATATCCTAGCCTCCCATGGGCAGACGGTCATGCACCGGCCTGATCGTACGGGGAAATTACCACATTCCACACTACAGATTGGGGATGGCGATCATTTGGCACATTTAACAGGGATAATCACCCTTGCTGATTTCAGACAAAAACATGTCGCGGCAGGCGGAGAAGGAGCCCCATTGGCCATGTTTGGGGATTATTTTTTGTTTACCAAAGCAAAGGAGGATCGGATATTAGTGAATATCGGGGGCATTGGAAATTTTACTTATTTACCGGCCAATCAAGATCCCAATGGAATTTTGGTGACCGATACGGGTCCAGGAAACACGCTCATTGACGCATGGGTACGAGCACATTATCCGGGGAAGTCCTATGATGAAGATGCACAAATTGCGCGTGCTGGAAAAATTCATACGGGATTCTTGCAAGCCCTGTTGACTCTACCCTTTTTCCAAGAAGCCTTCCCGAAAAGTACCGGACCCGAATACTTTAATCTTTCCAAAATTAGTGAATTAGCTCCCCAAGGAATAAGTTCGGCGGATTGTATCGCAACCTTGACACGGTTTTCAGCAGAAAGCATTGCCCAGGCTATTCAGCATTATACGGGATTGCAGCAAGGAAACGTGTATGTGAGTGGGGGTGGCGCGCGAAATCCGTTGATGATGGAGCATTTGGCCACTTTATTACCCGGGTTTACAATTCAAGATTCGCAGGTATTAGGAATTCAATCTGCGGCAAAGGAAGCGGTATTATTTGCTTTATTGGCCAATGAAACCTTGATGGATCCAAGCCCTTCGCGCGACCGCCGACTCGGCGATTCGCCTTGGATGACGATGGGGAAGATTTGTTTGCCAAATTGAAGTTGGACGTTAGACTTTAGACGGTGGACATTGGAATTAAGAGGTAAGAGGTAAGAATTAAGAGTTAAGAGGTAAGAGGTAAGAGGTAAGAGTTAAGAGGTAAGAGTTAAGAGTTAAGAGGTAAGAATTAAGTGTTAAGAATTTTATATAAGACTGGCGACTACTTAGATTTCAAATTTGTACTTCGGACTTAGGACTACGGACTGATTACTGACTACTTTAGAGTTAAGAAGTAAGAGTTAAGAACTAAGAGTTAAGAGTTTAACTTAGGACTACGGACTAACGACTGACCACTGATTACTGAATACTGACTACTGTTTTATGAAATACAAATTACAAGATTACATCCTTTTTGAAAACGACGATTTTATTGTCATCAACAAACCCTCAGGCATTGCGACCTTGGATGAGCGGAAGGATGATTACGCGCCGAGTATCTTGCGAATGGCCAAAGTCTATTCCGAAGATGCGCAGGTAGGTCATCGTTTGGACAAAGAAACGACGGGCGCTTTAGTCATTGCCAAAAATCCAGAGGCTTATCGGCATATTTCCATGCAATTTGAGCACCGCGAAACAGCAAAACGCTATCACGCAGTAGTGGAAGGCATGCACGACTGGGATGGCATGTTGGTGAATTTACCCATCCTCCCCCTCAAAGACGGAAAAGTTATCATAGCCCGTTCGAATGGCAAACATGCAGAAACATGGTTTCGTTCCTTAAAGGTTTATAAAGGATACACCTTGGTAGAATGCATGCCCATTACGGGTCGTATGCATCAAATTCGCATTCACCTAACCTGCCTACATGCACCTATCGTCGCCGATGAGATGTATGGAGGCAAGGATGTTTATTTATCAGATTTGAAACGCAATTTTCATTTGAAAAAAGATACGGAGGAGCGTCCATTGATGCGCCGAGTGGCCTTGCACGCACATAGCCTATCGTTCAACTTGATGGATGGAAGTCCTATAACCGTAGAAGCCCCTTATCCAAAAGATTTCAATGTCTTGGTAAGACAATTGGAGAAGTATTCGTAAATTTGCAACCCTGGCTCCGTAGTTCAATGGATAGAACGTAGGTTTCCGGTACCTATGATGAAGGTTCGATTCCTTCCGGGGCCACA
>JACCDU010771780.1_pt1 | contig 24533 bp, 21 predicted proteins | sample 7446081 | NCBI WGS metagenome assembly JACCDU01 (sample SAMN15323447, study PRJNA562643) | freshwater metagenome | isolation source: river surface water | place: USA:Blue River Watershed | collected 2017-08-17
GGAACAATAGCCATCGTTGCAAAGAAAAGAGCCGCCCCGCATGACGCGCTTAGGGACTCCCGGCTCATCCGGATCATAACTTGAAGATGGTCCTTTGGGATTAATGACCGGGCTCTTTTTGTAATAATCAGAACGGTACCAGTCTGAACACCACTCCCACACATTTCCCGCCATATCATACAACCCAAATCCATTGGGAGCAAAAGATTTCACTGGTGCGGTCGTCGACTTATACCCATCCAAAGCCTGATCTTCATACGGAAAATGCCCTTGAAAACTATTGGCTTTATAAGGTGCATGATTTACAGATTCATTCCCCCACGGGTAGACCTTATCTTTCAATCCGCCACGGGTAGCCCATTCCCACTCAGCTTCGGTAGGCAATCTTTTGCCGGCCCAACGGGCATATGCGGCCGCATCGTCCCACGAAACATGAACGACTGGATGATTTTCCCGCCCCTTAATGCTGGAACCTGGGCCTTCAGGGTGTCTCCAATCCGCCCCACGCTTGAACGCCCACCATTGGGAATAATCGTTCAAATCTACCGGGCCAGTGGTGGGAACAAAAACGAGTGAGCTCGGTGCCAGCAGGGAGTCCGCGGGTTTAGGGGTTCCGGCGGGAACTTGCTTAGCTAATTCAGCCCAATTAATCGCTTTTTCTGCGGTCGTGAGGTAGCCTGTGGCTTTGACAAAAGCAGAAAACGCCGCATTCGTCACCTCCGATTCATCCATCCAAAAAGCATTGACATGAACATGATGAACGGGATATTCATCCGCACGTCCTTGTGCATCGTGCGACCCCATAGAAAAAACTCCGGCAGGAATTCGCTTCATGCCCACGACCGATTTAAGTGTTGCTTTAGGCTTAGCCGTACGAATCTGCTTTAGCCGCGTGGGCGTGGGAACGTGACAAATAGGTATGTTAGCCTGACCGAAAACAGTCAGGCTAATGACCAAAAATAAACTAGTTAAATAGTACATAAGCAACCGCAAGTGTCACAAATACATTAAACAATTGCGCGATTAAAAAGGCATATAATGGCTTTTTGCCCTCCTTCGAAAACAAGTCTGAAAACTTAGTTTCTAATCCGATGCTGGTAAATGCCAACGCAAACCAAAGTCCCTGTAAAGATTTGAAACCACCCTTTACTTCATCCATTGTCTCCGGAGAAATCAAGAATGAGAAAAGCAACGATGCGGCGATAAAGCCGATAACGAACTTGGGAAATCGCTCCCAAATAACTGCGGCAGTTGGCTTGGATTCCTTCACCGTTGCCGACTGGTTATTGGTCATCGTCCAATAGATCGAAATGGCAAATGCAGCAAATCCTAAAAGCACATTTTGAGAAAATTTCACGATCGTTGAAATCTTCAAGGCCTCCTCGCCCACCATGGTTCCCGATGCAATTACGGCACCTGTCGTGTCAATCGTGCCGCCCAACCAGGCACCCGTAACCGCCTGCGAAAGACCTAAGGCCTGCGCGATAAACGGCAGAAAAATAATCATTGGAATCGCCGTAATCAAGACGATCGAAATCACATACGACAACTTTTTCGAATCACCTTTAATCGCTCCCGAGGTAGCAATCGCAGCTGAAACGCCACAGATAGACACCGCACTCGAAATCATAATGGCGAACTCTTCGTCGATGCCCATTTTTTTGGAAACCCAAAAAGCAAAGTACCACACCGTAATCACCACCACTAAGGCCTGAATCAAACCGAGCGATCCTGCTTTTAAAATGTCTCCAAAAATCACACTTGTGCCTAGTAAAATGAGTCCAATTTTCACAAATAGCTCGGTGGACAACGATTCAATTAGCCACCCCGGTAGCTTGAAAAAATTACTCAACAAGAGCCCAATCGTCAAACTGAAAATCACCGCCTCTAGATTCCAGTTTTTCAAAAATGCATTGCCCGCTAGCACTAAGGCAAGCGAGGTAAGTACAAAGACAATGGGGAAACCTTTGGCCGTTCCCGCGACACTTTTGCCTAATACACGAGCCGCAAGCAAGGCAACTACAAAAGTGAAAACAAATATCTGACCGAGCTTAATTAAGTTGGCCGCCGTGAGCACTTTTTCTGTTAAGTCACTTATGGTCTCCCAGCCAAAAGATGGAGATGGAATTTTCACACCCAATAGGGTAACTCCAATGATGATAAATCCAAAAAGGACAACCGTCCAATCTTCTGTCAAAAAGCTCTTTTTCATTATTTTGCTGGGGTAATCACAATGTTTCTATATTCTACCGGACCATGATCCCCTTGAATCATAATCGGGCCTGGTGCTGCTTCGTCACTATCCATCGCACCTCCCGTAATACCCGGAATATTTGATTCAACGATAACTTTTTGACCATTTAACGTAACGGAAACCTTACGTCCCACTAAGGTAATGTCGTAGGTTTGCCACTCGCCCGATGGTTTAGCAGCTTGGAACAAAGGGTCAATAAACCCATAAATTCCCCCTAAATAAATACTGTAAGGCTCTTTTCCGTAGCTATCTTCCACTTGAACCTCATAGCGACCGCGTAAATACACCCCGCTATTACTTGCCGGTGGCAACCGAAATTCGATGTGTAATTTAAAATCTGTGAACTTCTGCTCCGTGCAAATATTGGCCCCAGACGCCGGACTTTTCATCACGCCGTTCTCCACAACCCATTGGTTTTTCGGGCCCAAAGCCTTCCAACCCGTTAGATCTTTACCATTCAATAGGCTAATTGGCTTGCCCCAAACAGGTGCCTGTGTTCGCAACAACGACGGCGCGCGAACGCCCGTAAATGCCAAGGATTTTCCGTTTGGCTTAACAATCGTACCCGATAATTTACCATCCTTCAAATCTCCCTCAAAACTCAAATACGCCTCTTCCTTTTCCCACTGTGGTGGAATCTTAAACGACACGTAGCCATCCTTAAAAAACACCTCAGAGATAGGTCGCGAAGAACCGCCATCACCCACAAAATGACCAAACAAGGTCTTGTGTCCTGAGTGACGAACTTCCAACCACGACGGAGCCGAAGAAACTCCACCGTTGCGATTTTCCATCGCCACCGTTAAATCCCACGCACCCTCTAACGGGTGGTGCTCCTGTGCCACAGCAGGGGAAGAAAATGCCAACAAAGCAATCAATAATTTTTTCATAGTTCTACGATTTAACCGCCTCCATTTTAGGCGAAATAAAATGAATTAAGAGCCACGCAAACAAATACGCGCAACCACAAGCCACAAATATAACATTATATCCTGCCGACAAAGCCTGGTCTGCCTTGTAGGAATCTAAAATTACGCCAATAATATAAGGGAAAATCACACCCCCCAAGGAACCCGCCAAGCCGCCAATTCCCACCACCGAAGAAACGGCATGCTTTGGGAACATGTCCGAAACGGTGGTAAAAATATTTGCCGACCATGCCTGATGCGCAGATGCTGCAATGCTAATTAAGAAAACAGCCTGCCAAATATCCGTCGCCCAACGTGCCCCGATAATCGGCACGGCACACAAAGCAAAAAAGAACATCGAATATTTACGTGCCTTATACACCGGCCAGCCTTTCTTAATGAAATAACCAGAGATATAGCCTCCACCAATACTACCGATCGACGTACAGGTAAACAATATCGCCAAATGTAAACTCGGCTTTTTCAAGTCTAGCGCAAAAGTCGTCGAGAAATAAGAGGGCAACCAAAACAAGAAAAACCACCAGATTGGATCCGTGAAGAACTTGCCCACGATGAAGACCCAGGTTTGGCGATACCCAAATAATTTTCCCCATGCAATGGGCGCGACGCCTGCTGATTCTTCTTCCTCATTTTGAATATGCGCTAATTCCGCTGGAGTAACAGAAGCGTGCTTCGCAGGCACCTCGTAAAACCACCACCATAAGGCCAACCAAATAAATCCGATCGCTCCCGTGATGATAAACGCTTCTTGCCAACCGTACGCACCTAAAATCCAAGGCACCATAATGGGCGCCACCATCGCTCCGATGTTTGCTCCCGAATTAAAAATACCCGTTGCCAAAGCACGCTCCCGTTTCGGAAACCACTCCGCAACCGTCTTAATCGCCGCCGGGAAATTACCTGCCTCACCAGCTCCCAACGCCGCCCGTGCCGCACCGAACCCAAACGTAGTCTTCGCCAAGGCATGCGCCATCGCCGCAATCGACCAGATAACAATCGAAATCGCATAGCCCATTTTGGAACCGATCTTATCGATCACCTTTCCAAAAGCTAATAATCCGATCGCATATGAAGCGGTGAAACACATCACAATGAAACTGTAATCGGTTTCCGACCAGTTCAATTCCTTTTCCAGCGTGGGCTTCAATAAGCCGATTACTTGACGATCCAAATAGTTAATCGTCGTGGCAAAAAACAAGAGGGCGACTACCACCCAGCGGTAATTTCCTTTCATTAGAATCCGATTGAATTCCCGCCGTCAACCGGGATTGAGACGCCTGTTACGTAATTTGCTGCATCCGAAGCTAAATACACCGCGGCCCAGCCGATATCCTCCGGTTTCCCGAAATGGCCCATCGGCGTGCGATCCATCGCCTTGTGTTTGCGATCTGGATCTGAATTCATCGCCGTCCGACTCATCGCCGTTTCGATAAATCCAGGCGCAATCGCATTCACGCGAACGCCTTTGCCCGACCATTCGGAAGCCAACACGCGCACTAGTCCATAAATACCGGTTTTTGACGAAGCATATGCCGCCACACGATCGATTCCGTAGTAAGCTGCCATGGAGGAGATCATGATAATAGAACCCTTTCCTCTTTCTAACATGTGTTTTCCTACTTCGCGAGTCAGAGAGAATACAGCGTTCAAATTCACGTTAATAATGTTTGCAAAATCATCATCTGAAACCTCGATAGCCGGGCGTTTCATGTTGATGCCCGCGTTGTTAACGAGGATATCGATGGCGCCATGTTTTGCGACGAGACCCGTGACCAGCTGTGTGGTCAAACTCAAGTCTGCCACATCATTCACCGCATAATGCGCTCCTGAACCTAAGGTGGCAACCGCCTCTTTCAACACATCTTCGCGCCTTCCCGTAATCACGACCGTCGCGCCGGACGCTAAAAAACATTTTGCGATATCGAATCCGATTCCGGTTCCGCCGCCCGTGATGAGCGCCACGCGCCCATGCAATGAGAATGGTTGTTGCATCTTATTTCAGTTGGTATATACGTACAATTTCTTTTATCTCGGCCAAAGTCCGCGTCGGCGTTCCATAGCTAATCGGCATTTTCGAATAGGTTTGGAAGTACAATAAATTCGCATCGCGCCATAAAACCGACTCGCGTTGTTGGGCCGCTAGCCGCCCTTTCACATCCGCGAAAATCTCCGGATCCACCTTGCCTTGCAACGAATCCCAATCGCGTTGCAGCGCCTCCACTTCTTTCAAACCGGTATTATAGCGGAAGCAGAATTCGTCCCATAGCGTTTGGCCTGTAGACAATTTCTCCTTCCAGCCCACGTGGTGAAACCACAGTAAATAATTCAAATCCGTTTTTGCCGGATCATTCCATTGCTTCGCCACTTCTGGATGATATAAACTTAAGGCATTACTTCCGGACGCTTTTCGGTCAAAACCCAAGCCCAACGTATCCGCCCGATGGTAATAAATCGAGGTCCAGTCGGGGCGCTGACTACGCTCCAACCAAGGTTCCGGTCCCCAGTGAATACTCTGGCCCATCACGTGATGCAATCCCAAAGGCGTGGTGAATTTGACATACGTATCACGCGACTTCATTAAGATATCAGCCGCCGTTTTCGCTGCTGTTGAATCGCGCGTCAAGGTCTGCTTCACCCATTCGTCGGCAATCTGCTCCGAGCTCAACGTGTGATCCCATGCCAAACGTCCGAACGCATACCAGTTCGCCTGCGACATCAAATGCCCCGTCCAATTCCGATCCGATCCCGTATTCGCCACACCGGCCATCATCGTGATTTGATCATTTCCTAAACTGCCGTCGATGACTTTGGCGACGGTGGATCCTTTTCCGTTTTGGTAGGTATCGGAATCCAAGCACTCTTTAAACAGGATGGATTGATAGAAAATATTCGTGCTGAAACCCGTATATTCTTGGGTGATTTGAAATTCCAATGCCAAAGGTGTTTTCGGCATCGCACCAAATAAGGGGTGAAATGGTTCGCGTGGCTGGAAGTCGATGGGGCCGTTTTTCACTTGAACAATCACGTTTTTTGCGAAGGTTCCATCCAAAGGTTTGAAGTCGTTATAGGCCTCTTTGAAACGATCACCCTTCGGATTGGGGGCGTAAACGAAGGCGCGCCAGATGACGATTCCATTAAAGGGCTGTACGGCCTCTGCCAACATATTCGCGCCGTCGGCATGGGTCCGTCCAAACTCCTGTGGTCCTGGCTCCCCTTCTGAATTGGCCTTCACGATGAAACCGCCAAAATCTGGGATGTGGCGGTAGACCTCTTTGGCCTTCGCTTGCCACCAAGCACGCACCTCAGGGTCTAAGGGATCTGAAGTTTTCAGTCGGCCTAGGATTTTAGGAGACGCAAAATTCACCGATAGGAATAATTTGATCCCATACGGCCGAAAAACATCTGCGAGGGCTTTGACTTTGGTTAAATATTCCGATGTCATGAACCGCGCGGAAGCGTTCACATTATTCACGGAAACCGCGTTGATCCCGATGGACGCATTGGCGCGTGCGTAGTCCGTGTAACGCGGGTCGACTGTTTCGGGTAATTCATACCATTTCCAGAGCGAAGCACCTGCGTAAACGCGCTCGATGGTTCCCATGACGTTGTCCCAGTGGTTCAGCATGCGGAATTTAACCTTGGGGGAAGAGCTGATATCTGCCAACGGCTTTTCTTGTTGGATCGTCCGTAATAATTCGAAAACACCGTACAGAATTCCGCGGTCGGTGCTGGCTTTGATTCGGATGTATTTACGGCCAACGATACTAGCGCCTTCGACGCTGATCTTTGCTTTTTGGTCTACTTGAATCTCAAATCCTTCCGCTGGAATTTTCGCATCTAGCACAAATTGAATGTTGCCATTCTTCGGTAAGTTGGCAGGCGAAACTCCTGTCAAACCTTTCAATCCATGAGTTAATTCTTTGCGTGCCGTCTCTAAAATCGGCGTAGATGAAAATTCGGAAGATATCGATGCCGCATACGGCGCATAGCGAGAAGCGGATGCCACTTTGTCGAATTTCAACCACAAGCGGTAGCCGTCATCTGCCTTCAAGGCAAAACTACAAACCACAAAAAACACCGCTAAAAACGAGCGGATCGCTAATTCGAGTCCGCGTATTTCAGCCAGTCCGCGTAAGCGTCCGATTGCTGAATATCCTGGATAGGTTTTCTTGTTCAAATCATCTAACATTTGGTGACCGTGATCGGGGCGCATCGGAATCTCCGCGCCTCCTCTTCGTTTTTCTTCTTCCACGACCGCTTTGACAACCTCGAACATATCTACGTCGCCCGTTAAATGCGGCGCCTCGTGGAAAATCAAAGGGTCATTTTGTTCGCGGAAAGTTGTGCGTAAGTGTAAGAAATGAATGCGATCGGCAAAGCGGCGAAGCATCCCAGGCAAATCATTATCTGCCCGCACCCCTAACGAACCGGTGCAAAACGTAATGCCGTTCGCGCGTTCTGGAGAAGCAGCCATCAATGCCGCCAAATCAGCTTCCGTACTCACCACGCGCGGTAGGCCTAATAAAGGAAATGGAGGATCATCCGGATGGATACATAAATTAATCCCTAATTCTTGTGCCAAAGGCGCGATGGATCGCACAAAAAAGTGGAGGTTTTCGCGTAATTGGTCGGCTGAAATATCTTTGTATTCGTCTAAAAGACTTTGGAAATTCTCTAAATGAAAAGCCTCCTCGGAACCCGGAAGACCTAATAGTGCGGTGTTTTTTAACTCCGCTTTTTCTTCAGCAGTCATCGCCTCGAAACGCTGCGAAGCCGCGGCCTGTACCGCTGGCGTATAATCTGAAGCAGCACCTGGGCGCTGTAAAATATGCAAATCAAAGACCGCGAAATCTATCCATACAAAACGTAAGGCACGTGCCCCGTCTGGCATCTCGAAATTCAATTTGGTCCGTGACCAATCGAGCACGGGCATGAAATTATAGCAAACGGTTTTGATGCCACAGGCCGCTAGATTTCGTAAGGATGTCTTGTAATTTTCGATGAGCTGTGCACGCGATGGCAAAGCCTTTTTAATTCCTTCATGTACGGGAAGCGATTCGACCACCGACCAGCGTAAGGGCGTCCAATCCTGATTACCCGCTTCGATGATCGCAATACGCTCTTGGATCGCTTCAATGGGCCACACCTCGCCCACCGGAATTTGGTGTAGTGCGGTGACAACACCGGTACATCCGGCTTGACGAATATCCATCAGCGAAACTGGGTCGTTCGGTCCGAACCAGCGCATCGTGTGTATCATGTAAAATTGTTTAGAGGCTTACGCGTTGTAAAGCGCAAAATGCACAAAATTTACTAGAAAAACATATCGATTTACACCGCCTGGCTGAATCTCTTTTTCTGAATTTCCGCTGAAAGTAATTTGAGGTCAAAGGCCTTGCAAATATTTCGGATGAAATGCTTCCCTAAATCAGTAACGATTAAACCGTGCTCCCCCCAAGTAACTAAATCATCGAGGGCTAATGCGTCGAGTTCATCAAAGGTATATTGGCGCAGTAATTCAAGGTCTTTTTTGGCGAAGTGAACTTTGCCCCGACAAGCCACATCGAGGATATATTGCCGCATGATTTGGTCTTCTTCGGTCAAAAAATAACCCCGAAATACGGGTAATTCTCCGGCTTGAACTAGATCGTAATATTCGCGTAGCGTCTTTTTATTTTGGGCAAACGCTCCCGTGATATCTGATATACTCGAAACGCCCAAACCCAACAACATACCAGTTTGCTGTACGGTATAGCCCATAAAATTACGATGCAAAGTCCCCTTCAAATGCGCCTGAACCATCAAATCACGCGGAAGCGCAAAATGATCCATCCCAATATCTGTATAACCCGCTTCCATGAAGCGCATTTTCCCTAATTGATACAGGTGCATTTTTTCATCGGCAGAAGGCAAGTCGTTCTCATCAAAAAGTCGTTGTGCCTTGCTCGTCCAGGGTACATGCGCATAGGAATAGAAGGCAATACGATCGGGTTTGATTTCCAATGCATCTTGAATCGTTTTTTCCAATCGAAGCAAGTTTTGTAAAGGCAATCCGTACACTAAATCTAAGTTGACCGATTCATATCCAATCTCCTTCGCCCATTTCACAACTTGTACTACATGTGCATGGGGTTGAATGCGATTAATGACTTTTTGAACCTCCGGATTGCTGTCTTGCATACCAAAGCTCACGCGATTAAAGCCGAGTTCAAATAGCGTTTGTAGGTGTTCGTGAGTCGTATTGTTGGGGTGACCTTCAAAACCAAATTCATGCATTTCCGGAATTATCGCCGTGGCAAATATGCCATCGAGCAAGCGCTTTAAATTAGTCGGCGAAAAGAAAGTAGGCGTGCCTCCTCCTAGATGCACTTCGCGCAAAATAGGTTTTCCGTGCATGAGTTTCTGATACAAAGCCCATTCCTGTAATAGTGCCTGCAGGTATGCTTCCTCGACGTCATGATTCGTAGTGATGCGTTTATTACACCCGCAAAACGTACATATACTTTCACAAAAAGGCAGATGAAGGTATAAGCTAATCTCGCGATTCTCGTCAAATTTCTGCGCAAATAATGCTTTCCAATGCGTTTGATCGATGCTTTCATCCCAATACGGAACCGTCGGATACGACGTATAGCGCGGGATGGGAACATTGTATTTGGTCAATAAATCTAGACTTACCTCTTGCATAGGCCGCAAAGGTAAATCCTGGGGTGGAGCACAAAAATGATATATGTCAGCTAAGCGGTAGAGACGTGATACCTCGCGTCTCTTTTTACCGATGGGTTACGAATGCCCTCAAACAAATACTTCAAAAATCGGCGCGAAAGTGCACCTCAAACTTTGGCAAACCTTGCAGGATTGCCAAAGGGGCTTCTCATCTCTAAAACTAAATGCCTCCCGAAATCTTCAGCACCCACGCATATTGGCATGGATTGTTGCCCGGCGTGATGGCTGGTGGGGCGATGCTTAAGGTGCCATTTTTAAATGTACTTTTTACCGGAACGGAAGAGCCCAATAGACTTACAGAAACTGGCTTCTTTAAGCCCGCTACCTGCAATGCCGCCGTTGGAAATTCCGTCGTAATCAAATACAAATCATTGCCCTTTTGCGTGAAATATTGTTTGGTCGTAGGCAGAACTTTAGGTGCTTTATCCCACTTACGTGTGCCATAAATTCCTTCACCATTTACCTTCAACCACGATCCAATATCCGTTAAGCGTTGTTGCATAATCACCGGAATCCGACCATCGGCCGTAGGCCCAATGTTCAACAATAAATTCCCACCGCGTGCCACCTTATTAATCAATATGTGCACCAATTGCTCTGAGCTCGAATAGTCTTCCAAATTCTCGTTTCGGTTGTAGCCAAATGATCCCGCGATTCCGCGGCACTCTTCCCAGGGTTTTCCAAAATCCAATCCATTGGCATCGCCGCTATGTACTAGGTCATATTCGGTCGTGTAAAATCCACCATGTTTACTGCGGGTTTCTTTGCCCCAACGGTCATTAACTACCACGGAATTTTTCACTGGCGAATCGTTATATAACCACGACAAAAATTCAGTGCTACGTAATTTGTCGGACGTATAATCCCACTCCCCATCCGTCCACACCAAATCCGGATGGTAGGTATTCACTAAATCCTTCATTTGCGGAAACATGTGTTGGTCGATGTACTCGTTCAACGTTTCTTTCTTGTACAACGGATTATACCATTCCAATAAGGAATAATAATAGCCCATTTTGATATTTTTATTCTTTACTGACTTGGTTAGATCGCCCAACAAATCCCGGTGTGGGCCTACATCCATCGCGTTCCAATTCCAAGATTGTTTCGATGGCCAAAGCGTAAATCCTTCGTGGTGTTTCGACGTCAAGACAACATACTTTGCGCCGGCATTTTCGAATAGTTGTGCCCACTCATCGGGCTGAAACATTTCGGCCTTGAAGTAATTGACAAAATCAGGGTATTTGACATTCGGGCCGAACGCCTTATTATGAAAATTCGTAAAAAACGATTGCGTTTTATTTGGCTCTTGCCAGCGACGCCAGTACCATTCCGCATAGCGATCATACACACCTACCTTGTCGCGGCCGGTTGGGCTATACGCCGGAACCGAATACAAACCCCAGTGAATAAATATACCAAATTTGGCGTCTTCGAACCAGGTTGGCACAGGCCGACTGTCAATAGACTCCCAATTATTTTGATAGGTTTTTTGGCCAAAAAGGCTGCTAGAGATCAGGCATAAGCCTAGAAATAAGTACTTGATTTTCATGCGGTTTAGAATTATGGAGACTAATTTAATTAAAATTGCTAATTTCAGAAACCTAAACCGATTTAATCCGAATGCAAACTTGGACGTGCGCCCAGCCGGGAACTTTTGAATTACAAGAAACAGAAATACCTCATCGTCCAGCGGGATATTCGCTGTTGCGCGTTCGTGCGATTGGTATTTGTGGCACCGACATACATGCGTTCGCTGGGAACCAACCCTTCTTTCAATATCCTCGAATTTTAGGGCATGAATTAGCGGCCGAGGTCGTGGAATCCGAGCAATTTTCAACTGGTGAATTGGTGACGATTATCCCTTATTTTAATTGTGGGACTTGTTCCGCGTGCCAACAAGCCAAACCGAATTGTTGTGAAAATATCCAGGTTTTTGGTGTGCACACCGATGGCGGCATGCGCGAATACATCGCCGTAGAGGACCGATTTATCTTAGCCGGGAACGGGCTTTCGGCAGACGAACTAGCCCTAGTAGAACCCTTATCCATTGCCGCACATGGATTGCGTCGCGGAAAAATTCAGGCGGGCGAAAAGGTGCTTGTCATGGGTGCCGGTCCCATCGGTTTGTTTACCATATTGCTGGCAAAAATTCAAGGAGCGCAAGTTGAAGTGGCGGAACCGAATGCGGCGCGATTGGCATTTTGTACGGAAAAATTAGGCGTGCCCGCAACTTCTCAAACAAGTTATCAAACGGTCATCGACGCCACCGGAAACCGGGCAGCCATCGAATCTGGTTTTGCCAAAATCGCTCACGGCGGTCAATATATCCTCATTGGGCTTCAAAAAGAGGCTATTTCCTTCGTCCACCCTGAATTCCATAAACGCGAAGCGACGCTCATGAGTAGCCGCAACGCCACTACAGAAGACTTCCTGTATGTCATGGATTTACTTCGAACTCAGCAGATAAACGCGCGTGATTTCATAAGCCACCACGTGGCTTGGTCGGCAGTTGCCGAGTCATTTCCGAAGATTCACTTGCCGGAGATGGGGGTGATAAAAGCAGTTGTCAGTAGTCAGTGGTCAGTAGTCAGTGGTCAGTCAAACTAGACGTTGGACGTAAGTTAGACGCTAGACATTGGACGTTAGACGTTAGTCCGAAGTCCGAAGGAAAATTTTAGCGTCTAGGGTCTAACATCTATTTTGACTACGGACTATTTTCCTCCATACTCCTTCCCTCGGAACTAAAAACCCCACGCTAAAGCATGGGGACTATAAATTCTCCTGATTACTGACTCTATACCCTTCGGACTATTTTCCTTCGGACTGACCACTGACCACTGACTACTGACCACTAAATAAATGGATTCCCCCACTTCTTGTCTGTATACACATTCTTACCAGATAGCGTACGTAAAAACTGTACGACAGCATTAATTTCCGCTGGAGTCATGTTGAGTTGTTGGCCCACGTTATTGGGTTTCAGGCGCGCATCTAAATTGGGATTTCGTACATTATTGATGGAATTATAATGTTCCAACATAGCAGGTAAGCCGCGAATGGCACCAGTATGCATCATCGGGGAGTTTAAATCTCCTGTCGGATTAACCAAATCCCGAAGTGATGGTGCACGCGTATTCCCTAAATCTTGTGCGTTACTCCCAATCACACCTACGATTCCATTATTTCGAGTGTTGGGATCTATATCAAATTCAGGGGCACGATGACATCCCTGACACCCGAATCCGCCGCTAGTTCGTTGGCCTTGCGCATTAAAAACCGGTGGAGATAAGAATAACGTTTTTCCTTGATTTTCAATCGCAGTAAAGTTGGGAAACGCTTGTCCATCATTAGCGACTTGCGCTCGGCCTACATCGTATTTTGAATCAAAGGATTGTATAGATCGGATAAATTGTGCCAATGCGGTTTGCATACGCGCTTCGGTCACATTAGCATCGCCAAATGCCCACGTAAATATTTCTTTGTAATAGGGAATGTTAGCCAATTTTTTAAGTAATGCGGTCAAATCCGGCCGACCATTTTGGCCGCTGAATCCCATTTCAAGGTGATCCAAAATTGGCATGGTCGATTGCTTTTCAAGATTCTCGGCGCGCTTATCCCAAAAGAATTTAGACTCTTGAGCGAAACGTGCATTGATTAGGCGCATGGAGTGGCGGATTGTTAACCCCCCAGAAACACCTTTACTTGCGACAGCTGTATCACTAAACGCAAATGATTGTTTGTGACAAGAGGCGCAGGACAAGGAATTGTCTACACTTAAATTTGTATCATAAAAAAGCACTCGACCTAGCGTCGCAGTGCGATTTTGAATGGCATTTTGGCCTGTATTATCACGCGTGATATAGCGTGGTACGGTCTGATTAGCATAATTTTCTTCCTGCGTAAATGATACATTCGGGCCAAAAACAGCTTTGCTTTCCGTAAATTCAGCAGCCGGTGTAACTACAGATTCTGTTTGTTGACAACCAGTTAGCACAAGGGCTACCAACCATAATCGTTTCATATACATTTTATTAGATTGCCGAAACTACAAAGTAAATATTTGGAAAAGTCGAAAAGTAGATGAAAGAGGAAAGTCTGAAGGCAAAGAGTCCGTTGGAAAACACTGCGTAGTAAAATTAGACACAGGACGTTAGACATTTGTAAATGTATCCTTTGGACTCTTTCCCTCCGGGCTAATTACTTATAATCTATCATTCAGTCAAAAACAGAATAGCTAATGCATCCTTCGAAACGTAATTTTGGGTTATAACTTTAAATCCTAACCCATGAACACGCTCGAACTTATATGTAAAAAAACATTACATTTGAATATGAAAAAATCAATTCAAATTCTTCCAAAAGACCAAAAAGAATTGGAGCTAATATCAAAATGGCTTTTGGAAAATAATATCACTTTTGAAGAATTTGAATCTCCATATAATACCGAAATAGTTAACAAGGTGTTAGGCGGAATGAAAGACGTGGAAAATGGAAATTACACGACTTTCTCTTCGGATTTATTGTGGAAATAAAACTTTCTGCACAAGCGTTAACTGATCTTGCTCATTGGAAATCCATAAATCAAAAATCAATTTTAAAGCGGATTGAATTACTAATTGATTCAATTGAAAAAACCCCATATGAAGGCATCGGAAAGCCTGAAAAACTTAAACATGTTTTAACGGGTTTTTGGTCTAGAAGAATTACAGATAGACACCGCCTAATTTATAGCATTCAGCCGGATCAAATTTTAATCTTGAATCTTAAGGGGCATTATAAAATTTGAAAAAGGAACACCAAGACAAGTATCCTCCGGACTGATGACTTCGGACTGTAGCCGTGAAGTATCGCGTCGCTACATTTTGGAATACAGCCTCTTTCCCTCCGGACTAAAAACCCCACGCTAAAGCATGGGGCTATCAATTTCACCCGACTTCATACTATTTCCCTCCGGACTATTTCCCTCCGGACTAACGACTAGTGACTAGCGACTATTTTCCCTACCTTTGCCCCTATGTCCTGGATAAAAGAATTTAAAGCCTTCGCCATTAAAGGAAATGTCATCGAACTTTCCGTGGCCGTCGTAATCGGAGCAGCGTTTTCGAGCATCATTAATGCATTAGTAGAAGATGTGATTACGCCATTGATTTTAGCTCCTGCCACGCATGCAGCGGGTGTGGCCGACATCGATAAATTATCCTGGGGGGCGGTCAAATATGGCAAATCTCTTGCCGCAACCATCCAGTTTTTCATGATTGCCTTTGTGTTGTTTTTGGCAATTAAGGGGATTAATAAATTGAAAATTGCGGACGATGAGCCAAAGGACGAAAAGCTTAGTTCGACAGACAAATTGTTGACCGAAATTCGAGATCAACTCAAGAAACAAGGGAAAAATTAGTTCGCCGAAAAGGCGCGTAAACCATCCGCAATGGCCCGGTCATTCGATAAGCGAGGGACCTTATTTTGACCGCCCAACTTACCCTGCGATTTCATGTAATCAATGAATGCATTTGGTGCCAAAATCGTCAATTCCAATCCGCGCAACACCTTGCCCGTAATCAAATCTTGATAGTAAATATTTTGAGCACACATAGAGGACTCTAAAATAGCTTGAAATCCCGCTTTATCTGGTAAGGGGCCGGATAGTTCCACCAACCACTCATGATGTGGCAAATCGCCTTTTTCAGGGTTTACTTGCGGGGCAACGGTGAACTCCACCAGCTGCACGTCAGGATAGGCCTTGCGCGCCTCAGCCATCGCACGTTCCACTTCCTCCGCAATCACATGCTCCCCAAAAGCCGAAATAAAATGCTTAATTCTTCCCGTCACCACAATGCGGAATGGATTCAAGGACACAAATTTGACCGTGTCTCCAATCGAATAAGACCACAAACCTGCGTTTGTAGACATCAATAACGCATAATTTACACCCACCTGCACCTCCGCTAATGAGAGCCGCTTTGGCGTTGCCGTGAAATAGGTTTCCGTAGGAACAAACTCATAAAAAATTCCACCATCCACATTCAGCAATAAACCCTCCTCACCAGTCGAATCCTGAAATGCGATGAATCCTTCCGATGCCGGATAGGTTTCTACCACATCAATATCCCGTCCAATCGACTCCATTATTTTCTGTCGGTACGGTTCAAAATTCACCCCACCCGTCACAAACAACTGAAAATCAGGAAATAATTCGCCTATTTTTTGGCCCGACTGCGCCTCCAAACGATCAAAATACATCTGTACCCAAGGTGGAATACCAGATATCAATCCCATCCGTTGGTCGATCGTCTCCCCCACAATCGCGGACAATTTCTCCTCCCAATCATCAATGCAATTCGTCGCATACGTCGGCAATTGATTCCCGCGCAAATAACCCGGAACATGGTGATTCACAATACCCGAAAGCCGACCCGTAGGTATCCCATTTTTCGTTTCCAACTCCGGAGAACCGGATAGAAAAATCAATTTTTGGTCCAAAAAAGCCGCATTTCCAGAATGGTGTACGTAATGCAATAAGGCATCACGCGCGCCAGCAATATGAAAAGGCATGGATTCCTTCGAAATAGGTATGTATTTCGCACCCGAGGTGGTGCCTGATGTCTTCGCAAAATAGGCCGGTTTGCCAGGCCATAATATGTCCGGCGAACCTAAAACCATCTCGTCGATGTAAGTCTTTAAATCCTCATATTCCGCAATAGGAACACGGATTTTATACTCTAAATAATTTCGGATTTTGTCGAACTCGTAGGCTTGGCCAAAGATTGTTTTTTCAGCTTTCTTCAGGTTTTCTTTCAACCAATTTTCCTGAATTTGAACCGCCTGGGTATGCGAACGCTGATGCTGTTTCACGATGCGTTTGGCAAATGGTTTCGCGAAAAATGACCGAATTCCCATACTCTTTTACTTAAATACGCCCTCTGGATCAGGCATTTTTTCCGCTAACAATTGGCCTAAACTAATGTCAAGCTGCGTGATGTCCAACTTCCTGCAGGTGTGTAAGTACGTCCATGCATCCGCATAGCGCTCTTGCAAATACGCCACTTGCGCCCGCTTCATCCACGCCATCCCATATCCGGGTTGTTGGCGCAACGCAATCGCCAAATGCCCCTCTACCCCATCCAAGGTTCCGCATTCCATTTGCTTCAAATAACAACTCAATTGAACCACCGCTAGGTCAACACGCAAGATTGCCTGCGCCGTATCCAAGCTCAATCCTTTTTCTAAAAACTCAATGGCTTTAGGAAAATCCTTGCGCTGAAAGGTGATGACACCGAGGCCCCAATAGGCATCCACAGACTGGTCATTCAAAGCATGCAATAAGTTAAAACGGTAGGTTGCCGTATCTAATTTTCCGGCGGTAACGTACTCCCAAGCACGTTCCACGAAGAAATCACTGGCCTCTTTCCGCGAGCCAAAACTCGCATCACAGGACTCCACAAATTGGGTTAGTTCCGTTTGGTCTTTTTTAGACAGGGCCTTCTGCCCGTATAATGGCAAGTATTTTGCCTCTTTTTGCAAGGAGTCTAGAACGGCCGACTGTGCCGTAAAGCTTGCCAAAAAGCATAGTATCAGTAATCGTGTTTTCATCGAATGCAAATCTACCGTTTCTTTTTATTTGTCGTACCACCCGGACGAAATTTGGCATTTTTTCCTGGACGGTTATTGCGCGGCGCCGGCTTGGGATCAAGCTTCGCGCCCCCTTTCGGTCCGGCCTTCGTCACAGCTTTGCGCGTAGGTACTTTTTTTCCACTCGCGCGAGCTTTGATGACCCACTTTTTCTCATGAAATGCACCTTTAAAATCCGGATCCTCGCGCTTCCGCTGATCATCCACCGCACGCAACATATCTTGCTGCTCTAAAAAAGGCGTTTCCTCAATCAATATTCCTTCCGGTAATGGGGCAATCTCTATCTTCTGTTGGATGATTTCCTCAATCTTTGCCCAGTGATATTGCTCGGCCAACGTGATAAATGTGATCGACTCGCCTACCTGCTCCGCACGTCCTGTCCGACCAATCCGATGCACATAATCTTCATAAATTAGCGGCACATCAAAGTTGATGACATGCGACACCTTCGGGATATCAATGCCGCGAGACGCCACATCGGTCGTCACCAATACCTTCACCAATCCCTCGCGAAATTGTTGCATGGCATTGATCCGGGTGTTTTGACCTTTATTCGAGTGGATCACCCGTACTTGATCCTCTGGTAAGACTTTACGTGTCAGGTATTTTTCTACTTGGTTTACGGCATCCTTGCTCCGACAAAATATCATAACACGCTCAAATTGAGGCTGTTGCAAGAAGTATTCCAAGGCGTTAATTTTGGTTTTCAAGTTTTCCGCTTGATACACATATTGCGTTACTTGGCTGGCAGGTGTCGCCTGAGGCGTCACTTCAATCCGTAAAGGAAACTCCAAAAACTCATGGGAAAGGTTCTCCACTTTCTCCGGGAAGGTGGCCGAGAACAACCCGTTTTGACGCTTTTTATAGGGGATCTTTTCTAAGATTTCGCGGATCTGCGGCATGAAACCCATGTCCATCATTTTGTCCGCCTCATCTAAAATCAAGAACTTTAATTCTTTCACAACGATTGCATCCTTGCGATATAATTCTAAAAACCGACCGGGTGTAGAAACCAAAATATCGACCCCCGCTTCTAAGGTTTGAATCTGCGTCTTTGGCCCTAATCCACCATAAAGTGCCAATAAACGTAGGTCTGTGAACTGCGCCAAACCCACCATCACTTCATGGATTTGCATGACCAATTCACGCGTGGGAGCTAAAATAAGGGCTCGCGGATTTTTACCTTGGGCATATTTAATGCGCATCAATAAAGGTAAGGCGTAGGCTGCCGTTTTACCTGTTCCCGTCTGCGCGATGCCTAACACATCATGCCCCTGCAACATCATGGGAATCGCCTGTTCCTGAATAGGAGTAGCTGAGGTGTAGCCCACGGCCTCGCAAGCGCGCTGCAATTGTGGGTTTAAGCCAAGTGATGCAAAATCAGTCATAAAGGGAATTCAATTCGTTCAGGCAAGCTGAACTTGACCGCACAAAGGTAGGCAAAATAAAATTCCCTACCTTTGAAACAAATTTTTGCTTCTATGCAGTCAATTTGGGTCAAACGCCTCCTGATCGGAATCTTGCTTTCCTTCGCTACGGGAAGTTTGGCCTCGTTGTTTTTATGGGGCTTGGAGGTGATTGCTTCGATGCGCCAACCCATGTGGCTATATGGATTACCGCTCGTGGGTTTACTCTTTTACCTAGTTCGCACTAGCTCGTGGTCGCAAATCAATACCAAACAATTTATTGCTTCGCCATTAGCAACAATTTCGCCCCTTGCCACTCCTTTTATTTTATTAGCCACGTGGGTCAGCCACATCGTGGGCGCATCGGTCGGCCGTGAAGGAACAGCCATCATGATGGGCGGAAACGTGTCGGCCTATCTAAGTGAAAAATTTCACGTTTCCCCAGAAGAAAAATCGATCTGGCTCCGCGCCGGAATGAGCGCAGGATTCGCAGCCGTTTTTGGAACTCCGCTAGCCGGCTGTTTTTTCGGACTCGAGGTAGGGAAGGTAGGCAAAATTCATTGGCCTTCCTTTTTTGCGTGCATCGCCCTCGCATTTGCGGCCAATTTTGTCAGTCTCCACGTGTGGGGCACAAAACACGTTTTATACCCCCAGGTTTTTTTGCCCCCTATTTCAGCCTCATTTTGGTCCAAATTAGCGTTTATTGGCCTATTTTTAGGTCTGACAGGGTTGGTCTATACGCGCTTAGAATCGATTATTTTTTCTGTGTTCGGGAAATTGCCCATACAGCCAGCTCTCAAAGGGATTCTGGCGGGCGTAATTTTGCTCGGCCTATTTCAAATTTCCATTTTTTCAGAATCGGTCGGATTGGGTTCTGAATTTTTACTCCGACCATTTTCCGACAAGTTTGATGGGTGGGAATTTGCGCCCACCAAATTATTCGCGACGGCACTAAGTCTCGGACTCGGATTTAAAGGGGGAGAAGCGACACCTTTATTTTTAATTGGCTCCCATGCGGCGGCAAGTTTATCAAGCTGGATTAATTTCCCCGTTCCTTTACTCGCGGCCATCGGATTCACATCACTTTACTGTGGTTTAGCCAAAACCCCGATCACAGGTCTGTTACTTGGCTGTGAATTATTCGGACCTCAAGCATGGTTCTGTTATCTATTCGTTACCCTGATGGTCATTTACTTTTCAGAAAAAGAAGGCATATTTAAAGTTCAGCCATGGGCTGATTATTTACCCAAACCCCCATATCGCTAATGTTTGACTACTTCTATGCTCAGCATCCGAATTACCAAGAGCCCACATTAACCAAGCGCAGGTTTGCGGCCAGCACCTGGGAAAAACTAGTGGCAGGCTGGTCAGCATCGCCCCATTTTACCGTCACGCAAATCGGCCAAACCACCGAAGCTAGACCGATACATGAGGTTCGTTTTGGGTCTGGTCCGATCCCTGTTATCGCCTGGTCACAAATGCATGGGGATGAAGCAACGGCTACGATGGCTTTAGCTGATATCTTCCGCTTTTTATCCCTAGATTCGAAAGATTCGATTGAAATCAGGGAAAAATTGCATCAGAAAATAAGTTTGTATGTCATCCCGCGCTTGAATGCAGATGGGGCGGCTCGTTGGACCCGCGAAACGGCTTTGGGCATTGATATGAATCGCGATGCGCAAGCACAAAATAGTGTGGAAGCTCGGCTGTTGTCTTCCTGGGCCGACAGCAAAAAGCCACTGTTTGCATTCAACTTACATGATCAAAATCGGCTTTATTCCGTAGGCAATAGTGCACATCAAACACACATCGCCTTCTTGGCAACCGCTGGTGACGTGGCAGGAACATGGACGCCTTCGCGTACACGGGCAGCGCAATTAGCCAACCGCCTTACGCAATTCACCCAGCGTTATTTACCTAACAAGGTGGCGAAATGGACAGACGAATTCAACGCCCGTGCATTTGGAGATACTTTTCAATCCCGCGGATATGGATTGCTACTGGTGGAAGCCGGTGGGGCAGGATGGGATCTCGAGAAACAATCTTTGCGTCGCATGAATGCAGCGATTTTATTAGACGCCTTGGTGAGCATTGCAGATGAAACCTATGTGGCAGAATCGACAGACTTATATACAAATCTAGAAACCAATGAGCGCCAAATTTTCGATATCAAAATCAACCAAGCACCACTGGACCCAGCAGGAAAATACCGCGCAGATATCGGCATTAATTTAGTTGAAACAGCACTGCCATCAGACGACATTACCTATTCGTGGCGCATCGAGGAAATTGGTGATTTAAACTACATGCACGCCTTACATCCGATGGATGGCTCGAATTGGAATTTACCAACAGGACAGGACGTATCGTTAGGGGCCGAAATCTCCTCCTTGATCTTCACAGAAAACAATTCAATTGCCTTTGATTTGAGTACCTTTACAGCCAAAATAAAATAGAACACACATGACTTCATTGCCCATAATCATTATCGGAGTTAATCCATTTGCCTTAGAAGTAGCACACATTTTTCAGAAAAACGAAGTAGTCGTTTATGGATTTCTAGATGATGATATCAAAAAGAAAGACACGATGATCGGCGAAATTCCAGTACTAGGAACGACGGAAGATGATGCATATTGGGGGCTCATCGGCAAGTCTTGTTCCGTTTTTGTGGCACTGGAAAACCCAACAGAACGCAAAAAAATGATCGAGTTAATCGAGGAAGATCGTGGCACCAAACCGGTACACGCCATTCATCCAAGCGCTCAAATTGCAGATGTAAAAAGCTTAGCTTATGGATTGTTTATAGGCGCATCATCAGTCATTTCTCCTGAAAGTAAACTAGGCGACCATGTGATTATCGGAGCTGGATCCATCGTAGAAACGGGGGCTGTTATCGAATCTTTCGTACAAATCGGCGCAGGATCTGTCATTGGAAAAGAAGCACAAATTGAAAAGAATGCCTTTGTAGGTATTCACTCGACCATCATAGGTAGCGTGAAAATAGGTAAAGGAGCCACCGTAGGAGCGGGTAGTGTTGTGATAGAAAATATCCCAGCTAGCAAAAGAGCTTTCGGAAATCCGGCTAAAATACTATAGTTTTTCGATGTGTTGTGGCTCAACTAAGTCCATGAAGTGAAAGCGAAGGTAGAGCTGAGCCACAACAATAACATCCTCCATACAGTACGCAGTAATCCGCGGTAAATCCTGATCTTGATAATATACCGCATGTACGCGATCGCCAGATAAATCACTTTTGGCACCCCGAATTCCCAACAAATCAGCTAATAATTCCAGCGACGTAAACGATCTCCGATCACCAAATTTCCACATCTCCATCGTATCCTGATGGATGATTTCCCATGGTTTTTTACCCTGCAATTGCAGAGCTCGCGGAATCTCTAAACCATTCACCATCATCCTCCGGCATAAATATGGAAAGTCAAACTCCTTTCCATTGTGCGCAACAAGCGTCAATTCCTTCGACTTATACGACTTGTCGACAAATGCGGCAAACTCAGCCAACAGCACCTTCTCATCCGTATGCGCAATCGTCTTCACCTTAAGCGCTAATTCCTTCTGCTTATTTACATACAAGAACCCCATCCCAATCACAATAATCTTACCAAACTCTGCATACAAAGCCGCACGATCTACATACAATTCCTCAGCAGATAAATTATTCGGATTCACTAAATTCTTCGCTTTTTTTACCCAGAATTCTTTACGTGCTTCTGACAATTGGGAAAAATCCGCGGATTCCGATACCGTTTCAATATCAAGAAATAAGGTGTTCTTAAAATTCATGCGCGTATCCATATTATCTAAGCTTGAGGTAATGTTTCACGTGAAACATGTTGGATTTGAAACTGAAACAAGTCTTGCAAATGCGCTAACACCCTAGGTTTAACTTCGTCTAAGCTAATATCGCGGCCTAATTCTTGGCTTAATGAGGTTACGCCTTTGGTCGCAATACCGCAGGGAACAATGTGGCCAAAATAGGAGAGGTCGGGCTGAACATTAAAGGCGAATCCGTGCATACTAATCCAACGAGACGCTTTCACGCCAAAGGCGCAGATTTTGCGTGTATCGTCTGATTCGGGATTAATCCAAACACCGGTTAAGCCTTCGATCTGACCTGCCTTTAACCCATATTCAGCACAAGTGCGCATGATGGCTTCTTCGAGCATACGTAGGTATAAGTGAATGTCGGTGAAGAAATTTTCCAAGTCGAAAATCGGATATCCTACTAGTTGGCCTGGTCCGTGATACGTAATATCGCCGCCGCGATTCGTCTTATAAAACGTAGCGCCAATGGTGTGTAGAAAAGGTTCTTGCATCAACAAGTGTGACGCGTCGCCACTTTTGCCCAACGTGTAAACGTGCGGGTGTTCGCAGAATAGCAGGTAATTGTCTGTGGGTTCTAGTGTGCCTTCTGGTCGATTCCGATTGCTCAATTTAACTGCCGCCGTGTGTGCCATTAAATGTTCTTGCAGATCCCAGGCCTCCTGATAGGGGGTCAGATGTAAATCAACAAACTGGACATTTTTATTCTGCATGCACATTATCAGTTTTGGCGCTTGCTGTTTGAAATAAAGCCAGCACCTTGGGGCCAGCAAATATACAAGAATGGCCAAACATTTACAGCAAGGAAAAAGAGCAGAATTAGCTGCCGCCACATTTCTCCAGAAAAGTGGATATGGTATTCGCGCACGAAACTATCGAAACGGAAAAGCCGAAGTAGACTTAATCGTCCAGCGCGGAATTTTCCTCGTTTTTGTCGAAATAAAATCGCTCCGCAACACGCGGCACGGACACCCCGAAGAACGCATCGGTAGGACTAAAACGACCCTTTTTCATCAGGCAGCTGCCAGCTACCAAGAGGAGGAAAATTGGGACAAAGAAGTCCGCTTCGACAGCATCGCCATCACTTTTTTTCCACAAGCGATTAAAATAGAACATTTCGAGGATGCTTTTTCGTAAATTCGCGGTTTAATATGCGAAGATGATTAGTTTCCATACAGAAGAATTAGTGTTCCAGCTGCCCGAAAAGCTCAAGCACAAGCAATGGCTAAAGGCTGTGGCGGCAGAGGAAGGGAAAAAAATAGGCGAACTAAACTACGTGTTTTGCTCAGACGAATACCTGCTTAAGATCAATCAGGATTATTTGCAGCACGATACGTTGACCGATATCGTCACCTTTGATAATTCAGAAAGTCCGAAGCTAATCGAAGGAGATATCTTTATTTCACATGACCGCGTACTTGAAAATGGGGCAAAGCTAAACACGGCCGACAGCGAATTACAGCGTGTCATGGTGCACGGATTGCTTCACTTATGTGGATATAAAGACAAAGCGAAGGCCGACAAATCTTTGATGACAGCGAAGGAAGATTATTATTTAGCCAAACGAAATTAATACGTTCCACGTGAAACGCGACGAGCTGTTGGCTCAACAAGTTCCACGTGAAACAAAAAAAGATATGCAAAATTCATACGATGTAATCGTGGTAGGGGCGGGACATGCAGGCTGTGAGGCTGCGCATGCGGCTGCCCAAATGGGGTCCAAAGTTTTATTGGTCACCA
>JACCDU010970682.1_pt1 | contig 24533 bp, 19 predicted proteins | sample 7446081 | NCBI WGS metagenome assembly JACCDU01 (sample SAMN15323447, study PRJNA562643) | freshwater metagenome | isolation source: river surface water | place: USA:Blue River Watershed | collected 2017-08-17
CCTGGCACAGGTGCCGCCGTTCATCGTGGTATCCGGACTGGAAGCCACCGACGTCGCTCAGCAGGCGCGCTCTTTGGGGGCGGCACGCGTGCTGCAAAAGCCGGTCACGGGATCGAGCATGTTCGACGCCGTTCTGGCGGCCATGCGCGACACGCCGGAAAAGGTCGTGCAGCGCACATCCGAGACCGAAGTGGACATCAGCAGCATCGCCGGCGCGCGCGTGCTGCTGGTCGAAGACAACGCACTGAACCAGGAAGTCGCGCTGGCCTTTCTGGCGGAGGCAGAACTGGACGTGGACGTCGCCAGTGATGGCCGTGCGGCGGTCGAGATGGTGCAGGCCACGGACTATGACCTCGTGCTGATGGACATGCAGTTGCCCGTGATGGATGGCCTCGCGGCCACACGGGCCATTCGTGCCTTGCCGGGACTGGAGACCTTGCCTGTGGTGGCCATGACGGCGAATGCGATGGCGGGTGACCGTGAACGTTGCCTGAATGCCGGCATGAACGACCACATCCCCAAGCCTATCGATCCCGATCTGCTGGTGGCCAAGTTGTTGCAATGGATCGCGCCGGGCGAGCGGGTAGCGCGTCCCGCGTCCGCTGACGCGGCGTCCCCGCCGTCGGACGCCGGCACGCCCGTGAACCTGCCGGGGCAGGGCATCAATGGCCTGGACGCCGCGCTCGGCTTTAGCCGGAGCGGTCATCGTATCTCGCTGTATCGCCGCTTGCTGACCCGGTTTGCTGAAGACCACGGCGACGTGGCAGCGCGCATCAGTGAGGCGCTCGCGTCGGGCGATGTGGTCAAGGCTGAGCGACTGGCCCATACCTTGAAGGGCGTGGCTGCCCAGATCGGCGCCACGGCGGCCGCCCACGCAGCGCGTGCGCTAGAGACGGCGCTGCACGAGCAGGCATCGGGCACGCAAGTAAAGGCCCTGCTGCACGACGTGCAGCAAGCGCTGGCACCGTTGGTGAGCGCGCTGCGCGAGCACCTGGCCGCTGCACCGGCGCCTGCTTTGCTGGTCGATACCGATCTCGCGGCATGGCAATCGTTGCGCGAGCGGCTGACGGCCCTGTTGCACGAGGGCGACGCAGCCGTCTTGCGCCTCTTTGAAGAGCACCGGCCGTTGATTCAGGCGGCGCTGGCCGATCGCTTTGAGGCGGTGTGGCAGGCCGTACGCGATTTTGATTTTGACCTTGCCCTGACGGTACTGGCGTCGGCACCGACCTCTGCTGAGGACACACTGGAATGAGTTCATCCTTCGATAATCCATCACTGACATCGCCGCAAACTTCGGCGCAAAGATCGTCGAGACCCGTCATCCTGGCCGTCGACGACACGCCCGACAATCTCACGGTGCTCAATGAGCTGCTCGGCGGCACCTACCATGTCAAAGTCGCCAATGGCGGCGCGCGTGCGCTGCAGATCGCCGCGCGCCAGCCGCTGCCCGATCTCATCCTGCTCGACATCATGATGCCGGAGATGGACGGCTACGAAGTGTGCCGCCGGCTGCAGGCATTGCCCGAGACACGCAACATTCCCATCATTTTCCTGACGGCGCTGAGCGACCCTGAGGCGGAGCGACAGGGCCTGGAGACCGGCGCGGTCGATTTCGTGACCAAGCCCTTCAATCCGCCCGTGCTGCTGGCGCGGGTCAAGACCCATCTCGCTATGAAGGCGCAGGCCGAGTTCCTGCGCGACCAGAGCGCGCTGCTCGCCCACGAGGTAGACCTGCGCACGCGTGAGATTCTCGAGACGCAAGACGTGACCATCTTTGCGATGGCCTCGCTGGCCGAGACCCGCGACTCCGAGACCGGCAACCATATCCGGCGCACGCAGTTCTACGTGAAGGCGTTGGCCGAGCACTTGCGCAGCCATCCTCGCTATGCCGGGCTGCTGACGCCGCGCTATATCGATCTGCTGTTCAAATCGGCACCGCTGCACGATATCGGCAAGGTGGGCATTCCCGACAATATTCTGCTCAAGCCCGGGCGCCTGACGCCGGAAGAGTTCGAGATCATGAAGACCCATGCCGCACTTGGCAGAGAAGCCATCGAGCACGCCGAGCAGGAATTGGGCTTGCAGGTCGAGTTCCTGACGCTGGCCAAAGAGATCGCGCAGTCGCACCATGAGAAATGGAATGGCGAAGGCTATCCCGAACAGTTGCGCGGTGATGCCATACCGCTATCGGCACGTCTGATGGCCGTGGCCGATGTGTATGACGCGCTGATCAGCCGGCGCGTCTACAAGCCGGCGCTGCCGCACGCCGAAGCCGCCGCTGCGATCGCGGCGGGCCGCGGCCAACACTTCGACCCCGACATCGTCGATGCCTTCTTTGCGATCGAAGACGAGCTGCAGGCCATCGCAGAGCGCTTCTCGGATGCCAACGCGGTCTTCAAAAGCCTCTGAAAGGTGCGCCCGCACCGTCAGGTCCCAACGCCTCTGATGTAACGAAAGCTAGGCGCGGGGCGCGGTGAGGGCGGCAAGGCGTTCGTCGAACACGTGCGCGGGCGCGCGTCCGTCATCGGCCCAGGGCTCGATCTTCACCAGGCACGAGTGGGCTGCGCACCCTTGCCCGAGCCGCGACGTGCGCACGTCCAGCGTGAGCGTATTCGCATTGCCGGAGAGCTCAGGGCTGCCATCGCGCTCTCCCGGCGTGTACCACGACCCGGTCGGCAGCGCGACCACGCCCGGCATGATTGTGTCGCTGCATTCGACCACCGCAATGCACGCGCCCCGGTCATTAAATACCCTGGCCAGCGCGCCGTCGTGCAGCCCGCGCAGCGCTGCATCGTCCGCATGCATGCGCAGCCGCTCGCGGCCGTCCGGCATGCGCGCGCCGCTCGGGCCGGCGTGAATCAGTTGGCTATGCAGGCGCCCCTCGGGCTGCGGCGACAGCAGGTGCAGCCAGCCCTCCGCACGCGCAGTATCGGTGAGCGCCTCTTCTGGCGGCAGCCAGCTCGGATGGGACGGGCAATCGTCATACGCCCAGCGGGCCAGCCGCGCGCTGGCCAGTTCGATACGGCCGCTCTCGGTCGCCAGTGGCCGCGCCGCCGGGTCGGCACGATACTCGGCCAGGTACACAGGCTCTTTCAGCGTCGGCACCTCGACAGCGCCGGCCTCCCAGAACGCATCAAACGTCGGCAAGCTCACGCCGAAGCGCTCGGCCGTATCGGCGCGCGTCAGCTCATAGAGGTGCCGCAGCCAGGCCATTTCATCGCGCCCTTCGGTGAAGGCGTCTGCCACGCCGAGTCTGGCGGCTAGTCCGGAAAAGATAGTGAAGTCCGACCGGGCCTGGCCGAGCGGCGCGATCGCGCGCTTCATCGCGACGATCATGTCGCTGCGACGGTTGCCGGCGAGGTCATTCCTTTCGATAGAGGTCGTTGCCGGCAATACGATGTCGGCGCGCAGCGCGGTGGCCGTCCACATCGGTTCCTGCACGATCACGGTCTCGGGCTGCGTGCGCCACGCGCGCTCGAGCCGGCGCAGGTCCTGATGATGGTGGAACGGGTTGCCACCGGCCCAGTAGACCAGCCGCGTATCCGGAAAGCGGCGCTCGATACCCTCGTAGGTGAATGTGCCGCCGGGGCTCTCCAGCATCTCGGTAATGCGCGCCACCGGAATAAAGCTGTCGAGCTCGTTCGATAACTGCGATATCGCCGGCGAGCGTCCGGTGTTGGCCGCTACGCCCACGCCGCCGAGCGAGCCGTAGCCATAGCCGACGCCGCCGCCCGGCAAGCCGATCTGCCCGATCACGGCGGCCAGGCCCAGCGCTGCCCAGAACGGCTGCTCGCCGTGCCGCGCCCGCTGCAGGCTCCAGCTCACTGCGAGCATGCTGCGGGTGCCGGGCAAGACCTCAGCGAGCGCGCGGATACGCTCCGGCGCGATGCCAGTGATCCGCGCTGCCCACGCAGCGTCCTTGACGACGCCGTCGTCGTCACCGGCGAGATGGCGCAGCAAGACATAGCTGCCGGTGCAATGCGTGCGCAGGAAATCGGCGGCATGCCGGCCGCGCGCAACGATCTCGCCGGCCAGCGCAAGCATCAGCGCGGTATCGGTGCCCGGTTTGATCGGCCACCATTCAGCGTCCATCCAGTCGGGCAGGTCGTCACGCTGCGGCGAGACATGGATCACCCGTGTGCCGCGCGCGCGGATCGCGCGCAAATAGTCTTCGAGCAGGTGACGCGCCAGCCCGCCTGACTCGTTCTGCGCGGTGCGCGGCGACATCGCGCCGAACACGACCAGCGTCTCGGTATGGCGGGCCACGCTTGCCAGCGAGGTCTGCAGGCCCTGGCAGGCATCCGCACTGCCCAGCACATGCCGCAAGATCACCGGGCCGGCCGCGATCGAATACGTGTCGACATGGCCGGTATAGCCGCCGACCAGGTTCATCATCCTGCGCAGCAACGTGGGCGCATGATGGAAGCGGCCGCAACTCGTCCAGCCGTAGGAGCCCGCAAAGACCGAGCGATTGCCCTGCGTATCGATCACGCGCCGGATCTCGCCGGAGACCAGCGCGAGCGCTTCGTCCCAGCTGACCGGCACGAAGGTGTCGCTGCCGCGGCCGGCTCGCTCTGCTGCCGATGCAGGCCGCCCGGCGCGGGCAGCGGCCAGCCAGGCGCTGCGCGCCATCGGCTGCAGTACGCGCCGGTAGGGCTCGCCCCACGCAGATACCGATTCGATGATGGGTGACGGATGGGGGTCGCCGGCGAACGGCTCCACGCCGACGATACGGCCTTCATCGACCAGTAGCGTATACGCGCCCCAATGGCTGCAGTGCGGGATTCGTTGAGGTGATTTCATGAAGAAGGACTTTGCAGGCACGGGATGTTCTGAGGGCTCGCGGTCCATGATAGCGCGGCGGTCAGATCGACTGGTTTGCCGTTGAAAAATAGTTCAAATTTGCTTACGCAAAGGGTATTGGGTATAAAGCAGATAACAAAGCAGCACCAGGGCGCTTCGACAGCGACTTGTCCGGCCTTCTGGCCGGCGCCCGTCATGCCAACTTCAAGGGGAAAGCGTGGATTTCTCGACGGTCGTCTATCTGGTATTTGCGGCACTGGTCATTGTGACGCTCAAATTTTCCATCAAGATTGTCCCTCAGAGCGAAAACTGGGTGGTCGAGCGGCTGGGGAAATACAGCCGTACGCTGGGCGCCGGATTACAGCTGATCACTCCTTACATCGAAACGATCCGCTACAAGGTGTCCGTTCAGGAGACGCAGCTGCCGCCCGACCCGATACGCGCGATCACTCACGACAACGTGCCGATCGAGATCCGCCTGGCCATCCTGTACCGGATCACCGATCCTTCCAAATCGAAGTACCGTATCGAAAACCTCGAGCAAGGTATCAAGACCGTGATCGAGGGCACCGTCAGGAACCTGATCGGCAAGACAGATCTGGACGGCGTGCAGTCCAACCGGCGGCATATCGTCGAAGAGATCCAGACCGAGCTCGAGCACATCGCCGACGAATGGGGGATCAAGCTTACCCGCATCGAAGTGACCGCCGTCGAGGTGGACGAGTCGACCAAGGAAGCGATGCAGATTCAGTTGAACGCCGAGCGCAAGCGCCGCGGCTCTGTCACGTTGGCCGAAGGCGAGAAGCAAGCCGCGCAATTGAAGGCGGACGCGGACCTGTACACCGCACAGAAAACTGCCGAAGCGAAGAAAGTGCTGGCCGATGCAGAAGCGTATGCTGTGAACGTGATCGCGCAGGCCATTGAACGAGGCGGTGCGACGGCGATTGAGTTCGAGGTCAAAAAACTCCAGGCTGACGCCATCCGCGTGATCTCGGAAGGCGCGAATTCAAAGATCATCCTGGTGCCCAGCGATCTGTTGTCGACGCTGGGCAGCGGCCTGAAAAAGATGTCTGAAAAAATCTGACGGATCACACCGGTTCAACCATGGAGTACTACCAAATTTCGCTGGTCGTGGCCTTCGTGCTGGCGATGCTCGAATTCACGACGACGACCTTCATCTTCCTCGGTTTTGCGTTCGGCGCGCTGGTGGTCGCGTTGCTGCAGTTTGTGACCGGTGACTTGTCAGTGGGTCGCGATGTGATCGTCTTTTCGCTGTCATCGCTGGCATCGATCGTCGCTGCTCGGCGCTATTTCAAAAAGCCGACGGACCAGACCCTGCTGGATAAAGACGACATCAATCTCTATTGATGCGGCGCGTCGCTGGTCAGGACGCCGGCCTGCGCAGCCAGTCAAGCAAGATGTGATTCACGCGCTCGCTTTGCTCGCGCTGCAGAAAATGTCCTGCCCCCGGGACTTCAAGATAGGTGTAGTCCCCGCCGAAACAACCGGACTGTTCGCGCATCAGTTCGGCACGCATATCGTCGGCGCCGCACAGCGCAAGCGCAGGCACGACGATCTGGTCGGACAGCCGCGAACGCAGCACCTGCAATGCCGGGTCGGCTGTCGACTCATTGAACATCGCGCGGTAGTAAGCCAGTGCGTCGGACAAGACGCCCGGCTGGTGGAGGCACGTCTTGATCTCACGAAGGTGCGCTTCATCTTCGTATCCGGGCACGGTCCAATACGTCCACAGGTAATCGATGAAGCGCATGTCGTCGGCGAGCAAGGCCTTCTCAGGCAGATCTTTTTGCTGAAAGAACCACCAGTGGAATGAGCGATGGATGTGTTTGGGCGCCAGAAGGTGGCGGGCCACGATGTCCGGATGCGGCACCGCCATCAGTACCGCGCTCTTCAGCAGTTCCGGTCGAGCTGCACACAACGCGTAGCCGATGATGGCGCCCCAGTCCTGGCCGATATACACAATTTTTTCGCCGGGCGACAGCGCCTCGATCAGGCCGGACACCGAATGGACCAGGCTCGCCTTGTCGAAGTAGGCGGGCGGATCGGCACGCGACGGCAGGTAGCCGGGCAGATAGGGCGCGACGGCCCGATAGCCTGCAGCCGAGAGCGCCTGCATTTGCGCCGTCCAGGTCTGCGGTATGTCCGGAAAGCCATGCATCAGCAGCACGAGCGGGCCGCTGCCCTGCGTCAGGCAGGCAAACTCGACGTTATTCACGCGAACGTGAATCTGTCGGATCTCAGCGGGTGGCGATGCCGCCATGGTCGCTCCGGTTCGATATGGTTGGCGAGTGAAGGGCGCTCGCGCCGGCAACGCTTATGGCGCCGGGCAGCTTGCCAGATCGCGGTCCAGATTTTTGATCGATCGCTGGGTCCGTAGCTTGAGCATTTTCAGCTTCTCGCGCTCGTTGCGCAGCTTGATCAGATCGGCCTTGTACTTTTCTGAGGTTGACCTGGCTTCTTGCAGGCTTGCCTTGGTCGCGTTCCACAGATTGCATTTCTTGTTCATGTTCTCAAATGACGGCCACACCGACGGCGAGATGATCGCGTCATCGTACGCAGACTCCTGGCATTCCTGGCGAAGCTCGCCGGTCATGCGGCCGCAGAGCGCTGTGAGCTGTTTCATTTTTTGCTGGTGCAGGCGGTCATAGCGGCTGAATGCCACTCGACAGGCCGATTGCTGGGCGGGGATTTCCTTGTTCAAGGCCGCCATCGTGTCGGCGAGGATGGATTGCGCTTCGTTGCCAGCGGCGATCGCCGCGTCGATCTCATTGATCGCGGCGGTGTACTCCTTCGATTTCTCTTTGAGCGCTGAGAGCGTCTCCGGGATCTTTGAACAGGGCAGATCGGCCAGCGTGGCATTGCCGGCCGTCGGTCGCAGGTTATCGATCGATTGCGTGATCGAGCCCAGATCCGGCGGCGCCTCGCGCACGCAGCGCGTAACGATCCTCTCTGCGACGACGGTTTCCATCGGGCCCGCCGGTCGGGACACTGGCACGAAATCTCGTGAGCAGGTCAGGAAAGGGTCCCATTGTGCAGGCAAGGCGAAGGCTGAAGCGGCAAACAGCAGGGCCAGCAGGCCTTGCGTGAGGTGCGAGATTCTCATGATCTTCCTCCTGAATGCGTTCACTGAAATGAGACCGCGGCGACCGTTCATCTGTCATGCCGGCATATCGCCATACCGCCGTGATTTGCGCAGGTGAACGATATAACAAACATCATTCGATGATCTACCGATCCGGCACCGGTCGAGCGTCGACGGGCGATCGAAAGAGTTCGCACATTAACGCTCGCCCATTATTGCGATCGCCAGGTCCAGGATCTGAAAGCTCTTGCGATCCTGTCCATGCGCGACCGTTAAAAACTGATGATGATGGCCAGGCGAGCGGCGCAGACTGAAGAGCTCGCCGCGATGCGGCGGCACGATCTGGCGCAGTTCGTTGACCAGTATGCCGAACCGGCGCTCGTCCGATTTCACGATGACCAGTTTATCCGGGGCCGGCGTATCGGCGGGCGCTTGCGTAAGCTGGCGCGCGTCCCAGATCAGAAGCAGGTCATCGCGGTGGCGCAGGCGCGCGACTGCGGGCACTTGCTCTTTCGGTGCCGCTGATGCTGACGCTGGCGCGGAGAGCCATTCGATATCCGCTGGCAGCGGCAGCGCCGATTCCATCAGGCGCAGCGGCAAAGCCCAGGCGTGCCCGCTCTCCAGAATGGCAAAGGCTTCGCGCTGCTGCTGTACCCGGGCAGTCGTCACCGGTGACGCTGGCGCGCTGTCGTTGTCCGGCCCGCCCAGCGGAAACCGGATTGCCAATCGGCCGACATCCGGAACCAGCACCGGGCCGTGACCTGGCACGGTCGCCAACCCGAGAATGCAGGCATCGTCACTAAAGCCCGCAGCCGAATGCGGCCTGAGTTGTGCCAGGTCGATTGCCTGCATGTGCTCGAACGCAGTCACGGGCAGGCCGATCCAATGGTCGTCGTGCGTCAGCACGGCCAGCCATGGATAGTTCGGTTCGTCGGCAATATCCATCACGGCCGCTGGCCGGCATACCGGCACGTTCCTCCCCCGAATGCATGCAACACCCAGTATCGGTGAATTCGCCATCACCAACGTGACCGGCGGGAAGCGATCGACCACCACCAGGTTCGCGACCGGTACCGCAACGAGCTGCCGGCCGATGCGGAGCATGGCCATCGGCTGCGCCGCAGTGCCGGCGTTTGTCCCCGGCATGGCAGGCTGCGCTATTGCAGTCGCCGGCATGGCGTCGGTGTCAGCGGTCCTGGCCCAGGTTGCCGTCAATGTCAACAGCGCGCCGACATCGAGCAGCGGACAGACCTGTCCCGGCAGGTCCTCGCTCGTTGGCGGCAAATGCGCTACGGTATGAAATACATCCAGCTCGTTATCTTCCTGGTGCAGCCGGATGAATTGCCGGGCACGGCTGACGCCGTCAACGCCGTCGACAAGCAAGGCCGTGCAGGCATCGCCGCTGCGCAGTACCAGCAACTGCGTCGGCGGCGTGTCGCCTTGCGGCCAGGGCAGCCAGCGCCGCAGGTCCGTCACGGGAACGACTTGGCCCTGGTGCGAGATGGCACCGATCACGGCGCCATCCCTTCGGGGCACGGGGATCAGCGTCAGCGGGCAAGGCAATCCTTGCTGCACCTCTTGCACGCGCACGGCGAGCCGCTGTCCCGCCAGATGCGCGACGGCCACCGGGGCGTCATCCCATGCCGCCAGGGCGTCCATCACGACGCGGCCGATGCGCTCAACTGGTTCAGCAGCTGCGTGACTTCGCGCGTCGCGTCGGCTTGCTCGGTCGTGGCGTCGTAGATCACATCCACGGAATGACCGGTCGCTTCGATCGCCGTGCCGATCTGCTGCAGCGATTCCGCCACCTAGCCAGTGAGGTTGAAGCCTTCGTCGACATGCGCAGACGTTTTCCCGACGAGCCGCGCGATCTCGCGCGCCGCATGCGCAGATCGCTCAGCCAGCTTGCGCACTTCATCGGCCACCACTGAAAAGCCGATACCGTGCTCGCCCGCCCGGGCGGCCTCGATGGCGGCATTGAAGGCCAGAAGATTGGTCTGGCTGGCGATATCGGAAATCGTATTGATGATTTCAGTAATCTCGGCGGACGAACGCCGGATCGTCTCTATCGCCTGCTGCGAGCTTGCCAGCACCTGGTTGCCGGAATGCGCTTTCTCCATGGCCAGCGTGGCCTGTTGCGCCGTCTGGCCGGCATGGGTGTTGATGTTGTTCACCTGGACCATCAGGTTGTCGAGGATCCGGCTGATCTCGTCGATTTTCTTGCTGATCGTCTGTTCACGGTGCACGGCCGCTGTGATATCCAGCGCGAACTTGATGACTTTGTAGGGCCTGCCGTCGACTCCGAGGATAGGATTGTATGTGGCCTGTATCCAGACATCGGCCTCATGTTTTCCGATGCGCTGGAACCGCCCGGACTTGAATTTCCCCTCCGCGAGGTCGGCCCAGAAATGCCGGTACTCAGCGGACTGCACCAACTCGCGGGAACAAAACATGCTGTGGTGCTTTCCGATCACTTCGTTGTCGGTATAGCCCAGCGTGCGCAGGAAGTTCGCATTCGCCCAGCGGATATTGCCCTGCAGGTCGAACTCGATCACTGCGTTCGAGCGCCCGATGGCGTCATTCATGCCCTTCCAGTCAGCGCTTTGCAGCTTGCTTGCGGTGATATCGGTTGCAAACTTGATGATTCGCTGCACCTTGCCTGAAGCATCGAGCACCGGGTTGTACGACGCCTGCAGCCAGACCGATCGGCCGTCCTTGTGCATGCGCATGAATTCACCGCTGTAGGTTTCACCCTCGGCCAGCCTGTGCCAGAACTGCTGATACTCGATGCTCTTCGCGTAGACGGGATCGCAAAATATCCGGTGGTGATGTCCGGAGAGTTCGTCCAGCGAATAGCCCATCGTCTGCAAGAAGATCTCATTGGCATGAAGTATGTGCCCGCGCAGATCGAACTCGATGATCGCCTGCGTTCTGTTCAGCGCTTCGTACAGCGACGTCAGGTAAGCGATGTCGGCAGTGCGGCGCGAGGGCAATGGGATGGTCATGATTCTTCCGCAGCGATTGGCCAACGATGAGTGGAGGAGACACTGCCGGTGTCGGTCCGCTGTTCACCTCGATGCCCCAAATTCATGGCTCCGTAACGGAGAGCGTGATCTTCAGTCGTGATCGATCATATTTTTCAAATCGGATGTGACGCAAGCATTACTGACAAATAAAAATTTTGGCAGCCGGACGGTTGCGCTGCTGCCAGCAGGCCAGGTCGCGCCGACAGCCAGTTGCCATTGCCGGCCCGTCCGGACATTCGATGATAAATACTGAATCAATACATTTTATGGATCGGCAAGGCGAATTCCATAGGCATTTTCATTAAAAAATAAGCAATAAAGAGATGGTTTTTTGTTTTAGAACAATCAATCTGCAAGCGACGCGAATTCGCCTGAGATTGTGTTTGACAGCAACAGGCTAATCAGACAATTTTGTTGCAAAAATTGCACACCTTTCCCCTGACCGCAAGGCTGCCGTGACCTGTCGACTGCTACCTGATGGCATCACCAAGGTGTTTCCGTGGTGGAGCGCATTTCGATTACGTGCACTCCGGCCGTGGCTGGTCGCCTGGTCGTTGCTGATTGGGGTGGCCATCGCGGCCACCACGCTGGTCGCTCGTTATATTGCGAATGAGCATAAGACGGCAGCGACCGAACTTTTGAAACAGCGTGTGAGAGCACGCGTCAATACCTACGGCCAGCAGGTCGAAGATCTGACCGAACGGATCGACCAGATGGGGCGCAGGATGATCGCCGAGTGGCGCCGTCATCCGGTTCATCCCGATGTCGATAGCCTGCTGGCTGGCATTAACCCCAAGGGCAAACCTCTGTTGGTCAGTATTTATGACCCCGAGGCTCGACTAGCGGTGAATTCTTTCAGGCCGCTAAGTGACCGCTTGATCAAGCCTGCCTTCATCGAACATCACCGCGCGAACTGCTGCGACGGCTGGCAAGTCACGCCGGTCGAATTTTCGCCCGCTATCGGCAGCTATGTCATTCAACTGTCGCACCGAATTGACGATAGCGATGGCGCGTTTGCCGGCGTGCTGTGCGTCGGCATGACGCCGGATTTTCTCACTGCATTCGAAGATGACTCGATCTTTGGTCCGAGCGATTTTGTCAGTGTGCGCCTGCTCGACGGTCCCATACTGACGGCCAAGTATGCTGCGCGGCAGGCGCCGCGGAATTTATACAAGGCCTATCCGCGCTTCACGGCGCCGCACGGCGTGCGCCGCGAGCCGGGCGAGCATTTCACGGACGGCGTGACGCGCTGGGTCGCATGGCGCAAGCATCCGGCCATGCCGCTGATCGCGGTGGCTGCTATCGCGGAGGACGATGCGATGGTCGCGGTCGAGTCAGCGACCGACATCTACTATGGGGCGGCGGCCGTTATCATTTTTGTGCTGTTGTTGCTGTATGTCGGCGCATTCATCGCGGTCGCCAAGCTGGCAGGGCGACGCGAGGCCGATGAAGAGATTCGTGCCGTGTATCGCGCCGCAACCGATGCCGCCAATGAGGGCTTTTATATGTTGCGCCCGGTATGGGACGCCAACGGCGGACTGATCGATTTCCGCTTTGAAGACGTCAATGTCTGCGGCGCATTCCTGCTGGCGCAAGAGCGCAGCCAGCTACTGAGCTGTCCTGCCGGCACAGCGCTGCTGCCGCCGGTGTTCAATGACCTGCGGGAGCTTGTCCAACGTGCGCTGGACTGCCAGATGGCCGAAGACGAGCGGCGCATTGCCGCAGAGGCCAAGCTGCCATCGAAGTGGCTGTTCCGGCGCGCGGTACGGGTCGGCACCGGCGTCGCGCTGACATTGCGCGACATCTCGGACACCAAGGCGCACGAAGAGGAATTGCTGCATCTTGCGCATCGCGACACGCTGACAGGCCTGCCAAACCGCTTGTGGCTGCACCGCTATCTGCCGACCGCCCTTCGCCGTGCACGGCGCGCGAACAAGCAACTGGCAGTGCTGTTCGTCGACCTCGACCATTTCAAGACGGTCAATGACACCCTGGGCCATGACATTGGCGACGACCTGCTCAAGCAAGTGACGGAGCAGCTGCGCGCGACCCTGCGGGCCAGCGACCATGTGGTGCGCCTGGGCGGCGATGAATTTCTGGTCGTGATCGAAAAGGTCGACGACGCCGAGATCGTCGACGCGCTAGCCCGCAAGCTCATCAGCAGCCTGAACGCCCGCGTCGCCGACCTGGAAACACCACTGAACATGGTCAGCGCGTCGATCGGCATCAGCCTGTACCCGCGCGACGGCGAACAGCCCGATGCATTGCTCAAGCACGCGGACATTGCGATGTATCAGGCCAAAAAACAGGGACGCTCGCAACATTACTGGTACACCCCCGAGCTGTCGTCGCAGCTGAATGAGCGTCTGCGCATCGAGCAGGCATTGCGCACCGCGCTCGAGCATGACGAACTGGACCTGTACTACCAGCCCAAATATCACGCCCGCAGCGGCCAGCTCAGCGGAGCCGAGGCGCTGCTGCGCTGGCAGCATCCGGAGCTCGGTATGGTCATGCCGGCATCGTTCGTAGGGCTGGCGGAAAACACCGGACTGATTGTACAGATCGGCGAGCGCGTGATCCGGCAGGCCGTAGCGCAGATGGCGGCCTGGCAGCGCGCCGGCCTGCCGCTGGTCAGCGTCGCGATCAATGTGTCGCCCGAGCAGCTGCGGCGCGCCGATGTCGCCACCTTCCTCGCTGAGCAGCTGGACTTGTACCAGATTGCCGCCGGTCAGATCGATATCGAGATCACCGAATCCGCGATGGTCGAGCAGACGGATGCCGTGCAGGCGCAGCTGGTCCGGCTGCGCGCGCTCGGCGTGCGTCTGGTCATCGATGATTTCGGCGCCGGCTATTCTTCGCTGTCGCAGCTGCAGCGGCTGGACGCGGACGTGCTCAAAATGGACCGCGGCCTGGTGTCGCGCCTGGTGCCGGGCTCGGACGCCGAGTCGCTGTGCCGCGGCATCATCTGGATGGCGTCCGCGCTGGGACTGCAGGTCGTGGCCGAGGGCGTCGAGACACCGGAGCAGCTGCAGGTGCTGCGCAAGATCGGGTGCGACGAGCTGCAGGGCTATCTGCTGTCCCAGCCGTTGACTGCTGGCGGTCTCGGCCAGGCGCTCAGGGAATCGCGGCTTCTGCCGGCCGCGCAGTTCCAGGCGGCGGAGCCCTAGCGCAGGACTGGTGCCGCCTTGTCGTCAGACTGGCATCCCGCCGCGCACTGTGATAGCTTTTATATCTAAGCCCGGGCGGGCAGCGGATGTGCCCGCATCCGATGACAACTCAGCAGGGGGGAACCATGAACGTCACGTCACGAACCCGGTATGTGCGGCTGGCGGCGCTTGCGCTCCCGGCCATTGCTGTCTTTGCTGCACCGGCCGCAGGCGCGGCGGTGCCGGCGCCTGCCGATCCCGCGCCCATCGTGCTGGCGCAGGCCAGCACCGATTGCAAAGGCTGCGGTGAAGTCACGGCCGTGCGTGCGGTCGAAGTCGATGGCAAAGGCTCCGGCGTGGGCATTGGCCTGGGCGCGGTGGTCGGCGGCATCCTTGGCAATAAAGTCGGCGGCGGCACAGGCCGTACGGTCGCCACCGTCGGCGGCGCCGTCGCCGGCGGCTACGCGGGCAACGAGATCGAGAAAAAAGTCAGGAAGGACACCCAATACGAAGTAGTCGTGAAGCTCCAGAGCGGCAAGTCGCGGGTATTCCGTTTCGACCAGAAGCCGCATTGGGAAGCGGGCGATCTCGTGAAGGTCGTCAATGGCACGCTGGTCGAGCGGGACGAATAAGCCCGCAGGACGGCACGCAGGCCTTGGCCACCGCCTGGCCAGTTTTCATGCTGGAAAGCAAAGTATTTCGTTAGGGTATTCAGCGCCGGAATGTATTAGGATAAAAACGATAAGCTACTTTTTTTTGGATTCACACGGCCGGGCTGGCGCACCTGCTCCCGGTCACCTCTACGCTGGATCCGGAACAGGTCTCGGAAAGGACAATCGATGATCATTCGGCCGGATCCATGCCGCCGAACCGGCCGACGTGCGCGTGCCGACGCGTGCGCCATCTTGACGGTCCGAGCGTGCTGCTAAATCACCTGACTACCTGGTGGGACGCCTTGCGGCAGCGCCGAGCGCTGCCATGGGTGACTGGCTGGATCGCATTGTTTGTGGTGGGGATCGTGCTTGGCTGGGTGCTCGTCGAGCACATGGTCGACGACCACCGCAAGGCCGGCGCCGCGCTGGCCGAGGCGAAGGCCCAGGCGAGGGTGAAATCCTACGGGCGACAGATGGATGACCTGATCCGTCGGCTTGACAGTGTCGGCCAGATGTTCGTCGCCGAGTGGTCCCGTCAGCCCAAGGCGATCGATTTCGTCCACATCCTGGTCGGCATTTACCCACAAGGCAAGCCTTTGTACGTGGCCGTTCTGGACTCGCACGGGCAGGTGTCTTCTTCGTCATTTCCCCCGCGCGCCGCGAATGCCAGCGATACCCGTTTTTTCGCTTATCACCGCGAGCATTGCTGCGACGGTTGGCTGGTTACGCCGGTCGAATACTCGCAGCTGGTCGGCGGCGATGTGCTGCATATGTCGCGTGCGCTGTCGGACGCCAGCGGAAAATTTGCCGGGGTGCTGATGTTTGCGCTCACACCGGACCTGCTGACTGCCTTTGAAGACGATTCCGAGATCGGCCCGCGCGACTTCGTAAACGTGCGCCTGGTCGACGGTCCGATCCTGACCAGCAAGCTGGGACAAGGGCCGGGGCCGCAGATTTTCTATCGGAATGCACCGAAGTTCCCATCGGCGCAGGGCGTGCGTTTTGAGCCCGGCGCGGCGTTCCACGATGGCCGTGCACGCTTCGTTGCCTGGCGCCGGCATGTGTCCATGCCGCTGATCGCCGTTGCTTCAATCACGGCGGCCGATGCGCTCGCCGATGTGGAAGGCGAGGTCAGAATCTATCGCATCGCGGGCGCGTTCATCACCGTCGTACTGCTGCTGTTCTGTGCGGCCGGTGTCGCGCTGGCGGGCAACCTGGCCGTGCGCCGGATCGCCGAGGAAGAGATACGCAAGGTCTACCGCACGGCGACCGACGCCGCCAACGAAGGCTTTTACATGCTGCGCCCGCTTTACGACAGCGGTGGCAATGTGACGGACATGCAGTTCGAAGACGTCAACGAACGCGGTGGCGTCCTGCTTGGACGTGACCGCTTTGCGCTGCTGGGCAAGCCTGCAGGCGTGGTATTGGCGCCCGTGGTCTGGAACGACCTGATCGCCTTCGTGCGGCGCGCCTTGCAGCACCAGCGGGTCGAGGACGAGTACCGCGTGGTCGCTGCCTCGGGGCTGCCGTCCAAATGGCTGTACCGGCACGCGGTGGCGATCGGGCAGGGAGTGGCGCTGACGCTGCGCGACATCTCCGAACTAAAGGCGCACCAGGAAGAGCTGGTCGAGCTGGCCCATCGCGACAACCTGACTGGCCTGCCGAACCGGCTGTGGTTCCACCGTTTCATGCCGGCGGCGCTGCAGCGCGCGATCCGCTCGCACAAGCCGCTGGCACTGATGTTCATCGACCTCGACGATTTCAAGACCGTCAATGACACCCTCGGCCACGATGTCGGCGACCGCGTGCTGCGCGAAGTGGCACGTCAGCTTCGCAATGCCTTGCGCGGCAGTGACCAGCTGGTCAGGCTGGGCGGCGACGAATTTCTGGTGATCATTGAGAACATTGATAACGGCGCTGACATCGACGGGCTAGGCCGCAAGCTGATCGATGCCGTCGAGCGCGAGTTCCGGCCCAACGACAATGTGCTGGGCAAGATCAGCGCGTCGATAGGCATCAGCCTGTTCCCGAATGACGGCGAATCGGCGGAAGACCTGCTGAAGCATGCCGATATCGCGATGTACCAGGCCAAGGCGCGCGGCCGTGGCCAGACCTGTCGCTACCAGCCCGAATTTTCGTCGGCGCTGGCCGAGCGCGTCAACACCGAACAGGCCTTGCGGCAGGCCGTCGAGCACGACGACCTGGTGGTGCATTTCCAGCCAAGGCTTCGACTGGATACGGGACGGGTGAGCGGCGCCGAGGCGCTGGTGCGCTGGAAGGACCCGGAACGCGGACTGCTGATGCCGCCGTGCTTCATTGGGCTGGCCGAGGACGTCGGACTCATCGTGCCGATCGGAGAGTGGGTAATCCGCCGCGTGCTCTCGCAGATGGCCCGGTGGCGCGACGCGGGCCTGCCACCGTTGCCGATGGCGATCAATGTCTCGCCCGAGCAGCTGCGCCGTTCGGACGTGGCGAGCTATCTGGAGCAGCAGCTGACGCTGCACGCGCTGTCACCGGCGCTGATCGAGATCGAGATCACCGAATCCGCGATGGTCGAGCAGACCTCGGCGGTGCAGCGCCAGCTGCGGCAATTGCGCGCGCTCGGCGTGCGCCTGGTGATCGACGATTTCGGTAACGGCTATTCGTCGCTGGCGCAGCTGCAGAGACTGGACGTCGACGCCATCAAGCTCGACCAGGAATTAGTCAAGCCGCTGTGCCCGGCGAGCAATGCCGAAGCGCTGTGTCGCGCTATTATCTGGATGGCGTCCGCGCTCGACCTGGATATCGTCGCCGAGGGCGTCGAAACGGCCGAACAGGCCAGTGTGCTGGCCGACGCCGGCTGCAACGAGATCCAGGGCTTTCTGTTTTCCGAGCCGGTGCCCGCAGACGACTTCGAGCGGCTGCTGCGCCGTCCGCCGGGCGGCGCGCCCGAATGGCTGGCGCGTCCGGGGCAGGCAGCGCTGGCCAAGATCAGCGCTTGACACCCGTTCCTCTGGACCGTAGCGCTCAGCCCTGAGGCGTCAGCCGGGCGATGCGTACCTCGACGGCGTCGGTCGCATTGCGCATCCAGATCTCGCCGTCCTGGATCGTCACCTGTAGCTGCATCGTGCGCTCGCACAAGCGCTCGAGCTGCTCGGCCACGGCGGTATCGATCTGGTACACGCTCAGATTCTTCGTTCTTGCCAGCTTGCCGGCCACCTGCTTCCACCAAATGTCGGCGCTGCTGCCATACGCATAGACCTGCACCTCGTTGGCGCGGCCGCAGGCCTTCAGGATGCGGCGCTCTTCGGGCTGGCCGACTTCGATCCATTGCTCGATCGCGCCGGTCAGGTCCTTGCGCCAGATGTCCGGTTCGTCGGTATCGGAGATGCCCTTGCCGAACTCGAGCCGTTCATGCGCATTCAAGGCGAACACCAGCACGCGCGTCATCATCCTCTGCAAGGTCTCGGACGGATGACAGGCGATGTTCAGTGCGTGGTCGGCATAGTAGTGCCTGTCCATGTCGGCGACTTGCAGCTGGACTTTGTAGATGACGGATTTGATGGCCATGATGATGTGCGTTGACGGGCGCCGGCCCGCAAAGGAAAAGCCGCGAGTGTACCGTGCGCGGCCGCAGCGCCCCGGAATCGGCAAGAAAGCGGATAATCGGCCGGCGATCAATTCACCGGGTCCGGTAGATTGTTCTACAAAATAGATCACTTTGACCGGCCGGGACAGGAGCCTCATGAAGACTTATCACCAACTTGCCGGCCTCAGGCGTGCGCTGGGCATTGTCACCGCTGCGCTGCTGATGGCCGCAGTCAGCCATGCGCAGGACAGGGAGCCGCCCAAAGAAGCCATAAAAGAGCCGGTCAGTGTCGGCACCGGCTTCTTTGTGTCGAACGCGGGCCACATCGTGACCGCCTATCACGTCATTCGCGGCAAGTCGCAGGTGCTGATCGGCCCGGTTGACCGCCGCCTCTGGCGCGTGGCGACCGTGCTGAAATTCGACGAGGCGAACGACCTCGCGCTGCTGCAGGCGCGGCTGGAGCGGCCGCCGCTGTCGATCGCGCCGTGGGCCGACGTGCCGGTCGGGCTGGAGGCGCTGGTGATCGGCTATCCGCAGCCGGTCGTGCAGGGACTGTCAAAGAAGATCACGCAGGGCATCGTCAATGGCGAGCGCAGCGAGTCCGGCGAGAACGCCCACTTCCAGCTCAGCGCCGAAGTCCAGCGCGGCAATTCGGGCGGGCCGGTGCTGTCGCCGGACGGCCTGGTGATTGGCGTCGTGCGCGCGAAACTGAATGCCCTGTCGCTGGCGCAGAAGACCGGCGATATTGCGCAAAACGTCAATTTCGGGCTGAAGTCGTCGCGGCTGATCGAATTCTTGCAGGCGGCCGGGGTGCCGCTGCAGATCCAAAAGCCAAACCTCGCGTTGCAGCCGCGCCCGTACGAAACCTTCCGCAAGGCAGAAGCGTCGATCGTGGCCGTGTTGGCCAGGAATCCCGAGGCCGGCGCCACCGGTGCGCCCGACCCGCGCGGCACGGCCAAGGACATACAGGTGCTGGAAAAAAGCGGCAACTGAGCGCGGGCTGTGGGCCGCAAGCGCCTCAGACCTGCCGGGGATCGACGTGCGTCATCATGTTCAGCACCGGGTGCCGTTCCATGACGCGGCGGCGTGCATCGACGGCGATACGATGGCCTTCTTCGACGGTCAGCGAGCCGTCCACCTCGAGATGCGCATCGACCAGCAGGAGATCGCCGGTGCGGCGCGTGCGCAGGTCATGCACACCGAGTATGCCCGGCGTGCCGAGGATCTCCTGCCGGATACGTTCAGTCTCTTCCGTGGTCGCGGCGCGGTCGGTCAGATCATGCAGCGCTTCCCACAAAAAGGTCCAGCCCGTCTTGCCGACCATAAAGCCGACGATGGCCGCCGCGATCGGATCGAACAGCGGCAGCCCCATCAGGTTGCCGCCGATGCCGACGGCTACCACCAGTGATGACGCGGCGTCCGAGCGCGCATGCCATGCATTCGCCACCAGCAGCCTGGAGCGCACCCGTTGTGCCACCGCCAGCATGTAGCGGAACAGCAGCTCCTTGGCCAGCAGCGAACCCAGTGCGACCCACAGCGCAGCCGGCCCGATCAGGGCCGCGCCCTGTGGCGCGCTGACCTTGCCGACGGCGCTCCACACCATGCCGGCGCCGACGACGAATAGCAGCAGGCCCAGCACCAGGCTGGCGGCGTTCTCGTAGCGCTGGTGGCCGTAGTGATGGTCTTCGTCCGCGTCCTTGCGGCTGTGGCGCAGCGCCAGCAGCACGACGGCATCCGACGCCAGGTCGGACAGCGAATGGATGCTGTCGGCGATGAGGCCTTGCGATTGCGTGATCCAGCCCGCCACCGCCTGTGCAACCGCCAGCATGATGTTGACGGCGACGCTGACCCAGGTGCTGCGCTGCGCGGCGCTTTCCGCCTCGGGAGAAACGGGCTCGTCGTCAATGTCGTTCAGGTCTTCCATCCGGGGCGGTGGTGAGTGTGCCGGCGCGTGGCGTGGCGTCGTTGATATTTATAAATTTTAAATCATGGCGCGATGGCCGCCATGGCGCTGCCCAAAGAAAAACGCACCGCGAGCGGTGCGTGAAACTTGCGAGGAGAGTGTCCGTTTCAGAATTCGTATTCCGCCTGCATACGGAAGGTATTGCCGCGGTAGGCACCGTCGTCGATCCGGTTGCGCCCCACCAGATAGGCTGCGTTGTACTTGATCGCCTGGTGAGAATCGAGCGCGATCTTGCCGAAGATGGCCGGGCCGATGCGATGGCCTTGCTGGCGCGTGCTGGCCCAGTCATTCCAGCGGCCAAGGTCGCCGAAGGCCTGGAAGCCGACCGCGAATTCCTTCTGCAGGCGATAGCGTCCCTGCACCTGGTAGTACGACGTCGTGTGGCTCGGCTCGTCGCTGCGATAGTTGCGCTCGAACAGGAAGTTGGCGATCCATTCGGTCTTGCCGAAATCGGCCTGGAACAGCGGGCCCCATTTCACTTCATAGCCTTCCGAGCGGTCTTGCGGGCGCTCGACTTCGATCAGGAAGCCGACATCCACCGGGAAGCGGCCGGTCTCGGTCAGCTGGAAGCGGTTTTCCCATTCGATCGCATCGAACTCGGTACCGCTGCCGGCCGGGCGGTTGTACTTCACGTACACCTCGGTGAACCAGTGTTCGTTGACGCCATAGCCGAGGCCGATCGATGCCGACGAGCGGTTCTTCGAGCTGTCCCGCATGTCGCGGGTACCGAACTTGAAATCGATCTCGCGCTCGCCCGCTTCGACGCGGGCCGGATAGATGTATTCGTCGGGCGCTGCGTGGGCGAGGCTGGTGCACATCGAGGTGGCTGCCAGTGCGCAGCCCAAAAGGGTCTTTTTCATGCTTGTTGTCTTATCGTTCTGGTTAGCTTGTTTTAAGGGTGTTGCGTGCGGTAATTTGCTGGCGCCGTACCATCGATGCAGCGGAGAGGATCACGGCCAGCGTGGCCACATAGAACAGCATCTGCATGGCGCTCGGACTCGGCTCATAGCCCACCAGCGCGTGCAGGATACGGCCCGGGAGCGAGTCGGCCGACAGGATGGCCGAGGTGTCCCACAGCGGCGGGACCAGCGACGGCAGCCAGTCGGCCTGGATCAGGAAACGCGCCATCTGACCGGCGAGACCGGCAGCGAGCAGCACCAGCATCCAGCCCGTGACGCTGAAGAACCATTTCAACGGTATGCGCATCAGGCCGAAGTACATCACCAGGCCTAGTGCCGCGCCGCCGATGAGGCCGAGCGCGCCGCCGCCAAGGATATCGGTCAGGCTGCTGCCATCGCCGCTGGCCATACCGTGCAGGAAGAGCACGCTTTCTGCGCCTTCGCGCAGTACCGTCAGCGCGATCAGCACCGCAATGGCTGACAGGCCGCGCGTGCCGTCGCTGACCTCGGCACCAACCCGCTTGGCGTCGCGCGCCAGCTCGGCGCCGTGCGTCGACATCCACACATGGTGCCAGCCGAGCATCAGCACAGCCACGCCCAGTACACCTGCATTGAACAATTCCTGGCCGCTGCCGTCGGCCAGGTCGGCGATGGTTTCCGTCAGTCCGGCGAGAACGCCCGAACCGAGCACGCCGGCCAGTACGCCCAGGCTGATCATCAGCGTGCGCCGGCTGACGTTGCGCGTGGCAGCAGCGACGATGCTGATCACCAGCGCCGCTTCCAGCGTCTCACGGAAAATGATCAGGGCGGCACCGAACATGGCTTACTCCGCGATGACCACGCCCTTGGCGGTGGCCTGATTGAATTCGCCCATGAACGGGTATTTGCCCGGCTTCAGCGGGCCGATCCAGACGGCGGCCTTCGAGCGCGGCGCGATGATCTTTTCGCGGTTCAGTTCATGACTTTCGAATTCTTCCGGCGTCGCATCCTGGTTTTCAATAACCAACTTTACTTTCTGGCCAGCCGGTACGCGAACCTCGGACGGGGAAAACTTGTGGTCCTTGATAATGATGGCGATCTCGTTGTCGGCCGCGAAGCCCAGTGACGGCAGTGCTGCGATCAGGGCGAGGGAAAAGAGTCGAGTGATCATGTTAATTGGCATCCGGAAAGCATTCAGGGAGAAACTTGACCAATTAATGATAATTATTCTCATTTAATTGGTCAAGTGCCCCTGAAATCCGCTGACCGGACACATCTGCCGCTGCCGGGCATGCCGGCGGGCAGGCCCGATCAGGCGGCGACCTGGATCGCGTATTCGCCGACGATCAGGTCGATCAGGCGACGAGCGTAGCCAGGCAACTGATCGGTGTTCTTCACGCAGATCGACAGCTGGCGCTGTGCCCACGCGTCCGACAGCGGCGCATGCATCAGGCGCATGCGCTTGCCATAGCGAAGCGCCGCCGATTCCGGCATGACGGCAATTGCGGCATTGACTTCGACGATCCGGCATGCGCTCTCGAAGTGCGCCACGCGCGTGCGCACGCCGATGCTGGCCTGGCATTCCGCGGCCATGCGCGAGAGCAGCTGGGAGATCGCGCAGTCTTCAGTGAGGCACACATGCTCGTGCTTGAGCGTTTGCACGAAGTCGACCTTCTTCAGCTTGGCCAGCGCATGTTTGGGCGAGAACACCGCGACCAGACGGTCGTGCCGATAAGGTATCAGCTGCACGTCGCGTCCCCGTGCATCGCACGAGACGATGCCGACATCGGCCGCGCCCTCGCTCACGGCGCGCACGATTTCTTCGCAGGTCCGCTCGCGCATCTCGATATCGATGTCCGGATGGGTCGCCAGAAAGGTCGGCAACAGCAGCGGAATATCCTCATTGATCGCAATGGTCTCGGCATGCAGGCGCAACGTGCCTTTCACGCCGCGCGTGTACTGGTGCAGCTCGCCGCATAGCCGGTCGAGCTGCTGTTGCACATCGCGCGCCGACTGCAGCACCACCCGTCCGGCCGGCGTCAGCGTCAGGCCCTGCGCGGTCCGGTGAAACAGCTTCAGTCCCAAACTTTCCTCAAAACGTTTGAGCCGCGAGCTGGCCGCCGGCAGTGACAGGCACGCACGCTCCGCGCCGGCCGTCAGACTATTGGCCTCGGCGATGTGAATCACCAGCCGCATATCGGTGAAATCGAAATGCATCGACACCTTGTCTACCTCTGTCTTCGTTGTTCGTTATTTTTATCGGGACCCGTCAAAATTCAGCGTTCGTTCATCGAAAAACAAAGCTGATCCCCGGAGCGACAAGCTACGCCATTTCGAGCGGCAGATGCTGCTTAACTAATTCGGTTCAACGATAGACGGCGGCAGAAACTGCTTTATTAAAAATATTCCTAACGCAATTGTTCGGTTTTCTTTGAATATGCGGGCAAGATTATGCCGATGCCCCGTTTTTTTCGGCGTGGACAGCGGTCCGAGTCGCGTGGTTTCCATGGCGAAACGTCGTTTCCTAGTGGAATTTCCCATAGAATGCGAAGATTCTTCGACACAGCAGCTCGCAAAGCTGCCTGAGCACCTGTTCAATCGATGCGCTGTTCTCCCGCCACCTGTCGACGCGCCGCACCTGATGAGGTGGGGTCACGCGCGCGTGATGCGGCAAGCATTGTCCGTCGCGGCCGTCACGCGTACAGCTGAGCCTATGGCGCGTCATCCTGTCATCCAACGCGTAATGATCTGGGCTGCAGGCGTGGCGTCGGTGCTGCTTCCACAGCGAGGTTCCGGATGTCGTTCGCCGTGGGCGCGTGTGCTGCGCTGCCTGTTCATCGCGCTTGCGGCGCTGCGGCTGATGGCCATGCCGGCGCAGGCGGCCGACGCCGTGACGCTGCAACTGAAATGGACCCACGGATTCCAGTTCGCCGGCTACTACGCGGCGCTGGCACAAGGCTACTACCGCGATGCCGGCCTCGACGTTCACATCGCTGAACTGCAGCAAGGCATGAACACGGTCAACCAGGTGGTCAGTGGTCAGGCCAATTTCGGAATCGGCAGCAGCAGCCTGCTGGTGGCGCGCGCGTCCGGCAAGCCGGTGGTGGCGCTGGCGGCGATCTTCCAGCATTCACCACTGGTGCTGGTGTCGCGCAATGACCTGCGCACGACCAGCGACCTGATCGGCAAGAAAGTGATGATCGAGCCGCTTGCCGATGAACTGCTGGCCTATCTCGCGCAGTCTGGCGTGCCGCGCGAGAAGCTCACGCTGGTCCCGCACACGTTCAATGTCCGGTCGCTGGTCGGCGGCGATGTCGACGCGATGAGCGTCTACCTGTCCGATGAGATCGATGCGCTGAACAAGGCGAAATTCAACTATCAGGTCCACTCGCC